>OKVD01000027.1_pt1 | contig 183947 bp, 173 predicted proteins | sample 1606881 | NCBI WGS metagenome assembly OKVD01 (sample SAMN03281011, study PRJEB24777) | human gut metagenome | isolation source: fecal sample PR176 from 1 month old male Indian infant, caesarean delivered... | place: Singapore | collected 2006-01-13
GGAGACACAGGACCACTGCCTCCATTAACAAACAATTTCATGGCAACAGTAGCAGGGCAGAGCGCGCTTGATGCCGTTGCAGGAAAGACTTTGAAGGAACAGCTTGATAAACAAAATAGTGATTTAGCCGTGGTAATCGGTGAAACATCAAATATTACGAGTGCCAGCTTCACTGGGAAAATCATTTGGCAGAATTTGGGGAGACTCACTACATTAAGTTTTGAGCTTACGACAAAAAAAGAACTTGCTTCTGGTGCTACATACGAGTTAATTTCGATTGCGGAAGGTATACCCAGTAAAAAGGCCAATTGTGTGCTGACGACATCTGATGGTAAACCGTACTACTGCTATTCGTCGCCTGATGGCAAGTTTTATGTTGCAAACTATACCGGTACAGCTATCCCTGCCAACAAGGTGCTATACGGTCAAATAGCATTTATCGCCGCGTAAAATGATCATTTAAGAACTACTGTAAACTGGCCATAGACATATAAGTCACCTGTCGGCAGGTTATCTAATTGGATAGACATACTACTATCGCCAAAGGCAAAACCGGCATATGTATTGCCATTGCTGCCACGTAATAATATGGCGGTCTTCTGCAACGGGGCATATCCAGGGATCGTAAAAATGATATTACTACCTTGTGTCTGATATTTTAATAAGATACTGCCGATTGTTATTACAGCCATCTTACCATATTTTTGCAGATAACATATAGATGTTGTGCCTACAATGTTTGCCGTTTTGTAAGGAGATATATCAATTTGAGAAACAACTAAATCGGAGTCGTCAAGATACTTATTCCACCCACTCCACGATCCTTCAGTTTTTCGAGCCTTATAAAAATACTTATATCCAGCTCCCGCTGGGATTGCTTCAATAATTCTGTTATTGTCATCGACTCCATTGACTGATAACCAGAAGGCTTGTCCTGTAACCGGTGGCAGATTGGTGCAACTAGGATAGGCATAATATAAGCCACGTCCCAAAGCCAATATATTGCCAGATGGCAAAACTTTATAGCTTAAATCACTATTTAAATGAATAAGAAACTCGTTAATCAGAGCTGAAAGGCTCTTATTTTTATACCCGGAAGGGAGAAAGGAGTCCGTACATGAAGGACACTATGATCTTAAAAAATGGAACTATTATTGAACTGGAGGCAGGCGCAAGCCTGGGAGCCTTACAGGTGGCGGCGGCTGATCGGGCGGCTATGGTGGCAACATGGGAGGCATTGACACCAGATAATCTCACAACCGTACAGATCAAAAACGGAGACGGTACCGTGGTAGGAAATTATACTGATCTCGTGCTTGTGTCTGAGACGTCCGTAATCGCTACTGATGGCGCCGTCCTTACAACGTATAGCCTGCGTGAGAAAACCGCCGAGGAGAAGCGTCTGGACGCGCTGGAGACAGGCATGGCAGTACAGGACGGTGCTATTAATGATCTTGGCGCAGCCGTGGGAACGCTGGCTGAAGGAGGTGCAGTATAATGGGTGCATTTTACGGGCTGCGGATCAGGCGCGGTGTTATTACGATTGATGAGATCCCTAATTTTTGGAGGGCCAAAACAGAAAAATGGTTGAAGGACAATCCGGAGGTGTAAGATGAGAAAAGCATATATTGCGATTCAGGGGGCAATGGCGGCAGCCGTTGCCTTCTTAAGTGACAAGTTGGGAATTCTTTTTCCGGTACTCTGTGCGCTAGCTACAATGATGATTGTGGACTACGTAACCGGCATGTTGGCAAGCAAGCGGGAAGCAATGGATTACCCCGAAGATCCCACTTATGGGTGGAGCAGCAAGAAAGGCGCGAAGGGAATCATTAAAAAGGTTGGATATCTATGCGTGATTGCCGTGGCTATGATAGTTGATTATGTGTTTACTACGGTATCCGGTACACTGGGCATGACTATGCCTGCAAGCACGTTTTTCGGGCTTTTAGTGGCCGTTTGGTATCTGCTTAATGAGTTGCTGTCCATCATCGAAAACGCCGGCAGAATGGGCGCTGACGTGCCTGAATGGCTATTAAAATATATATCTGTACTTAAGGATAAGATCGACAATACAGATTATCAGGGAGGCGGCCGTTAACGCCGGAGATGATCCGCGTATCTACCGGCCGGCAGGGTTAGAGCCGGAGCTGTTGCGATATCGCAACGGTTGTAATATCACAACTTTTTCTGGGCCTGGGATTCCGGGCCCTTTTCTTTTTGAAGGAGGACGATTATGTTACCTATTACGAAACAGATCAAACAGATTAATTGCTATGCAAGTCAGAATCACCCAAAGTACATTGTAATCCATGAGACTGACAATTTTAACCGTGGCGCCGGGGCTGCCGCTCATTCCAGGGCGCATAATAATTGCAATCTGGCTACATCGGTTCATTATTACGTTGATGATGTAGCAATCTACCAGACACTCAACCATACAGACGGAGCATGGGCTGTCGGCAAGCAGTACGGCACGCCGCTGGTGGCTGGAGTCAATAACAACAACACGATCAATATCGAGATCTGCGTTAATCCGGACAGCAACTACGACAAAGCGCGGCTTAACTGTGTAGACCTGGTACGGCACCTGATTCAGGAGACGGGGATCCCCGCCGATCGGGTGATCCGGCATTACGATGCAAAGCGTAAATGGTGTCCGCGTAAGATGATGGACAGCCCGGAGTTATGGACGGACTTCTGCCTGAGGATTCGCGGACAGGCGGACGAGGTGAAGAGCTTCGAGGACGGCACCGGGAACTGGCATTTTACGATTAATGGCGAGTTGCAGAAAAACCGCTGGGTGAAATATAAGAATAAGTGGTTCTACGTGGACGATTACGGGAACATGGTTACTGGATACACTGTGATTGGCGGCCTGGCCTATGTGCTTAACCCATCAAAGGCTGATATGGAGACATATGGGGCGCTGATGGTAACGAATAACCTTGCACAGGGCAATCTTGAGGTGCAGTGGGTGGAATAGCAAACAACAGAATAATGATGTGACTGAAGCTCTGGGAGGAATCCTGGGGCTTTTTAAATTGAAAGGAAGGTATATTTTATGAAACTAAGACTTGTTAAACAGGGAGACTTTTTAGGAACGAAGTGTGATTTTTATGTAAATGAAACCGGTGATATCTTTATGAGCAGAACCCAGATAGGATACGCCTTGAAGTATAAAAATCCGAGCAAAGGTATAGAAGACATACATAACAGACACCATGACCGACTTGACACCATGAGCGTAAAAGTTGACCCCCTCAGTTTGCAGGGGTCAAATCCACATTACAGGAATGGCGAAAGAGCCTATATGTATCCCGAAAAAGGAATATACGAAATCTGTAGGTATTCCAGGCAAAAGGTTGCTGGGGATTTTTATGATTGGGTTTATGATGTTATTCAGTCCATCAAAAAGAACGGTTACTACATCGCTTCCGAGAAAGACGAGAAGTGGCTGGGAATCCGTCGTGAGACCAAAGAGGTACGCAAGGCCGAGACGGATCAGATCAAGTTATTCGTGGAGTATGCGAGGGCACAGGGCAGCCAGCACGCAGACAGATATTATGTGTCGCTGACCAAGCTCATAAACCGCAGATTAGGCATAGAGAGCGGCGGGAGGGACAAGGCATACCAGAGGACGCTGATGCACTTAAAATCACTGGAAACGGTGGTGGAGCTGCATCTGGCTACGCTGATGGAGGAGGGGCTGCCGTACAAGGAGATATATCAGGGCGTGAAAAAGTTTATCGAAGCGCTGTAGGAATCTCACGGCAGAAAATTCCGCTGCCAGTTTGAGTGGTAAGAAAAGGGCGGTCCGCTTGGGCCGCCTGAAAACATGATCTGTATGTTATAAAATTTGTAATTGAAGCCATACTACTACTGTGCTTTGATATATAAATTGTAATCAGTATTTTATGCTTTACTGTAAAAGAGGGAAAATAGTTGAAAAGATATGATCCGATGATGGTGGGAAAAAGAATTAGGAGACAACGGATAATAATGGGATTGACCCAGGAAGAAGTGGCTGAGAAGATTGAACGGTCATATAAGTACTATCAAGATATCGAGCGAGGGACATGTGGAATGTCGATTAATACAATACTTAGTATTGCAGAATGTCTTCATATATCTATAGACTATTTAATCTTCGGAAATAATGAGAAAATTTTCCCCACCTTTAATGGTGAAGAAGAGCAACAAGCGCTTATCGATGCTTTGAGCAAATGCAGTATTCATAAGAAAAAATATGCCTTAGAATTAATAAAAATATTTTTGAAGGCTTGTGATGAACAATAACGGGCGGCAGCTACCCCATGGTTCCGCCCTGCCTCCTCGGCATAATATAGGTGGTCCGCTTGGGCCTCCTTACTTCTAATGGTGCTTCACGACCGTCGATTTTTAAAACACACCTCTTGCCAGAAGGTCACAGAAATGATATAATAAATTCGCTCGTATTATTTCATATATTTTTCTGGCGTATCAGAAGAGTATTCATGTAAAACCGCTCAGTATCCCCATACACTGAGCGGTTTTTGTGTGTAATTCATGTATAGGTGATCAGTAGTAGAGACACCTAAAATGATATGATAGAAGAAAGGCAAGACAATAAAGCCCCAGATTGCTCCGGGGCTATATCAGATTGTTATACACATCCAATCGGCTTAATGCGGTGAATTTTACAAAGGATAAAAATCATAAAATGACAGTTAGCACAGCTTACCACCGTTGTTAAAAAATTAAATTAAGGTATATATCACATCTCCATCTCCACTATCATTATATGTTGATAGAGAAAATGTGATACAATAAATTTCTTCTTTACAAAATGATATACGCGCGCTATAATAATTGTGTTTTTGCTTTTCTAACTTGCGGCTTAGCTGTATTGGCGGCCGCATTTTTTGTATACATAACTGCATAAATTTAGCAGAGTAGAGTAAAAAAGCGTTGATTTATTGAGAAAAAAGTGATATGATTTTTCCAGCAGCTCTTCTTTGCGGTCGTCCAGGTATATTTCCCCCATATACCCGGGCGACTTTTATATGCGTATCTCACTACGTTACATCAGCCATCATTTGGTGTCCGACGTTCGCTGTGTTAAAAACCACATAGCTAATATATCCACATCGATTATCATTTGCGCCATCTCGCGGGTCTCCTGGTATTTTGTATTTTTAGCCATTTGGGCATGACGCTGGTAGGTCTCAATTATCTCAAAAAGCAATTCGCCTGTTCGATTCATCTGTCACCTCCCATATTTTATCGTTAAATACTCTGCCGTATATAATTTTGGCGGAAATTCACTTTTTTCTGTTCTGAATGCGTAAAATAACCGCAAATACAGATAATGTGATCATAATAATGTTCGTCTGTAGTACGGTCGCCGGCATTAAAAAAGCTGCAAAAGTGAACATTCACTTTTGCAGCTTTTTATTATCTATAAAATTCGTGCCAGGGACTCCTTGTTTCTGTGGTCTCCAAAGGACTCGGAGGACTTAGAGGAATTGTTGATGAAGAACAGATAGCGCCGTCCGGCCTCTTCTCCAGGAAGGCTTTGCCTTCCTCGGTCCCCTGCATCGATTTTCTGGTGGGCAGATATCCGGACTCGGAAGCCCGGATCATATTTCCAGATTGGAAAACTGTACGGTCAGTCCACTCCGCTTAAAAAATATAAAAAAAGAGCAAGGCTGTCGTGTAAACACATGCCTTACTCTTCGTCTCATTAGCATCATTAGTTTGTATTTTAGCAAATAAACGACATGAAGTAAATGAATTTTTGATAATTAACGAGTGGAAAACAGTAAAAATATGGTCAAAATTAACAAATATATAACTATAAACATAGAACATCCTACCAATGATGACTTAAATAACTAAAAACTATTGACATATACACAGATAAAATATAATATATAGACAAACAAAGGTAGTGCGTTCTACATATAAGAACAGGAGGTAAAAAACGCGAGGAGATTTAAAAGATGATTGAAACTATTAACCGGTATTGAGGAGGCGGTGGAGCCGCATCCGGGGAAAGGGAGAAGAAATGAAGAAGAAAACTTTAAGCATTATGTTATCAATCGCATTAGGTGTGTCCGCGCTAATGACAGGATGTGGTGGATCAGGAACACAGACAGCAGAGAGGGACGGAGGGGATAAGGCTTCAGAAGGAAAAGCTGAAGGTGCTAAAGATGCAGCGGCCTCCGGGAAAGAAGTGGTTAGAGTTGTGGTTCCCGGTATCAGTGAGGAGACAACCGTAGATCCTATATCAGGGATTAAAAAGAAGGGACTGGGAGAATTTGAAGCATTTTTAGAAGCGCAGATTCCGGATTATGACATTGATTTAGTTTCTATTTCGTGGGACGGATGGATTCAGAAAATGGAGACTCTTGTAACCTCTGGTGAGGTCGATGTTGGATTTTATACAAATCAGGAAGCAGTTCCCGGGTGGTATATTGATCTGACGGATTATTTAAAGAAGGATACAGAAGTTAATTTCGACAGTCTGAATCACTTGTTTATCGAACCGGCCGTTTTTTATACGAAGTATAATTCCTTTAACTATCCCGAAAACACAGGACAGGTATTCGGTCTTCCAATGACTATGGCAAGCAATATTATTGTATATGACAAGCAGCTTTTTGAGGATTGGGGAGTAGAGGCACCTACCGAAAGCACAACTTTTACGGAACTGGTAGACATGGCAGAAAAGATGACCGGTAAAAATCCTGCAACAGGGTCCACCAACTACGGTGGATATTTATTCTCAACCTGGATGGAGTGGTATGCGATCAGCTATGATGCGGTAAAGACTTATAAAAGTGATACTATGATGCTGTCAGACATGGATACAGATGAGTATGTGGAGTATGTAAAGAATTCTCCGGAGGTTCTTAATTATTTTTCCGATATGATAAGGTTGGTTAACTGTTGTCCGGAAGGTGTGGCAACCGGAAACGGCAGCGAAAAATTCTTTACTGATGAAAATGACATTGCAATCAATTTCGATACCAATAATGTTGGAACCAATTATATGAAGTATGTGTATGCGGGCGACAGCGCGATTTGTGACAGATATATTCCTTTGCTTATACCGACGGGCAAAAATGGAATGGAAGGTTTCCCTGAATTTTTCCGCTTTTCTATAACCAAATCAGCTAAGAATCCGGACGCTGCATGGGAAGTTATCAAGAAGCTGACCACGACACCTGAGATCGTAGACTTCTATTTAACAAATTACGCTCAGGATAAGGTTACAGCACTTGCAGACACCAGCAAAGTCACCATGATGGATTATGAAATTAACAAGAAGCGTCACGACTATCAGATTAATGCTATGTTTAAGACAGATGATTACTGGTTCTGGAGAACTCCGCTTCAGGCAGTGAATAATCAGATTTTGTCAAAGCAGCTGACGGCAGAAGCCGCCCGTGAGGAGTTCTATAAAGGAGTATCTGACTGGGTTAATAATACAAAAGCACAGTTAGGGCAATAGCACCTGTATCCACGGGATACTGCGGGTGCGGTATCCCGTGAAATGTCGTTAGGAGGAAACGGTGTGAGATGGTCAAAGACTAAAAAAATACTGAGCTGGTACCTATTATTGTTAATTCCGCTGACAGGAACGGTAGTTTTTAACGTGTACCCATTGCTTCGTACGCTTGGAACAAGCCTTGAAAACATAAAAGGTACTTTTATCGGATTTACAAATTATAAAATACTGTTTGGAAATGACGAATTCAAGAAAGATGTAGTAAACACACTGTATATGGCAGTGCTCGGCGTCGGTTTCAATGTGCCTGTCGCATTTATTATTGCTAATATGCTTAACCATGTGCGAAGGGGAAAGAATGTTTTTAAGGTGATTTTCTTGCTGCCAATGATCATGTCAATGGTGACAGTAGCCACATTATTTAAATATCTTCTTATGCCGAATGAATCAGGTATTGTCAATTACTTATTAGGATTTTTAGGAATCAGTCCAAAACTTTGGCTCAATGGTGCGGCTACGGCAAGGGAATCGCTTGTCGCTATGGCGATATGGAAAGGAATCGGTTATAATATTATACTGTTTTTTGCCGGTCTGCAAAGTGTATCAAGAGAACTTTACGAAGCATCAGAGATTGATGGGGCCAATGAGTGGAATAAATGGATTTATATTACAATTCCATGTATAAAAAATACATTTGTTTTTGTGCTGATTACTTCATCTATTTCCGCACTCAAACGCTTTACAGAAGTATATGCGGTGAGTGGTGAAACAGGAAATCCAGCGGGAGCACTTGGAACTATTATGCTTTTTATCTATAAAAATTCTTTTTCAACACTGAATTATAAAGATGAAGGGCAGGCCGCTGCCGCCTCCATCATGCTGTTCGTTATTATTCTTGGTGTAACCCTGATCAACTATCTGGTTACCAATGATAAAGAGGAAAGGCCCCCTCGCAGGCGCTCGGCGAAATGTGACGACGGGACTGGGAAAAAGAGAAGAAGCAGAAGGAGGGCAGGCAGGTGAAAAAGAAATTAGGAATTGCAGATATTATTTATTATAGCGTACTTTCCATTATGGCGCTGGTCATTTTACTGCCATTCATATGGCTGGTCTCTACAAGTTTTGATTATTTCAAATCATATACTTTGCCATATCCACCCAGAATGCTGCCGAAAAAACTAAGTACATTTAATTACGAGATGGCTCTGACCAATGTGCCAATTGTAAGATATTTATTTAATACCGTCATAATTGCTGTTTTGGATGTCATATTTAATGTGTTTATTGCCACTCTTACGGGATTTTGTATTTCAAAAGGAAAATTTCCAGGTAAAAACTTAATTATGATATTTATACTGTCTAATATGATGGTGCCATTTGAGACTAAGCTGATGCCTATGTATCAGATCATCAAAAGATTAGGGCTTTCTAATCAGTTTATGGGGGTCATTCTTCCGGGAGTTATGACAAATGCCATGTTTATGTTCTTTGTTAAGAAATTCTGCGATGATCTTCCGGATGATTTATATGAGGCGGGAGTAATTGACGGAGCCAGCAAGTTCAGAATATATGCGCAGCTGTTTCTGCCGTTGATGCAGCCCATTATAGCAACTATCGTTATTCTTGATGTGGTCAATGTATGGAACGACTTATTGTGGCCAATGATCGTGCTAAATAAGAGTCAGAACTATACCATCCAGATTGGGCTGGTATTGTATAATGCAAGTGCCAATGGCCAGGTTCATGCCGGAATTGCCCTGGCGCTGTCAATTTTAAGTGTAATTCCTCTGGCAATAGTTTTTATATTCGTACAAAAGTATATTGTACAAAGCATTGCTTTTTCCGGACTGAAACAGTAAATGTGGTAAAAAAATTTAATTAGTCCAGTTTGTTGCCCCTATTTGTACAAAATTGTGTTATATTAAAAATAAGTTGATGAAGAGGATGGTACCATTTATGGCGGAATACGATAAAAGAAAGTTAAAACCAATCGGGCAGAAAACAATTGTGGATCAGATTATCAACACAATCATCGACTCTATTATTAAGGGGAACTACAAGGCTGGTACAAAACTGCCCAGTGAATACGAGCTGATAGAAGAAATGCAGGTGAGCCGGAATTCACTCAGAGAGGCTATGAAAATACTGTCTACCATGGGAATTGTGGAAATTAAGCGGGGAGATGGAACCTATGTGTGCTCTCAGGTCAATCCTTCCGTATTTGATAGAGTGGTCTACAGTATGATTTATGATGTCAGCACAAGTACTGAGCTTTTGGAATTGAGACAGATTCTGGATGAAGCAACAGTTCAGCTGGCAGTACAGAAGATAACCTATTCTGAGATGGAAAAACTTCAGGAGAATATTGATCAGATGAAGGCTGCGATTCAGGCTCAGGATATTGAACGCATGCAAAAATATGATATGGAATTTCATATGACGCTGATAGAAAGCTGTAAAAATGTTTTTTTTATCAGAATTATGAAAGGGGTCTATAGTATATTTGAAAATTCCATTGGTGAAAATGTCCGTACTGAGAAAATCGACTCTCTGGCGGCAGTCTATCACCAAAGAATTTTAAACTGTATTAAAGATAAGAATTACGATGATATTCATGCGGCAGTAGAAGATTCTCTTAAAACATGGAGAAACAGGGTCTAGTGTATAATTAAGTAACATACTGAGAACAGGCATCCCTGTTCTTAAAAAAATAGGTAGGACGTTCTACTAATTTGTTTTGACTACTGATAATATACAGACAGGTAAAAGAGATGAGAGAAGAGAAAACGGATTATTTACAAAAAAAAGCAAATGAAATAAGAAAGACGGCACTTAGCATGATTTATCATGCGCAATCCGGCCATCCGGGAGGTTCCATGTCCGCGGCAGATATTGTTACAGCGCTCTATTTTGATGTGATGAATGTAGACCCTGAAAACCCCGGCTGGGAGAATCGGGATCGGTTTGTCCTTTCGAAGGGGCACGTCTGCCCGGTTCTATACTCGGCATTAATTTTAAAGGGCTATATTGGACAGGAAGAAATCTATCAGTTAAGGAAGCAGGGTTCAAGACTGCAGGGACATCCGGATATGAAAAAATGTCCGGGAATTGATATATCCACCGGTTCTCTGGGACAGGGAATATCCTGCGCTGTTGGTATGGCTCTCGCTGCTAAACGAGACAGTAAAAGTTATATGACCTATGTACTGCTTGGCGATGGAGAATGTGACGAGGGGCAGGTCTGGGAGGCGGCGCAGGCGGCCAATAAATATCACTTGGATAATCTTGTAGTATTTGTAGACAATAACAGGCTTCAAAATGATGGATTTGTGGCTGATATTATGCCTTCCATGGATCTAAGAGTAAAATTTGAGGCATTTGGATTCGAAGCTATCCGGATAAATGGCCATGACATGTCTGAAATTCTGACAGGCACCAGGTCAATGCTTGACAGCAAAAATGGAAAACCCAAATGCATCGTATGTGATACCGTGAAGGGAAAAGGTGTGTCATTTATGGAAAATGTTGCATCCTGGCATGGTACGGCGCCGGATACGAATCAGTATAAACAGGCAATGAAAGAGCTGGGAGGTGGTTTTTGTGAGTAAAAGGGCTACCAGAGAGGCGTTAGGGGATGAGGTTTTAAGCCTTGGAGGAGAGTGCGATAAGATCTATGTGATTGACTGTGATGTATCAAAATCCTGTAAGACCCAGTCATTTGCAGCGGCATTTCCAGATCGCCATGTCAATGCAGGGATATCAGAACAGAATGCGGTCGGTATGGCGGCTGGATTGGCAACTACGGGGAAAATTCCTATGGTGGTTACCTATGCCGTGTTCGGAAGCATGAGAGCTTTGGAGCAAATTCGACAGGAAATCTGTTATCCTGAACTCAATGTAAAAATACTCTGTTCCCACGGCGGTCTGACACCTGCTAACGATGGCGCCTCTCATCAGTGTGTAGAGGATATGGGGATTCTCCGTACCATACCAGGGATGACTGTTATTATGCCTGCCGATTACCATTCCGCGAGACGTCTGATTCGCGCGGCTGCAGATTATAAAGGTGCAGTATATTTAAGATTTACCCGAGATGCGGTAGACAATATATATGGGGAAGAAGAGACATTTGAGATAGGCAAAGCCAAATGCCTGAAAACTGGAAAAGATATTACTGTGTTTGCAAATGGAGACACTGTCTCTATTGCCATGAAGGCTGTAAAGGCTCTGGAAGAAGAAGGAATCAGCGCGGGCCTGTACGATATGCACACAATAAAACCATTGGATACAGAGACTGTAAGGCGGGCAGTCCGGGAAACAGGGCGAATTATAACTGTAGAGGATCATAATATTATCAATGGCCTTGGATCTGCAGTCTGCGAGGTCGCAGCTGAGATGGGAAGAGGCATGGTAAAACGAATTGGGGTCAGGGATCATTTTGGAGAATCTGCACCCTATGAGGAGCTGCTTAGAAAGAACGGAATAACGTGGGAGATGATTTGCAGTGAGGCGCGTTGTATGATGGGACGGGGTGTGTAAAATGATTACAGAATCCAGTATGCAGCAGGCAAAAAGAAGAGCAGGAGATATGATCAGAAAAGCCGGAATCAGGTGCTCAGATCAGGAGCTGGATAGTATGGAGGTTGCTGATTTTGGCCTGTCCAACCTGTTTGCAGAAGGGGCAGAAATTTTGCCGCTGGCAGAAACGGAAAAGGTGGCGTGCAGAATTATCGCACTGTTTCCTGGGCAGACAGAACCGGAACACTGGCATGAGGAAAGTAAAGAAATTGGGAAGTCTGGTGTGATACCGGGGAAAGAAGAAACGCTTCGGGTCATAACGGGAACACTTCGGGTTTTCATTGAAGGCGAGCCAAACACCAGCGAATCCGTAATCCCGAAGGGAAAAGAGGCATATTATACATGCAGACATCAGATTGTGCTGGAGCCATGCGAAAATCTGACTCTTTATCCGGGGATGAAACACTGGTTTCAAGCAGGAGAGGAAGGCTGTGTCTTTTATACCATATCCACAACTGCTAAAGACGGCAGTGACCCATTTACCGATCCGTCAGTAGTGAGAAAGACGCAGATAATACGTGAAAAATGAGTTTGGAGGACATATGAGAAAGACAAATTATAAAATCCTGGGCGGCGATTTCTACATTAATGGAATTAAAACATATACAGATATTGAGGGCAGCGATGAGAAGATTCATGGGCTTCTGTTTAATACAAGATTTATCCAGGGAATTTTTGATGATGTAAACCCTGAAAATTCAGGAAAATATGACCGGTTTGGCATTAAATTTAATGCTGAAGAGAATACAGAAAGAATGATAGCGGCTCTGAAGGACTGGTATGAGGCCGGAGTCAGAGCAATCACAATCGGCCTGCAGGGCGGAGGTCCTATTTATACCTACGATGACTGGAGCGTCATAGATACAGGCAGTTTTTCCAGTGATGGAAAACAACTGAATGAAACATATAAAAACAGGCTGTTAAAAGTGCTGCAGGCTTGTGATGAACTGGGAATGCTGGTGATTGTCAGCTTTTTGTATCAGGCTCAGGAGCATCTGTTTCATGATGGTACGGCGATGATGGAAGCAGTGCGCACTGCCAGCGTATTTTTAAGGGATTCCGGATATGAGAATGTCATCATAGAGGTTGCAAACGAACATGATGTGGGAAATTTTAATAAGCATCCGATGATTAGCAGCGGAGAGGGAATCGCCAGCCTGATTAATCTGGCAAGGGAATGGTCCGGCAATAAATTTGCAGTAGGATCCAGTGGCGGAGGCGGAATCTGCAAACAGGAAGTGATTGAGAACAGTGATGTGATACTGATTCATGGTAATGGACTGCGAAGGCAGGAGATGTATGATTTTATCATGAGTGTTCATGAAAAGGCACCGGATAAGCCAATCGTATGTAATGAAGATTCACAGATGTTTGGTCAGCTTAAGGTTTCCTATGCAACACATACTTCCTGGGGATACTACAATGATTTTACAAAGCAGGAGCCGCCTTCTGACTGGGGAATTACTTCAGGAGAGGATGCATTTTTCGCCAGAAGGCTGAAAAATATGATTTCAGGTGTAAAGATGGGTGAAAATGAATTTTATCTGCAAGGATTTGAAAAAGATTACCATATTGAGGGAAAGAGGTATGTGAGACTTTCCAGCCTTTACCCTGAACAGATTGATTATGTGGAGTTTTACCAAGATGATAAGCTGTTGTACACTTCATTTGCTGAGCCATTTATGCTTTATTCTTTAACAACATGGAACCAGGATCCATATGTGATACCGGAAGAGGCCTGTGAGTTTACAGCACGAATTTATTTGCACGACGGAAATGTGAGACAGGAGACAGTAAAACTTACGGATCTACATAAATAAATCTGTCGGTTAAACTGAGTGAGGAGAAAAAATGGAGAGAAAGTATTCAATTATTACAGGGTTCATGGGGACGGTAAAAGACAGATTTATCGATTATCAGCCTGCCCGATCCATGGAAGAAATGGTAAAGATGGCATCAAAAGTGAAGGGCTGTTCAGGATTAGAGGTTGTCTATCCACAAAACTTTACCAATGCTGCAGAACTCAAAAAAATGCTTGATGCTTATGGACTGGGAGTTTCCACTGTAAACTTAAACGTTAAGGGGGACGAAATCTGGCGCTATGGTTCCTTTACCCATCCGGATGCCTCTGTGCGGAGAAAAGCGGTGGATGCTATGAAAGAAGCCATGGACAGAGCGGCACAGCTGGAATGCCCAATCGTAACCTGTGCCCTTTTAAACGACGGTGTTGATTATCCTTTTGAAATTAACTATATGGATGCATTTTCCCATGCGCTTGAGGGAATCAGAGAAGCGGCAGAATACAGAAAGGATGTAAAAATCAGTCTGGAATATAAACAGTCTGAACCAAGAGTACACTGCCTGCTTAATAATGCCGGGAAGATGGCATATTTTGCTCAAATGACGGAACAGGATAATGTAGGTGTGACACTTGATTTTGGCCATGCACTTCAGGCACTGGAGGTTCCGGCTGACTCCGCCAGTTTTCTGGGGCAGACTGGGAAATTATTCTATGTCCATGTAAATGATAACTTCCGCAACTGGGACTGGGATATGGTTCCTGGTACTGTTAATCTTTGGGACTATATTGAATTCGCTCTGGCCTTAAAACAGGTGGGTTATAAAGGCTGGATTACAGCCGATGTCTTCCCACAGCGTCACGACCCCATTAGGATAATGGAGAAAACATTTGAGTGGATGGATTATATTTTCGATGTGGCAGAAAAAATTGACGAGGACAAATTAAAACAGATGCAGAAAGAACTGGATACTTTTGAAATAATGGATTATATCCGGTCGCTTCTGTAGGGAGAGTTCCAATGGATTGTCAATATGTGAAACTTGAAAAAAAGGGCGCCATTAGAAGTATAACCTATCATTCTGATAAAGAGCAGAATCTTCTGACCATTCAGGGAATGCAGGAAATATTGTGGGCAATTGAAGAATGCAGATATGATGAGAACTGCAGAGCTCTTCTTTTTACCGGCTGGGGGGATTGCTTTTGCATGGGCGGATACCTTGGGGATTATAAAAATCAGGGGGCGGAGAAGATTATTCAATTTGCTGATATGCTGACAGAGCTTCATAAGCAGATGAGCCGTTTCCCAAAGCCTACGGTAGCTGCAGTAAATGGGCATACTGGAGGAGGGGGGTTAAGTTTTCTGGAAACCTTTGATATGGCGGTATCTGTTCCCTGGGCTGAGTTTTCGCTTCCTGAACGGCAGAACGGTCTTGCCCCTATGATCTCTCTGATGGGTATGCAAAATTCATTTAGCAGAAAAATATGCATGGAGCTGGCCGGATTGGGAACGAGACTTCATGCAGATCAGGCAATGGGAGCGGGAATTATTAACCGGATTGCAGAAAATGATGTCATGGAGGAAGCAGCAGAATATGCCATGCGTCTTTCTGACTGCAATATCAGGGCGTTTGGTGTGTGCAAACAATTTTATGTGACAGCCTCGGGGCTGTCGTATGAACAACAGCTGGAAATAGGGAAACAGTATCTGGTAACGATGTTAAAGAGTAAGGAGAGGATGCATACGTGAAAATTGTTGTCTTAGATGGATATACGGAAAATCCCGGTGATTTGAGTTGGAAAGGGCTGGAGGATCTGGGAGACTTGAAGGTTTACGACAGGACTCCAAAAGAACTGTGCGCTGAAAGAATTGGAGATGCCGAAGCTGTATTTAGTAATAAAACAGTCATTTCGAAAGAAATTATGGAGCAGTGTCCATCTCTTAAATACATTGGAGTGTTGGCTACCGGCTATAATGTAATTGACGTTTCTGAGGCCGCTAAAAGAGGAATAACGGTTACAAATGTTCCGTCTTATGGGACAAATGCTGTAGCACAGTATACAATGGCTCTTTTGCTTGAACTGTGCCATCATGTGGGAGATCACTCAGATTGTGTAAAAAAGGGCGGGTGGACTTCCTGTGAGGACTGGTGTTTTTGGAACTATCCGCTGATGGAGCTTGCAGGTAAGACTATGGGAATTATCGGATTTGGAAAAATAGGTCAGGCTGTGGCTGGTCTGGCGCTGGCATTTGGAATGCATGTGGTTTTCTATGACGCTTTTCCCTTTGGTCGGGAAAGCCTGCAAAATGGGTGCCGGCAGGTCGCTTTAGATGATTTATTCAGCCAGGCAGATATTATTTCACTTCACTGTCCGCTTTTTGAGTCCACAAAAGGCATTATTAACCGGGAAAATATAGCAAAAATGAAGGATGGAGTTATGATATTAAATGACTCCAGAGGGCCGCTCATTGTTGAAGAAGATCTGCGTGATGCATTAATAGCCGGCAAGGTATCAGCCGCTGCCGTGGATGTGGTTTCCACAGAACCGATTAAGGCAGATAATCCGCTGCTGACAGCACCTAATATAATTATTACACCGCATATTGCATGGGCCTCTAAACAGTCCAGGCAGAGGCTTATGGATATTGCGGTCAATAACTTAAAAGCATATCTGGATGGGAATGTATGTAACCAGGTGTAATACTGGGTGCGGCTGTTATAGCCGCACCTTTTTGTTGTTAATCATCCAATATCTTTTCTTAAAATACCGGGTATGTTCTTTCCTGAAGTTTTGTGATATGATGAAAAAAATAAGGATAACGGCTCTGCCGGAAGGAGAAGAACATCATGAAAAACACAGAAATTAACATCAGAGATCCATTTGTACTTGTGGAGGACGGAACGTATTATATGTACGGAACGAGGGCCGCTACCTGCTGGGGGGCGGCAGACGGTTTCGACTGTTATGTCAGTAAAGACATGGAGGATTGGGACGGACCGTTCGAAGTGTTCCATAAACCCGAGGACTTCTGGGCAGATCGGAACTGCTGGGCTCCGGAAGTGCACAAGTACCAGGAATTTTATTATATGTTTGCAACCTTTAAGGACAGCAGCGTTCATGGGGGAACTGCGATCTTGAAGTCGGAGAGTCCGCTGGGGCCGTTCGTCATGTACAGTGACTGCCAGATCACGCCGAAGGACTGGGAGTGTATCGACGGCACATTCTATGTATCACCTGACGGGACGCCGTATATGGTGTTTGTCCATGAGTGGGTGCAAATATCGGATGGCAGTATCTGCGCCGTGGAGCTGAGCCGCGACTTAAAGGAAGCCGTGTCCGAACCGGTGACCCTGTTCCATGCTTCGGAGGCAGTGGGATGGGTGCAGACGATTACCAATAAAAACCGGCCGGGACTTCATTACGTGACAGACGGCCCGTATCTTTACCGGACAGGCGGCGGACGCCTGATTATGCTCTGGTCCAGCTTTGGAAAAGAGGGCTATACAGAGGCGCTGGCTTACTCGGATAACGGGGACATTACGGGTAAATGGACACAGGATGACCGCCTGCTGTTTTTAAAGGACGGTGGTCACGGCATGATATTTGAGAGCATTTCCGGAGAACTGTATCTGACCCTGCATACGCCGAACGAGCATCTGAAGGAGCATCCGGTATTTTACCGTCTGATTGAGGAGGAGGACACGCTGCGCGTAGTAGAAACTTCATGAAAGAAGTATTTTTCACGGGAAAATGCGACGGAATCGGAATCAGCCACGTCGCCAGGGACTGTGATCTAACGGAGACGATCGGATTTTATAAAAATGAATACCAGATTTATTATATTCTGGATGGGGAACGTTTTTTCTATCAGGGGAGCAAAAGCTACCGGATGGACAGGGGAACGCTTACCTTCATCGACAAACGGCAGATCCCCTTCACCAATGTGATCGGGGGAAAATACCACGAGAGAATATTGATTGAGGTGGATGAGAAATGGCTGGTCAGTATGGGGAAGGCCATGGAGCTGGACCTGATCGGTTTTTTCACAAATTATCACGGCGTTTACCGGCTGGAGGGAAAGCATCTGGCGGCAGTTGAGAAAAAGCTCAAAAAGATGGAAGAGGTGATGGCGCAGAAGAGATCCTGCGCGCCCGCGGAGGTGAAGAATCTTCTGATTTCCGTTATAATATCCATGCTGTATGGCGCGGGCACCAGGTGTGAGGAGTACAACATGCCAAACGGAAAGATGCTCCGTTACGCCAAGGCAAGGGAGATAATTCAGTATATCATGGAGCATTACTCGGAGGTCTACGGACTGGAGGATCTGGCTGGAATCTTCTACATGGACAAAAGCTATTTAAGCCGGATCTTCAAAGAGGTGACGAATTTTACCGTAAACGAATTTATTAACTGCCAGAGAATCGGCCATGCCAGGGATATGCTGCTGGATGAGTCGCTGTCCATGGAGGAAATTTCTCAAAAGCTGGGCTATGAAAGATTATCCTATTTTGACCGTGTTTTTAAGAAATATGTGGGGATGTCTCCGCTGCAGTACCGTAAATCCAAACGAAAAAAGAATGAGGATGAAGAAAACCAGTCAATATAGTGCAAAAACCGGAGATTTTTTGATGGATTGGTGAAAGTGCCCAAATTGGTTGAAAAAATAAGTCTTAAATAGTAAGATGTGTTTACAGAAACGTATCGGATCCGGAAAAGCTTAAGCAGGTAACCCGTGAGAACAAAGACAGCGAAAGGTGTAAAAGGGGATCAATTATGAAATTAAGAAGACTTATGGCACTGACAACAGCAGCTATTATGGCAGCGTCACTGACCGCATGCGGCGGGCAGAAAGCTGAGACAAATACACAGGCAGCGGAGAGCGGAAAAGAATCGGCGGCGGCCGGAGAGCAGGTCACACTTCGCATGGCGTGGTGGGGATCACAGACGAGACATGACGCCACCAACAAAGTAATTGAAATGTATGAGGAACAGAATCCAAACGTACATATTGAGGCGGAGTTTTATGATTTTGACAGCTACTTCACAAAGCTGGACACCCTGGTGGCAGCAGATGATGTATGGGATATCTTCCAGATGGGCGGAAATTTCCCGAAATATATAAACAGCATTGAACCGATGGACGCCTACATCGAAGCGGGAACCATTGATGTAAGCGACACCACAGAAAACTTCCTGGCGACCACAAGAGACAACGACGGTACCCAGGTGGGAATCTCCATCGGAACCAACACCTACGGAATCGCCTATGATCCGGCCATGTTTGCGGAAGCAGGACTGGAAGAGCCGTCCGACAACTGGACATGGGATGAGTGGAAGGCTGACTGCCTGGCGATTACCGGGAAACTGGGAATCTACGGAAGCTCAAAGATGGACAACTTCATCGCCGGTGTAACGCAGAGAGCCTCACAGGCAGAGAAAGACGGCAACTTCTTCAAAAAGACCAACGACGGCCTGGAATTTACGGATACTGCTACCTTTGCATCGTATATGCAGATGATCAAGGATTTAACGGACGCTGGAGCGTATCCTGATGCAGGTGCGGTCAAGGAGATCAAGGACATCGAAGGTGACTATCTGGTAACAGAAGATGCAGCCATGACCTGGGTATCCTCCAACCAGATCGCCTCCATCGTCAACGCAGCCGGCAGAGAAATCAAGATCGCGCCTGTACCGCGTATCACGAAGGACGGCTCATATGGAATGGGCGTACAGTCCTCCCAGCAGTTATGCATGGCCAAGAGTTCCAAAAACAAAGAAGAAGCAGCTAAGTTCATCAATTACTTTGTCAACGACATAGAAGCTAACAAAGTATTAAACGGTGAACGCGGTGTACCGATCATGTCGAAAGTAAGAGATGTAGTCATGGAGCAGGCAGACGACAGCAGCAAGATGATCTACGATTTCGTAGACAAAATCGGCAACTTCCCCAAAGAAGACTGCAATGTCATCAGCCCGGACCCAAAGACGGAGATAGAAGATCAGTATAAGCTGCTGATTGAGAAAGTACAGTACGGAGATGTAACACCAGAAGAAGCGGCTGAGCAGTTAGTCGAATTTGCGGAGAGTAAATTTACGCGCCAGCAATGAGCCATGCGAAAAAGGGCAAATGCAGATATGCGTTGTGCTCGCACATAAGCATATCTGGGTTTGTCCTTTTTCATAGGGCGAAGCCCGTGACCGAGATGGAGCGAAGCGGAATCGAGGTGCATGGCGGACTAACGGGAGGCCCCCACAATCGAGGTGCATGGCGGACTAACGGGAGGTAATGAATACACATGGCTTCCAACACCAACGCCCCATAACACAAATCCAATATCAAAGGCAGGTGGGACCAGCCCCTATAAAAAATCACCTCACCTGCCTTTTCTGCGCAAAAAAATGGAGGAAATGACCAATGGAAGAAAGGAAAGCCAGCAGAAAAAAGTTCTGGTATAACGACAATACGGTGGGCTATATATTCTCGCTCCCGTTCATAATCGGTTTTCTGGCATTCACCCTGATACCGATCGCGGTTTCCATGTACTATTCGGTAACCGACTATAAACTGGGCCAAACACCAGCATTTATCGGAATCAAAAACTATCTGGAACTCTTAAAAGACGAGCGATTTATCAATTCCGTAAAAGTAACCCTTATTTACGTCGTTACATCCGTGCCGACGAAGCTGATTTTTGCTTTATTTGTGGCGTATTTGCTGACCCAGGGAAGGCGCGGCGTGACATTTTACCGTTCCCTGTATTACGTACCGTCCTTGATCGGCGGAAGTATCGCGGTAGCCCTTGTGTGGAAGACCATCTTTTCCAGAAAAGGCCTTGCTAACACGATCCTGGCTTCTTTAGGACTTCAAAAGCTGTCCTGGCTCGGTGATCCGAAGCTATCCATGGGTATTCTGGTCCTAATGTCGGCCTGGCAGTTCGGCTCCTCGATGATCATCTTCGCAGCGGGACTAAAAGAAATCCCGGGCAGTTATTATGAGGCGGCTGAGATTGACGGAGCAAATAAGTGGCAGCGTTTCCTGCGCATCACGCTTCCATGCCTTTCCCCCATCATTCTCTATAACCTGGTGATGCAGACCATCACGGCATTTATGGCATTTACGCAGGCGTTTGTCATCACACAGGGAGGTCCCAACGACGCGACCAACTTCTATGCTCTCTATGTCTACAACCACGCATTCAAGTGGTCCAACATGGGATATGCGAGTGCGATGAGCTGGCTAATGCTGGTTTTAATCAGCGTAATTACACTGATTCTGTTTAAATCCTCGAAGTTCTGGGTATTTTCTGAGGCGGATCAATAAGGAGGGGGAAAAAGATTATGACGAAAAAACACAAAATCGAAGCAGTCCTTTACCATTTGTTTGTGTGCCTGTTCGGACTCCTCATGATATATCCGGTGCTCTGGATGATCAGCGGCTCACTCAAAAATAACACAGAGATATTAAACGGAGGAATGAATTTGATTCCCCCGGCCTGGAGAGTGGAGAACTTTGCCAACGGATGGAAGGGATTCGGCGGTATCAGTTTTGCTACCTTCTTCTCCAACTCATTTTTCGTAGCCTCTGTTTCGACCATTGCAACGGTACTGTCATCGGCCTGCGTGGCTTATGCATTTTCAAGGGTGAAATATAAAGGAAGAAATATCTGGTTCACGGCCATGATCTGTACCATGATGATTCCGACACAGATCATTCTGGTGCCGCAGTACATCATCTACAACAAACTGGGCTTCGTCGGAACGTATCTTCCGTTAATCCTGCCGCATTTTTTCGGCCAGGCCTTCTTCATCTACCAGATGATGCAGTTCGGATCCGGTATTCCGAGAGATTTAGACGAAGCAGCCATCATAGACGGATGCAGTAAATATACGATATTCACAAAGATATTTCTGCCGCTTTTAAAGCCATCCATCGTAACCACGATTATCATTCAGTTCTACTGGAAATGGGACGATTTCATGTCACCGATGATCTACTTGAGCAAGCCGAAGATGTATACCGCCTCCGTGGCGATCAAGAATTTTGCGGATTCCACTTCCACGACCGACTACGGCGCCATGTTCGCCATGTCCACCCTGTCCCTGATTCCGGTATTCCTGATTTTCCTGTTCTTCAACCGGTATCTGGTAGAGGGAATCAGTACGAGCGGTATCAAGGGCTGATCACAGCAATACTGCCAAACAAAAACACTGCCACAGCGATACTATGACACAGAGAGGAAATGAGTGTGAAAAATCAAACGAGTGTATCCTTTCAGACCTCCGACGACCTGCTTCAAAAGCTGGTGGACACGGCTGAAGAAAAGTCCAGAGAGAATCTGAAACGGTTTGAAAACAGACTGGTGCTGATCGAAGGCGGCGGTTACGAGAAAATATGGCTGGAAACGCAGCCCATGGGCGGTGAGATGTACGCCAAACGCAATCTGGAGGCGGGAATCAACAATCAGCTGCTCTTTATGGAAAATCAGAGGGAGGACGGCAGAATTCCCGGAAGCGTAGCCTGTGAAAACGGCAGAATTACTCCGCAGTTCAACAAGTTTCAGGGCTTCTGTTTCCCCTCCGCTGCGCTGAATGTATACTACTTAATGGGAAAGGATCCGGGATATCTAGATCTGCTCTACACCACGCTGGAACGCTTTGACAGCTACTTATGGCGCGTGCGGGATTCCGACGGTGACGGCTGTCTGGAGACCTGGTGCAAATACGACACGGGAGAAGATCACGCCCTCCGGTACGGGGACGCCCCCAACGACTGGAGCGAGGAAGTGCCCCCGGAAGGATGCAGCGTGGTACCCATGGCTTCCATGGATATTATGAGCTTTTCCTACGCATCGAGGGAAACTCTGGCGAAGATCAGCAGAATACGGAAAGACATCAGGCGGGAAGCGTTCTGGAAGGAGAAGGCAGCCTGCGTGCAGGATAAAATCCGGTCCTATCTGTGGGATGACGCCGCAGGCGCCTGCTTCGACCGGGACAAGAAACACCGGGTGCTGCGCACGATGACCCATAACAATCTGCGGGCCATGTACTGGAACAGCTTTACCCAGCCGATGGCCGACCGTTTCGTAAAGGAACATCTGCTGAACCCGGAGGAATTCTGGACGCATATGCCGCTTCCATCGGTCGCGGTAAACGATCCGCTGTTTCGGAATGTGACGACCAACGACTGGAGCGGCCAGGCGGAGGCGCTGACGTACCAGCGGGCCATCCGGGCGCTGGAAAATTACGGGTACGACAGTCTGATCCCGGAACTGGGCGAAAAGCTGTTTCAGGCCATCGGCAGGGACTGTGTCTTTGTCCAGCAGTATGACCCGTTTACGGCGGAGCCGTCCCTTGTCTGCCTGGATGGAGAACAGGATTGTTACGGGCCGGCCCTTCTGTCGGTTCTGGAGTATGCGGCGCGCATGTACGGCGTCCATATCGAGCATGATACGGTCTTCTGGGGAACTGTGGGCGGCCATGAGAGTGTTTATGAACAGATCTGGGGAGACCGTTCCTTTAAACTGGTTCAGAATGGAAATGGGGCGGAAGGCTTTATGAATGGAAGAAAGGTATTTGAAGCCGGACCGGGTATTAAGGTGATTACCGGGCTGGACGGAAATGTGCTGGAAGTAAAGAAAATGTCAAAGAACGGAGATGTGAAAAGCATCCGCCAGTGGTTATAAGAATATAGAAGGAATAAGAATATAAAACGAATAAGAACATAAAAGAAGGCTCTGAAAGCTGCAAATGCAAACTTTCAGGGCCTTCCTCCGTTTCTCCTGGGGCGCCGCCACAAAAAATACGCCGGAGGAGCAGCTGTCCTTCATTGTGGCCGCGGCCGAGGATATGATGTACAGCCGAAAACAGGTCAGAGGCGGCAGCCGGTTTAACGGGGCCGTACATTTGATTCTGGAATCGCTGTTTGAACGCAACCGTCAGGTGAGAGACCACAGCCTGAGAATCAGGCAGTTTATCAATGACTTTGGGACTTGGATGGGACTCGGTGAAGAAGAGGTGGCCTGCTTATGCAGCGCCGGACTTCTGCATGATATTGGGATGGCCTCCATTTCCGACGAAATACTCAATAAAAACAGCATGCTGACGGAGACAGAACAGAGAGAAGTTCTGCGCCATCCGGAGGTGGGCGGCCGGATACTCCATGCCAACGGAGACACCGCCGTGTACGCGGAGGCAGTGCTCTACCACCATGAAAACTGGGACGGTACGGGCTATCCCCGCGGCCTGGCCGGTGAACGGATCCCGTTTGAAGCGCGTGTCCTGGCAATCGCAGACGCCTATGACCGTATGAAGTACGGTTTGAATGGAAGAGGGACGAGGTACAAAGATGAGATGATGATACTGGAAGAATTTGAGCGGTGCAAGGGCCGCCAGTTCGATCCGGAGCTTACAGAGAAATTACTTGAATGGAAGACAGAAAAGAAGCATCCCGCGTCCTGAAAACGGTTTGGGATGCTTCTCTGTACAGGTGAGAACCTTGGGGTTTATGCCTCAGTTTTCCAGAAACCGTGAAGGTTACACCAGGCGTAGGCCGCCTTCGGCGTATCGCCGTCCTCCAGTGTAAAGTGGGCGACCGGCTCGCAGGCGGAATCTAAGGGCACCCGCATGGTGACCCCGGCCTTCGTCTGTAAGCAGACCCATCCGATGTTGTGTTCCTCGCTCATGGGATGGAAGATGCTTCCGACCTTTACGGTCACGTGGTTTCCGTCGGTTTCAATAATGGGGAGATGCTTTTCGGAAGCGCCTTCCGAGGTGTTGGGCTCCAGTACCTCAAATGGTTTTAAGCTGTCCGGGACTGCCGCATTAGGCATTCCCGCAATGGCCTCCAGTACCACGAGGCGGTCTCTGTCCGTTAAAAATACAGGCTGTTTATTCATAGAATCCTCCTGTCATAATGATGATTACATAAGGTTGTCTGCTGCGGATACTCCATTATTTTCCCTGAATTGCCTTCCTTTTATACATGAAGCTGAAAGCTTTTTCTGTTCTACGGCGCTGTCCGGAGAATGAATTGCCGCATTTTACCCAATACTATGATGGAAATCTATAATAATATGAAAAGAGGTATTGGATATGAGCGCAGACGCGGAAATGCTTAATTTTATTTATCAAAATTCCCAGATGGGTGTCGAGACCTTAAATCAGCTGATTCCTATGATTGACAATGAGGCATTTAAGAAACGGATCGAGGCACAGCTTAAGGAGTACGAGCAGATTCATGAGGAAGCGAAAAAGCTTTTGAACCGCCATGGCTACGATGAGAAGGGAATCGGCGCCCTGGAAAAAATCATGGCCTACCTGATGATCGATATGAAGACTCTGATGGATAAGTCTTCCTCTCACATTGCGGAAATGCTGATTCAGGGCAGCAATATGGGGATTATTGATGCGGTCAAGCGGATCAATCAGTATGAGAAAGAGGCGGAAAAGGAAGTGACGGCTCTGATGAAGCGGCTTCTTAAATTTGAGGAGAATAATGTGGAACGGTTGAAGGAGGCTCTCTGATGGGGTATAATGGCTTTATCCTGTGAGAAACGGAGTACAGCCATGATACTGAGTGTGAGCAGAAGGACGGATATTCCACAGTATTATTCCGACTGGTTTTTCAATAGAATGAAAGAGGGATTTCTCTATGTGAAGAATCCGATGAACAGCCACCAGGTCAGTAAGATCATGCTTTCTCCCGGCCTGGTGGATTTAGTGGTGTTCTGGACGAAGAATCCTGCCCCCATGATGAGACGAATCGGAGAATTGGGAGAAATCCCGTATTACATACAGTTTACACTGACCGGATACGGCCGTGACATAGAACCGGGGCTTCCGGACAAACACGAGCTGATCCGTATCTTCCGCGAAACTGCGGAAACGGCCGGACGGGACCGCATGGTGTGGCGATACGATCCGGTGCTTTTCAATGAAAGATACCCGGCGGAGTACCATTTCCGTGCGTTTGAAGCGATTGCAGAAGGAATCTGCGGTTGTACGGATAAGGTGGTCATCAGCTTTCTGGACTGCTATGGGAAGACGAAACGCAACATGAGGGGCATCCCTTTGGAGCTGCCGGATGAAGAGACCATGAAACGAATGGGTGAGAGGTTCGTAAAGACGGCGGAGAAGTATGACATGACGGTGGAAAGCTGTGCGGAGACCGTGGATTTAAGCGAAGTGGGAGTCCGCCATGGAAGCTGTGTCGATCCGGTGATGATTGAACACATTCTGGGCGTTCCGGTTCGTGTGAAGAAAGACAAAAACCAGAGGCCGGAATGCGGGTGTGTGGAGAGCGTGGAAACGGGGGCCTATGACACCTGCCTTTGCGGCTGCAAATACTGCTACGCCAATGACAGCGAGGGCGCTGTCATGAGGCGGAGGGAAGAGTATGATGTGGGTTCACCGCTGCTCTGCGGCAGGGTGGAAGAAGGGGACCGGATCACGGTGCGCAGGACGAGCCGGATTCTGACCGGATAATAAAACCTGATCAGGGGGATACCAATGAAAAAACATTTAAGAATACTGTTTCCGCTCCTTTTAGGCCTGCTTGTGGCGATCAGCGCAGTCTCGATCAAGCGGATTTCAGATATTCGGGACTACGGGAAGCTGATTAATTATGTGGGAATCGTGAGAGGAGCTTCCCAGCGGGTGGTGAAGCTGGAGACGAACGGCCGCCCTGACGATGAACTGATCGGGTATGTGGATGATATTCTGGACGAGCTGGTGACCGGCCACGGCATATATGGCCTGGTCTCCACGGACTGCAAGCTGTACCAGATGAATTTAAAGCTGCTGAAGGGGCAGTGGGGCGCCGTGAGGGAAGAGATCGACGCTGTGAGGCAGGGGGTGAGTGCAGATCTTCTGATTGATTCCAGCGAGAGGCTGTTTGAGATAGCCAACAACACGGTTTTTACCATAGAGCAGTATTCCAGCGACGTGGCGGGAAGGACGGTGCGCATGATTTCGGCAACAGCGCTGGTCAGTGCCATCGCGTTCGCGTTTACCATGTATTTTTACATAAAAAAATTTTTTCAATTAAAGGATACCAACGAAAAGCTGGAGGATTTGGCATCCAGAGATGAGCTGACCGGGGCTTACCATACGGAGAAGTTTTACTCCGAGGTAAACCGTATACTGGAACGGAAAAACGATGCCAGATTCGCGGTTCTCTATATTGATTTCGAAAATTTCAAATATGTAAACGACGTATTCGGCTACTCGTACGGGGACGAGCTGCTGAAAGACTACGCACGGCTGATCATGAGCCGACTGAAGGAAGAGGAACTGCTGGGCCGCGACGTGGCGGACCGGTTTGTACTCCTGCGCCGCTATGAGAGCCGGGACGAGCTGCTCGAGACACAGAAACAGGTGGATGAAGAGTTCTTAAATTCCACCCTTGTTATGTCGAACCGCCACATGATGACCATCGCATGCGGAATCTGCTGCGCGGAGGATCTGGTCGAGGAGCCGGAGGCGGTGATGATGGTCAACCGGGCCAATTTCGCCCAGAAGGAAGTCAAGAACAAACCGGGAAAGCACTATGCGTTCTACGGCGATGAGATCCGGCAGAAGCTGATCGCGGAGATGAAGGTGAAGGACCGCATGCAGGAAGGCCTGGATAATGAGGAGTTCGTGGTCTATATGCAGCCCAAGGTGGGCGTGGAGGACGGTGTCGTGAGAGGCGCGGAGGCGCTGGTGAGATGGGCGGTACCGGGCAATGGCCTGCTCTCCCCGGGACTCTTTATTCCGGTGCTTGAAAAGAACCACTTTATCGGCAAAGTGGACCGTTTCGTCTTCGAAAAGGTGTGTATATGGCTGCATGAACGCATGGAGAAAGGGCTGGCCGTGGTGCCGGTCTCCGTCAACGTGTCTAAAATACAGTTTTATAACCCGGATTTCATCCCGGTCTACGCCAGCATCAAGAAGCAGTACGGGATTCCTGACGGGCTGCTGGAGATTGAACTGACGGAATCGGCCGCGTTTGAGCACGAGGAGTATCTGCTGCAGGTGGTGAGAGAGCTGCACGACAACGGATTTCTGTGTTCCCTTGACGATTTTGGCACCGGCTACTCGTCTCTGGGGCTTCTAAAAGATCTTCCTATCGATGTGCTGAAGCTGGATGGAGTTTTTTTCCGTGTGAGCGTGGATGTGAACCGGGAACATACGATCCTGAAATATATAATCGATATGGTGAAAGAGCTGAATATCAGCACGGTAGCCGAGGGCGTGGAGCGTCAGGATCAGATAGAATTCTTAAAATCCGTAGGCTGCGATCTGATTCAGGGCTTCGCATTCTATAGGCCGATGCCGATGGATCAGTTTGAAAAGGTGCTCGACGGAGAACAGTGATATGCGGTTTCACGAAAATGGGTTTCGAGAAAATAAATGAAATTTATATTGACAAATGCAGGGAAATCTTGTAAACTTATTCGTGTTGTGAGTGAGAGGAGCAGCTGCTTCAAACTGATTCCGATTACGCACAGGACATCGCATGTCTGCCCAGATAGCTCAGTTGGTAGAGCAGAGGACTGAAAATCCTCGTGTCGTTGGTTCGATTCCGACTTTGGGCATTGTGCTCGCGAGAGTACATTTGAAATGCTTTTGGAATTTCCTTTGCGGGTGTAGTTCAATGGTAGAACACTAGCCTTCCAAGCTAGATACGTGGGTTCGATTCCCATCACCCGCTTTAGAAAATTTCTGTTGCATTTTCATGAGATGTATGTTATAATGCTTTTACGAAAAAGTTCATACTTTGTTTTATCGTTTATGCGCGAGTGGCTCAGTGGTGGAGTACAACCTTGCCAAGGTTGGGGTCGCGGGTTCGATCCCCGTCTCGCGCTCTTTTTATTTGATGGCCGGAGGTCTGCAGTTTTGCAGGAGTCCGGTCTTTTTGTTTTACAAGTAAGTCGTCTGTGTTATCAAAGAGTCCTCCTGTGATATCGAAAAGTCCTTCCGGCAGGAGTGGTCTGCCGGCGGTATTTTCTTTTCCATTTCTTAAAAATCCGAAACTTTCCATTGAAATTTCACATAAAACCAATCATAATATGCAATAAAATTTCATAACAATCCCGTATAATTGACACAATTATTTCATATGCTATGATGAAGGAGAGGTAGGAAATATGGCAGCAAAAGGATTGCTGCTGCGTCTGAAAGACTATCAGGTCAAGGCAAGCGCAGCGGAAAAGAATGCAGTAACAATCATCTTGAATCATCCGGATATGGTGATTGGAAAGAGTATACACGAGTTTGCAGATTTGGCCTATGCGTCGCCGGCGACCATTATCAGACTCTGCAGAAAACTGGGCTGCGCGGGATACCGCGATTTCCAGCATGCGCTTGTATACGAAAATGCTCTGTTTAAGGACAGCAGGGAGATATCTGTTCAGGAGATCATCCCTACGCCGTCGACAGAGGACATTATTCAAAAGGTTACACGAAAAAACATCGAGTCTCTTGAGACGTCAAGAAAGCTGGTAGAACCGGAGATTATTGACACCTGCGTCAAAATGATCGAAGAGAGCAGGATTATCCAGCTGTTTGGACTCGGTTCCTCCTTACTTGTTGCACGAGACCTGTATTTAAAATTGATACGTGTGGAGAAACTGTGTAATATCTGCGACGACTGGCACGCTCAGCTGCTGGCCGCAAGAACCATGAAAAGGGGCGATCTCGGTATCGTGATCAGCTATTCCGGACTGACGGAGGAGATGATCACCTGTGCCAAGGCTGCAAAAGCCAACGGCGCCAGAGTTATCGTGCTCACGAGGGCCGCTGATTCCAAGCTGGCGGCCGAGGCGGACTGCGTGCTGGCCGTGGCCGCTACGGAACTGATTCTGCGCAGCGGAGCCATGTCGTCCAGAATTTCACAATTAAACATGGTAGATATCCTCTATGTAGCCTATGTAAATAAACATTATGAGAGCTGCATGAGGAGTTTTCCGAAAACACATATTCAAAAACCATTGGAGGAATATTAGAATGCTTGATTTGACAAAGCTGACAACAGAGACAAGAAATGATAAAACCATGAATTTAGATCAGATGACTCCTGCTGAACTGGCGGCCGTGATGAATGAGGAAGACGGCAATGTCGTCATAGCCGTAAAAGAGGTTATCCCGGAGATCGCAACAGCGATCGAATGGGCGACCGAAAGCTTAAATCGCGGCGGAAGAATCATTTACATGGGAGCAGGAACCAGCGGCAGGCTGGGAGTTCTGGATGCCGTTGAGTGCCCGCCCACCTTTGGAGTGTCTCCCGATCTGGTAGTTGGTCTGATTGCCGGCGGTGAAGGGGCGTTCGTAAAGGCGGTGGAAGGCGCGGAGGACAGTGAGACCCTGGGGGTACAGGAGTTAAGGGATTTGGCTCTCAACAAAAATGACATCGTGATCGGTCTCGCCGCAAGCGGAAGGACTCCCTATGTGATCCATGGTCTCGCATACGCTGATTCCATCGGATGCAAAACGGTCGCAATCGCATGCAACCGGCAGTCAGAAGTAGGAAGGGCCGCGAAGCTTGCTATCGAGCCGGTAACAGGCCCGGAAGTTCTGACCGGTTCTACAAGACTGAAGGCCGGTACTGCCCAGAAAATGATTCTGAATATGATATCAACCGGCAGTATGGTGGGATTCGGAAAGGTATATCAGAATCTCATGGTGGACGTTCAGCAGACCAACGAGAAGCTGGTCGTAAGGGCTCAAAATATCACCATGGCTGCCACGGACTGTACGAGAGAAGAGGCGAAAGCCGCTCTTTCAGAGGCTGACGGTCATGTTAAAACGGCCATAGTCATGATCCTGCTGGGCTGCGGTGCGAAGGAAGCGAAGACGCATCTGGATGCGGCCGGCGGTCATGTAAGGAATGCTTTATAACACATAATTGACAATCGGACAGAACGTCTGATCTTTGAAACAGGAGGGACTATATGAACTACAGGGAATTGAGTGAAAAGCTCCTCTCGCTGCTTGGCGGAAAAGACAATATTCTGGGCAATGCCGCGTGCATGACCCGTCTGCGTATCAGCGTGAGAGATTTAAGCATTGTAGATATTGAAGCAATTAAAAAAGTGGAAGGCGTGCTCGGCGTCGTGGAATCGGAAACGCTTCAGATTATCCTGGGGCCGGGAAAGGTTAATAAGGCGCTGGAGGAGTTCTCCAAGCTGACAGGGCTGCCCAAGGGTGCAGTCTCAGACGCCCCGGCTTCCGCCGGCGGAAACGTGGAGGACCTGGCTAAGGAAAACAAAGCCGCGCAGAAGGCCAAATACGATAAACCGCTCCAGAACTTTTTGAAGAAGATTGCCAATATTTTCGTAGCGCTTCTTCCGGGCATCATCGCAGCGGGTTTAATCAACGGAATCAGCAATGTTGTTAATGTTTCCACAGGCGGCGCGCTCAGCGGAATCTGGTGGTATGAATGCATCCGCACCATGGGCTGGGCTCTGTTTGCCTATTTGCCAATTCTGGTCGGCTACAACGCCGCAAGAGAATTCGGCGGTTCCGCATCTCTGGGAGGAATTGCGGGCGCTATGTGTATCGCCAATACTGCGATGCCGCTTTTAGCCAAATATAACGACGCGCAGATCCTTCTGCCGATCACCGGTAATGTGTTCAACCCGGCCGCAGGCGGTATGCTTGCCGCTCTGATCGCAGGCGTATTTTTCGCATTCTTAGAGAAACACATCCGTAAGATTATGCCTGATCTGATCGATACGTTTATCAGTCCTCTGCTCGTATTAATCATCGGCGGCCTTGTGATCCTTCTGATCATACAGCCGGTCGGCGCGGCTCTGACATCTGGTATTTATACTGTGCTGACATTTGTATATGAAAAACTCGGTGTTGTGGGCGGATATATCCTCTCGGCAGGCTTCCTTCCGCTGGTTGCGGTCGGGCTTCATCAGGCGCTGACGCCGATCCATGCCATGTTAAATGACCCCGCCGGCGCGACGCAGGGCATCAACTACCTTCTTCCCATTCTGATGATGGCGGGCGGCGGACAGGTAGGCGCAGGTCTGGCTCTCTACTTTAAGACAAAGAACAAAAAGCTGAAAGGCTATATCCGCGATTCGATCCCGGTAGGTATCCTGGGCGTGGGCGAGCCGCTCATGTATGCAGTAACGCTTCCGCTTGGTAAGTCCTTTATTACCGCCTGTTTAGGCGCCGGTGTCGGCGGTGTTCTCTCCGCACTGTTTCATTTGGGAACCGTATCCCAGGGGGTATCGGGGCTGTTCGGCCTGCTGATCGTAAAGCCGGGACAGCAGATTCCATATATTATCGCTATGGCTGCGGCTTACGCCGGAGGTTTCATTCTGACCTGGTTCTTTGGTGTGGATGAGAAGCGGATCAACGAAGTCTATGGGGAATAAATTTATGAAAACAGGAATATCACTCTATTTCAGCAATGGCGTGGAAAAGAACGAGGCGATAATCAGGAAAGCCCGGAAAGCCGGCATCAGATACGCGTTTACCTCCATGCATATCCCGGAGGAGACGGGCATCGATTATAGAAGAGATGCCAGAAAGCTTTTGGAGCAGTGCAGAGATGCAGGAATCAATCTGATTGTCGATGTCAGCCCGGTTACTTTAGAAAAGCTGGGCTGCGCCTCCTTCGATGAACTGCTGTCACTGGGGATTACCTATATCCGTCTCGACTTTGGATTTACGGCAGAGGAAACGGTCGCGCTTTCGGAAAAATTTCATATCGTTTTCAACGCCTCTACAATTTCACAGGAAGATATTCAGAACTGGGCGGCGGCAGGGGCAGATTTTACCCGCTTTGCCGCCTGCCACAATTACTACCCGAAACCATATACCGGTTTGTCACTTGACCGTGTAAAGGAGATGAATCAAAGGCTCAAAATCCTTGGCTTTACCACGATGGCATTTGTTCCGGGGAATTCCGAGCTGCGCGGCCCTCTCTGTGAAGGCCTTCCCACGGTGGAGGAACATCGGTTTTCCAGGGATAAGGTGCTTCTTCATATGCTGGAGCTGTACCAGTCGGATTCCGATATTGTTCTGGTGGGCGACAACGATGTGACGGAGGAGGTATGGACGCAGCTGGCTGCGCTGAGCAAAGGATACGTGGCCCTGCATGCGGATATACTGCCCGGTTATGAATTCGAAAGAGCGATAATCCATCATGACCGGCCGGATTCCAGCGAATATGTGATCCGATCCAAGGAATCCCGTTTTAACTGCAGGGACCGGGTCATTGCGGCAGACACAGCGGGAGAGCTTTCCGGCCAGAGGCTGGCTGGAAAGATATGTATTGCCAATGAAGCGTATTTGCGGTACATGGGAGAGCTTGAAATTTGCAGGGTTGACATGCCTTCTGATCCGCGCGTGAATGTGATTGGACAGGTGGCCGGGAAGGACAGAAAATACCTTCCGTATATCAGGGAAGGGATGGGATTTTATCTCTGCCCGGCTGACGGACAGTGATGAGAATCAGGAAGAAATCTTGTTTGACGGATTTCTTCCTGATTTTTTTTGATTCCATAATTTCTTACCTGTTGCAATTCCCCTCTGCCCTGTGATAAACTTTCCTCATAAACAGCCGCCGCCAAAACGGCAGCGGAAACGGAAAGAAGGAGTGCCTGTTATGAATACGAAACTGGTTCGTTTTACAAAATATATGCTGGATGCCATGTTTTATATCGGGATTGTGCTGACGGCGGCCATCCCGGTCCTGTTTTATTTTTTTGGGAATTACATCGAGAGCTTCCGGAAATACTATGTGTTTCAATGCGTGATCTATATGGCTTCCGGTGTGATGGCACTGTTTATCATAAAGGAGCTGCGGAGGATGTTTCTCACTGTCCTGACGGATAATCCGTTTGTCATGGAAAATGCCGGTTCGCTTAAAAAGATGGGTAAATGCAGTTTCATGATTGCGCTTCTCTCCATCGTCCGCCTGCCGGTGTCACTCACCCCGGCGACGGCTGTCATCATCATCGTGTTTGCCATTGCCGGACTCTTTTCCATTGTGCTCTGCCAGGTGTTTGAGAAGGCGGTGCAGTACAAGCTGGAAAACGACTTGACAATATAGGAGGGATAGAATGGCGATTGTAGTAAATCTTGATGTCATGATGGCAAAGAGGAAAAAGGGATTGACGGAGCTTGCGGGCGAAGTGGATATCACTATGGCCAACTTATCCATTCTGAAGAATAATAAGGCGAAAGCCGTCCGTTTTACCACGCTGGAGGCGATCTGCAGGGCGCTGGACTGCCAGCCGGGAGACATTCTGGAATACGTTCCGGATGATCCGGCCGAGTAAACCGCTGCCGCTCACGGCTCCGTCTGCCCTGCGCTGTCCGGTCTGGCCCTGCCGGTTGACGCGGCCTTTCCGGTTCCGGTTTCGGGGATAAGCACTTCTAAACGTGCAGAATTTTTCTAAAAACCAGGGGAAATCCCCAAACTCGCTGCCGCTCAAACAGGTGGAGATTTCCCCTGAACGAAAAACTCTGCGCGTTAAGAATTGCTAATCCCCTGCAAAGTCACCGGAAAGTCCGCGTCAACCGGCAGGGCCAGACCGGACAGCGCAGGGCAGACGGGGCCGTGAATGGAAACAAATAAATTAAAAAACTTTTCGAAAGTACTTGACAATATTAACTGTAACTTTTATAATAACAGTACAAACTGAAACAAATAAAATTACAGTTAATAACACTTTCAGGAGGCGATATGGGATTTTCAGTTGAAGTCGGAATACCGGCAATTACAGTATTTATTCAGGGACTTTTAAGCTTTTTTTCACCCTGCGTGCTGCCACTTGTACCGCTTTACATCGGATATCTGGCAGGAGGAACGAGGACCGTCGATGAAGAGGGACGCGTCCGGTATTCGAGAAAAAAAGTTATGATCAATACGCTGTTTTTCGTAATCGGCGTCAGCTTTGCATTTTTCCTGCTGGGCTTTGGATTTACGGCAGCAGGCCGGTTCTTTGGCAGCAACAGAACCCTGTTCGCACGGATCGGCGGCATTATCGTCGTCCTGTTCGGATTATTCCAGCTGGGTGTGTTCGGAAGCTCCGTGCTGGGGCAGGAACACAGGCTTCCTTTCCGGCTGAATCAGCTGGCGATGAACCCGCTCCTGGCATTAGTGCTCGGCTTTACCTTCAGCTTCGCATGGACTCCCTGTGTGGGACCTGCGCTTGCAAGCGTTCTTTTGATGGCTTCCTCGGCAACCTCCCAGGGGACCGGATTTTTACTGATCGGCGTCTATACGCTGGGCTTCGTCATTCCGTTTCTGGCAGTGGGACTGTTTACCGGATCGGTGCTCGATTTCTTTAAGAAGCATCAGAATGTGGTGAAGTACACGACAAAGGCCAGCGGTGTGCTGATGATCGCCATGGGCGTTATGATGTTTACCGGCTGGATGAACGGAATTACCGGATACTTATCGAGCTTTGGCGTGGGCGGCCAGACCGTAACCGAGTCACAGGCGCCTTCCGGCGGCGGGGACGGTACTCCTGACAGCGGAGAGACGGCGCCGCAGACCGAGACGCAGAGTCCGGCTGATAACGGACAGAATCCGGATCAAAGCGCGGGACAGAGCGGGGATAACGGACAGGATAGCGAAAGCGCGGCTGCTGGCGAGACAGAGAGCAGTCTTCCGGATACATCGGACCGTGTGGAAGCGCCCGATTTCACTCTGGTGGATCAGTACGGAGAAGAACATAAACTCTCGGATTATAAGGGGAAAGTCGTATTTTTAAATTTCTGGGCGACCTGGTGCCCGCCATGCCGCGAGGAGATGCCTGATATCGAGGCTCTTTATAAGGAATACGGGGAGAATTCAGAGGATCTTGTCATTTTAAGCGTGGCAAATCCAAAAACGAAGGATAATCCGAACAATAATGACAAAACTATAGAAGAAGTGACAAAGTTTATGGAGGATAACGGATATTCTTATCCCACACTTATGGACACGACGGGTGATGTTCTGTTACAATACTATATAACAGCATTCCCAACCACGTTCATGATTGACCGTGAAGGACGCGTCATCGGCTATGCAAGCGGCGCGCTGACAAAAGACATTATGAAAAATATAATTACGCAGGCGCTTTCAGAAAGCGCAGAATAAGGAGGAACCATATTATGGCAGTAGTAACATTTACACAGGAAAATTTTGATCAGGAAGTATTAAAGAGCAGTGACATAGCGATCGTCGATTTCTGGGCGACCTGGTGCGGACCGTGCAAGATGTTTTCACCGATTATTGATGAGATCGCGGAGGAGAATCATCCGGGACTGAAGGTTGGCAAGGTGAACGTCGATGAGCAGCCGGATTTAGCCGGACAGTACCGCGTTATGAGCATCCCGACCCTGCTTGTATTCAAGGGCGGCAAGGTCGTAGCGACCAGCGTCGGTGTACAGAGCAAGAAGGCCGTTCTGGATATGGTGGAAAAGGCCAGATAGCCGAAAAAGGACTGCGTTAAGAATATGGACTATGGACCGCCGGTTGAGTGTCCGGTTCGGAAGAGATTCCGGGCCGGGTGCTTACCCAGGCGGTTTTTTGCACTTTTAAACATATGGATTTCCGGCAGACGCTGTGGTAAAATTTTCAGTATACATACAGAAAGCCGAAGTGAGGCGGCTGCAGGAAAGGAGGAGGCATCATGGTGTTAAAACGGGAGGCGGCAGCATACAGGGCCTGGAAGGAGGGCGTGGTACATACGACTCTGAACCCAAAAGGGCCGGGCGCGGTGCGGATTCATCTCATTCCCCCGAAATATCGCCCCTTTGGAAAAAATCCTTATGCGATGATTTTAAATGGATATTACATCCTTCCGCTGGGATACTCCTGGGCGGTTCTCCTGGGGAATTTTATCCGTGAGGTGAACCGGTATGACGGCCGTCCCATGGACGAAAAAGATATGGAAAAGGTCGTGACGGCGGCCGTGGAGAGGACGGGGAAGTCGTACCGGGTACCTGAGGAACAGCTGCGCGGCGATCTGGAGGAAATGCTGGCCATGCTTTACGGTGCCGCCTGCGGAGAAGAACCCTCCGGGGAGATCGAACCGCTGTCCCTGCGGGAGTATGCGCCACACATGACGGCGCCTTACCGGATGGATCTGATGGTGAGTGCCATGACGAAGGCGGACGGAGGCTGGAACTGTAATTTACAGTGCCGCCACTGCTACGCCGCCGGACAGCCGGAGGCAGAGGGAAAAGAGCTTAATACGGAGCAATGGAAGAAAATTATCGACAGGCTGAAAAGCGCCGGTGTGCCCCAGGTTACCTTTACGGGCGGGGAACCGACGCAGCGCAGGGACTTAGTGGAGCTGGTCGCGTACTCGCGGTGGTTTGTGACGCGCCTCAATACCAATGGAATCCTGCTTACGCCGGATTTATGCAGGGAGCTTTACGAGGCCAGCCTGGACAGCGTACAGATCACGCTTTATTCCTGGGACAGCGGGATTCACGATTCCCTTGTCGGCCGGAAAGGCGGCTTTCACAAAACCACAGAAGGAATCCGGAACGCATTAAACGCAGGACTTAATGTCAGCGTGAATACGCCGCTGTGCAGGGATAACCAGGATTATGGGAAGACGCTGGCGTTTTTAGACGGACTGGGGGTCCGGTATGTCACCTGCTCCGGGCTGATCGAGACGGGCAACGCCTCCTCCGGCGGCTCAGTCTCCAGCCAGCTGTCCGTCAGGGAGATGGGAGAGATTCTGACAGCAGCGGCGGAAATCTGCCGGGAAACGGGGATGGAGATCGGTTTTACGTCACCCGGCCGGGCGGAGGTGAAGCTCTTAAAGCGGCTGGGAATACCGGTGCCCATGTGCGGCGCCTGTCTGTCCAACATGGCCGTGACACCCGACGGGCTGGCCGTTCCGTGTCAGAGCTGGCTGGGCGGTGTGGTTCTGGGGGATATGAAAAAAGATTCCTGGAAAAGCATCTGGAACCATGCGATGTGCAAAAAAATCCGGGCCATGGGGGAAGAGGAAAGCCTGTTCTGCCCGCTCCGAACCGGGAAATCCGAAAAGGGTGGTGAAACGTAATGGCCAAATCGAGGGCAAAAGCAGAGGAAGAGGAAAAGAAAAAACTGAAAAAAGAGAGAATCCGGAAAGCCCTGATCCTGGCGGCCATCGGTCTGGCCGTACTGATCATTTATCTGATTATCGCCTGTATGCCGTTAGATGAGATGACGGACTACCGCGTTCACGTGACGCCCCAGGACGATGGAAGCCTGGAGATTACATACAGCTATGAGTGGAAGGTCTTAAATGATTCAAAGGAGGGACCTTTCAGCTGGGTGAAGCTGGGCATGGCGAATCCTAACTATGTGGTGAAGGAGTTTGGCGGAGCAGCCGGTGGAATTCGTTACCAGCCGTCAGAATCTTCTGAGAATCCCATGCTGGAGCTGTATCTGGACCGGTCCTATTACAAGGGGGAGACAGCCACCTTCTGGTTTACGGTACATCAGAGAAACATGCTGTGTGAGAACAGCGCCGACCCGGAAGGGCCATTTTACGATTTCACACCGGGCTGGTTTGATGAAATGCGTGTGAAGCACTACGTGTTTACCTGGGAGCAGAGGCGGAATATCCTGACCCATAACGCGGACCGGACGGAAGACGGAGACCTGGTGTGGGAGGGGGCCCTGAAAAAAGGGGAGAGCAGACAGATGAAGCTGACCTGCGCCCTGGAGGGTTTCCGGCGGCCGGAGCTGGTTGTCTGGAAGGAGTACCGCAATGGCGTGGAGGGGGACAACCCCATCGTTGGAGCCATTACCATCGTCCTGTTTTTCGGTGCGCTGTGCGCCGTATTCGGCTTCCTGGGGGATTCCGACCAGAGCCATTACAACGGAGGCCGCGGCTATCACGGCTATCACGGGCCGCGAAGCGGGGGAGGCAGCTGTGCGTGTGCGTGTGCCTGTGCGGGCTGCGCGTGTGCCTGCGCCTGCGCGGGAGGCGGAAGAGCCGGATGCAGTAAGAAGGATTTCTATCATACGGCAGATAAAAAAGAAGAGAAATAGTGGAAAAAGCCTAAAAAATTTTTAGAATTTGAATAAAAAAGTGGGAATCGGGGTAAGATATAGCAAACCGGCTCCCCTTTTTTTGTACTAAAAAATGTACAAAAACCCGCAATTTGTATACCATCCAATATTATCCAGTAAAATTTACGTACATAATAGACAAAATCAAAATTTTTAGGTATAATACCATGTATATGTGCAAAATGCAGAAAGCAGGTGGATTCATGCGCCATAAAAAGAGCGTAATGAGGAATATGATGATGGTTGCCCAACTGGGTCTCAGTGTCATGGTGCCTGTGTTTGTCTGTATTCTTGCCGGCAGCTGGATTGACCGGCATGCCGGGACGAACCTGACGATCTTTCTGATGTTTCTGGGATTTCTGGCAGGCGGATGGAACGGCTACAAGGTAGCCATGACGACGCTTCGGATGAATGAACAGGAAGAGAAAAAAGAGGATCAGGAGGCACGTCGGGAGCAAATGGGAGAGCCGCGTCCGCCGGTGCATAAGCCGAAGCAGAAGAGCCGCGTAAGGAGACATGAGGATGATGAAAAGCTTTAGAAAACAGGAGGATTTGTGAATTGGGGAAGGAAACAAAGAATCTGGTGCTTGAGGTTTCATCAGGAATCGTGATTTTTACCGTGGCAGCCATGCTGGTTGCGCTTATTGTGTATCCGAAGCCGTCGGTTTTTGCCGGGCTCCTGCTGGGGATGGTCCTGGCTCTTGCCATGTTTTTTTCCATGGCGGAGGTGCTGGACCGCTCCATGAAGACGGAAGATTCGAAGACTGTCCAGAAAAGGACGGTGATCAGTTCGGTCATCCGTTATGTCGTGCTTTTTGCTGTTCTGGTTATCGTCTTGGTCTGGTTTCCGGATCAGGTCAATGCGGTTGCCCTAGTAATCGGAGTCCTCGGACTCAAGGCTGGTGCATATCTGCAGCCGGTTATACACAGGATCGTGTCACGTGGGAAAAAAGAGGAGTAATTTTCGTGTACAGGAGCCGGTGTGATCAAGTAAGAAAGGAGGCTTAAGCGTATGGGCATAGCTAGTGCCAATAATGTGGACTTTATGATCAAGGGCGTTTTCAAGTTTCAGGCATTCGGCCAGGAACTCTGGGTAACAACGACTGAGATCGGTTTAAGTATCGTGACCATTGTCATATTGCTGATCGCAATTGTAACCAATGTTAAGATGAAAAAAGCGACGGAAGTACCGGGCACATTCCAGAATATCATGGAATTCGCAGTAGAGACGCTTGATAACATGGTAAACGGCACAATGGGTCATAATGCGAAAAAGTTCGTTAACTATATCGGAACTATATTTATTTTCATATTGTTCTGCAATATTGGCGGCTTATTTGGACTCAGAACACCAACAGGAGACTTTGGTGTAACGTTTATGCTGGGTATCTTCACATTCTGCATTACACAGTATCAGGGTATTAAAAACCACGGAATCGGTCATCTGACGAGCATGTTCAAACCGTTTCCGATCCTATTCCCGATTAACTTGATCGGAGAGATTACAAATCCACTGTCTCAGGCGCTTCGTCTGTTCGGTAATATGATGTCAGGCGTTGTAATCATGGGATTGTGGTACGGCATGATGCCAATTTTTGTAAAAATTGGTATCCCGTCATTTTTACATGTATATTGTGACCTGTTCTCGGGATGTATACAGACATATGTATTCTGTATGCTGACCATGGTATATGTCAATGATAAGATGGATTAACAAGGATTGTTTTCACAATCAAAAAGCGCAGGAGCGCGTAATACAAAATTGATTTCAGGAGGAAGTTATCTATGAACGGAATTTCAGGACAGGATTTTATCTTAGGTTGTTCAGCAATCGGTGCGGGCCTTGCGATGATCGCAGGTATCGGACCTGGTATTGGACAGGGTATCGCAGCAGGACACGCAGCAGCAGCAGTAGGCCGCAATCCGGGCGCGAAGTCTGATATCACATCTACCATGCTTTTAGGCCAGGCCGTTGCCGAGACAACAGGTCTTTACGGTTTCGCTGTCGCTGCTATCCTTATGTTCTTAAAGCCATTCAGCTAAAGAGAAGAACGGATAAGAATAGAGAGCGAGAGGAGGCGAAACCTTGGAACGATTATTGGGATTTGACCCACAGCTGCTTTTCGATGCGTTTGTGACGGGCATTAACGTCTTTATCCTGTTTTTCGCGTTATCCTATCTGCTGTTCAACACCGTGCGTGACGTCCTGGAGAGAAGAAGACAGAAGATCGCCGGAGAACTGAAGTCCGCTGCTGATGACAAAGAAGCTGCAAGAGCCATGAAGGAAGAGTACCAGACACGGCTTACCAGCGTCAATAAAGAAGCGGAACAGATATTAGAGGATGCGAGAAAGAGAGCAAAACAGCGCGAAGCAGAAATACTTACAGAAGCCAGGGAAGAAGCGAACCGCATTATTGAGAGGGGTAACCGCGAAGTAGAGCTGGAGAGAAAGAAAGCGCTTGACGATATGAAGGAACAGATCATATCCATCGCTTCTGTCATGGCCGGCAAGGTTGTGGCTGCGTCCATTGATACAACGGTATCGGATGCCCTGATTGAGGAAACTTTGAAAGAGATGGGTGAGAGCACATGGCAAAGCTAGTATCAAAAGTATACGGCGATGCATTGTTTGAAGAGTCCATCGAAAAGCAGAGTGTTGACACCCTGTTTCATGAGGTGAAGGCGCTGCTTGCCATTTGGCGGGAGAACCGGGAACTGGCGGAACTTCTGGATAATCCAAAGATTGTGAAGGAAGAGAAGATCGGTATCATAACGAATATCTTCGCCGGCCGGGTGTCAGACGATCTGATGGGTTTTCTGGCAGTCATTGTCGACAAGGGCAGACAGAAGGACATTCCTGCAATCTGCACGTATTTTATCGATACGGTCAAAGAATATAAGAAAATCGGCGTGGCCCATGTGGCGAGCGCCGTGGAATTAAAGAGTGAACAGAAAGCCATGATCGAACAGAGGCTTTTAGAAATCACGGAGTACGTGGAATTTGAGATGGAGTATTCGGTGGACCCGTCCTTAATCGGCGGTCTGGTTATCCGGATCGGAGACCGCGTCGTGGACTCCAGCATTAAAACGCAGATTAACGAGCTGCACCGCAGCTTGTCAAAACTGCAGTTATCGTAACAAATAGAAAGATAGAAGGAAGGTGCAAACCTTAATGAATTTAAGACCAGAAGAGATCAGTTCTGTCATCAAGGAACAGATTGAAAGATATTCTACAAAGCTGGAAGTCTCTGATGTTGGTACAGTCATTCAGGTAGCGGACGGAATTGCACGTATCCACGGTCTTGAGAACGCCATGCAGGGTGAACTTTTAGAGTTCCCGGGAGATATCTACGGCATGGTACTCAACCTGGAAGAGGATAACGTGGGCGCCGTTTTACTCGGTGCTGGAGACATCAGCGAGGGCGATACCGTTAAGACGACCGGCCGCGTGGTGGAAGTTCCTGTCGGCGATGCGATGACCGGCCGCGTGGTGAACGCGCTGGGACAGCCGGTAGATGGCAAGGGACCGGTCCAGACAGACAAATTCCGTCAGATCGAGCGAGTTGCTCACGGCGTAATTGACAGAAAATCAGTAGACACGCCGCTTCAGACCGGTATCAAGGCGATCGACGCCATGATCCCCATCGGAAGAGGACAGCGTGAATTAATTATCGGCGACCGTCAGACAGGTAAGACGGCGATTGCCATCGATACCATCATCAACCAGAGGGGCCAGGGCGTTCACTGTATCTATGTGGCCATCGGCCAGAAGGCTTCTACGGTTGCTACCATTGTTAAGACTCTTGAGGAGTACGGCGCTATGGATTACACCACCATCGTGGTATCCACGGCTTCCGACTTGGCTCCTCTTCAGTATATTGCTCCATACTCCGGATGCGCCATCGGCGAGGAGTGGATGGAGAACGGCGAGGACGTGCTGGTTGTTTACGATGACTTAAGTAAACATGCGGCGGCTTACCGTACCCTGTCCTTACTGCTCAAGAGACCACCGGGACGTGAGGCATATCCGGGCGATGTATTCTATCTCCATTCAAGACTTTTAGAGAGAGCAAGTAAGTTATCCGACGCTTTAGGCGGCGGCTCCTTAACGGCTCTTCCGATTATTGAGACTCAGGCAGGTGACGTTTCGGCATATATTCCGACAAACGTTATCTCTATTACTGACGGCCAGATTTATCTGGAGACAGAGATGTTCAACTCCGGCTTCCGTCCGGCTATCAACGCAGGTCTGTCCGTATCCCGTGTAGGCGGCGCGGCTCAGATCAAGGCGATGAAGAAGATTGCCGCTCCCATCCGTGTGGAGCTGGCTCAGTACCGCGAGCTTGCAAGCTTTGCCCAGTTCGGCTCAGAGCTTGACAAGGAGACCACGGAACAGCTGGCACAGGGCGAGAGAATCAAGGAAGTGTTAAAGCAGGGCCAGTATCAGCCGATGCCGGTAGAATATCAGGTCATGATTATTTTCGCGGCAACCAGAAAACTGCTGCTTGACATTCCGACTCACCGCATTCTTGATTTTGAAAGGGCATTATTCAGCTTTATCGACGGCAAATATCCGCAGATCCCGGCTTCCATCCGTGAGACGAAGCAGATTACCGAGGAGACGGATGCACTGCTGACGAAGGCGATTAACGAGTGTAAAGCGGAGGCTTATTAAAGGCAGGTGAAGAATCATGGCATCCATGAGGGATATCAAACATAGAAAAGAAAGTATTCAAAGCACCGAGCAGATTACGAAAGCCATGAAGCTTGTATCCACCGTGAAGCTGCAGAAGTCCAGAGCGAAGGCGGAAGAATCAAAACCGTATTACGACCTGATGTACGATACCATCTGTTCCATGCTGCGCAAATCCGGCAGTATTGAGCACAAGTATTTAAAGGCGGGAGACTCGAAGAAGAAGGCGGTAATCGCCATCACTTCCAACCGAGGACTGGCGGGCGGTTATAACAACAACATCGTCAAGCTGGTAACGGGTACGGAGGGAGTTACTCCGGAGAATACTGTCATTTATGCAATCGGCCGTAAGGGAAAGGATTCCTTTGTGAGAAAAGGCTATGCGATCGCCGAGGACTATTCCGAGGTTATCAATGAGCCGATCTACCGCGACGCGGCGGATGTGACTGCGGAACTTCTGGATGCGTTTGGTCAGAACCAGATCGGTGAAATCTATCTGGCCTACACTTCATTCAAAAATACGGTGACCCATATTCCGACGCTGAAAAAGCTGCTTCCCGTGGAAGCCGGCAAAGACAGTGAAAAGACGGACCTGGTGCTTATGAACTACGAACCGAATGAAGATCAGGTGCTGGATTCCATCATTCCGAAATATATGAGCAGCTTGATTTATGGCGCGCTATTAGAGGCTGTGGCAAGTGAGAACGGCGCTCGAATGACAGCCATGGATTCTGCGACGAATAACGCGGAAGAGATGATTGAAGAACTTGGTTTGGCATACAACCGTGCAAGACAGGGCTCCATTACGCAGGAGCTTACTGAGATCATTGCAGGTGCCAATGCGATATCATAGGTATAGCGGGTTCGGGGAGCGCGAAGGCGAACCGGACTTCATTATAAAATAAAGGAGAAACAAGATGGCAGAACAAAATATTGGTAAGATCACCCAGATCATCGGTGCCGTACTGGATATCAAGTTCAGCCAGGGCAGGCTTCCGAGCATCAATGATGCAATCGACATCACGATGAAAAACGGAAACCGCCTGGTTGTGGAAGTATCCCAGCACCTTGGCGATGATACCGTAAGATGTATCGCCATGGGTTCGACCGATGGACTGGTGCGTGGTATGGAAGCCGTCGCAACGGGTGCACCGATCACGATACCAGTCGGTGAAGAAACCCTGGGACGTATCTTTAACGTACTGGGTGATCCCATCGATAATAAACCAAAGCCGGTAGTGAAAGAGTACTTACCGATCCACAGACCGGCTCCTACATTTGAAGAGCAGTCCACAGAGACCGAGATTCTGGAGACAGGTATCAAGGTAGTCGATCTTCTCTGCCCCTATCAGAAGGGCGGTAAGATCGGTCTGTTCGGCGGCGCCGGTGTAGGTAAAACCGTATTAATTCAGGAGCTGATTCGTAACATCGCCACAGAGCACGGCGGATATTCCGTATTCACCGGCGTTGGTGAGCGTACCCGTGAGGGCAACGATTTATACTATGAGATGCAGGAATCAGGCGTTATCAATAAGACGACCATGGTGTTCGGACAGATGAACGAGCCGCCGGGAGCCCGTATGAGAGTCGGACTGACCGGACTGACCATGGCAGAGTATTTCCGTGACCAGGCAGGAAAGGACGTCCTTTTGTTCATCGACAACATCTTCCGTTTCACGCAGGCAGGTTCCGAGGTTTCCGCTCTGCTTGGCCGTATGCCATCCGCGGTTGGATACCAGCCGACCCTGCAGACGGAGATGGGCGCTCTCCAGGAGCGTATTACATCGACAAAGAACGGTTCCATCACATCCGTACAGGCTGTTTACGTGCCGGCCGATGACTTGACTGACCCGGCTCCGGCAAACACATTTGCCCATCTGGATGCGACCACCGTTTTAAGCCGTGCGATCGTAGAGCTTGGTATCTATCCGGCTGTAGATCCGCTGGAGTCCACCTCCCGTATCTTAGATCCGCGTATCGTGGGTGAAGAACACTACAAGGTAGCCCGCGGCGTGCAGGAAGTACTTCAGAAGTATAAAGAGTTACAGGATATCATCGCCATGCTGGGTATGGATGAGCTTTCAGAAGAGGATAAGCTTACCGTTTCCCGTGCGAGAAAGATTCAGAGATTCTTATCCCAGCCGTTCTTCGTGGCAGGACAGTTTACCGGTCTGGAAGGCCGTTACGTTCCGCTTGCTGATACGATTCAGGGCTTCAAGGAGATTCTGGAAGGCAAACATGACGATATTCCTGAAAGCTATTTCTTAAATGCAGGTAGTATGGATGATGTTCTTGCCCGTGTGAAATAGGGGGTGGGAATATGGCTGATTTATTCAAACTGCATGTGATTACTCCCGAGCGGAGATTTTACGATGGAGAAGCTTCCATGGTGGAACTTACGACAACGGAGGGGGACATCGGTGTATACAGAAATCATATCCCGCTGACCGCTATCGTGGCTCCCGGAGTCTTAAAGATTCATGAGGAGGGCCAGGTTAAGGAGGCGGCTCTGATGTCCGGATTTATTGAGATTCTTCCGGAGAGAATCACCATTATGGCCGAAGTGGCCGAGTGGCCGGACGAGATCGATAGTAACCGTGCGGAGGAAGCGAGAATCCGTGCGGAGCGCCGCCTGAAAGAAGAGAGCGGCGAAATTGATACCATGAGGGCGGAACTGGCGCTCAGAAGAGCGCTTGTAAGGCTTTCCCTCAGAAAATAGGATTGGTGCGAATGGACTGGTGTCCGATACGTGATGTGTCGGATGCCGGTCTTTTTATTTTACTGTTGCAGGTTACAGAATTTGGAATATTTTAGTAATTTATTCTTAATTTGAAATTATTCCCCAGCTATGGTACACTGATATCAGCAAACGGTTACACCGTTTATTATTATGATATGAGTCAGGGGATTACAAATGATGGGGCATCAGAAACCGGTTCAGTACTGCCGTTTTCTTTTTTATGCAGCCGCAGCGGTCTGCCTGGGGCAGATGCTTTCGTTTGCTTCGGCGGCCTCTCCCGTATCCGAAGCGGAGCGTCAGAAAAAAGAAGCGGAGGAGAGGTACGAGGCTATAAATAGGGAAGCGGAGGAACTGGAGAAGAAAAAAGGGGACGCCGCGGCGCAGGCTGGCCAACTGGATCTGGAGCTGACAGATTTGCTGACTGATATGGACTTACTGGAGACAGATATGTCCGATATGACGCGGCAGATTGAGAAAGAGGACGTGGAATACCAGAAGGCGGAGGAAAAGCGAAAGCGTCAGTACGAGATACTGAAGAAGCGATTCCAGTATATTTATGAAGAAGGCGATGTCACCTATCTGGACATCCTTCTGAAAGCGAAAACTATCGGCGATGTGATCAATGGGAATGAGTATTTTCAGCAGCTCTATGAGTATGACAGGAAGCTGATTACAGAGTATGAGAAGACGAAGAACGATGCGCTGGGCCGGAAGGAAGTTCTGGAGGAGCGGCAGTCGGAGCTTCAGAGCTTAAAACAGGAATATGGAGTCCGGGAAAAGACGCTTCGGACCATGATTACGAAAAAAAGGGCGGAAGAGTCTGATTTCGACCGCAGACTCAGGGCGGCAAAGGCGGAAGCGGGCAGCCAGGCCGAGATTATAAGGAAGAGGACGGAGGAGATCCGGCTCCTTCAGAAGGAAGAGGAAAGAAAGCGGGAAGAGGAACGCAGGTCGGAAGAACTTCGGAGGAATGCCGAGGCGGCGCAAAACAGCGGCCCCGGAATGATCAAGAGCACGGGCGGTTCGGAATTCGGACGGAATGTTGCGGACTATGCACTGCAGTTTATAGGGAATCCTTATGTGTGGGGCGGCACCAGCCTGACTTCAGGAGCGGACTGCTCCGGGTTCGTCCAGTCGGTCTACCGCCACTTCGGTGTTTCTATCCCGAGAACGTCCGCCGAGCAGGCTGGTTTTGGCAGAGAAATTGCGTATGAAAAGATGGAACCGGGAGATTTGGTCTGTTATCCGGGCCATGTAGCCATGTATATCGGAGGCGGAAGAATTGTCCACGCGCGCTCAGCAAAAGCGGGAATCCGGGTGGATGACAATCCGGCGTACCGCACGATCGTGTCGATACGGAGGCCATGGTAGGCGGCCCGCGGAGAGCGGATTAACGGAGAGTATAAAAAAGAGAAGATTTTAAATAAATGAAATGAACAGGGGGAAAACAAGATGAGATATAAGAACAAATCCGGCAGACTGTGGCTGCTTCTTGCCGCTATAACGATCATGGCAGTCGGTTTTTCCATGGTTACATACGCAGAAGAGGCAATCAGGACCGTGTCGGTAACAGTCACTTCTTCGGTGGAAGCGGAAGCTGATGAGGGAACAGTCTCGGCCACATCAAACAGCTCAAAATACCGGGTGGTATCGTGTGATTTCGCAAATTCCAGGGGAAGTTGGAAGGCGGGGGAGACTCCAAAGGTAAACATCAGGCTGGAGGCAGAGGAAGGATACTATTTCAACTCCATTAACGCAGGAAAGACCACCGTAAAGGGAGCTGTCTATTCGTCAGCAAAGAAGGAGACGGATAACCATTCCCTGATACTGTCCGTAAAACTGAAGGGTGTGAAAGGGACGCTGGGAACCGTGGAGAGCGCATACTGGGAGTCGACACCACTGGGTAAGGCGAGATGGAGTAAGGTGGAAAACGCGCCGGCCTATGAAGTAAAGCTTTACTGCGGAGACCGCATGGTGTACCGGGTGGAAAAGACGTCCTCCACCAATTATGATTTCTTCTCTCATATGACGACGCGGGGCGATTACTATTTCAAAGTGAGAGCCGTGGCGAAGACGGAGTCGGAAGCGGAATATTTAAAAGCCGGAGAGTGGACGGAATCCGATAATCAGGAGATTACAAAACGGGATGCCGAGGCGGCGGAGACACGGAAGTCCTCAGGAAACGGCAGTTCCGGCGGCAGCTCGGGCAGCGGCAGCCAGGGACCCGGGCAGGGAGACGGTCCCGGTTCACAGAATCCTGGTTGGGAACAGGACAGGAATGGCTGGTGGTACCGGAATGCGGACGGAACGTACCCGGTAAACAGCTGGCAGTTAATCAATGATAAATGGTATTTATTTGACATGGGCGGCTACATGCTGACCGGATGGCAGACGAAGAACGGCCGGGAATATTACCTGACGACCAACGGCGACATGGTGACCGGATGGTTCCAGTACAACCGGGTATGGTATTATCTGGACCCGCAGGTGGGGAAAGTGTCCGGCGGATGGCTTCAGCAGGGCGACGACTGGTATTACATGAATCCGGACGGCAGCATGGCAGTTGGCTGGATTCGCTATAAGGACAACTGGTACTATCTGGATCCGGACAGCGGACGGATGGTGAAGGACAGAGTCGTTGAAAAGTATTACATTAATCCGGAGGGTATCTGGATACCGTAGCAGACAGGAGGACAAGATATGTTACGCAGGTTAAGACAGGCTGCCGCAGCTGTTCTGGCGTGTGGCTTGCTGACGGCAGCGATGCCGGGCGCTTCAGGCACAGCTCTGGCAGCGGTGAAAAATGAGACGAGAACACCGATCACTTCCGTGTCGATCAAGGTGCGTTCCGATGTGAAGGCCGACTACGATCTGGATGCGGCTACGGTCTATGTGACGACTGACAGTAATCTCTATACCATCGGAGCTTACACGTGGGTCAACGGCAATAAGGAATACTGGGAACCGGGCGACGTGCCAAAGGTACAGATCGAGATCCATGCCAGAAGCGGCTGTTATTTCGAGAAGACCACAGGAGCGGGGAAGTTCCAGATATTGGGAGCGACCTATGGCTCGGTAAAACGCCAGAATAATAATGAGACACTCCTTCTGACTGTAAAACTGACACCGGCCTCCGGCACGCTGGATATTACGAACTCTGCGGAATGGGTAGGCTATCCGCTGGGAAAAGGCACATGGGAAGAGGTTCCCTACGCCGGAGCGTATGAACTGAAGCTGTACCGCGATGGCCAGATGATTCAGGGTGTGGCAAAGGTCAACGCCACTACCTATGATTTTTATCCCTTTATGACCCAGGCGGGCCGCTACCAGTTCCGTGTCCGTGCAATCCCGAAGGATACGGAGGAGCAGGGGTACATAACCAGCGGTGACTGGGTATATTCTGATGAACAGGATATCGATGACGACCAGACATACAGCCTGGGAGCGGGCAGGCAGAATGCAAATCTGACACCGGCTAACATCGGATGGGTGAAGAATTCCGATGGATGGTGGTACCGCAACGCGGACGGAAGCTATCCTGCAAATACGTGGCAGAACATCGGAGGCTTATGGTATCTGTTCGATTACGATGGTTACATTTTAACCGGATGGCAGATGAAAAACGGCAAATATTATTACATGGACAGCAACGGGGCGATGCAGACCGGATGGTTTCAGGATAACCGGAAGTGGTATTACCTGGCGGCTGACGGAAGCATGCAGACCGGCTGGCTGACGCTGGGCGGCAATACTTACTACTTCGACAGCGACGGAAGCATGCACACCGGATGGCTCCTGGACAACGGAAAATGGTATTATTTTGCACCGGATACCGGAATGATGGTGCGTGGGACAAGCGTCGGCGGCTACTACCTGAACTCTGACGGAGTCTGGGTTCATTAAGAAATGATCACAAACCACTGTATTTTATGGCTGAAACAGGAAACAGCCATAAAATATGGTGGTATTTTTGTTTGTTTATATGGGTGCAATAGATGTCTGACAATATTTTTTTGGGGATAAAAATTTGCATTTTCATTTTGGCAGCAGGTGGAAAGTTATGGAAAAACGTAAGAATTATTACAAAAACCGACTATTTTCTTAAGTTTTAAGTTGACGTAACGATTTTAAAAAGTTATACTGAAAATAACCAAATTTTGTAACCAAAAGCAAAATAAGAGGGGTGCTTGGAGGGGAAATATGTTTATAGTACCAATTACGAGGCTGGAAGGAATTTCATCTTTGGAGGAGATGAAAAAACTTGACAAGACCCCGCAGAAACAGGTGAATAAAAGTTTTCAGAATATATTGACGGACGCGGTAAAGGAAGCGGATCAGGCGGTAAAAGACACCAGAGAAATGGACGTGAAGCTTGCTGCCGGACAGATCGATAATTTACATACAGCCTTGATTCAGGCAGAACAATCCGCTGCTGCAATTGAGTTTACGACCCAGCTGACCAGTAAGGCAGTCAGTGCGTACACTCAGATTATGGGAATGCAGATATAAAATAACAGAAAGATAGCAGTGGTGGAACTATGGGTATGAAAGAAAAAGTGAAAACGGCAGTCGATGGCAATGATACGATCGGCCGTCTTTTGGGTAGCAAAAAAAAGAAAGCTGCGGCAGCGGGGATACTGGCAGCTGTTATTATCGCACTGGCAGCGGCAATCCTGTTAAATACAAATAAAGATGGGGAATACGTAGTGCTCTTCCCCGGTATTTCAAGAGAAGAGAATAACGAGATACTTGCAGTGCTGAACGGTCGAGGAGTCGGCGCGAAGAGAAATGCAGAAGGAGAAGTGACGGTTCCGGAGAACCAGGTCGGTGACATTATGCTTGATATGTCAGAACTTGGATATCCGAAAACGGCACTTCCTTTTGACATTTTTTCGGATAATATGGGCTTTACAACGACAGAGTTTGAAAAGCGCCAGTACCTTCTGTTAAACCTTCAGGACAGAATTGAGCGGACACTGAAGGACATGAACGGCATCAAGAACGCCATAGTGACATTAAATGTATCCGACGACAGCAACTACGTGTGGGACGATCAGGGGGCTGACAGTACAGGCGCCGTCTCCCTGACGCTGATGCCCTCCTGTGAGCTGTCACCGGAGAAGGTGGGTGCGATCAAGAACCTGATTGCCAACAGCGTTCCCAGGCTTCTGCCGGAGAACGTGACTGTAGTCAACGCCGAGACCATGCAGGAGATGGTATCCGACGATGTGGGAGGTCTGACCAGCTACGGTCTGGGCCGTCTGGATTTTGAGGCAAAGGTGGAGAAGCGGCTTCAGGATAAGATTATGAACGTTCTGACTCTTGCGTATTCTCCGGGACAGATCCGCGTATCTGCTACCGTAGTCATCGATTACGATAAGATGATCACCGAGGATCTGCAGTATGAGCCACAGGACAACGGTCAGGGTGTGGTGGATCACTATAAGTCTGGCCAGTCGGTAAATGGCCAGGGCGGAGGCGCCGGTGGTGTAGCCGGGGAAGAAAATAATACGGATATTCCGACTTACGGTGCGGCAGGAACCGGTGGGGCCAATGGGGCTGACGGCGATTACTACCGTGATGTGGATTATCTGGTGGGCTATATTAAGAAACAGATCGAGAAAGACAATGTGAAACTGCAGAAGGCCACCGTGGCTATCACAGTGAATGACAATAATCTGACGGAGTCGAAGAAGCAGCAGCTGATCGATGCGGCGTCGAAGGCTGCCAATATCGCACAGGAAGACATTGTGGTATCCAGCTTCCAGCAGATTGCGTCAGAGAAAACTTCGGAACCGGAAAAGCCGGTGATCCCGGTGACGGCTCCGGGCGTCGGGGGAATCGATCCGCGTGTGCTGGTGGCGGGAGCCGCGGCCGGTGTTTTCTTATTCCTCGTGCTTCTGTTCCTCATTTTACGCCACAGAAGAAAGAAACAGAGAAAAGAAGACCAGGAGCTTTTCGGACCGTTTGAGGGAGATGTCTTTGATCTGGACAGCGACATTGCAGAACGCGCCGAAGAGCGCGCAGTGGAGAATCAGATTGCCGATGTTCCGGTCAAACCCCAGGATCCGGTGAATCAGGTTCGTTCCTTCGCAGAGGACAATCCCGAGATTATCGCATCCATGATAAGTACCTGGCTGAAGGAGGAGAAGAAGTAATATGCCGGCAGAAGAAAGAAGACCAGCAGAAAAAGCTGCGGCCGTCATATCCATGCTCGGTACGGAACGGGCCTCCGAGGTGTTCCGGTATCTGACAGAGAATGAAGTGGAGCAGCTGTCCATGGAGATTACGAGACTCCCTCACCTGGCACCGGATGAGATGGAGGACATAGCCAAGGACTTTTATAATTGCTGTGTGACAGAAAAGGTGATTACAGAGGGCGGAAAAGACTACGCCAAGGAAGTGCTTGAAAAAGCGTTTGGCCAGCAGCAGGCCAGAAATTTGATGGACCGGGTCAGCAAGGCGCTTAAGACCAAGGCATTCAGTTTTATCAGAAAAGTGGATTATAAGACTCTGATGACTGCTATACAGAACGAGCATCCGCAGACGCTGGCGCTTATACTTTCATACGCCACGCCGGAGCAGGCGTCCAAGATCATCGCCAATCTGCCTCAGGAGACACGGGTGGATGTGGTGGAGCGCATTGCAGCTATGGACCGGGCTCTGCCGATGGCAATCAAGATTGCGGAAGAGGTGCTGGAGAAGAAGATCGGCTCCTCATCTTCGGAGGAGACTATGGAGGTGGGCGGACTCAACTACATCGCCGACATTATGAACCATGTGGACCGCAGCACGGAGAGAGATATTTTTGACGAACTGAACTTAAAGAATCCCCAGCTTGCCGAGGATGTGCGCAAGCTGATGTTTGTATTTGAAGATATTGCATACCTGGATCCGCTGTCTATCCAACGCTTCTTAAGAGAGACAGATTCCAAGGATCTGGCGGTTGCGTTAAAGGTGTCCAACAAGGATGTGATGAGTGCAATTTTTGCCAATATGTCCAACCGTATGAGAGAATCCATACAGAGCGACATGGAGTACCTGCATAATATTCGTATGAGCGACGTGGAAGAGGCGCAGCAGAGAATCGTGGCTGTGATCCGCCGTCTGGAGGAAGAGGGCGAGATCGTAATCTCCAAGGATGGAAAGGATGAGATCATTGTATAGGGTAATCAAGTCCGGACAGACGGTGCTGGGGGAAGGAAGAGTTCCGGCCTATCAGATGACCGGCCCCGAGACCGCCCAGGCGGAGGAGATAAGCGGGGAACCGGGGAACGGGGCCAGAGAAGCCGCGGATGGAGCGGTGCCCCGTTATGCACTGATATCCGAAGAAAAGAGAAAGATTCTGGAACATGCCAGAAACCAGGCAGAACAGTCTGCCGCCCGGATTTTAGAGGACGCTTATGCCCAGCGGGATAAGATTGTGAATACGGCCCTGACGGAAGCGGAGCGGCTGAAGCAGCAGGCAGAGGAACACGGCTATGAAGACGGAATAAACCGGGCCGAAGCGGACATATCCGAGGGGCTAAAAAAGATTGGATGGTCTGTGGAACAGGCGGGACGCCAGCTGGAAGAGTACTCGGAGGAGATAAAAGCCAGAATTACAGAGATGGCCCTTGTAATCGCGGAAAAAATTCTGCAGAGAGAAGTAGGTGCCGGTGCAGAGGGACTGGCAGATTTAGTGGAGCAGGCCGTGATGTCGGAGCGGGATAAGAATGAGATCACCGTGCATTTATCGGACGACTCCATCGCTCTGGTGGAGGAACTGGAGAGACGTCTGGAACCATTAAGAGACAGAAACAGCGGATACGTCCGCATCAGACCGGAACAGCAGCAGCCTGGCTATGTGCAGATTGAGACGGAGGAAGGAATCGTGGACGCTTCCGTGTTTGTGCAATTGGAGAATTTAAAGCGGCAGCTGGCGGAATTGTTGAAATAGTGTGACAGGCGGCGCATAAGATGATAGAGAATGTTAGACAGGCGGTTCAGAACGCCAATTTGTATACATATCTGGGGAAAATAGACAAGATCGTAGGAACCACGGTGGAAGCCATGGGGCCTGCGTGCAGGATCGGGGATGTCTGTACCATCGATGTCCCGGGAGACAATCCTCCGGTGAAGGCGGAGGTCGTGGGATTTCGTGAAAACAGGGTACTCCTGATGCCCTACGAGGAGACAGAAGGCATTGGATACGGAAGCGCGGTCCGCAATACGGGGGAGCGCCTTCTCATACCGGTCTCCAATGAGCTGGTCGGCCGTACCGTAGATGCCATGGGAATACCCATCGACGGGCAGGGGCCTTTGAGAGAAGTCGCTTATTATCCCATAACGGGAAAACGTTCCAACCCCATGGAACGGCCCAGAATCGACACCGTGATCCAGATGGGAGTCAAGGCCATCGACGGCCTCTTAACTATTGGCAAGGGGCAGAGGATGGGAATCTTCGCCGGAAGCGGCGTGGGAAAGAGTACATTGATGGGCATGATCGCCAAGAATGTGAAGGCGGATGTCAATGTCATCGCGCTGGTTGGTGAGAGAAGCCGCGAGGTTGTGGAATTCATCAACCGGGATCTGGGAGAAGAAGGCTTAAAGCGCTCGGTCCTGGTAGTGGCCACCTCCAACCAGTCCGCGATGATGCGTTCCAAATGCACCATGACGGCTACTACAATCGCCGAGTATTTCAAAGATCAGGGCATGGATGTGCTTCTGATGATGGATTCCCTCACCCGATTCGCCATGGCACAGCGGGAAGTAGGACTAAGTATCGGAGAACCGCCGGTAGCGAGGGGCTACACGCCTTCCATTTACTCGGAGCTCCCGAAGCTGCTGGAGCGCTCAGGCAATTTTGAGACAGGCTCCATTACCGGAATCTATACGGTTCTGGTGGAAGGCGACGACGCCAATGAACCGGTGTCCGATACGGTGCGCGGCATTATCGACGGGCATATCATGCTGTCGAGAAAGGTGGCGACGCAGAACCGGTATCCGGCCATTGACATCTTATCCAGCGTCAGCCGTCTGATGAGCGACATTGTGATGCCGGAGCACAAAGCGGCGGCCGGAAAGATCCGAAAGCTCCTCTCGGTCTATGAGAGCAACATCGATCTCGTTTCCATCGGAGCGTATAAGAAGGGGACCAATAAGGAACTGGACGACGCGCTGATGAGAATTGATAAAATATATGAGTTTTTGCAGCAGAAGACGGATGAGAGCTTCTCCCTTGATGAGGCCGTCATCCGTATGATCCAACTGACCGAATAGAGAGGTTCTTATGAAAAAGTTTGCATTTTCACTGGAGCGTATGCTGAATTTCCAGAGTCAGAATCTGGAAAAGGAGATGGGAATCTTAGGCAGGCTGACCGCAGAGCGGGATGCACTGGAAGCCCCAAAACGGGATATGGCCGAGAAAGCCGCCGGCGTGCAGGCGGATATAGCCAGGCGGGAAGCGGAGGGAACGACGATATTTGTATTGAAGGCCTGCTTCTCTATACTGGAAAGTGCAAGGAACCAACTGGAGGAGATGGAGGAGGAACTGAAGCTTTTACAGGCAGGGCTGGAACGGCAGCGTCAGATCGTGACAGAGGCATCCAGAGAGGTAAAGAAGCTGGAAAAGCTGAAGGAAAAACAGTTAGAGGAATACCACCGCGGCGAAGCGAAGGAGCAGCAGGAGACCATAGCGGAACATGTTGCGGGTAATTTTGTGCGGCGTGGTGCTTCCCAATAAATATGTCACAGAGAGAAAGGCGGTGAGAAGAGAATGAATATGGGAACAGCCATGAAGGCTGTAGGAACCGGCTGGAAACAGTCTGGAACCACAGATAATGGAAAAGGCAGAGATGCGGGAAAAGCCGATTTTGCCGATACCTTCAGCCAGATGTTAAAGGCGGGTAAAAAGACGTCAGAAAGTAGAAAACAGACACAGAATTCGCAGAAGACAGCGGAGGCGCAGAAGATCACAGACGCGCAGAAGATCACAGATGCGCAGGCGGATCAGAAGGCGGCCGACACCGGAAATGATGCGGTGAAGGCGGAAACCTCCGGACAGGATGACACGGCAGTAAAGAAAACGCCGGAAAAGAAGCAGGAGCCGGAAAAAGCCGATGACAGAACCGTACAGGCTGAAGCCGCGGCAGCGGCAGCCGTTCTGGAAGGTATGGCAGAGCAGCCGGCAGTTATGGCGGAAGACCCGGCCGAAGCAATGGTGCATGGCATGGAAGCAGAAGATGGCGGACTGCTGGCGGTAACAGAGACTGGAGGGATACTGGATCAAACAGCATCCACAACAGAGGCCGGAGCGGGACAGCGCACCGGAAATGCGGAGATTCAGCAGGCAGCAACTGTAAATGCGGACACATCGGAAGCACTTAAGAATCAGCGGACGACTTACCGGGCAGCGGCCCAGAAACCGGGAGAAACAGGAAACAGCCGAAAGGCAGAAGCTATGGAGCCTGCAGCAGCGGAAACCCAGGTTACTGCCGATGATATGGCAGTGCAGGCGAAGAACGGCACAGGCAGAGATGAGGGAACATTTTCCGATCTGCTGAAGAACCAGTCGGACCAGATGAAGACCATGGGAGCCGGAAAACGAGTTCAGACAGAAGAAGAGACCTGTGGTGATGAGGCACTGGACAACCAGATGCTGGAGGAGCTGAAGAAGAATTCAGACGCAAAAGGCGTGACGTATCTGGATAAGATAAACGCGCCGAGGCAGGGCGGATTCCGAGGTGTGCCGACGGTGGACAATACTGCTTCCGATATCCACACACCTGTGGCGGAACAGCTGAAAGCAGGCGTGGAGCAGGGCATGAAACGGGAACTGTCGGAATTTACCATCAAGCTGAAGCCCGAGGGTTTGGGAGAGATCATCGTACATATGGCCAGTGCAAACGGCAGAACGTCAGTCAGCATCGGAGTATCCAACCCGGAGACTGAGAAGCTGGTGAACAGCCAGATGATGAGCTTAAAAGAGATGCTGCAGCCGCTTCACGCGGAGGTGGAAGAGGTATATCACAACAGCCAGGGCGGAATGGATTTTGCAGGATTTGGCCAGGAGCTTTACCAGAATCAGGGGCAGCAGGCCCGGAGACATTACCACCACGGTATGAATCAGGGACTGACGGCCGATGACGGCGTGTTTGCACAGGAGACAGAGCGGATGGCGGCGGAAAGCCTGGTACGCAGACTGTATGCATACGTGTAAAAAATCCATGAGGATAGGGACGATAAGGACAGAAATAATAAGGACAGGAACGATAAGAAAAGGAACGATAAGAAAAGGAGAGACATGTCAGTACAGATACCAGACTATACGAATCCGTACTTAAGGACTGCATCTTCCGGCAGCAGCGGACCAGGAGCACTGGGAGACAACACACCGGCAAAGGCATCGAACGACAGCGATAAAGACACGGAAGGCACCGATGGCACTTCTGGGAGCAATGATGTCATAGACGCAGTGTTTGGAGACGCATCCGATAAGGCCGTCAGTATGGACGATTTCCTGACGCTGATGGTAGCCCAGCTAAAAAACCAGGATTTTATGAATCCGGTGGACGATACCCAGTATGTAACGCAGCTGGCCCAGATATCGACCATGCAGCAGATGGAGGAGATGGCGTATAACGCCAAGAGTACCTATGTGACCTCGCTTGTCGGCAAGACGGTTACGGCTGCAAAATTCACGGTGGCCGGGGACTTAAAGAAGACGGAGGGCATCGTAAACAAGGTTTCTCTTCTGGACGGGAAATTCGTGATCTATGTGGAGGGAGAATCCTACAGCATGGATGAGATTATGGAGATCAGGTCAGAGGAAGCAAAGAAGGATGACGGCAAGGACCCGGATGCAGGCAGCGACGGGGACAAGGACGGAAGCGATCCGGGAGACAAGGATCCAAAGGTATGAGAGACTGTGAAGTAAGGAGGTAAGAAAATGGATTCCATGATATACAACAAAATGCTTCATACCCCCATATGTACAGGAAAACCGTGGGAAGCCGCGAGAAACAAGCCGGCGGAGGGCACGGAGGAAAGCAGTGCATTCAAGGAACTGCTGGAACAGAAATTAAAGGAAGAAAGCCAGGTTACGTTCTCCAGGCACGCGGTAGAGCGGGTGATGGAGCGGAGCGTGGATGTGTCTTCTGATAAGCTGGAACGATTGAATGAGGGCGTGAAACTGGCTGGAGAAAAGGGGCTTAAGGCTCCGTTAATCCTGATGGATTCCACGGCATTTGTTGTAAATGTAAAGAATAACAGAGTAGTGACAGTTGTGAACGAGGAGAGCTTAAAAGGCACTGTCTTCACAAACATTGACGGAACCGTTATGGTATAGCCGGTCCTTTTGGAGGCTATTCTTACCCCGATTGACGGACGGGTAAGGCGGTTAGAAAAGGAGATATAAACTATGTTAAGATCATTATATTCCGCAGTGTCCGGTATGAAAGCACACCAGACGAAGCTGGATGTTATCGGCAATAATATTGCCAACGTAAACACGTACGGATTTAAATCCAGCCGTGCGCGTTTCCAGGATGTATTTTATCAGACATTACAGAGCGCCGCAGGCGGCGACAACAATAAAGGCGGAACCAATGCCAGCCAGGTTGGCTACGGTTCCCAGTTAGGCGGTATCGATCTGGATATGAGCCGTTCGGCGCTGCAGTCCACCGGCAGACCTATGGACGTGGCGATCACAGGCGAGGGCTTCTTCCAGGTTATGGATGCGGACGGAAATATCTTTTATACGAGAGCGGGAAACTTAATGCTGGATTCCAACAGCGGCAACCTGGTGGACTCCAACGGTTACACGGTTCTCGGCGTGTCCGGTGATCCGCTCGGAAAGGCGCCATCCTCCGACAAGATCCATTTAAACATTCCGACCAAGTCCAGCGGACTGGCATCCAAGACGCTGAATATCAACGGAACCCAGTTTACGATCACTTCGGAGAAGGCGACGACGGACGCCAACGTATCCATTACCTTCAAGGCGGAGGATAATCTGCCTTCCGGTTCCGATATCGTCGTAAATTCTTCCGATATCAACGATTCCAGCATTACCGTACATGTGAATAAAAATGCCATATTTACAAGTCTTTCAGACTTTAACAGCAAGATGAACAGCGCCATCACCCGTGGATGCGGCGGAAAGGCCCATCCGGGCGGAAACTTTACCATCACCGCGACACCGGCAGAGAATGTGTTCCAGAAGCCGCTGACCGGCGCGGAGCTGTTGGGCGACCATTTTGGAATCAATGAAGGAACCTTCGAATTTGCCACCTCCACGGATGCGGCGGATGGTATCTTCGGCGGACTGAAGTTTTCCGGCATGAGCACGAGCCCGGCCTTTGACGCGGCGGGACCGGTGGACTTTAAATCAGAATTGAAGCCTGGCACCGGCGGTAAGATGGCCTGGGTGGTGACGGCGACGGTAGGCGGACGGGAGTTTGTCGGCGAAATAAATGAGAACACCACAACCGCAGGCAAGATGTGGCTGAAGGAATCCGGTACGGGACAGTACATCGAGATGAGCCATCCGGGTTACACCGCAATTACATCTTCTTTTAACGGCGGATCAGGAAATACGGCTCAGTCCTTTCACAATGTGACGATGCCTGCGGCAGCGGGAACCGGATTCTTCAATAAGAGCGTGAGTCTCAAGGACTATGGTACTTCGGGAATCAACCCTGGCGATAACATCGAATACAGCGCGGTAAAGATTCCTGCCAGCGCAGGCAACAAGGCAAAATGGCATGTGACCGCAGTAAGCGGCGGCAAGACGTACTCCGGTGATATCAGCGAAGGTGACGCTGCCGGAGATCTGGTGCTTACGGAAGAGGGCGGCGCCACCCTGACAATCGACCACAAGGGCTATTCAGGCATTAATACCGCATTTTTAAATGCGGATGAGTCGGATAAAACATACGCTTCTTTCATACCCAAGGACAACGCGGGTACCATTACGGCGGCGACACAGTCCAACGATGTAGGTCTCGGAAGCGGTACCTTTACGCTGGAAAACGGTACGGAAGGCGGCGCGATCTCCCTCTCCGGCGCATCGATCGCCATTCTTGGAAACGGCATCATCGAAGCGACCCATCCGGACAAGGGAAAAATTCAGATCGGACGTATCGATCTCGTTACCTTTGAAAATCCGTACGGCCTGGAAGAGAACGGCAACTCTTATTTCCGTGCAACCTCCAACTCCGGCGAGGCCAAGGCATGCCAGGCTGGTGAGGATGGAACGGGAGCGTTAAAGACGTCTTCACTGGAGATGTCCAACGTGGATATATCCACAGAGTTTTCCGACATGATCGTAACACAGAGAGGTTTCCAGGCCAACTCCCGTATTATTACGGTGTCGGACTCGATTCTGGAGGAACTTGTAAATCTGAAACGATAACAGGAGGTGGTATCGGTGATTCCCTTAAGTAAGTTAAATGGCGAGGAGTTCATCCTCAACTGTGATTTAATCGAGATGATTATGGAAAATCCCGATACCACGATTCTTCTGACCAACGGCAAACACTTGATTGTGCGGGAATCAAAGGAAGAGGTAGTCGAACGGGTAGCGGCATTCCGGAGAAAGACGTTCAGCGATCTGATTGAACAGATAAAAGGATAGCCGCGGCGGAAATACAACAAGAAAAGTTTAGAAAAGGATGTAGCAGATATGGATATCATGTCAATTCTGGGGTTTATTTTGGCGGTAGCGCTGGTACTGTTCGGTATGACCTTTGATCAGGAGGCCATGAAACTGGTCTTACACAATTTAAGGGCGTTTATCGATATTCCAAGTATGGCCATTACCTTAGGAGGCACCATCGGAGTTATGATGCTGTCCTTCCCCTCTGGGGCGTTTAAAAAGATAGGGAAACATTTAAAGATCATTATAAAACCGTATAAGTTCGATCCGGAGCAGTCCATTGAACAGATCGTGGAGCTGGCGACAGAGGCCCGAATGAAGGGACTCCTCTCCCTGGAGGACAAATTAAATGAGATTGACGAGCCATTTATGCACAACAGCCTCTTACTGGTGGTGGACTCCGTGGATTCGGAAAAGGTCCGCCAGGTCATGGAGACGGAGCTGGATCAGTTAGATGAGCGCCATGCGCTGGACCGAGGATTTTATGAGAAAGCGGCCAGCTTTGCGCCGGCGTTCGGTATGATCGGTACGCTGGTCGGCTTAATCCTGATGCTGGGAAACATGCAGGACGTCAACGCCCTGGCAAAGGGCATGGCGACCGCACTGATCACCACCCTGTATGGCTCTCTTCTTGCCAATATTGTGTGTCTGCCGGTGGCGAGCAAGCTGAAGGCGAGACATGATGAAGAGTTTTTATGTAAACAACTGGTTCTGGAAGGCGTTCTGGCAATCCAGGAAGGGGAAAATCCGAAATTCATAGAAGAAAAACTTTATAAACTGCTTCCGGCCAGCCGCAAGAAGACGGACGAAGAAAAGGATCCTGTGAGGGAAGAGGGAAAGCAGAAGAAAAAGAGCAGACGGAAGAACAGAAAGAATGAGGAATAAAAGGAGCTTATGGCGATGGTGAAGGAAGTAGAAAACCAGGGGATCATAAATATGACGGACCAGCAGGTGTTTGATGAACTGATTAATCTGCACGCGAAGGCGGCGGGGGAGTCCCTGTCATCGATTCTGAAGGCGGATATAGAGATCAGCAGCCCGGAGATTACGGAGATAACGGTGAAGGAAGTGGAATATGGGATTCTGGAACCGGCCATTTTCGTGAAGAGCTGTCTGACCTCCGGAGCCGCCGGCAATATGGTCATTATCCTGCGCCAGCGGGATATGCAGGCGTTCCTAAATGAGCTGATGGGGATTGATGATCTGCCCGACCCGGATTTCGAGTTCGACGAGGTCGCCATGAGCGCGGCCACGGAGCTGATGAACCAGATGGTTCACGCGTCCGTGGAGGTCATGGCTGAATACCTGGGCAATACCATGGAGTCATCGGACTGCCAGCTGATTTTATCGGACGGCAGGCAGAACCTGTCCCCGGCCGTCGGAGAAGCTCCCGATTCAAAGACGATCGTGATTCATTACCGTGTGAAGATCAAGGACATGGTGGAATCTGAGTTTATGGAATGCATATCCACCACGGCGGCAGACTGTATGTATCAGGAGATAGAGGCCAGGAGGGAAGCGGATAAGACGGCTGAGGCTGAGGCGAAAGCCTTGGAGGAAAGTCTTCTCGTGAAGCCGATACAGCCAGGCGCTGTTCCGGCGTCGGCCGGGAGAGAGCACTTACAGTCTGCAGCTGAGAGCCGCACGGTGAATTCTGCGGCGGTGAACGGCGGGCGGACTGTATTCCAGGCTTCTCCGCCGATAAACGGCAATCTGGGCCTCATCATGGATGTCCCCTTAAACGTCTCCGTTGAGATCGGAAAGAACAGACGAAGGCTGAAGGACGTGCTGAACTTTAACAACGGCACGGTGGTGGAGCTTGACAAGCAGGCGGATGCGCCGGTGGATATCATCGTAAATGGACAGCTGATCGCCCGCGGGGAGGTCGTCGTGATCGACGATAATTTCGGGGTCCGTATCAGTGAAATCGTAAATACAAGAAGTATTATTGGAAATGGTGAATAAATTTGAAACGGTTTAATATCCTTGTGACAGCGGGAATCATCGGAATCATTTTCCTGATTCTGATCCCCCTGCCGACGCCCATACTGGATTTTTTATTTATACTGAATATCACGTTGTCACTGCTGATCCTTGTTATGACGATGTATATCCGGGAAACGCTGGAGTTCTCTGTGTTCCCGTCCCTTTTGCTGATCACAACGCTGTTCCGGCTGGGACTCAACATCTCTTCGACGAGAAAGATCCTGTTTGATAACGGCTACGCGGGGCAGGTGGTTAAAACCTTCGGGCAGTTCGTAATCCGGGGGAATGCGGTCATCGGTTTTATCATATTCCTGATCATCGTGCTGGTACAGTTTATCGTTATCACCAAGGGTTCGGAACGTGTGGCCGAGGTTGCGGCCAGATTCACGCTGGACGCCATGCCCGGTAAGCAGATGGCTATCGACGCCGATCTAAACAGCGGTCTGATTGATGAACAGCAGGCCAGGGAGCGGCGCTCGAAAATCCAGAGGGAAGCTGATTTCTTCGGTTCCATGGATGGTGCTACCAAATTCGTAAAAGGTGATGCGATCATATCCATCATCATCACACTGATCAACTTCGTGGGCGGCATTGTCGTCGGTATGATGAACGGCCAGGGGAGTATCTCCGAGATCATGCAGATCTACACCACGTCAACAATCGGAGACGGTCTGGTATCCCAGATCCCGGCGCTTCTGATTTCTGTGGCAACCGGTATGGTGGTGACGCGATCCGCATCGGAGAACAGCTTAAGCGAGGACTTGACGAGCCAGTTTCTGGCGCAGCCCAAGGTGCTTATGACGGCCGGCGGCGCGGCAGCCTGCCTGTGTCTGATTCCTGGATTCCCGGTGCCTCAGATTCTCATGATATCAGCAATGATGATCGGAGGCGGATACGTGCTTTTGAAACGGCAGAAGACCATCGTGGCAGAAGCGGCGGAAGGATATGTGGAAGCGGAGGTTACCAGTGAAGCTTCCTTCTATAAGAATATTGAAAATGTATACGGTCTTTTGACTGTGGAACAGATTGAGATGGAATTCGGTTACAGCCTGATACCGCTGGCGGATGAGAGCAACGGCGGCAACTTCATTGACCGTGTCGTCATGTTCCGTAAGCAGATGGCTCTGGATATGGGCTTCGTAATCCCGTCGGTCCGGATTAAGGATAGCGGGCAGCTCAATCCCAACCAGTACAGCATTCTGCTGAAGGGCGAGGAGGTGGCCAGAGGAGATATCCTGATGGATCACTATCTGGCGCTGCCGCCGGGAGGGGATGCGGATGACATTCCGGGCATCGACACTATTGACCCCGCATTTCACATTCCGGCCAAATGGATCAGCGAAGATAAGAAGATTCAGGCGGAACTGGCAGGCTATACGCTGATTGATCCCACTTCGGTGGTTATCACCCATTTATCCGAGGTGGTGAAGGAGCATTTACATGAGCTTTTAAACCGCCAGGAAGTCAACAATCTGTTGGAAACACTGAAAAAAACAAACGCCAGCATTATCGAGGACACGATTCCCGCTGTGATTACGGTGGGAGAGCTTCAGAAGGTGCTTTCCAATCTGCTGCGCGAAGGAATACCGATCCGCGACATGGAGACGATCGTGGAGACACTGGGAGACTATGGAACCCAGATAAAGGATACGGATATGCTGACGGAATATGTGCGTCAGGCTCTGAAGAGGACCATTTCCCATCGTTTCTCCGAAGCTGGGCAGATGAAGGTCTTAAGCCTGGACGACAAGATCGAGAACATGATCATGTCATCCGTAAAGAAGGTGGACACGGGATCCTATCTGGCGCTGGAGCCATCAGCTATTCAGAATATCGTGGCGTCGGCCACCGGAGAGATCAATAAGATCAAGGATCTGGTCAATGTGCCGATCGTGCTTACGTCTCCGGTTGTGCGGATTTATTTTAAGAAACTGATTGACCAGTTTTACCCCAATGTGACGGTGGTGTCGTTCAGTGAGATTGATAATAACATACAGATACAGGCTTTGGGGAATATCGCCCTGGGCCAGAGGTAACGGTTTATGCAGATGGAACAGATGAGCAGAGAAGAAGGGAAGGCGGTGCTTTCGGTATACTTAAAGAACGGAAGCCAGGAGCTGCGGAATAAGCTTATCGTCCACTTCCTCCCCATCGTCCGTTCCGCGGCGGCACAGCTTCGCGGCATGGCGGGCAGCTTTACGGAAGAGGAGGATTTGATCGATCAGGGAGTGCTGGCGCTGATGGAGTGTCTCGACCGGTATGACGCGTCAAAAGGAGCCCAGTTTGAAACGTACGCATTTATCCGCGTGCGGGGGGCCATGATCGACTATATCAGGAGCCAGGACTGGGTGCCTCACAGGGCCCGCAGTTTCCAGAAAAAGGTGGATGAGGCATATTCTATGCTGTCCCATGAGAAAATGCGGGAACCAGACGCGGATGAAGTCGCGGGTTTTCTGGATATTCCGGTGGAAAAGGTGGAGAAGCACTTAAAGTACATGAACCACGCAGCAATTCTTTCTTTTGAAGCGGTGCTGCAGGACATGACAGGCGTGATTGCAAAAGGGGAACTGGAAGCGACAGACGTCGATACGAAGCCAGAGGAAAGCCTGTTTTATAAAGAGCTTCAGAGAACGCTGGCGGAGGCGGTAGAGGCGCTGGGCGATAAAGAACGGCTCGTCGTGTCGCTGTACTACTATGAGGAACTGAAATATTCGGAGATTGCTGAGGTCATGGGCATCGGCCAGTCCCGGGTGTGCCAGATTCACACGAAGGCAATAAAAAAACTAAAGAACAGTCTGGAAGAATATGTGAGAGGATAGGAAACCATATGTTTTCAGGATTTTATACAGCCGCCTCGGGCGTGCTGATGAACCAGAGGGCGCTTAACATTTCGGCCAACAATATTGCAAATGTGAAGACCAGTGGATACCAGAGCAAACGTCTGGTAAAGACCACCTTTGACGAGCAGCTGGTGCGTCAGATGAACGGACAGACCACAGGCATCGGCGGCGGTTCCACCATATCCGTGGCAGAACGCGAGATGACGACCCACAGACAGGGCGCGCTGGTGGATACCGGTAAGAATTTTGACATGGCGATCAGCGGCGACGGTCTCTTCGTTATTCAGGGCGAAGACCGGCAGTATCTGACACGCAACGGCCATTTTACCAAGGATGAGGACGGTTATCTCGTTCTCAAAGGAATCGGTCGTGTCATGGGAGACGGTGGTCCGATTCAGGTGGAAGAGGGCGGTTTCCGCGTGGGTGAAAATGGAATCATCTACGATAACGAGGACGGTGAGCTGGAGCAGATCCAGATCATGGTCCCGGATAATTACGATAACCTGGCATTTTACGACAACGGTACGTACGGCGCCGAAAACGGTGTGGTTCTGACGCAGGTGTATCCGGAGGTGTATCAGGGGAAGCTGGAAGAATCGGGCGTGAATTTAAATTCCGAGATGACGCGGGCCATGGAGGTTCAGCGTGCGTTCCAGTCGTGCAGCAGGGCTCTGACAATCGTGGATCAGATGAACCAGAAATCAGCTTCGGAGATCGGGAAGCTGTAGGAGGAAATAACGGATGAATATATCATACTATACAGCGATTTCGGCCATGAACGCGTTTCAGTCGGAGCTTGATGTGACTGCCAATAACATGGCAAATGTCAGCACCCCGGGCTACAAGGTGCTGCGAAGCTCCTTTGACGACCTGCTCTATACGCAGATGGATACGAGAAACGCAGACCAGAAGGTGGGCCACGGCGTGAAAACCAACGGTGCGGAGACCGTGTTTGAGCAGGGAATCTTCGAAAAAACGGAGCGGGATCTGGATTTTGCCATTCTCGGAAAAGCGTATTTTGCGGTGGAATCCGAGGATGAAGACGCGGAGGAGCCATATTATACAAGAGACGGGGCGTTTCAGATATCGGCCACAGATGAAGGAAACTATCTAACGACACGGGACGGCCATTACGTGCTCAGTCGTGATGGAGACCGCATCGAGCTGGAATACAAGACGGTGGAGGGCAGCAACGGAAAGAAGCAGTCTACCAATGAGCTGAATTTAAGCGGGCTCAGCGAGGTGATCGGCTTATATACGTGTGAGAATCCGGATGGACTGATTCCAGTGGGAAAGAACTTATACGGGACAGGCGCCGTTTCCGGAGAATGGGTCCCGATAGATGACATGGACGAGAATGAGGCGGGAAGCCGTCTGTTAAGGGGTACACTGGAGCTTTCCAGTTAAACAGCCGGATTGTCAGCGCGGCGGATCAGATGGAGGAAATGATCAACAATCTCCGCTAATCGAAACTTGAAGTATCTACATAAAAAGGGGGAATCCCATGAGCGATAAGAGCCTGATTTTTAGCATGTTTTCTAAATTACTCGACAATGGCGGGGAAGATGAACAGAACGAGCGCGAAGTTCGGCCCCAGACCGAAGACAGTAAAATGACGGAGAGCAGAGATCAGCGCATAGAGACAGTCGAAGACTGGAATGATGCCGAACGAACGCGAAGAGAACGGCTGGAAAGAGAACTGACAGGCGAAAACGGCTCTGAGGAGACAGAGTATACGGCAGGCACAGAGGCGGAAGCAGATGGTTTGGGCGTAAAGGATTCTGGTGGTTCGGATTACATCGGTTCAAACTATGGAAGCTCTGGCAGCCAGGGCGGCAGAATGAGCCGTAGTAATCTGGAAAATGAGAGTACGGCTGAGAGCCGGAAAGCTTCCGGCGAGGAAGAATATCGGGACGCAGGTGTCGAGCTGACGGTGTCAGACGACCGAATGGCGGTGTCTCTGATGCTTATAGAACCTTCAGGCGGCGGCAGCGATATTACCCGGGAACAGATCGAACAGGAGCTGGAAGCACACCGAATCATACACGGAATCGACGTAGAAAAGGTAAACACCATAGCGGCAGAAAAATTATACCGCCAGATGTTTCTCATAGCCAGGGGAACCCCGGCGATTGATGGAAATGACGGCCGCATTAAGGACTATTTTCCCCGTGAAGCGAAAATAAAGTATGCTTCAAAAGGAAACGGCGGCATCGATTTTAAGAGCATGAACCTGATCCATAATGTGCAGAAGGGGGAACTGGTCTGCGAACTGACCATGCCCACCGAGCCGCAGGATGGAATGGATGTCTTCGGACAGCCGGTCAGGGGGAAGAATGGTACCATGCCCCCGATTCCACAGGGAAAAAATGTTGTCTACTCCCAGGAGCGCGATAAGCTCCTGACCGCCTGCGAAGGCAACTTAACCTTTCGCAACGGCAGGTTTCAGGTGGAAAATGTCTTCGTCGTGCCGGGAAATGTAGATAATTCCATAGGAAATATTGATTTTACAGGGAGTGTCACCATTCACGGTGACGTCTTTGAAGGATATACCGTTAAGGCTAAGGGTGACATCACGGTCATGGGAATCGTGGAAGGCGCGGTTCTGCAGGCGGGCGGAAGTATCTTACTCCATAAGGGGATGCGGGGAATGAAGAGCGGCGTTTTGGAAGCTGGAGCGGACATTACTGCTAAGTTCCTGGAGGATTGTACCATTTATGCGCAGCACAATATTCAGGCTGAGTATATCATCAGCTCGGAAGTATCCTGTGGCCATGATCTGACTCTGATTGGAAAACGGGGGGCATTTATAGCCGGAAGCTGTGCGGTTCATAACTGCATGAATGTGAAGACTGTGGGAGCTTCCAGCCATGTATCCACAATAGTAACGCTGGGCGTAACGCCGCAGCTGATGGAGGAAGTGGAGAAGATCAGCGTTGATCTGGTGGCTGTCTCCAGAAAACAGGCGGAGACGGCTAAGGACATCAGCTACCTGAACGGAAAGCTGAAGGATGGCAGCATTACACCGAGGCAGAAGGAGCGCCTGGCAAAGCTCAAGTTAGAGGCGCCGATCCACAATCTAAAGGAGAAACGGTTAAAGACGCAGGCGGCCGATCTGTCACGCCAGCTTCGTGAGGTGGGTAAATGCCGGCTGACAGCGGCCGAGGTCCATCCGGGAACCGTGATCAATATCGGGGACTGTAAGATGACCATTGTAAAGCGGGAAGAGAGCTGTTCCTTCTATTATCTTGACGGAGAAATCAGGAAAGGAATCAGGTAATGGCAGATATTTTACGGGTGACGTCCCCTGTGATTAACAAGAATATCATTCAGCCCGACAGGGCGCAGAAAGACCCATCCGTGCCATTCGATATGCAGGAAATCCGGCATATCACGAAGAACCCGTCGGGAAGTGCACTGCTGGGCCAGCACAACGTGTTCCAGAAGGAGGCCGGGGCGGCGACGCTCATGAACCTTTTGAAGGATCCGGCTGTGACTGTCAACTATTTAAAGAATATCTATATGCTGGAGGAGATTATCAGCCTCCTTCCAGTGAACAACAACACCATGACGCAGGAAATCAGACAGCTGTTTCATTCGCTGCTCATCAACCCCGATGATATCGTTGGAGAACTGGTGGATCAGGAATATGCGTCCACGCTGTTTAAGGGACCGCTGTTCGATTTCCTGAGAAACCTGTTGTATGAAAAGCCGGAACTGCGGCTGGAGATGGCCGATTTCCTGAAGGCGGTAAATGGAAGCGTGTCGAGAAATGATGTTCTCGATTCCGTGGCCAACAGCCTGGAGTACTTATCCAGTCAGCTGGCGGGAAGCCGGAATTTATCCGGGATTTTTGGAATGCTGTCGGACCGGGTCCGCGCCATGATCGAGGGGGCCGGAGGACAAGGGGATATGGAAGGCAGTGAGACTGGCGAGGCCGGGGCGCGGCAGGCCGGCGGATTGTGGCAGAGCAGCGGCGTGGATGGACGTGGTTCAGAGAAAGAAAATAGTCTAACGGAATGGGAAGCAGTCAAAGCGGATATTTTAGATGCTCTGAAGGAGTTGGAGAACAGCGTTTTATTCTCCCCTCAGACGGAACGGATGATACCGAATCTTCTCTATAATATGTCTCGGTATCAGGATAATGAGTCCTATTTGCAGGAGGCGTTACTGAATCTCCTGATTCATGTAAACAGCCGGGAGGACAAGGACCAGCTGAAAAGCCTTATTAGAGATTATGTAAACCAGTTTGGCAGCCCGGAATACCGGGAGAACCGTTCCCGAATCATGGATACGTTGGCGGAGATCATCAGGAAGCAGGACAGGGAGACTCCCATGAACAGCTTAAACGGTGAGAAGATCGAGAAAATTATCACAAGCCTTCTGTCTTCACCATGCAACTATACGCCGCTGCTTCATTTTGTCATACCAGTGGAATACCAGGGGATGAAGGCATTTTCAGAACTTTGGATCGATCCAAAAGATGAAGGCGGCAGCGGGCAGGAGCGCGATGGAGAAGACCACGTCCATGTGCTGATCACTTTCGATATTCCGGGAATCGGCCAGATGGAGGCGGAATTTCAGGTGGCCGGCAGGGAGATGGAGTTTTATCTGTACTGTCCGGAATCATACGCAGCCGTGTTTGGGCGGCTTACGCCTGATTTCAGAAAGATTATGGAGGAGTATGGATACCATGCGGCGGAAGTGGAAGTCAGCGGACTGGACCATGTGCGTTCACTGATGGATGTATTTAAAAATCTTCCGTACAGGAGGACAGGCGTCGATGTCAAAATATAAGAAAAACAAGGCGGTTGCCTTAAAATATAACGCGGAAGAAGACGCTTCCCCGGTTGTCATCGCCTCTGGCTATGGAACCGTGGCGGAGCATATCATAGATATTGCAGAGAAAAAGGGGATTCCGGTATTCAAGGACGACAGCGCTGCTTCACTTCTCTGCATGCTGGAGGTTGGGAGTAACATACCGGTGGAGTTGTACGAGGTGGTGGCGGCTATTTACTGCAAGCTGATCGAAACCTCGGCGTCAATCCGGGGAGTGGAAGCGGCCGCAGCCGCAGCGGCTACGCCGGCTCGCGGCAAAGAGAACGCAGCGAGCGGAAGGATCCGAAGAAATCTGGCCTCTGGAAAGAAAAAAGAGGAACCTGCAAAATAGTGCAATAGAGAAACTGAATGGTAACGATAAGAATGAGATGACAGAAAAACGGGGGTACGCGACATGGTTGATTTGTCAGACGGATATGTTGGATCTTCCTGTGTGATAAAGGCCAAAAACAATGATTTAATCACCATGGGGGTCATGCACCGGATTGGAAAGAATTTTATTGATATCGGCAGTTCGAGAAATGAACTTCCTTCCATACCGTATAATCTACTGGTCAAGATCGAGATTTATAACACACAGATCGGTTTTAAAGTGCTGATTGGGCGTGTTTATTTATCATCTCCAAAGCTGGCCCGTGTGATCGATTTGAACGAGGCGACAAATGATGAGCGCCGGGAGTATTTCCGTATCAGTACCAGGGACACGGGTGTCATCTATAACTGCATGCGAGGGGATGATATCCTTGATATGGAAGAGGAATCCACAGACTATAACGGTTTAAAAGTACATCTGGTGGACATCAGCCTGGGCGGGCTCATGTTCCGCAGCCGGGAGGCGTTTAAGGTGAATGACCGTTTTAATATTGTGATACCTGCCATGGGTGACTCTATGCTCTTTACCTGTGAGGTGCGCAGAAGCGTGGACCGTCCGGATGGGGAATTTGGGTATGGCTGTGAGTTTATGGAGATGGCCACGAAGCAGGAGGATTTGCTTTACCGGTATATTTTGAAACGGCAGAGTGATCAGTTGAGACGGATTCGGTAGATAATAGGACGCAGTGCGGGAAACGATAGGGCTGGCTGATTACGGACCTGTTAAAAAGGTGTGGCGGCTATGATAAATGGGCGTTAGTCTGGCAGGCAGGAGGAAGCGTAATAGATGGGAAAGAAGAAGCCGGAGGACCGGAAGGTGGTTAGAAACCGGCGGGTTATGATATATACATTTTTACTGATTTTTATGCTTCTGTATATTTCTGCGCATTTTACTGTGCAGGAGCGGAAGGCAGCGGAGGCGAAAAAGAGCACAGAAATTGTGGTTGAAGCAGCGGTGGTTGATGGTGATAAAATGCTGGCGGCGCGTCCTGAAGAGGTTGTTACCGGAGATAATGCTGTAAGAAATGATATCAGGGAAGATGGTACCAGAGGTAACGAGATAGAGGAATCTGTGAAATCGGCAGATTATGAAATGGAACGGCAGGAAGAATTGGTAATTAAACCGGAAGATATGTGGTGTCTGATCCTGACTAATGCTGAATACCCGGTTCCGGAGGATTATGTGGTAACACTGAGAGATGTGCCGGGAACGGATCAGAAGGTAGATGAAAGGATTTATGAACCGCTGATGAATATGTTAGAGGCCATGAAGGCAGAAGGCCTGTCACCCGTGGTATGTTCTGGTTACCGGACGCTGGATAAACAGGAGAAGCTGTTTAACAGGAAAGTTTCCGCTTATGTGAAAAAGGGCCGTTCGAAGGAAGAATCGTATACGCTGGCACGCCAGACCCTGTCAATACCCGGATCAGGAGAACACTGTCTCGGGTTGGCAGTTGACTTCTATACCCGGTCCTATCACCAGTTGGAACGGGCATTTGAGAAGACTCCGGAAGGAAAATGGCTTCGGGAACACGCGCAGGATTATGGGTTTACTCTGCGATATGATGAGGGAAAAGAAGAAATAACAGGGATTGGATATGAGCCGTGGCATTTCCGCTATGTGGGAATTGATGTGGCTCGGTATTTGAAGGAGCATAATCTTTCACTGGAAGAATTTTATATTGAAGAGAGCCTTTATGGATAGAGTGCACAAAAATCAAATTGATTTTTGTGCACTTTTACGATGAAGGGAAAGGTAAAATCGTCCGATATATATTACAGAGTGGAAAAGATGGTATGTTTTAGAAGCTCGGTCCGGTGTCAGACAGGGCCCGTCCGACATTGGAGATACTTATTTATTATGAGGGACAGGGAAGTCCCAATATAAAATTACATGGAGGTAATATTATGAGGATTCAGCACAACATTATGGCACTCAATTCCAACAGACAGTTGGGGATCAACAACAGTGCAGTAGCAAGATCATTAGAGAAGTTGTCATCTGGCTACAGGATTAACCGAGCAGGAGATGATGCTGCTGGTTTAGCTATTTCTGAAAAGATGAGAGCACAGATTAAGGGGCTGGAAGCAGCTACAGATAACTCTCAGGATGCGATTTCTTTAGTACAGACGGCTGAAGGCGGATTACAGGAAGTGCATTCTATGTTAAACCGTATGACAGAGTTGGCTACAAAGTCTGCAAATGGTACTTATACGGATGATGTTGACAGAAAAGCTTTACAGGACGAAATCTCGGCTTTGAAGGATGAGATTAATCGTATTGCTGATGGAACGGATTTTAATGGGATTAAGTTGTTGGATGGCACGATGGGAGTCGGATCATCAGGGGCAACTGCGGATGCAGTTGCAGCTGGAGTAGCGGAAACAGGAGTCAATTTTACAATTACAGCACCGGATGGCTATAAAGTACATATTGCAACAAATGACGGTGTTACTGCTTCTAAGGCAGAATGGGGAACCGGGGCTGCCAGCCATACACTTACAATTACGTTGGCAGAGAATACAAAAATTACACAGAGTGATTTAGATGCGTTGATTAATGGTGTGAGCGGAACTCCATCAGAAGCTGTGGGAAAAATTAATGTCAAAGTAAATAAAGATTTTACTACAAAAGATGTGGGTGCAGCAACGGATGTTATGGCTGAAACCGAAGCAAAGGCGGCAAAGCAAGCTGCGCTTACATGGAATAATATTACTGTTACAGCCAATAAAGCTGGTGCAGAATATAATAAAACATTAACAATCACAGGTGCTGTTGGAACCGATACTAATCCAATAGGTGGAAAATTAAATGCTGATGGCACATCGTCTTTAAATCTTTTGAGTACAGCTACTTATACGGCAAATGATATTAATAAAATGCTTGCTGATGCAGGAATAGATTCAAAGATTTCTTTTGAAGGCTCTAAACTTGGCTCAGATTTAGCTCATGCATATGCCTTGGTAGATGGAGCTGGACTTTCAGCAGGTGGCGGATTAAAGTTGCAGATCGGAGACACGAGCGAATCATATAATCAGCTGGATTTAAGTATTGCTGATATGCATGTTAGCGCTTTAGACTTAAACAGCGTAGACATTAGTACAAGAGACGGTGCATCTGCAGCCATGAGCAAGATCAAAACCGCCATCAACACCGTATCCACCAGCCGTGGTAAACTCGGTGCTATTCAGAACCGTCTTGAGCATACCATCAACAACTTAGGTGTTACCACAGAGAACATCACTTCCGCAGAGTCCCGTATCCGTGATGTAGATATGGCAAAGGAAATGATGAATTATACCAAGAACAGCGTACTGGTTCAGTCTGCACAGGCGATGCTTGCACAGGCCAATCAACAGCCGCAGTCCGTATTACAGTTATTACAGTAATTATATTAAATTATATATGTCTTTTTGACTATCTTTTTATATCTTCTTAAATGTCCGCAAAGCCTTATTTTATCGGCTCTACGGGCATTTTTCTTTTATGGTAAACCTCACATATCTAGGTCTATCTTCTTATATTTTCGCTATCAAGCGTGGTTAAAATCGTGGTAAATACTTCTTATGCGATTAGACGCTGAACCTCTGATTTTGCAGTATCTATGGACGCATGAGCGTACCAGTTCATTGTGATACTGATATTTGAATGTCCCATGATATACTGTAAATCTTTCGGGTTCATGTTCTTGCTTGCCAGTCTTGTACAGAACGTATGGCGTAGTGTATGCGGTGTGATATGTGGCAAGGGGTTATCCTTATGGTGCTTGTTGTATTTCTTTACCATACGGACAAAAAGCATATTGTAATCAATCGCAACTTTAGGCTTGCCTTTATGATTGACAAATAGAAAGTTGCCCCGTCCGTCTATCACAAATGGTTCTGCCTTTGGGCGTTTCTTCATAACCCGTTGAAATGCCTGTATCGTTTCTCTGCTTAATGGTACTTGCCTTATTCCGCTTTTTGTCTTAGGCGTTTCAATATAATAGCCCTGTTCCTTGCTCTTTAATAACTGGTGGTCGATAACCACTACTTCATGGATAAAATCAACGTCCATGATTGTCAGTCCGCACAGTTCCGAGATACGAAGTCCTGTCTTTAACAGTATCAGCACATCATCATAATACTTATGATACACGTTGTCCGTCTTGATGAATGATAATAAGGCTTGTTCCTGTTCCTCTGTCAATGCTACTTTCTCTTTGGTATCATTTTCTAGGACTTCACTTAACTTGAAATCAAAGGGATTTTTCCTTACATAATCATCTTGAATGGCTATGTAGAATGACGCTTTTAACGAGCGTTTATGGTTGTTAATGGTATTGTAGGAAAAGCCTTTGTCTTTCATGCGTAACGCCCATTCTTTAGCGTCAGAGGGTTTGATTGTATCAATGCTCCTAGCACCCAGCTTGTCCTCTTTCAATAACCGCATGAGCTGTTCCCGTTGTTTCTGTGTGCTTTTCTTCACGTTTGCCCTCTGTGCGTTCTGTTTGGCGTAGAGTTGGCAAAGCGTCATTTTCTTGCCTGTGCTGTCGATACCGTCCTCAATATCCCGTCTTATCTGCTGTTCCAGTTCTCGAAGTGAGGATTTTTCCCGTTTTCCCTTTGGTGTCGGGTCTGTGGGTGTCAATCTCCAAGCATACACATATTTTGTGTTTCCAAATGCGTCCACATATTTATATAAGTATTTTCCGTCTGTTCGTTGGCTCTCTCCAGTATGCAGGATACGTCCTTTGCTATCCCGTCTTTTTTCTTTCATGGTGTCTGCTCCTTTCCTTGTTGGAAAGAGCCTTGATATGACTTGTGTTCATCATAACACATACAAGGCTCATTTGCATTAGATTGCGTCCAATTTATCAATGACCTTTTCAAACTGTTGGCGTTTAATCTGTATGCGGTTGCCATTCATAATGAGCCAGCCAGCGTCCTTGTTTTCCTCTGCCAATCGTCTTAACTTGTTTTCTCCGATACGGAAATACTTTGACGCTTCTTCAATGGTAAGGGTGTATTTTTCCCATACAGGAATATCGTTGTTATTCATCAGATACCCCCTTTCCCATGTTTCGTGTCATACTGGATATAGGGGATAAGGTCGGTGCGGTCTATCCTCTGTAAGTGGGCGGTTAGTTTACTGGAAAGGGAATTGCTGTATCTTGCTTTATCAAGCATAGTTCCCACTTTTTCCAATCCACCTAATGCGTCATGTTCTTCTAAAAAGTAAAAACTTTTGACAGCGGAAATCACGCCACCCTCTGTGAGCCATTGCTGTGTTTCTTCAAGAGAATTATGTAGTTTCGGTACTTGCAGTTTTAAGACTTTCACAGCCCCTAAAAAGCGTTCCCAAAACCGACACGTTTTCCATCTGCTCTTATTACTTTCATTTCTGTTTGGCACGACAAAGCGTAGGTTGCTTGCCAGCAGTCCGAAAGCCAGTTCCCCAAGTTCCAGCGGTCTGTCTTTGAATGTCATGGCAAAAGCATGAGCCTTATCATCACGTAGTTGCATTTCTGTCCGTTTCCAACTGCCGACTTCATCAAGTGTCTTATTATGTTTTGAACAGACTTCCTTATCTTTATCATAAAAGCGGTAGGACAATCCTGATTTACCAGCACCGATATAAACGGTCTTTGCGGTGTCGAAATCATCAAACTTGCTTTCGTCAAAGTGGTAGCCCTCACTATTCGAGATAAATTCCTCTTTTTTGCATTTCTTCTTTATCTGCTCTATGGTAAAGAATGGCTTTTCGTTCTTATCATCAATGGCAATATCCAGTCTTGTGAAATGGAAATTATCCAGTCCGTATCTTCGCTCACAGCGTCGGAACATATCCCCAAAAGTATAATTCCTACTGTCGAGAATACGGAAAATATCATCACAACCTCTGCCAGTCATAACAAGATAACAGCCTAGCCCCTGTGGGTTGTCCTCTGTCTTTCTTGCGTCCCCCGATACATAAATATCTCCAATCTGCCAGCGTGCTTGATACGTCTTGAATTTAACGCTTGCCGGATAGACATTAAAAATATCAGTTGGTAAACCTAAAATGTGCATGATTACATCTTCAGCGGTTACAGTATCAAATACAATGCTGATGTAATCAATCTTAACGGATAAATTTTTGTGTGTAGTTATAGTGCATTGCTCCTTTCGTATGCCCCATTTTTTGCGGGGTAAAAATCATGTTTTGTCCTTTATTTATCACAGTTTCTAGGTACTATGACATGTATGCGCAGGGCGGTGTTACATATACGCCCTTTACGAACGCCTAAAGGCGTTCCCTTTCTTCCTGTGTCTGCCCCGTTCTTAACGCTCACGAGCCTTGTAAGGCTCGTGGCTAAACGGAACAGCCCCAGTCAGAAACCTTATTTTCGGTCTGATAGTCCATGCTTATTCATGCTATCAAAGCGAAAATATATATTTTCTATGCTTACTCAAGCGTGTGATTGACCCTAGCGTGCTTAATCACTCTATCTGATACGATAATAACACCATTAGAATTACTTGTCAAGAAGTTTTTGTTGACTTTTCGATATATATTAAGTATGATATGCTTATAAATACCAATAAAAGCAACGAAAGGAGCGGTTATACTAAGTTATGGAGCATTACGAAAAGAAAATCAGTTTTTTAGGAGAAAACATACAGACCATAAGAAAACACAGAGGAATGAAACAACAGGAACTGGCGGACAAAATCGGTATCAATATGCAGAGCCTTTCCAAGATTGAAAGAGGACTAAATTATCCTTCTTTTGATACGCTGGAAAAGATTATGGATGTACTGGGTGTCACGCCGAATGAATTGTTGTCGGGAGAATGGAAGTATATCGACCACACCGAGCCATACATCATGGATATTATCAAGAGGGAACAGGATTTTAATGTTTCCCTGGACTATCTGTCTGAAAATGAATTTTTCGACAATGAACAGGAGTGCAGATTTTACAAGGTTACCAAACTCATGCAGTATATCCATAACTACATTACCAATGAGGTTGTGGAGTTGGAAGAACTTATGGAAATCAAGCAGTTGATACAGCGTCAGAAACTGGAGCGTATGATGAGAGTGCATAAGGAAATGCGAGGGTTAGACCGATACAGAGAACAGCCCAAAGAGTATAAATACCATGACCCTTATGATGACTGGATATTCCGTCAACTTGCGGACATGGATAACAGAAACAACATACCCGACACTTCGCCACAGTTAGATTTTGATAATATGGACTGTGAAGATTATCTGAAAGACAGGTGGAACAGAGGACTTTGATTTTCCTCCTTCATGGAAGATACCGCAAACAAAAAGCCCCGTAAAGAGTGCAAAGCACCACCTGTGGTGGCAAGGCTCTTGACAGGGCTTTTTCTTTCCTGTGCTGAATAATCAAGAGGAAGAAAGGTAAGATGTGCCTTTTGTAGAAAATGGCTGAAACAGTAGAATAATATTGCGATATTTAGGTGTGACAAAAATGTAAATAAATATTGACATCTTAGTTATAGTGGATTATTATTTAGTTAGATAACACTAACTAAAGGAGGAATCTAATTATGAAAAGCTCAAAAATAGCATCAAAAACAATAGGCATTAGCTTATCACTTCTGCTTGTTTTACAAGCTCCCATGACAGCTTTTGCTTCAGAACTATCAGACACAAACAATTCTGCCGAGACGGCCATTCAAATTGATAAAGTGGATGATAATACTTTTCTGGTAAATGAAGCAGATAGTAAAAATTGGGTCACAGTCAATGAAGCTGATGGCATCAGAACAATCAATATTTTAAATTCTGAAACAGGAATGACTGACTACATACAATATGATCAAAACGCCAATACTGTATACTCCTCTTTTACGGGCGAGACAATAGATTTGAGCGAACATCCTGAACTATCTCCAGAAGCTTCGTTTTATTCAGATAGATCAGAAAGCAGTTATGAAACAAAATATATTTCGTATGCACAAATCAAATCCATTGTTGGTGGTGCTGCTAGTGTTGCAGGTGTAATTGGAGCAATTCTATTTTTTGTGCCAGGGGCGCAAGGCATTGGAGGAGGAGCAAGTGCAATTAGTACAATTGTAGGAACAATCAATAGCCAAGTTGATGCAAGCAGTAATCACGGGATAAGACTAAAAATAAAAGTCACCAAGTATTACAGAACGCGCATGGGGCGCAGACAAGTATATAAAACCACGCGTACTATTGAATCTGCGTCATTGTATTAGATATGAAAAGAAGAAAAATAGATACATGGATTTTCTTTATTTGCATGCTGATTCTCATATTCCAAAATAATATTTTGCCAGACTCTCATGTTATTTTTACATGGTGTATCGTTTGTCTGGCATATATAGGAATTATCAGTGTTTTAACTTTTAACAAGCAGATAAAAAAGAAAAGTAAGGTAGTTTTGATTAGCTTATTTTTAATTTCTTTAGCATTAAATTTATATTTTCTACTATAAAGACACCATTTAGGTGTCTTTTATCGTCATTTCCATTGTCATATCAAAGCTCATTCAATCGTGGTAAAATCGTGGTAAAACTATTGTTTGTCTATACTTCAAAACGTTCGAAAGTGTAGTGTTTATGCAGATAATCGAAAATTAGATACAAAATTTAAGCAAATATTCATATTCCTTAAGGGGGGCGGTTTGTTTCAGACAGACCGCTCCTTTCAAACAATATAATGTGGGTTAAGATATCACATATTAAAGTTAATTAATATTTCTATGAATCATTTATAGCCTATCCCTATGTCTGTGTCGTTTATCTTAAAAGTTATCATGCATTATCAGCATTTCCCCTATCTGCAAGTCTGTCCAGTCCGGATGCTCATGAATCAAGTCTACCACTTCTTTTACATAGGAGAAATCCAGTTCCAGTTCATCAGAGATAATTTGTAAATTTTTCTTCTTAATATATTTTTTCCTGATTATAGCTACAATCTTAGCTTCTCCGTGAGTCCGTCCCTCCACTCTTCCCGCCTCAATCATTCCCAGTATTGCCTCACACATATTGATTTTCCCCCTTTCATCCCTATATTCATTCTTCATAAGTTCCAGTTCTTTCGAACCGGTTACCGTTGTTATGACGTCAAAGGCCTCCTCGTCCAATTTCTGAAACCTTTCTTTGTTCTCAAATGTAAATTTTTGTTCTTCAGCAGGGTCGCCGGAGCGTTGAATAAATCCGAATACTTCACGTAAATCGGTTTTAAAACGATCGATATCATGAAAACTTCTGATTTCGAGGACGTGTATTTTGTAATTGTTTAAGAAAACTTTCAGTTTATCCGGTAAGGTTTCGTATTCCAGGATTTGATATAGTTCTTTCGCTCCATCATAAGGTTTGTCACCGTAATAAATGCAGATGGTGATGACTGGGTATACCTTATCGCGGATAGAGAAGCCTCCCAGAAATTCATCGCCATGTAAATCTTTTCTGTTCCGGTGATGCTTCTGGATTCGACGCATCTGTTTATCGTAACCGGCTGCGTCTTCCAGCATAATCCGAATGGGCATGGCGTGATGCACTCGATCCTGATTTTCAAGGCCAATGATGGCAAATCCCAGACCCAATACTACTTTTCTTACAGAATCCCGGTATTTCTGAATCTTAAATCCGTCTTTGATCTTTGATAAAAATCCTGTTATACGGGAATCCAGCTCCTGGATATCAGCGCCCGAAACAACCCGTTCTCCGCCAAATATAAAGCCATTAATTAAATCCGCATAGCGGTCCTCGTCTTCAAAGTAACGAACCAGAGAAATATCCTTTTGCCCCATAGAATTCCCCTTTCCTGTTTGGCAGGGAAATAGATCGGCAGACTCCTGGCACATGGCAGGTAAAATAAAAACATTTTCTGGTTTTGTTTTATAAAATACCGTAAAATGCAGCTGTCAGCGGGCCTTTTCCCAGTAACCATTTTTGAAAATACCCGGCGATACTGCCGGTATATGAAATATCATGATTTGCGTATTTGGCAGATGAAATGCCAAAGATAATGTAAATACAAGTGGATTATACCATAAATGAGAGTAAAATGCAATGACTTTTGTTATTGTTTTAAACGTAATTTTATAGGACATTTTATTTTTTACCTATATTTAGAGTGAAAATATTATCGCGCTATATTTCAAATTTCCGGAATTATCTATCATTTCTCATCTGCCTATCTGCCCATTAGCGCATCTCTCCTCTCAACATTTAATTTTTCTATTCCTGCAGGCCGCCGCCGCTATAACTGGACTGGTCATTTTCATATGCTCTGGGTATTTATGACCAGTCCAATATTTGTTATACTTCACTGTAATAAGTATACATATAAGGAGGATTTGATAAATGAAACGAATTATTACTCTACAGGATATATCCTGTGTTGGCTGCTGTTCTATTACCGTTGCGCTTCCTGTTATTTCTGCTATGGGAGTGGAATGCGGTATCCTTCCAACGGCGGTGTTGTCCACGCATACGATGTTTAAGAATTTTACCTGTAAGGACTTATCCGATCAGATTGCGCCGATCTCCGAGGCATGGAAGACGGAGCAGATTTCATTTGATGGTATTTATACCGGTTACCTTGCATCGGCGGAACAGTGCGGGCAGATTTGCGATTTCTTTGATCAGTTTGCCACTGGGGATAATCTGGTGCTGGTTGATCCGGCTATGGCGGACAATGGGAAGCTATATCCTGCATTTGATGAGAAGTTTCCAGCGGCTATGGCGAAGGTTTGTGCGAAGGCGGAAGTGATTCTGCCCAATATTACGGAGGCCAGTCTGCTTACTGGTATGCCTTACCGTACGGATTATGATGAGGCTTATATCCGGGAAATGCTGGAGCGGCTGTTGGAGCTGGGATGTAAAACGGCTGTTCTGACCGGTGTCAGCTTTGAACCTGAAAAATTGGGAGTGGCCTATCTGAATCGTGACGGAGAGAGCTTTTCCTACTTTACTCATCGTTGTCCTCAAAGTTACCATGGAACTGGTGATCTCTACTCCTCGGTGGTATTGGGCGGTGTAATGCGTGGATTGAGCCTGGCGAGCGCGTTGACATTGGCTGCGGATTTTGTCGTTCTCTGTATTGAGGCAACCGCTGCTTCCGGCAGCTCCAGATGGTATGGCGTGGAGTTTGAGTCTCAGATTCCGAGGTTGTGCGAAATGCTGGAGAAACACCTGAAGGAAGTATAAGTGTGCCAAAACAAGCAGTAAATGCCTCTAACCGGAAGAAAAATCCAATTGTATGTTTTCCTGTTTCTTGCTATAATAACAATAATGTCATATTGTGTGGAAAATTGTAAGTTATGGGGGAATTCTCATGGCAGCTACCATTGCGTTGTCAAATCAAAAGGGCGGTGTCGGAAAGACGACATCGGCGTATGTGCTTGCCTCGGTATTTAAGTCAAAAGGTTACCGGGTACTGGCGGTGGATATGGATCCACAGGGGAATTTAAGTTTCAGTATGGGCGCTGAAACAGATGGCTGTGCAACGATTTACGATGTTTTGAAGGGAGAATTAAAGCCTAAGTATGCGGTTCAGAAATCGTCTTTGGTGGACCTGATTCCTTCCAATATTTTGCTCAGCAGTATTGAACTTGAATTTACAGGGGCAAGAAGAGAGTTCCTTTTGAAGATGGCCCTGGATTCGCTGAAGCCCTATTACGATTACATATTTATTGATTCTCCTCCGGCATTGGGAATTCTGACGGTAAATGCATTTACAGCGGCTGATTATATTTTGATGCCGATGCTGTCGGACATTTTCAGCCTGCAGGGAATTATGCAGTTAAACGAGACAATTGAACGGGTGAAAAGCTACTGTAATCCCGATATAAAGGTTTTAGGGGCTTTTTTAACGAAGCATAACCCGAGAACCCGGTTCAGCAGAGAAGTGGAAGGCACGCTTAATATGGTGGCTGCTGATTTGGATTTCCCGGTCATGAACGCCTACATCCGGGAAAGCGTGGCACTTCGTGAAGCCCAGTCGCTGCAGAAATCAGTGCTGGAATATGCTCCTGCCTGCAATGCAGTAAAGGACTATGAGAAACTGGCGGACGAACTCTTCCAAAGGGGGCTTGAAGCAAATGGCTAAGAGCAGATCAGAAATAGATAAAGAGATGATGTACCGGAAGATTATGCCTTCTGCCGCGAAAAAGGGAGGAAATGTCGTTCCCGGGGTGGATGAAAGCGCCGTCACCATGGAAGCGGGAGCTGCCGGACTTATGGGAAATATATCTCCTGTTCCGACTGCCGCCAGTATGGCGAAGGCTATTCGCCGGCCGGCGGTTTCCATGCCAGTAAAGGAAGAACAGAATATGGTTCTGGTCAACCTGATGGAGGAACTGGTTATATCGAAGCTGGATGCAACACTCGACCGCTTTAACTGCTGCAAATGCGATAAGTGTAAAAAAGATATTGCTGCGCTGGCATTGAACCGCCTGAAGCCGCACTATGTGGTTATGAATGAACAGGATGACGAACGCAGAAGAAAGAATGAGGAGATGTTCGCCTCAGAGGTGACCAGCGCACTGATTCAGGCAATCCTGATGGTGAAAAAGGAACCTCGTCATTGAACCACTTCAAAATAAATTATCCTATAAAACTTACTAAACCAAACTATCCCCAAAACGAACCAGTCAAGCGGCGCCGGCCTCAGAATTCATTTTCTGAGCCCTTCCGCCGCCGCAGGTTCGTTTTTTTATCCATAAAAGTACATCACTCCCCCAAAATAAATTCAAAAAAACTAAAAAATATCCCTCAAACTATAAAGTTTCCAGGATACTGTCCGATAAATATTATAGAGTTAGCAGAACAATCAGTGAGAGAAAGGAAGTCGGGGATATGGATGTGAAAGTTACGAGGAATTATTCCGTTTATCAAAACGCGGTAAACAGTGGCAGGCATGCAGAAAAATCCGTTTCTGTCCCGGCATCGGCCGATAAAAAAATGCGTGGTGACGCCATCTGCATCAGCAGTGACGGCGCGAAAAAGAGCGAAGCATCGTCATTTGCGGCGACGCTTAGGAAGTCCATGGACGAGGGCGCCCCGGCGGATAAGATCGCGGCGTTAAAACAGCAGGTGTCCGAAGGCACGTACCAGGTGTCGGCGGAACAGATTGCGAAAAGGCTGATGAGCGGTTTATAGAGAGGGAAAAAAATTGGAAGAGATAATTCGTTTTCTGACGGAATATACAGAAATGCTTGAAAAAATGGAACAGAAGCAGGTGGAAAAACTGGGGCTTCTGATGACAAAGGAACTTGACAAGATCGAGGAATCCATCATGATGCAGCAGGCCATGGATAAACAGCTTCAGAATATGGAGCAGAGACGTCAGGAACTGTTTGGGAGAATGGGGCTTACTGGAAAGACGCTTCAGGAGGTCGCGGAGTCGTGCGGCGGAGAGGAACGGAAACAGCTGACAGACTTATACCGGCGTTTGGATGGGGCGATCGGTAATATCCGTTTTTATAATGAAAAGGCGGAAAGCCTGGCTAAGTCGGAACTGGAGAAGATGGGACTGGATGCGCGGCTGGTGGGAAATCCAACCGGCATCTACGGGAAGACGGTGGGACCCAAAGGCCAGCGGTTTGAGAAAAAGGTCTGATGGGGGACCGGTATAGGAGAGTGAAGAATTGAGACCGACATTTATGGGGCTGGAAACGGCCAAACGCGGGCTGATGGTGAACCAGAAGGCTCTCGATATCATCGGCAACAACATCAGCAATATTAATACAAAGGGCTATACGAGACAACGCCTCGATACCGTTTCCGTACAGGTTTACGGAAGCGACAGGTTCCAGTACAGCTCCATACCGCTGGCTGGCCAGGGCGTGGACGCAAGCGGTGTGAGCCAGATCAGAAATCCCTATCTGGATACGAAATTCCGGGAGCAGTATTCGGACGTGGGTTATTTCGACCAGAAGGCAGCTGTCATGGAGCAGATGGAAGGTATCTTGAGTGATCCCGAGGTGGAAGGGACCGGTATCAAGGATGCGCTTACCGTACTTTCTCAGGCACTGGCGGATTTCAGCCAGCATCCGTACCAGGAGACCAACGCCAATATTGTGCTGAATGCATTTAAGGGCATTACCCAGGTGCTGAATGAATACGATACCAACTTAAAGAGTCTGGAGGAACAGACGAAAAATGATCTGTCTATCGCTGTGGATGACATTAACACGAAGTTAAAACAGCTCAGCGATTTGAATAAGTCCATCGCCCACGAGATATTTGTCAACGATGATTATGACGGCGTGAACTACGGACCGAATGACCTTCTGGATCAGAGAAATACCATTCTCGACGATTTGTCACGATACGGGAAGCTGGAAGTCATTTCACTGGATCAGGGAAGAATTCAGGTGAAGCTGGGCGGGAAGCTGGTGGTCGACGCCAACGGCGGAAATTACAGCAACGATGCGGTGAGAATCGGACTGGATGGAACCACGCTTTCCTGGGGAGACGGGACGACGGCCAATCTGGGGGCCGGAGCAATCAAGGGATTCGAAGATATGCTGACCGGCAATAATTCATTGAACGCAGGAATTCCCTACTATGAGCGAAAACTGGACGATTTCGCGCAGACCATGGCAAATGTATTTAACAGCATGGTTCACGAGGATGATCCGAATAAGCCGGGACCGTTTAAGACTCTGATTCAGGGAGATTTTAATGGAAAGGTCAGCGCCGGCAATATCCGGATCAGTGATATGTGGACAAAGGATTCCGCCTATATTATCCGAAAAAAGAATCCGGATGGAGATCTCGATAATGAGGATATTCTTGCCATGAAAGCGGCTCTGGAGAAGGATTTTGAATTCGGGGAAGGCAGTGACAAATTTACTGGGACCTTCAGTGAGTTCATCACGGGATACACCAATACACTGGGAACCGATAAAAAGACCAATGACTCCAGGCTCAAGGCGTCTCTCGCAATTGCGGAGAGCGTGGAATCGGACCGCATGGGCGTGTCGGGAGTGTCACTTAACGAAGAAGGTATTAACATGATGACCTATAACAAGGCATACTCGGCACTGGGAAGACTGATGACAACCATGGATGAACAGCTGGATATGATTATCAACCAGATGGGGTTGGTAGGAAGGTAAAGAGGGGCATATGAGAATTACAGAAAATATGATGACGGCAATGTATAACAGGAACCTCCAGAGAAATGTAGCGAATCTGGCGTCCTCAAACCTGAAGCTGACTTCTCAGAGGCAGTATAATCATGTTTCCGAGGATCCGGCGGCGGCTGCCAAGGCATTTACCGTGCGTGATCAGATCGCCAGGAGCGAGGAACATATCAATACAGTGAAAAATGCAGTGGGAGAGCTGGACACGGCAGATTCCAATATTGCAACGATTAATTCTATACTGGAGACCGTTTTCGAGAAGGCAACCAGGGCGGGCGGCGCCAGCAGCCAGGACATTCTGGATGCGATTGCCGAGGAGCTGGGAGGACTGAAGGAAGAGATTCTACAGACCATGAATGCCAGATATGGAGATAAATTCCTGTTTTCCGGTTCGGCAAACGGGGAGGCGCCATTTACGCTGGACGCGGATGGAAACCTGCTGTTTAACGGCAAGGCGGTAGACGCTTATGACCCGGATGATCCGGCTACCCATTTCAATGAAAATAAACCGGTTTATCTGGATATTGGCTTTGGAACCTACGCCAGCGGCACGAACACGGCAGGAACCGGAATCCGGATTTCCACATCGGGTGTTGATGTGCTGGGCTATGGTACCGATGATCAGGGACTCCCCAATAACCTGTACAGCCTGATTGGGAAGATAGAAGGCCAGTTAAAGGATGGAGATAAGAGCGGCGCCATGGACACGCTTACACAGCTTAAGAAGAAGCAGAGCAATATTTCGATAGCAACCTCTGAGATCGGTACAAGGGAGAAGCTTTTAGACCGCACGAAGGATCGTCTGGAGAGCGGCCTTGTCAATCTCAAGGAGACCCAGAAGAATCTGGAGGCGGTAAGCGTGGAGACGGAGGCCGTCAATAACAAGTCTTATGAAACAGCCTGGATGGTAACCCTGCAGCTTGGATCCAGCATTATACCACCCTCGATTTTTGATTTCATGAAATAATATCAGGAGAAGAGGTGTCATGACATGAATGTATTGAAAATTACGACAACGCCCATCAGGTTGTCTATGACGTCGCAGCGGGCCAGGCTGGACAGCGAGATCCCGGACCCGGAGATCGGCATCATACAGAACCCGGGGCACCTGAATATGAAATCTGAAAATATTAAAGTAAATATTGATAGCTCACGCTCCAGAGACAGCATGGGATTTAAGACGGCCAGGGGATTGATGAGTGATGCGGCCCAGGCGGGGCTGAAAGCCGCCGCCGATGCAACAGCCCAGTATTCGAGAGTCGGCAACCAGATGATGCAGATTCAGGATGGAGTCACGGTGGCGGATATCATGAAAAATCAGATGCTCGCGCAGACGAATGTGACGACAGGAATCGGATTTATCCCTTCCGTGGGAGCGGATATTTCCTGGACTCCGGCGGATCTGGCCATTGATTTCGCACCGGCCTCCGTGAATTTTGAGCCGAAGGTACAGAAGACGGAATCGGTTTACGTGCCGGGCGAGCTGAATGTAAATGTGGAGCAGTATCCAAGAGTGGATATCGAGTACATAGGTGAGCCCATGTACGTTCCGCCGAGTGCAAATCCGGCTTATGAAGAATAACATGGTGAAAGATGCGGAGGGAAAAACTTGAAGATAGAGACAAGAGATTTTGGAATCCTCGAAATAGAAGAGAAAAATATCATAACGTTTAAGCAACCGATCTTTGGCTTTGAGGAGTTCACCCAGTTCGTTCTGGTCAATGATTCCAACATGGGAAATGGAATCTGCTGGCTGCAGTCGATTGAACAGAAGAATGTCTGCTTTATCATGTTGAATCCCCTGGAGGTAAGGCGGGATTACGCACCGGTGGTCATGCAGGACGTTCTGATCATGCTTCAGGCAGTGCCCGAGGACGATTTAGACTGCTGGGTCCTCATGGTCATAGGGGATACCTTCCGCAAATCTACAGTCAATTTAAAGAGCCCGATTATCATCAACCACAAGACGAATCTGGCGGTACAGGTGATCCTGGAACAGGATTACGCCATACGACAGCCTATTTTCGATGAGGAAGCGGGGGATGACGAATGCTGATACTATCCAGAAAGAAGGGCGAATCAATCAAAATCGGCGACGATATCGAGATATTCGTTACCGAGGTAAAGGGAGACAAGGTGCGTCTGGGAATATCGGCTCCTGAGGATATGAAGATCTGCCGTACAGAGCTGTATTTGACGGTTGAGAATAATAAAGAGGCATCGGATAAGGTCGACTTATTAAAGGTATTCCAGTTGTCCAGAAATTTACGGGCAATGACGGCCGAAGAAGAGGAAGAGAAGCAGGAGGAAAATCATGGAGATGCTTGATGAGATGCGGAAACTTCTCCATGAGAAGAAAGCCTGCTTTCTTCAGTATGAGGAGGAGACCAGCCGCATCGCCTCGCAGGAATACAGGGAGGCGGAAGAGTTTGAGGCCGGGATCGCGGCCAGGCAGCGCCTGATCGAAGAGATAGACGGAATTGATGAGCGGATGAAGGCGATGAAGCATTTTTCACCGGAGGGCAGGCGGCTCTATGAGATTTCGAAGAACAGGTGGGATTTCAGGACGTTAAATGAAGAGGAACAGGCACTTTTTTCTGAGGGTCAGGAAATCTTCCGTGTGATATCGAGAATACAGGAACTGGAGCCCGGCGCGCGGGCCGAGATGGAACGGGTCAGGGATCTTCTGCAGGAGAAAATCAGGAAGAACAACACAAATACGAAATTTACAGGATATTTAAAACAGATGGACCAGGGAGCGAAGGGCATGCTCTATAATCAGAAAAGATAGGGGGAAGCGCGATGTCATCGACGTCATCGATTAATACCGTCAGCAACAGCGGCAATAAAAACTATATAGCGGGGCTTGCCTCTGGCATGGATACGGAAAGCATGGTACAGAGCATGCTGTCTGGAACCCAGTCCAAGATCGACAAGCAGACCGGACTAAAACAGCAGCTGGAGTGGAAGCAGGATATCTACCGCAGCCTCATAACGAAGATCAATACCTTCAGCGATAAGTATTTCTCTTATTATGGAAGCGGCGACACGAACCTGATGAGCAGCAGCTTATACAATACCATGACCGGTGTCAGCAGTTCGTCGAATATCAAGGTCACATCGGTGTCAGGAAATGCGGTCAGCAGCATGAAGATTGACTCGATTGACCGTCTCGCCACGGCCTGTACTGTGAAAACGGCGGGAAATGTGACCGGAACACCGGTTGGCAGCGGCGCGGAATTAAGGCAGTTTACAAATGGCAGTACATATTCGTTCTCGGCTACGCTGGATGGGGTGAATCGTACAATCACATTTACGGCAGGTGCAGATGATACGGACACGTTAAAGAATATTAACCAGGCGCTGTATCGGAATTTCGGTACTGCGGTTGGTATGAAATATACACCGGCATCGGGAAGCAATAGCGGAACCATGGAATTAGTGCAGTTGGATGCAGCGGGAAATCCAACCTCCAATTCTGTGGACTCTTCGAGAAGAGTGATTATTCAATCCTCAGGAGATGCGGATACCGTGAAAAATCTTGGATTTGGGACTGGATTCTCCAATAAGCTCGATTACGGAACTTCCCTGAAAAATATGAACTTTGCCAATAAACCCCAGGGCGGAAGATATGAGTTTGAGATTAACGGTGTGTCAATCAAGGGGCTGACGGATAATTCCACGCTGAGCGATGTCATCAGTGCCATTAATAACAGCGATGCGGGAGTGAAAGTGTCGTATTCTTCAGCGGCGGATAAGTTTATTGTGGAATCGACTTCGACTGGTGCGATATCAAACATTACGATGAAGCAGACCTATGGAACTCTGCTTACTTCAATGTTTGGCGTGGAAGCTACCGGAGTTCAGTCCTCTCTTTTTTCAAAGGAGCTGACGGGAAGCACTGCAATCGGTTTAGACGAGGTCAGGAGAGTATTAAACAGCGGAAATGATGAGAAGCTGGTGTTTCAGGTCGATGGAAAAGATGTAGAGATTACGCTGGAGGGGAAAACCGGAAACAGTAAATATGAGACCTCACAGAGCGTTTTAGATGCGATTAATTCACAGCTGGACCGGAAATTTGGGACAGAGGCGGTACGATTTAGTTCAAGAGAAAATCCTGCTGTGCCTGGAACCGATATGGTGGTGTTGACGTCTGCGGAACATAAGGTTGGTTTTACTGCGGATAATTTGACCAAAGGATTTGCGGCCAGTCTCGGATTCGGCGCGGGTGATAACCTGTTATCCGGGTCTGATCCGGTAGGACTGCGGGGCAAAATTACGGTAAAAGGAACCGCAGGAGACGTAACAATTGATTTAAACAGAAGTATTGATTCGCTGGTTCAGAAACTGAATGCAGTGGCAGGAGTCAGTGCCTCCTTCCAGGATGGAAGGCTTAATATTACCGGAACTTCAGGTCCTCTGGAAATTAAGGCAGGCACAGATTCCACGGGAACGGACAGTGAGGGAAAAAAATCGCTTAAAGCGCTGTTTGGTTCAGAAAATATTTCTTTGGTGCAAACGGCTCGTACCGTTCAGTCCAATGTAGTGTCACCCAGGCCCAATTCTGGATCCATTCAGATTACTTCACCGGATGGCACATTGCAGGTCATTGATCTGTCAGGTTCGAACGCGGATACGGAAATTGTGAATGCGATTCAAGCTGCATCCGGAGCCAGTGTGACATTTTCGAATGGAAAACTGGAAATTTCAGGCGGAGGAGGCAGTGTCTCCATATCCGGCATGGATGATGCCACAGACCAGTACATCAAAGATTTATTTGGTACGTCTGTTTATACTTACGACCCCAAAATGACCGCCCAAATCACCGCTGGTCAAAACGCTAAAATCACCGTCGACGGCGTTACCATGGAGAGAAATACCAATACTTTTGAATTGGATGGAATTACCATAGAATTAACAGGCACAACCAGTGCCGGTGCCCCCCCAATTAGCTTGACTACGTCTCGGGATACTGATAAAATAATAGATAGTTTAAAGAGTTTTGTAGAAGATTATAACACTCTGATTGAAGAGCTGAACAGCTATGTGGCGGAGGAGGCAACCTACAAGAAGTACGCCCCGCTGACAGACGCCCAGAAGAAAGAGATGAGTGACCGGGAGATCGAACTCTGGGAGGAAAAATCGAAGAAGGGGCTCCTTCATAACGATTCCAACGTCTCCAGCTTTTTAAGTGATATGAGAATGGTGCTTTACAGCAGTGTAGAGGACGCGGGGCTTGCGCTTTACGATATCGGGATCGAGACCTCCGATAACTGGCGCGACAATGGCAAGCTGATCATCGACGAGGAGACGTTAAAGTCCATGGTGGCGACGAATGCTGACAATATCCGGAAGCTTTTTACGGATAAGGAGCAGGGCGTCGCGGTAAAGCTGCAGGCGGCGATCAAGGAAGCAGCCAATGTCAGCAGCGGAAGTCCGGGAAGCATGGTTCGCTACGCGGGTACCAAGGATGTGCTGATTACCAGCAACACGATCTATGATGAGATGAAGCGCATATCCGAGACACTGTCGAAGTTAAATACCAAGTATGAACTGGAGAGGACCCGTTACTGGAAGCAGTTTAACGCTATGGAGCAGGCCATTTCCAACATGAACAGCCAGAGTTCCTGGCTGACCCAGCAGTTCTCATCATGATAAAGGAGTAATCATTATGCAAAACCCATATGCAAGATATAAAGAACAGTCTGTCATGACCATGACACAGGGCGACATGATCAATCTGCTGTTTGACGAGGTGATCAACCGCTTGAACAAGGGGCTCGTGAGCCTGGAACAGAACGATTATGAAGGAAGCAACGCCCATTTTAAGAAGGCGCAGGCTATCGTCACCCACTTATCAACCACACTGGATCACCAGTATGAGGTGTCGGGAGGGCTGGCTTCCCTTTATGAATATTTTAACTATCAGATCCTTCAGGCGAACATTAAGAAGAGTCCGGAACCGGTGGAGGAAGTTCTCCCCATGATTACCGAACTGAAGGAGGCGTTTTCCCAGGCGGATAAGCAGGTTCGGATGGGACATACCGGATGAGATAAGGAGCGTACATATGCCATTATTTGAGGACGCAGCGTTTCGGGCGCTGCAGAGCGGGCTGGATGCGATGTGGCTGAAGCAGCAGGTCGCCAGCCATAACATCGCTAACGTGGAGACACCGGATTTTAAGGCGAAAAAGGTGGAGTTTAAGCAGGTCTTAAAAGAGGCGGCAGATGGGAACGGTCCTGTGTACCAGGCGGTTGTCGGTACAGATAACGACACGGAGGCCAGGCCGGACGGGAATAACGTACAGGTGGAAAAAGAGGAACTGGACTTATGGAAGGCGTACACTGAGTATTCAGCGATGACGTCCCGGATGTCGGGAAAGCTTTCCACGCTCAGATATGTGATTAACAATACGGGTAAATAAAAGGAGCGGCTTATGGGGTATTTGGATTCTCTCAATATAACGGGTTCGGCCTTGACGGCAGAACGGTTCCGCACGGATATCATCCTGCAGAACCTGGCGAACCAGAATACGACAAGAACGGCAGAGGGAGGCCCCTACCGTAGGAAACAGGTGGTGCTGCGGGAAAATCAGCTGGATTTTAAGTCCGAGCTGGGCAGGGCTATGACGAAGGCGGACCGCGGCGGAGTCTATGTGGAGGAAGTGGTGGAGAGCCAGAATCCTCTCGTTCCGGTGTACGATCCGGATCATCCAGACGCCAATGAGGACGGGTATGTCATGATGCCGAACGTAAACAGCGCCGAGGAGATGGTGGATTTGATGGCCGCCACCCGCGCCTATGAGGCCAATGTGACAGCGCTGAATATTGCAAAGAGCATGGCATTAAAAGCCCTGGAGATTGGTAAATAACATGAAGAAACGAAGAGAAGAAGGAGGCGGTCAGGAGTGGTTAAATACCTACGCGGATATGATAACCCTTGTCCTGACCTTCTTTGTACTGCTATACAGTATTTCCAATGTAAATATCAGCAAGCTGGAAGAGATCGCGGCGGCGATGCAGCGTCAGCTGGGAATTGAGACAACCAGCGACTTAGAGGATGTACCGCAGGATCTGAAGTATCCCAGCATCAGTGAGGGAGCCAATGCCCCGGAGGGAGAAGGTTCTCAGTTTATCACCGGCAGCGGAGCGGGGGCGCAGTCTGCCTCATCTCTGGCTATGGCCGATATGGCGAAGGACATCCAGTCGTATTTCCAGATGGAGAATCTGGATGCCGTTGTCTCCGACAGCGAGAATGCGGTCTACATACGGTTTAAGAATGATCTGCTGTTCGCCCCGGACAGTGCGGTCTTACAGGAGAACAGCAAATCCATGCTGGAGGCTCTGGGAATTATGCTGAAGGACAGGCAGGATGAGATTATGGCCATCTATATTAACGGGCACACGGCTCAGGCGGCTAATTCTCTGATCAACGACCGGCTGCTTTCCTCTGAACGCGCCGATAACGTGGCGATCTACTTAGAGGAGAATGTCGGGATGGAACCGAAGAAGCTGATCTGCCGCGGTTACGGCAAATACTACCCCATCGCGGACAACAGCACGAAGGAAGGGCGGGAGATGAACCGCCGGGTGGACATGATCATATTGGGAAATGAATATAAGATATCTGAGGATAACATAGACGGTATGGAGACGATGGATCCGCTGTTTCCGGTCGACATGCCGGCGGATATGAGCGGGGGACAGGAAGGTACAGCACAGTGATAAAGACATACGATTTTAAATCGCCCAAGAAATTTACGAAAGAGCGCATGAGTACGGTGGAGAACTTATATGACAGTTTTGCACGTGCTCTTGCACCGTATCTGACGGGACTGATGCAGTCCTACTGCGAAATAAGCGTAACGGGTATTGTGGAGAGACGGTATCAGGAATTCAGCAATTCAGTTCCTGACCGGTCTCTTTTTGGCATGATTACCCTAATCCCTGACAACAAGGATTATAATGAGGCTCCTCTGGTGCTCGAGGTGGACACCAGACTGGCCTTTTTCATGATTGAACGCCTTCTCGGCGGCGCAGGCACGGAGTATGAGCTGAGCCGTGATTTTACAGACATTGAAAAGGCGATTCTCCAGTATTTACTGGGAAAGATCACGGAATTTATCGGTGACTCCTGGAAGGAATATCTGGACGTGGATGCGGCGCTGGCCGGCCTTCAGACGAATCCTCACCTGCTTCAGGTGAGCGCGCCCGAGGACGTGGTGATACAGGTGGAGCTGGAGGTGCTGATCGACAAGCTTTCGGCGGTATTAAATCTGGTGATGCCGGCACCTAATGTGGAGGAGCTGACTTCGAAGTTTGGGTATTCCTACGCGGTCAGCCAGAAGAAGGACGAGGCGAAGCAGCTGGCCAAGAGAGGCTATATCGAGCAGCATCTGCTGGAATCGGAAGTGGAGCTGCGGGCGATTTTCCACGAATTTTCTCTGGATGCCCAGGATATTCTCCAGCTTCAGCCGGGGGACGTAGTGCCTCTCAATAAAAAAGTGGACAGCAGCATTGATATTTACGTGGAAGACGTGGCCTGCTTCGAGGCGAAGCTTGGTCATACGAAGCTGCGCAAGGCGGTCGAGATTAATAAGGTATTATAGCCGGGAGGAAGAGTATGGGATATTTGGATCAGGAAGCGTTGACAGAGCTTTTGGAAATGGAATCGGTGCCTGTCTGCAATACGCTGGCTTCTCTTCTTGGCAGGAATGCCAGGGCGACGGTGACAGAGCTTGGCGAGACGGATATGGAGGCCCTGGTGGAATATCTGCCCCATTTCAATGTGGTGATCGAGGCAGAACGAACGGCTGAGGGGCTGCGTGTTCCGCAGCTGTACGTATTTGACAGGGCGGATATGGTGAAGATCTCCAATTTTATTATGGGACTGCCGGTAAATACGGAGAGTCCGCTTGACGAGATCGCTTTAAGTACATTAAAAGAGGTGGCGTCCCAGTGTATGGGAGCGGCCATGGATGATCTGGGTGATTTCCTGGGGCGTGAGATGGGCGAGATACTGACCCGTGTCACGGCATTTGACAGTGCGGAACGGATTCTGGATACGATCCGCCGGTGGGACAGGGAGCAGCAGCTGGTGCTGATCCGCCTCCATCTGGAGATCGACGGTGTTCTGGCGGCCGAGGTCATTGGAATCGCCACGGAGGAGCTTCAGGAAATCTTCGGAATTCCGGTCATGGGACAGGAGACGGCAGCAGAGGAGCCGGTGCAGGCGGAGGATCTGGCTTTTAAGAAAAAAGAGAAGACTGTTTCGTTCCGGGAAGTGTCATTTCCGGAATTTAAGTATGTGCCTGTGGACAATCAGGTGGAAAACATCGGTGAGGAGAGGAAAAAACTCCGGGATATTACGCTTGACGTGTCTGTCCGAATCGGCGGCACGGTCTGCAGCGTAAAGGACATTCTGGCCCTGCAGAAGGGGCAGATTCTGACACTGGATAAGCAGGCGGGTTCGCCGGCTGATGTGGTGGTCAATGGTAAACTGATAGGAAAAGGCGACGTTTTAGTGACAGATGAGAAGTTTGCCGCAAGAATTATTGAGATAGTCGGCAAGAGGGATTAATATGGCGGTTCTTAAAGTGTTATTTTATCTGATTGTACTGATACTGGTTCTCGTTCTGGCATACATCACCACAAGGATGCTGGGGAGAGGGATGAACGGAAGGCAGCAGTCCGGCGATATGAAGATTCTGGACCGCCTGGCGGTGGGACGGGACAGCTACTTAATGATTGTCGATGTTCAGGGACGGATTCTGCTTGTGGGAGTATCTCCGGCCGGTATCACCAGACTGGAGGAACTGGAGACTTATGAGAAAAAGAGTCCGGCGGAGGTTTCGCCGGACTTTGCGTCTGTATTTACGGAGCAGCTCAAAACGCTGGTCAAAAAAGACGGACGGCAGCAGGACGGAAGACAGAAGAGAAACGGGAGAGACTTATGATGAAGGGGAAAAGGAAAATTGCCAGGGGGCTTATCAGTCTGGCGGCATTTATCAGGGTGTCCGCGGCATGCGGACAGATCGCATATGCGTCGGATATCTCTCTGACGCTGGAGGGAAGCTCCGGAAGCGGAAAGCCCATGGATATGCTGGATATTATGTTCCTGTTTCTGTTTCTGGCTGTGGTGCCGTCTCTGCTGATTATGATGACGAGTTTTACCCGGATTATCATTGTTCTCTCATTTTTGCGCAATGCTCTGGGCACACAGCAGTCTCCGCCTAACCAGGTGATGATCGGACTGGCTCTGTTTCTGACTCTGTTCATCATGAGCCCCGTGTTTGCCAAGGTGAATACGCAGGCTTACGAGCCTTATAAGGCAGGGGATATCACGAGGGAAGAGGCGTTTACCCGGGCACAGGAGCCGATGAAGGAATTTATGTTAAAGCAGACGGAGAAGAAGAGTCTGGATCTGTTTCTCTCCATCTCAAAGTCTGAGGTGCCGGATGTGTCGGGAGGACCGGAAGCTTACATGAAACTGGGGCTGACGGTGCTGGTTCCGTCCTTTATTTTGAGTGAGTTAAATAAAGCGTTCACCATGGGATTTCTGATCTATATCCCATTTTTGATTATCGATCTGGTGGTGTCCAGCACCCTGATGTCTATGGGTATGGTGATGCTGCCGCCTACCATGATCGCACTGCCATTTAAGATTATGATGTTTGTTCTGGTAGACGGCTGGAGTCTTGTAATCAAGACGCTGGTTGCCGGATTCCGATGATGAGGGGGTACATAGTATGACTGCGGACCAGGTGATGGAAGTGATGAAGGAAGCCATGATGGTTGCATTTGAAATAGCAGGGCCGCTGTTAATCGTCAGCATTGTCGTGGGTTTGATCGTCGCTATTTTTCAGGCGGCGACGCAGATTCATGAGCAGACGCTTACATTTGTCCCAAAGCTTTTGGTGATTGCGCTGGTGCTTCTGGCTCTGGGGTCCTGGATGTTTAAGGTGATGGACGAGTTTGTGGTGGAGCTGTTTGCGATCATGGCGTCGCTTTAACGCGGGGAATAGGCTATGGACAACGGCGTTTTAGAGTATTTCGATGTGTTTTTGCTGGTATTTGCGCGTATGGGCGGACTGATCTTTGTCCATCCGGTGTTTGCTAGGAGGGGGATTCCTGCCATGGTGAAGACCGGCCTGGTGCTGACGCTCAGCCTGGTGATCGCGCCGGCGGCGGCTCAGGGAGTTACCGCCATACAGGCCTACAGCACCTTTCAGATGGCGGAGGCTCTGATCCGCGAGGTGATCATGGGGCTGGTGATCGGAAGCGTGTTCCAGCTGTTTTTCTATATGGTTTACGTGGCAGGAGATTTGATGGATACGGTGTTCGGACTATCCATGGGCAAGGTCATGGATCCGGCGGGAGGTGTCCAGACCGCTATCTTAGGACAGTTTATCAATGTGTTCTTTTTTCTGTATTTCTTTGCGACCGGCTGCCATCTTTTGACGGTGAAGCTGTTTGCCTATACGTATGAGGTGATACCCGTGGGGGCGGCCAGACTGGTGACTCAGGATATTGCCTGGTATCTAGTGAGTATATTTGGCAGTGTTTTTCTGATGGTAATCAAGCTGGCCCTGCCTTTTGTGGCAGCGGAGTTCGTGCTGGAGGTGTCCATGGGCGTGCTCATGAAGCTGATTCCCCAGATTCACGTGTTTGTTATTAATATCCAGTCAAAGATTCTGCTGGGTATTTTATTAATGATGCTGTTCGCGCGTCCGATCGGGGCGTTTATTGACTCCTATTACGGGATGATGATGAGTGAGGTACAGAAGGTCATGATGATGTTCGCATCTTAGGGCGTACCAGGTTTTATTCTGTATACAGAAGGGAGTGATGAACGTGGCGGCAGACGAAAAGACTGAGAAAGCCACCCCGAAACGGCGGCAGGACGAACGAAAAAAAGGAAATGTATTTCAGAGCAACGACGTCATCGCCGTCTGTTCTCTGCTGGTGCTGTTTAATTCCCTGAATGCGCTGGCCCCCAAGATTTACCGCACGCTGAAGACGGCTATGGAGTTGTTCTTTTCTTATGCTGCATCCACGACGCCCCTGGCGGCGGACGATTTGTCCGACAAGCTGTTAAAGGCCATGCTCCTGTTCGGACAGGCGGCGCTTCCCTTGCTTTTTATCGGAGTGGCAGTCGCAGTGGTCACGACGTTCTTTCAGACCAGGATGTCATTCTCCACGGATGTCATGAAGTTTAAGATGGACCGGATCAGCCTTTTAAAAGGCTTTAAACGGATGTTTTCCATCCGCTCGGTGGTGGAGCTTTTAAAGGCGCTGATTAAGATTACCATCCTGGCCTGGGTGATTTACAGTTATATAGAGGGGAGAATCCACGAGTTTGCACGTCTGATGGACGGTACGGTACAGGCGGCTTTCGTGTACGTTGGGGACACTGCGGTGTCGCTGGTGAACACGGTGGGGGTCGCCTTTATTTTTCTGGCCGCCTTTGATTACTTATACCAGTGGTGGGAGTATGAGAAGAATCTGCGCATGAGCAAGCAGGAAATTAAGGAAGAGTACAAGCAGACGGAGGGTGATCCACAGATCAAGGGACGGATTCGGGAGAAACAGCGCCAGATGGCGTCCATGCGTATGATGCAGAATGTCCCGAAGGCGGATGTGATCATCAGGAACCCGACCCATTTCGCGGTAGCGCTGGGATACGATTCCAATGCGAACCGGGCTCCCGTGGTACTGGCGAAAGGCGCGGATCATCTGGCGCTCAAGATTGTGGAGGTCGGTGAGGCCAACGGAGTTTATATTATGGAAGACAAGCCTCTGGCAAGGGGGCTGTATGCCAGTGTTGAGGTGGATATGGAAATTCCTGAGGAATTCTACCAGACCGTAGCGAAGGTGCTGGCATTTGTTTATAAGCTGAAGAAGAAAGACATCTGATCCCGGAGACAGGTATTGATATTCGGGGAAAGGTATTTGATTTCGTGGATAACCGTGATGGAAAAGAGGAGTACTGTGGATAACACCATGATTTTATTCGACAGAGTGACAAAGACATATGGAACGGGGCAAAAAGCCCTTGACGATGTGAGCCTTCAGATTGAAAAGGGGGAATTCGTCTTTCTGGTGGGCAACAGCGGAGCCGGAAAGACGACGCTTCTGGAGCTGATCCTGAGGGAGACGGAGGCGGACCAGGGAAATATCGTGGTGAACGGCATCGATTTGAGGCAGCTGAAGGAGCGGCAGGTGTGCCGTTACCGGCGGTATATCGGCATGGTATTTCAGGATTTCTGCCTGTTTCCGGATTTTACAGTCTACGAAAATGTGGCATTTGCCCAGCGTGTCGTCGAGGCGGACCATAAACGTATGCGAAACCGGGTCATGGAGGTCTTAAGCCAGGTGGGCCTGGAGAAAAAGGCCGGATGTTATCCGGGACAGCTCTCCGGCGGGGAAAAACAGCGGACGGCCCTGGCGCGGGCGGTGGTAAACCAGCCGGTCCTTCTTCTGGCCGATGAGCCTACGGGAAATCTGGATCAGAAGAACGCGGAAGAGATTATGCGCCTGCTGGAGAAAATTAACCGTCAGGGTACGACTGTGCTGGTGGTATCCCATAACCAGGAGCTGGTGAAATACATGCACAAGCGTCAGATCGCGCTGCGGTATGGCAAGGTGATCAGGGATAACAGCAGGGGAGGTCTGATGTATGGCTTTTAGGACATGGCTGTATTTATGCCGGCTGGGCTTTAAAAATCTATGGCATAACAAGGTTTACACGGCGGCCTCTGTTCTTACTATGGCGGCGTGTATTTTTCTCTTTGGCATCTTTTATATCGCAGTCTTAAATCTGGACGGCGTGCTGCAGAAGACGGAAGAAGAGGTCTATGTGGCCGTGTTCTTTGAGGAGACGGTAGCACCCGAACGGGTGGAGGAGATCGGGGGGTTAATCCGTGAGAGACCGGAGGTCGTGAGAACGGTCTATACTTCCGCGGATGACGCCTGGGAGGGCTTTCGAAATGATTACTTCAAGGATGGCGAGCTGCTGGATGGAATCTTTGATGGGGATAACCCGTTGGCGGCGTCCAATCACTATCAGGTTTATATCGGAGGGATAGAACAGCAGGAGGGCTTCGTGGAGTATGTGAAGAGTCTGGAGGGAGTCCGCAAGGTGACCCACTCGGCGGATACGGTGCGTGCGCTGCTGCGTATCAAGACGGTCATATCAAGGCTGATTGCTGGGAGCGCGGCGATTCTTCTCCTGATCTCCATCTTGCTGATTCACAATACCCTTTCCGTCGGTATTGAGTCTCAGAAAGGGAAGACCAGGGTCATGCGGCTGATGGGGGCCAGGGAAGAGTTTATCAGTGTGCCGTTTCTGGTGGAGGGGCTCGTTATGGGGCTGGCAGGAATGTGCATCCCTCTTTTCCTGCTGTTTGCAGGGTACCGCTGGGGGGTGGAGCTGGTGGCGGCCGGACTCAATCTGTATGGCGGAGCCGTGAGTCTTCTGCCGCCGTCGGAGGTGTTTCCGAAACTGACGCTGGCGTCTGTGTTTCTGGGGCTGGCGACGGGAGTTGCGGGGGGCTGTTCGGTAATGGGAAAATTGAAGAAGTGAGTAAATCAGCGGCAGGATAACCGGATCAGGTTCCCTGCCGCTTAAAATGTGATTGACGCCGGAGTATATATGTAGTATGTTGAATCTATCGTTTCGCACGGACATTCTGTCCGCGAAAATCTGATAATCTATGTTTTAACAAGTCAAAAAATTATCCAAATGCAGTGAAAAAATTGAATAGAGGCGGGTGATGCGGTTTGGTGAATTAAGATGGATACACTTGAATCTGTTGTCATATTAAAATATAATAAAAGGAGAACGGTATGAGTGAAATCGCATATCAGAATAAGGACGTTACAGCGAAAGTGATGGCCGAAACCCTGAAAGGAAAAAGCCTGGCGGCGTTCGGACTTCCGCACTTGAAGATCATGGATATTCTGCCGACGAATCTGCCTGCCATTGAGAGCAATGAATTAAGGCTGGATAATTTATTTTTGCTCAGTGATGGGTCACTGGCGATTATCGATTATGAGTCGTCATTTGACAGAGAAAATTTCGTCAAGTACTTAAATTATATTGCCCGGGTGATTAAAAGGTTTGCAGTCCGCGGAGAACTTAATCAATTAAAACGGGTGAAGATGGTGGTTATCTACACTGCAGATGTGGAATGTGCAGAAGAAATATATGATCTGGAGGGGCTGATTCTGCTGGTAGAGTCGGCGTATCTTGTGAATCGAGACAGTGATGAGATATACAGGCGGCTGAAAGGAAAAATAGAATGGGGACAGCGGCTGACTGAAGAAGAAATGATGGAATTGATGATTTTGCCTCTGACAGTAAAAGGGAGGACTGGTAAGCAGGAGGCTATTGAAAAGGCAGTGGGGCTGGCGAGAAATTTGCCGGAGAAGGAGGAGCAGTTAAAGGTTCTGGCGGGAATTTTAACCTTTACAGATAAAGTGATTGATAAAATGTATGCCAAACGGCTGAAGGAGGAGATGCAGATGACACTGGTTGGACAAATGCTTATGGATGAGGGAATTCAGAAGGGCAGAGAGGAAGGCAGAGAGGAAGTCCTCCGGGCTTTGATTCAGGATAATATTGAGACCGGGATTTCCAGAGAGCAGATCCTTGAGAAACTGCAGAAAAGGTTTCAATTGAGTGAAGCTCAGGCAGAAGAGTATTACAACCGATTTTCAGAAGAGTCATGAATGGCAGGGACTTCCATGATAGAAAGTAAATAGAAGGAAGGCGGTATTTTTGGCGTTTGTTGAACTTAAGGACGTGAGAAAAAGCTATCATATGGGCGAGATCACCATCCACGCGGTGGACGGAATCAGTTTTACTATAGAGAAGGGTGAATTCGTGGTAATCGTGGGTCCCAGCGGTGCGGGAAAGACCACAGTATTAAATATTCTCGGAGGGATGGACACCGCCACCTCGGGGGAAATCCGGGTGGACGGCGTCAACATTGCATCATACTCGGAGAAGAAGCTGACGGGTTACCGGAGGAATGATATCGGCTTTGTATTTCAGTTTTATAATCTGCTTCAGAATCTGACAGCTCTGGAAAATGTGGAGCTGGCGCTTCAGATCTGCAAAAATCCCCTCGACGCGGAGCGGGTTCTGATTGATGTAGGACTGGGGGAGCGGCTTAATAACTTCCCGGCGCAGCTATCCGGAGGGGAGCAGCAGCGGGTGTCCATTGCCAGGGCGCTGGCAAAGAATCCCAAGCTTCTGCTCTGTGATGAGCCAACGGGGGCGCTGGATTATCAAACCGGAAAGGCTATCCTTAAGCTGCTTCAGGATACCTGCAGGGAGAAAAAGATGACGGTGATTGTTATCACCCATAATTCGGCGCTGGCGCCGATGGCTGACAGGGTGATACAGATAAAGAACGGGAAGACGGGGAGTATTGTGCTGAACGAAAGGCCGCTTTCTGTGGAAAAGATCGAGTGGTAGGGGAATATGGTGTTTAAATGAAGAACGCAAAACGCAAGGACTTTATGGTTGAAATAGGGCGCAGCATGAACCGGTTTTTATCGATTCTTTTTATTGTTGCGCTCGGAGTTGCGTTTTTTGCGGGAATCCGCTCCACAAGACCAGACATGGAGCTGTCCGCCGATGCCTATTATGATGAAACGAATTTGATGGATATCCGCATAGTCGGCACCCTGGGCCTGACGGAGGATGACGTGGAGGCGGTGCGCCAGCTCCCGGAGACGGAGTACGCGGAAGGCGCCTATACCACAGATGTGCTCTGCGAAGGCGCGGACCGGGAGAAGACTGTGCGGATTTTTTCGATGAGCAGATCGATCAACCAGTTTACACTGCTGGAGGGCCGGATGCCGGAGCGGGCCGGCGAATGCATGATGGACAGGGGAAAGGCGTATCAGGGACAGTTCGCACTGGGGGACACGGTAAAAGTCTATTCCGGCACGGATGATGCGCTTTCCGACACGCTGAAATACGATTCGTTTACGATCGTGGGTATCGGCATGTCTTCCCGGTACCTGTCTCTGGAACGGGGGACGACGACCATCGGAGATGGAAGTCTCGATACTTTTATGGCTGTAATACCTGATAATTTCAGCATGGAGGTATTTACCGACATTTATGTCCAGACGAAGGAGGGAAAAGCTTTTCTGTCCTATTCGGATGAGTACCAGGACTATATGGACCGCGTAACGAAAGAGATTGAGGATACGCTCTCAGAACCGCGTTCTGCCGTACGGTACCGAGAGGTGACAGACGAGGCGAACCGAAAGCTGAATGACGCCAGAAGAGAGCTGACGGAAAAGACGGCGGAGACGGACCGGAAGCTCGACGACGCGGCCCGGCAGATCGCAGACGCGCAGAAGAAGATTGACGAGGGAAAGACAGACATTTTAAAAGGACGGGCGGATCTGGAAAAGGGAAAAAATGATTTAGAAAATGCAAAAAACGATCTGGAAGACGGAAAGCGGACGCTGGCGGAAAAGGAGCAGGAGTTAGAAGACGCCAAAGTGACACTGGCGGAGAAAGAACAGGAATTGGAAGACGGGAAAGTGACGCTGGCGGAAAAGGAACAGGAGCTGGAGGACGCCAGGAAGGAAGTTGCCGACAAGGAACAGGAGCTGGAGGACGCCCGCAGGAAATTCGACGAGGAGCTGCCGGGAGCCCGTATGGAACTGGATGACGGATGGCTGGATTACGAGATCGGGTTGGAAGAATATGAAGAGGGAAAGGAAGAGCTGGAGGAACAGCAGGAAACCCTGAAGGAGGGCTGGAAAGAGTACCGGAAGAACGCGCCGGAGGTGGAACGAAATTTAAAGAAAGCCTTAAATGGGCTTCTGTCCATGGGCATTCCCCTGGATATAACGCCTTCTGAGATCGGCCGCATCCAGGTGGAGGACTTTTTAATTGATGCGTATGCGCCTTATCTGGAGATGATACCAGGCGGTGAGGGGGCGCTTCTGGTGGAAGGAGTACATACGATACAGGCCTCCTATCAGGAACTGACTTACGGTGACGCGGCCGTGAAAGAAGGAAAAAAGGAGCTGGCGAAGGCGAAGAGGGAGCTGGCAAAGGGGAAAAAGAAGCTGGATCAGGGCGAGATGAAGCTGAAAAACGCCCGGCGCAAGCTGGATGAGGGAGAAGAACAGCTGGCGGATGCCCGACAGAAGATTATAGACGGCGAGCAGAAGGTGACGGATGCAAAACAGGATATTGCCGATGGTGAGGGAAAGATTGCGGACGCTCACCGGGACATTGCCGATGGAGAAGTGAAGATCGCGGATGCCCACCGGGACATAGCAGACGGAGAGTCAAAGATTCCAAAGGCGGAAAAGGATATCGCAAAGGGTGAGGCGAATATTGAGGAGGCGCAGAAGAAGCTGGACGACGGCGAGGCGGATTTGGCGGAGGCGAAGGTCAAGTACGAGGATTCCAGGCAGGAGGCGGAGGAAAAGATCGCGGATGCGGGTAAGAAGATTGACGACGCCCAGAAGGACATTGACGATATCAAGGAGCCGGAGTGGTACGTACTGGACAGAAACGCGATCCAGACGTATGTGGAGTTTGGCAGCGACGCGGAACGGATCGGGGCGATCGGGAAGGTATTCCCCTTTATCTTCTTCCTGGTGGCGGCTCTCGTCAGCCTGACCACTATGACCCGTATGGTGGAGGAACAGCGGCTGCAGATCGGAACGCTAAAAGCGCTGGGATACGGGAAATGGAGCATTGCCTCCAAGTATATCGGCTACGCCCTGGCGGCCACGCTGGCCGGAAGCATTCTGGGTGCGGCGGCGGGAGAGAAGCTGCTTCCCTACGTCATTATGACGGCGTATTTTATCCTGTATGAGAATCTTCCGGTTATGCTGACTCCGTTTAACCTCTATTATGCGTTTCTGGCCTCCGGTCTGGCTCTGGCGTGTACGGTTCTGGCAACCGTATTTTCCAGTTACAAGGAACTGCTGTCGTCGCCGGCGGCGCTGATGCGGCCGGTACCGCCGAAGCAGGGAAAACGGGTGCTGCTGGAATACGTGACACCGCTGTGGAAACGGCTTAAGTTCATACAAAAGGCCACAGTGCGCAATTTGTTCCGCTATAAAAAACGGTGTCTGATGACAATCTTCGGAACCGGCGGATGCATGGCGCTGCTCCTGGTGGGGTTTGGTTTAAATGACTCCATTTCCACACTGGGCGAGAAGCAGTATAACGATATCTGGACGTACGATGTGCTGGTACAGACAGACGACGAGGCGGATGAAGCGGAGCAGAAGGCGCTCCGGTCCTTTGTCTCCCAGGGAGATGTGGACGCGTGGCTCCGGGTGGAGGAAACCATCCTCGATGTCTCGGCAGGCGATGTGACAAAGGAAGCCTATTTATTTGTTCCGGAGGACTTGGAGGAGGTGGACCGGTTCGTCCACCTGCGCAGCAGGGAGAGCCGGGAGGCGTATGCTCTGGATGACGACCACGTGCTGATTACGGAGAAAATGGCGGGGCTGTTGAATGTAAAGAAAGGCGATACCATTTATCTGAAGGAGGATGAGGGGGTGCTTTATCCTGTGGTGGTGGGAGGAATTGCAGAAAATTATCTTCATCATTACGTGTATATGACACCGGCTCTGTATGAGAAGGTCTATGGAAAGGCGCCTGAGTATAACACCATGTTTCTTGATATAAAGGATTTGAATGAGGAGACGCAGAACCGGCTGGGGACGGAGCTTCTGTCTTTCGATTCCGTGATGACGGTGACCTTTATCGGCACGATGCGGGGGCAGATCAGCGATATGCTGGACAGTCTGAATGTGGTAATCTGGGTACTCATTATATCGGCGGGGCTTCTGGCCTTTGTAGTGCTCTATAACCTGAATAATATCAATATCAACGAACGCCAGCGGGAACTTGCGACAATGAAGGTGCTGGGATTTTACAATCCGGAGCTGGCGGCCTACGTATACCGGGAAAATATTATGCTTACCATACTCGGGAGCATGGTTGGCATCGTGATGGGATATTTCCTGCACCGCTACGTGATGACCACGGTGGAGGTGGATATGCTGATGTTCGGGAGGCAGATCAGACCTATAAGCTACGCATATAGTGTTTTGATGACTTATGCGTTTTCCGCGTTCGTAAATCTCGTCATGTATTATAAGCTGAAGGGAATTGATATGGTGGAATCGCTCAAGAGTGTGGAATAATCACGTTTTTTGTGTTATACTAAGGGCACTTAATAAAAAAACAGACGGGAACACCCCGGCAGGATGCGTCCGGCCCGAGGTGTTCCGGTCTGTGAAAGAACAAAAACAGAGGAGAAGCATTATGAAAAATACGGCATTAGTGATTATGGCGGCAGGCATCGGAAGCCGGTTCGGCGGCGGAATCAAGCAGTTGGAGCCGGTAGGACCCAGTGGCGAGATTATCATGGACTATTCGATTCATGACGCGCTGGAGGCCGGATTTAACAAGATCGTGTTCATCATCCGGAAGGACCTGGAGGAGGACTTTAAGGAGATCATAGGGAGACGGATCGAGAGGATTGCCCCTGTAGAGTACGCGTATCAGGAACTTACCGATCTTCCGGCTGGATATGAGAAGCCCGCAGACAGGACGAAACCATGGGGAACGGGCCAGGCGATTCTGTGCGCGAAGCAGGTGATCCATGAGCCGTTTATCGTCATCAATGCGGACGATTATTATGGAAAAGAGGGATTTAAGAAGATCCACGAGTACATGGTGAATCAGATGGATACGGAATCAGAGGTATTCGATATCTGCATGGGCGGATTTATCCTGGGAAACACATTGAGTGAGAACGGCGGAGTTACCCGCGGAGTATGCCAGGTGGACGATAACGGTGTGCTGGTCGACGTAACTGAGACGTATGAGCTTCAGAAGGACGGAGATGTGGCGAGAGGCCGTGACGATGACGGCAATCCGGTGGAAGTGCCGATCGGCCAGCATGTGTCCATGAATATGTGGGGACTCGCCCCGGCATTTTTAGAGGAACTGGAGCGCGGATTCCCTGTGTTTTTAGACGGCCTGAAGGAAGGCGACATCAAGACGGAGTATCTGCTTCCGAGGATTATCGACCGTCTTGTACGTGCGGGACGTGCCCGCGTGACGGTTCTGGAGACACCGGATAAGTGGTTTGGAGTTACTTACCGGGAAGACAAGCCGACGGTAGCGGCGGCGATTAAGGAACTGGTAGCAGACGGCGTTTATCCGGAGAAGCTGTTTGCTCGTTAGGTATGGGGATTCTTTTTTGGGGGGAGTTACGCCGAAAAATCGGGGAGCGGTCAGGGGCGGGGGAACCATGTTTGTTTCGTGTCCGTCTTGCTTCCTACTCGCCATAAGAAAGTCCGAGCCTGGCGTACACACCAAAGGAAGGTGTGTTCGCCAGGCTCGGACTTTCTTATGACTCGTATCCAGATGCCGGCACACTGAAACAAACATGGTTCCCCCGCCCCTGACCGCTCCCCGATTTTTCGGCTGTGTACTGGCTTCGCTGCAGAAAAGAATATATCTAAACTCGCTGTTTGGGAGATTGGCGATTACTGTATGGTGGCTCTGTAAGTGAAGGCGGCGATGGGATTAACGGTTCAGTTCCGTATTGTTCAGGATACTTCCCAGCAGCTTTCGGTCGGATTCGGTGGTGATGATTTCTGAGATTTTCTTCTTATTGAACTTCTTTAAGATGCTGTGTACCTGGGACTTTACTGTGCTCATCTCCACGCAGCGCATTTCGCAGATTTGACGTTTGTTATAGCCGGTGGAGAGCAGATATAAGGTGTCCAGTTCCTTTGGCGTCAGGGTGGAAAGGATGTTGAGCATGAAGAGAAAGCTGCTTTCATAGGTCTTGACCCGGCGGAATTCGCTGCGTATTTTGTCCGCGATCTCCGGGCGGATGGGGGACTGGCCTTTGTAGGCGGAGGTGACCGCGTTTACGATCTCCTCATTGGAGGCGTTTTTTAAGATGTAGTCGCAGGCGCCTAAGCGGAATGCGGAAAAGACCAGTTCATCCTCCTCGTAGACTGTCAGGATAATGATCTTGATATCTGGCATCTCGGCCAGGATTTCTCCTGTGGCGCGGATTCCAGCGTCTTTGGCTTCCATCTCGATGTCCATGAGAATGACGTCGGGATTCAGTTTTCTGGCGGCTTTGCATGCCTCCTCTCCCGTTCCCACGTCGGCCACGACCTCGATCGCGGGACACTTCTTTAAGACCGCCGCATACCGTTTGCGGATGGGGGCCACATCTTCTGCAATAAGTACTTTTATCTTTTCTTCCATGAATGAAACCTCTTTTCCTGTTTGGGGCGGATCTGTCCGCAGATTGTCAGTGAATTTCAGACGCGCTCCGGTGTAATGTTCGGAAGCAGGACCTCCACGGTAGTGCCGGCGCCCAGGGTGCTGTTAACGACGATCTTTCCCTCGTGCGCGTGAATGACCTTATAGGTCAGAGTCAGTCCGATTCCCCAGTGTTTGGAATAGGGATGGGAGGAATAGAAGGGGAGAAAGATGCTTTCTAAATTCTCCTTCGATATGCCCTTTCCCGTGTCCCTGATGTCAATCGCAATCCATTGTCTGGAGCTGCCGAGCGTAACGGCCAGCTCCTTTTTATCGTCCGGTGTGTCCTCCATGGCATCGATGGAGTTCTTGATGATGTTGTGAAGCGCCTGTTCCATGTAGACCGGATCCACCATGGCCAGAATTGGCTGGGGCGGAAGGTTCAGCTGGACATTTATGGACTCCAGCTCATGGGAGAAGATGGCGAGCGTCTCCCGGATCAGAGTCTGGAGAGAGTACTGCTTTAAGCTCAGCTCGCTGGTCTTGGTGCTCCGATGAATTTCGTCGATCCTTCCATAGAGCGTTTGACAGCGCTTCAGGATGCTGTCCGTCGTCTCCTTTACCTCATTCCCATCCTCTGCGTTTAAGGCCAGCGTCTCCACCTCGGACTGGATGGCCAGAATCTCATTTTTAATGTAGTGGCAGAAGATCTTGGATGTCGTCTCGGAGGAACTGATTTCTTTGGAGATACTTAGCTCCTTGAGACTGGCCTGGCCGGAAAGCCGTGTCAGCATGTAGGCGCAGTAGGTTATGACGGCCGCGGCCGGTACCAGAATATAGGGCAGCGCCCGGTAAATAAAGGCATTGCTTCCGAGCTGCAGGGAACGGTAGGAATAAGTTCCTGCGATTCTGGAAACCTTTAAATAAAAGTCCGGCGAGGAAGAGATAAAGTAAATGTATACAAACGCCAGGGTGGCGTAGCTGATGGCCAGAAACAGGTGGTTATAGCGGAACAGCTTCAGCTTTGGTGCCTTGATAAACGCAGCCAGGAGCCCCAGGAAGCACAGGAGAATGACCGCAGTATTGATAGTGTGGGTGACCGCATATATTCTGTCCTCTAAATAAAGGTACTGCTGCACCGTCAGACGGGCCGGGTATAAGAAGTAGTAGGCCTTTAAATTCGTATAGGGATCATAGAGAATGAACTGCAGCAGGCAGTAGATCCATACAACCCGTTTAACCGCCTTTTGAACCCGCAGGGAAAAAGGCTCGTAAAAATGGAAGACGAGATAAACGCTGATGATTAAGATGCTTAAGCTGGAGGCATTCATAATCCGAATGATGTTGCTCTTGCCAATATCGATGAAGAACAGCCATCTCCACAGGAAGTCGGGAAGGTAAAAATAATCCTTAATAAGATTATAATAGTAGGTATCTTTTGAAACGTAGAGAATGATGCTGCAGAGCGCTGCAAAGTACGGCAGAATCAGAATCATGAGAAAATCATGATTACCTTTCAGCCTCTGAACCAGTGTAAACAGGATCAGAATGAACAGTAATAACAGCAGATAGAACATAGTTTACCCCTCCCTTCCATGGCTAAATAGTAACACAAATCATTCCCGGTGAAAAGGAGGATAAAATTTCAACCTGTCCGGGGGTGAGAATACGTGATATCGTATGGGTATCAGAAAACAGGAGGGGATTTGAAATGAAGTTAAGAAGATTGAGCGCGGTACTACTGGCAGCGGCACTGGCAGCGGGAACACTGGCCGGATGCAGCGGGGGAAAAGAAGCGGCCACAGAGGCGGCTTCCGGTGAGAAAGTGAATTTAAAGTTCTATATCTGGAGCGATGGAGAAAACTACACGAAAGAGATTGTGGACAACTACAACAAGAGCCAGGACAGTGTCAATGTGGAAGTGATCAGTATGCCGAACGAGACGTACGACGACAAGCTGAAGGTCATGCTGTCCGCGGGAAGCGACGCAGATTTAGTCAATGTCCGTTCTTTGGACCAGGTTATGCAGTTTAAGGAAGCGGGCGCCATGCTGGATATCACGGATCTGGTGAAGAACAGTGACCTGGATATCAGCAAGTTTGGTTCCATGTGGGATACCTGCTATCCGGATGGCGTGATCACCGCACTTCCCATGAGATCCAGCTGCTGGATGCTGTTCTATAACGCAGATATTATGAAAGAGGCCGGCATTGACATGTCGAAACAGATGACGTGGTCCCAGTATGGGGATATTGCAAAACAGCTGACAAGCGGAGACGGTACGAAGTACGGCGGATGCTGGGTGGACTGGAATATCTACCAGTGTATCGGAACCCAGAAGGGCGTTTACTTAAATGACGACGACATCTCTGCGGTAAAGGACGGGCTGGCTACCCTGGGCAGATTCTTCCTGGAAGATAAGTCCCACGTACCGTTAGCAGAGGTAAAGGCCAACGACAGCCAGTATTTATCCGACTTTGAAAACGGCAGAGTGGCCATGCTTCCCAACGGCGAGTGGCTGATCAATATGCTGATGACAGACGAAAAAGACGGCAAGACGGATGTCAACTGGGAAGTTGCTCCGCTTCCGGTTCCGGAGGGCGCGGACCCCGGCGCTACCTGGGGGGCATTCCAGTTCGCGGCGATTCCAAAGGATGCCAAACACCCGCAGGAGAGCTATGATTTCTTAAAATATTTATGCGGTGAGGGCGGTTCCGAGGTTCTTCCGAAATACGGCATGCTCCCGGCGTACGGCGGCGATGCGGCCAAGGATGCATTTGACGAGGTGGTCGGCAAGGAAAGCGTATCTTCTGTAGCTTTTAATTCCAAGAAGATTCCGGAGGCGCCTTCTTATGAGAAATACAATGATTTAAAGGTTGCATTTGCAGAGAATGCGGAATTGTATCTGTATGGGGAAAAGACGCTGGAAGAGACCATGGATAAATTTGAGCAGCAGAGACAGGACATCATGAGTAAATAATCTGTTGGGGAAGCAATCGAAGATATGATTGTTTCCCCATATGTGTTCAACCGACACGCGCTAGAGAGGATATGGATATGGAAAAGAATAATAAGATTAGGAAATACATAAAAGGATATCTCTTCATCCTTCCGAATTTCATCGGCTTTTTCGTCTTTATGGCACTCCCCATCATCATGGGGCTGGTGATTTCCTTTACGGATTACAACGGATTCAGCCAGTTTAATTTTGTGGGGCTGAAAAACTATATCGACATGTTCCACGATGAATATTTCACGGTATCGCTGAAGAACAATCTGGTCTACACTCTGGTGACGGTGCCGGGAACCATCGTGTTCGCGCTGCTTTTGGCCGTGGGTGTCAATAAGGGGATTAAGGGAAGCAGTCTCTTTAAGACCATGTTCTTCCTCCCCAACATCAGCTCCATGGTTGCGGTCGGTATAGTCTGGGCCATGATCTTCAACCCGACCCAGGGACCTTTAAACCAGGTGCTGATGGCTCTCGGCGTGGCAAATCCGCCGCAGTGGCTGTCCGCGACGAAGACGGCGCTGGGCTCTGTCATGGTGGTCGCCATCTGGAAACAGGCGGGGTACTACATGATCATCATACTGGCCGGCCTGCAGTCCATACCGAGCCAGCTCTATGAGGCAGCCTCCATCGACGGTGCAAACAGCGTGGAAAAGTTCTTCAAAATCACGCTGCCCATGCTGTCCCCGACCATGTTCATGGTCACCATTTTAAGCATCATCAACTCCTTCCAGGTGTTCGATCTGGTCAATATCATGACGCAGGGAGGACCGGGGCGCTCCACCAATGTTCTGGTTTACCGCATCTATCAGGAGGGCTTCCAGAAGCTGCAGTTTGGATATGCGTCCGCAATGGCATATTTCCTGTTCATCATCATCATGGTTATAACCCTGATTCAGTTCCGAGGACAGAAGAAATGGGTTAATTACATGTAAACCGGGGAGGGAAAAGAAATGATGACAAAATCGTATAAAACAAAGACGAAGGTATCAAACGGCATTCTGTTTGTGGTCATGCTGCTTTTGGGAATCTGCATGATTATCCCGTTTGTTTGGACCCTTTCGTCTTCCTTTAAAAATAACAATGAAATTTTCGCCTACCCCATCAAATGGATTCCGGAGGTATTCCGGTGGTCCAATTACGCGGAGGTATGCGAGCGCATTCCGTTCGTTACATACTATTTAAATACTTTAAAACTGGCGGTGATCGTCACCGCCGGCCAGGTGATCACCTGTTCCCTGGCAGCCTACTCCTTCAGCAAGATGCAGTATCCTGGCCGGGATAAGATATTTCTGTGCTATCTGGCAACGCTGATGGTTCCGTGGCACGCAATCATGATACCGCAGTTCTTAATCATCAAGACCCTGGGACTGAACGATTCTCACTGGTCCCTGATCCTGATAAATATATTCAGCGCGTTCGGTGTGTTTTTACTCCGTCAGTTCATGATGGGAATTCCGGAGGAACTGTCCGAGGCGGCCAGAATCGACGGGGCCGGAGAACTGAAGATATATTCTCAGATCGTATTTCCCATGTGTAAGCCGGGGCTGGCGACGCTGGTTGTGTTTACATTTAACTTTATGTGGAACGACTATATGGCTCCGATGATTTACCTGACATCCGATAAGCTGAGAACCATTCAGATCGGCCTGGCATCCTTCCGTACCCAGTACGGCTCGGAGTACGGCCTGATTATGGCAGGCACGGTGTGTGCCCTGATTCCGATGCTGCTGATCTTCATTGTGGGGCAGAAATATCTGGTGGAAGGAATAGCATTCTCCGGTTTGAAGGGGTAAAACGTATGGCATTTTCTGATAAGGTATCGAAGATTTTATATGGCGGAGATTACAATCCGGAGCAGTGGACGCCGGATATATGGGAACAGGACATGGAACTCCTTGAGCAGGCCGGAATCGATGTGGTGACGTTGAATGTCTTCAACTGGGCGTCACTCCAGCCGTCAGAGGAGGCGTATAACTTCGCGGAGCTGGATGCGGCGGTGAAGCGGGTGACGGAACAGGGGATGGCTATCTGTATGGCCACCTCCACCGGGGCTCATCCGGCGTGGATGGCCAAACGGTATCCCGAGGTCCTGAGAACGGATTTTGAAGGCCGCAGGAGAAAATTCGGAGGCCGCCACAATTCCTGTCCCAACAGCCCTGTATTTAAGCAGTATGCAAAGCGGCTGGCCGGGAAGCTGGCGGAGCGCTACCGGGAACAGAAGAATATCGTGCTCTGGCATGTGAGCAATGAATATGAAGGCGCGTGCTACTGTGAAAACTGCGAGAAGGCGTTCCGTGTCTGGCTGAAAAAGCGTTACGGAACCATTGAAAATCTGAACCGGCTGTGGAACACGAGATTCTGGGGGCATACCTTCTATGATTGGGATGAGATCGTGGCTCCCAGCATGGTGAGTGAACATTTCGAGGAAGCCAGAAGCATGTATCAGGCCATAACACTGGACTACAAACGGTTTAATTCGGACAGCATGCTGGCCAATTACCGGGCGGAGGCGGAAGCCATCCGGGCGCAGATCCCGGATGCCTGCATCACCACCAACTTCATGGGCGCGTATAAGCCGCTGGATTATAAGAAATGGGCGGCCAGTCTGGATGTCATTTCCTGGGACAACTATCCGGCGGAGGGGGCCGATCCTGCCGCTATTGCCATGAACCATGATCTGATGCGCGGGCTGAAACATGGCCAGCCCTTCCTCCTGATGGAGCAGACGCCCAGTACCTGCAACTGGCTGAACGACAACCGCCTGAAACGCCCCGGCGTCATGCGGCTCCTCAGCTATCAGGCCGTGGCCCATGGGGCGGACACGGTGATGTTTTTCCAGATGAGGCGCTCCAGAGCGGGCTGTGAGAAGTTTCATGGGGCCGTCATCGACCATGCAGGCCATGGAAATACCCGTGTGTTTAAAGAGTGTCAGGCTCTTGGAATGGAACTGAAGGAACTGGGCAAAGAGGTGGTCGGAGCCCGTGTTCCGGCAAAGGCGGCGCTGATCTTTGACTGGGATACGTGGTGGGCGCTGGAGTGCTCGGCAGGTCCCAGCGTGAGGCTTAAATATCTGGAGGAGCTTCAGAATTACTATCGGGCTCTTTCAAAGCTTCATATTCCGGTGGATATAATCGGAATGGAGGACGGCTTTTGTGGATATGAACTGATTGCCGCTCCGCTTCTGTATATGGTGAAGGACGGCGTCTCCGGGCGGCTGGAGGAATTCGTTGGAGCCGGAGGAACAGCGGTTTTTTCTTATTTAAGCGGATATGTGGATGAGAATGACCGGATTACTCTGGGTGGTTACCCGGGAAAACTCAGAAAACTCACTGGAATCTGGGTGGAAGAGACCGACTCCCTGCCGGAAACGGAGCGGAATTCCTTCTGCTATGAAGGGAAAACCTATCCGGCCGGACTGCTGTGCGACATTATGCACACGGAGGGGGCGGAGGTGCTTGCCCGTTACCGGGAGGACTTTTATGCAGGCACGCCCGTTATCACCAGGAACCGGTACGGAGACGGTCTGGCATATTACGTTGGAACAAGGTCCGGAGAGGAATTCTATCTCAGGTTATTCACGGATGTGTGTAAGGAAAAGGGGATGCGAACAGCCTCCCATGATACGGTGGAAACGGCGGCCGCCTTATCCGAAAAGGGAATCGAGATGGCGGTGCGGAAAAAAGACGGCGTGGAATACCTGTTTCTATTGAACCATTCCGGGAAGAAACAGGAGCTGGCGATCTCTGTCAGCGGAAAGGATTTGCTGAGCGGGAGGGATATCTGTCGAGGAGAGGTGTTTGCGGTTGATGCGGCGGGGGTTATGCTGGTGAAAGTATTTGTATAATACAGGCGAGGACAGGAAAATGGAGCAGAGACAGCTAATAGATTTGTTAAATGATATGAGCCTGGAGGAGAAAGCAGGACAGCTCTTTCAGGTAACCGGCGACTGGTTTGACGGCACGGAAGTGTTGGAACAGACAGGGCCGGAGGCGGAGGAGAATGCCAGGATCAGGAAAAGCTACGGCCATCTGGCCGGTTCTGTGCTGGGGGTCTATGGAGCAGCCAATATAAAAAGAATTCAAAGCGCGTATATGGAACGACAGCCGCACCATATTCCCCTGCTCTTTATGCTGGATATCATCAATGGGTATAAGACTATCTATCCGATTCCGCTGGCACAGGGCGCCATGTTCGATCCGGAATTTGCAGGCGACTGTGCGGCCATGGCGGCAAAAGAGGGGGCGGCGGGCGGGCTCCATGTGACATTTTCTCCTATGGTGGATCTGGTGCGCGATGCCAGATGGGGGCGCGTGATGGAATCCACGGGTGAGGACGTGTATCTAAACAGTCTGTACGCGAAGGCAATGGTGGAAGGCTATCAGAGACAGCAGGGCGGAACGGATTTTCTGGCCGCCTGCGTCAAGCATTTCGCGGGATACGGTGCGCCGGAAGGCGGGCGGGAATATCAGACGATGGAGCTCTCCAATGGGACATTTCATGAATTCTATCTGCCGCCCTATGAGAGCGCCGTAAAGGCCGGAAGCAGAATGGCTATGACCGCCCTTCAGACGGTGAACGGGATACCCGCAACCGTAAACAGAGCGCTGCTCCGGGAAATTCTGCGCGGTGAAATGGGATTTGACGGCGTACTGATCTCGGATTACGCGGCGATCGGAGAGACGGTGGTTCACGGTGTCTCCAAAGACGGGGCGGATGCCGCGCGCCGCGCGCTGGAAGCGGGAGTCGATATCGATATGATGTCCGGTGTATATCCGGAGTATCTGGTCGGACTGGTTAAAGACGGAATACTGGATGAGGCGCTTCTCGACGAAAGTGTCCTGAGAGTTCTGGAGCTTAAAAACTGGCTGGGACTGTTTGAGGATCCCTTCCACGGAGCCGACGAGGCGAGGGAAGCCCGCACGTCTCTCTGTGAAGAACACCGGAAGCTGGCATATGAAGCGGCGGTGAAATCCTTCGTACTGCTTAAAAATGAGGCTGCCATCCTGCCTCTTTTCCCGAATCAAAAGATCGCATTTATCGGTCCCTACACCAATTCTCAGGATATGCTGGGCAGTTGGTCCTTTACGGGAGGCGCCGAGACCGGGGCGGTAAAGACCATACGGGCGGCAGCGGAAGAGGCACTGGCCGGCTGGTCCGTGACGTACCATACCGGCTGTCCCGTGCTGGATCCGGGGACGGTGCTGGAGGGCTTTGACCGGTATAAGCCCTCCGGTGCGACGCAGGAAGAGACAGACCGCTGGAGGGAGGAAGCGCGAAAGGCCGCAGAGGAAGCCGATGTGGTGGTCATGCCCCTCGGTGAACACTGCTTTCAGTCAGGGGAAGCCGCAAGCCGGGCATTTATTGAGATTCCAAAGATCCAGCAGGACTTATTCCGCGCAGTTTCCGAAGTAAATCCCAATGTAGTGGCAGTGGTATTTAGTGGCCGGCCTCTCGATCTGCGCTTTATTTCTGAGCGGGCCAGAGCCGTGCTTTCTGTGTGGATGCCAGGTATGGAAGGCGGCCGGGCAATTATCGATGTGCTGACCGGAACGAGAACGCCATCGGGAAAGCTTCCTATGAGCTTTCCTTACTGTGTGGGGCAGGTACCGGTCCATTATGACAGCCTGATGACGGGACGGCCTTACCGAAAGGGAAAGCCGGAACGGTACGTCTCCAGGTATCAGGACATACCCGCCGATCCGCTGTATTCCTTTGGGTATGGACTGACCTATACGAGCATGGAGCTTTCTGAGGTCCGTCTGAGCAAAAACGAGCTGATGCCGGGAGAAGAGATCGAGGCGTCTGTGACCATAAAAAATACAGGGAAACGGGAAGGAACCGAGACGGTTCAGCTCTATCTCCGCGATGTAACCGGCAGCACAGCAAGGCCGGTGAAGCAGCTGAAGGGCTTGAAGCGCGTCACACTGCAGCCGGGAGAGGAGGCAAAAGTGGCTTTCTCCATCGGGGAAGACCATCTGAAATTCTTTCAGAAACCGGGCTTATGGGACAGCGAGGCGGGGGCATTTCTCGTCTTCATCGGAACGGACAGCAGGACGGAGCATTCTGCGCCACTCCGGCTGAAAAAACAGGAAGCATCAGAAAATACTTGAGAGGCAGGAGGCAGCGGAAAACCATGAGAACCGTATTGATCCTTATGGATACATTAAACAGAAGATTTTTAAAATCCTATGATGAAAATGCGGTGGGAATCACGCCGTGCATGGATGCATTTGTAAAGGAGGCAGTCCGGTTTGATAATCATTTTATTGCCTCCGCCCCCTGCATGCCTGCCAGGCGGGATATTTTTACCGGCCGCATGAATTTCCTGGAACGCGGGTGGGGAGGAATGGAGCCCTTCGACCGGACGCTTCAGGGGGAACTGCGGAAACATGGAGTCTACACCCACATTACCACGGACCATGCCCATTACTTTGAACTGGGTGGGGAAAACTACTGTTCCCTGTTCGATACCTGGGACTACCACCGCGGCCAGGAGAATGATCCCTGGATTTCGAGGGTTAATCCCCCATTCGGAGAGCCGCAGGCATACGGCCGCAAATCGGTCCAGCATATTTTAAACCGGCAGGAATATGCGCGGGGGGAGGAGACGTATCCGACTCCGGCCACCTTCCTGTCCGCCTGCCGCTGGGCCGAAGAGAACCGGGGAGCGGATGATTTTTTTCTGATGGTTGAGGCGTTTGACCCTCATGAACCGTTTGATGCACCGGACGCCTACCATGAACTGTATGGGGATGATTACAGCGGAAAGGAGTTCAACTGGCCGGGGTATGCACCTGTCACAGAACCGGAGGAGGCAGTATGCCATCTGCGGAAATGCTATCTGGCCACCATGACCATGGCGGACCGGTGGCTGGGCCGTTTCCTCGATGCCCTGAAGGAAAATGGGCTGTATGAGGATACCCAGGTGATCCTGACCACGGATCACGGTCATATGCTGGGAGAACACGGATTTACTGGAAAAAATTATATGCACGCGTATAATGAGATGGCCCACATCCCCCTCTTCGTGAAAATGCCTCACGGAGAATGTGCCGGAGAGTATAGAAAACAGTTGACCCAGAACATCGATCTGATGCCGACAATATTGAAGCACCACGCTGTTCCTGTTCCGGAGACCGTAAAGGGTTGGGATTTGTCAGAGATGATTCTCAGGCATACACCTTCCAGGGAAGCGGTAATCTATGGCTGGTTCGGCCGTGCGGTCAATGTATACGACGGCCGCTATACGTATTTCCGGGCGCCTGCGGCGCCGGACAATAAGCCGTGTTACCAGTACTGTGCCATGCCGACGACGCTGTGCCGGTTCTTCGGTGAGGAGTATGCTCTGGAAATGGAAATGGGGCGTTTTCTCCCCTATACGAGATACCCGGTTTACCGGATACCGGTTCACAATGAAACGGACTGTATGGGGGATTTAAGCTTTATTAAAGACTCCTGCCTCTTCGATCTTGAGCAGGACTACGCCCAGGAGCATCCCATAGAGGACGAAGAGCTGGAGGCGGCCATGTGCAGGAAGCTGGCCGCGGGAATGAAAGAGGCCCAGGCACCGTTGGAACAGTATGAGCGCCTCGGGCTGTCGGAAAGGGGATTTACAGAACGGCTGCTGGAAGAGATGGAGAAGCTGGAATTTGGCTGGAGACAGGAAATAGGTGAGTAAAAACCGAGGAGGAACTATGGAATTTGTAAGAGTAAAGGGAAATGAATTTATTTATCAGGGACAGAGCATCCGGTTCGCCGGGCTGGGCATCGGGAGCTGGCTGAATCTGGAACACTTTATGCTTGGAATCCCAACGCCGGAAAAACAGATGAAGGAAGCTTTTACAGAGGTTTTCGGACCGGAACAGTCGGCCCGGTTCTTTGATGATTTCGTCTGTTCCTTCTGTACGGAGGAGGACTTTAAGCTTTTGAAGGATACCGGCATCAACCTGATTCGCGTGCCGTTTAACTATAGACTGTTTCTGGATGATCAGAATATGGAGCTGCGGAAAGAAGAGGGATTCCGCTATTTTGACCGTCTGCTGGGATTCTGCCGCAAGTATGAGATCTATCTTCTCCCGGATCTGCACAGCGTTCCGGGCGGGCAGAATCCGGACTGGCATTCTGATAATCAGACGGGAACGCCTGCGTTCTGGCATTACGATGTATTTCAGGAGCAGATCATATCCCTGTGGCGGGATATTGCCGCCCGTTACAGGGATGAGCCGTATCTGCTGGGATACGACCTTTTAAACGAGCCGTTTCTCATGCCGGCGGCGGACGGAAAGCTTCAGCAGTTTTATGAGAAGGTGACGGCTGCGGTCCGCGAGGTGGATGAGAACCATATTATATTCCTGGAGGGGGATTCCTTTGCCATGGATTTCTCCTGTTTAAAGGAAATCAGAGATGAGCAGACTGCGCTGACCTTCCATTTTTATCCCACCGTTTGGGAGGCAGACTTATGTGATCCGGGTTATCCGCGGGGCGAAAGGCAAAAGGTGTTTGAACAGCGCTTCCGTACCATGCTTGACGGCCTGCTGCCCTTTAACCGTCCGCTGCTCTGCGGCGAGGCCGGGTACGACATTGCGGGGCACAGCCTGGAGCATGTGATGGAGATGGTGGAGGACACGCTGGGCTTATTCTGCCGGTATGGCGTATCCTGGACCTTATGGTGCTATAAGGATGCGCAGTTTATGGGGCTGGTATATCCGCGGGATGACTCTGAATGGATGAGCTTTGCAGGGGAAATGCGGAGAAAATGGACCCATTACAGGGAAATGGAGATGGGGAAGTCTCTGGTGGAGACCATGTGTGCTCTCTTTCCGGGGGAGGTCGATGAGGCGCTGAAATACAGGCTCCAGTTCCGCCAGCGCGCGCTTCTGTATACGCTTCAGAAGGAACAGCTGTTAAAACCGCAGCTTCAGGCCTGGGGCTGGGAGAGAATCCGTCGTATGCCGGAATCTTTTCTGCTTGAAAACTGCGGTTATTATAAAGAGTATCAGAAGCTTTTGGCTGTTTACGCCAAAGCACTTAAGGAGAGCGGGAGGGAGACCAGGGGTGACGGCCGGGCGGTTTCTTGTTTCTCCAATGGAAGAAACTAAAGCAGAAAGACGAAAAAAGAGGCGGACCGCGGAAAAAGAAAACCGTTGGTCCGCCGCATACATGTCCTTTGGTTTCAGCGGTGGTATTTATCGCTGGCGGATTCTGTATTTGCGGGCGAAGTCTACGGGGCAGTAGGACAGCTTTGCCTGCCTCAGACCGGGATCACCCAGATCATCCTCGCGGTTTATCAGGACAGCGTCGGGAAATTCGTGGATGAGAAACTGTTGGTTGATGAACTGGTACAGCCCTTTTATCTCAGGATTGGCTTTCTCAATGTGTATGACAGCCATCTGCTCCAGGGGATTGTAGCTGCCGATGGTAAAAGCCTCCAGGGTACCGTCTATATAGACTCCAGCCATCGTGATATCGAGGAGAGAGCAGCAGCGAAGAATCTCATGGATGCCCAGAATCTCATGCTCCAGCTGGCCTTCCATGCGTTCTTCCCTGGCGACACCCCAACGTGCGAGAAAACTCTTGATCTCGGAGCCTTCCGCACAGGTCAGCCTGCGGTACTCGAAGCGTCCCTCCCAGGTCCTGACGAAGGAGTTAACCAGATTTTTCTTCTTGTGCAGCTTTCGGCCGGCGAGAGAACGAAGGGCATCTCCGGAATATAAGTAGTCACGGGCATCCTCCAGTTCTTCGACATCGAATTCGTCCTCCGGCAGTTTCAGGAGGCGGACAGCGGCCTCGTCGGCCAGGAAGATATTTAGCTTTAATCCCAGGGTTTGGTTAAAATAGTCCTTCAGCACGCCGAAGGATTGGGACAGGCCGGCCGCTTTACAGATGGGAAGGGCAGCGTACTCCTTTCCATCCGCGGCAATACGAAGGAAGATTGTATTATCATCTCCGACCGCGTAACGTACCTGATAGTAATCTTTCCAGAGGAAAAGGCCTAAGAATACGCTGTCGCAGGTCTTGTTTTCTCTGAAGGTAAAAAGGGGGGCCAGCGTTTTCAGCGCGCTGGAGTCCAGATCTTTAAATTGCAGTTCCATATATTTCCTCACTTTATCGTTCAATGTTCTTGCTATTCTCCTATCATTTCCAGATAAGACATTTGCCATTCTGTAATTATGTGGACAGCCTGATTTTCCAAAAGGCCATTATAAGATAAAAGTGCGATGAAATCCAGTACTTTTTTATGGCAGATCATTCAGAACGGCAGACCGGCCTGTCCCTGGAGGCGTTGGGGCGAAAATACTGGCAAACAGAGAAGCAACAGGAAAAAATTCGTTTTTTCCATCACATCTCGATAAAATGCGCATAAGATGGTTATGTATAGAAAGAAGCAGGGAGTGATAACCGCTGTGCAGGATAATTTAGAGCATACTTATGGGAATAACTTCCAGGTGCTGGAGCCGTATATGTTGTACGGAGACAGAAGCGCTATGGAGAATCTGCCGAAGATGCAGAGGGAACATATGTTACAGGATTTAGAGTATCTGCAGGGAATGTATCCGGGACATATGAAGCGGATTCAGGAATATGTGATGGCAGCCTGCGATCGTCTGGATTATAAAAACAGTCCGCTGTATGATGAATTTCCGGACCGCCTGATGGTGAATCAGGTGTGCGATTCCGTATGCCGCCAGATTCTGGAGGACGGAGTTATAAACGGAGCAGAGCTTGGACTGCAAAATACATCGGAACAGCCGGGAGAAGAGACTGCGGAAACGGTAGAAGAGGTGGAAGAAGTAGAAGTGTACGAGGTAAACAGCGTGAACACCCAGGATGCAGATTGGAGAATGCAGCAGGTAGTACCGCAGACTCCGATGACATGGGGCCCGCCGTCAGGCCAGCGCCCACCGTCAGGCCAGCGCCCGCCGCAGGGACCACCGCCGTGGGGCCCGCCACCCGGCCCGCAGCCACCGCGTCCGCCGCAGCCACCACGTCCGCCGCAGCCACCGCGTCCGCCGCAGCCACCGCGCCCGCCGCAGCCACCGCGCCCGCCGCAGCCACCGCAGCCGCCACGTCCGCCGCAGCCACCGCGTCCGCCGCAGCCGCCGCGCCCGCCGCAGCCACCGCAGCCGCCGCGCCCGCCTCAGCCACCGTGGGGCCTGCCGCCATGGGGACCGCCGCCGCGCCCGCCTCAGCCACCGTGGGGCCCGCCGCCATGGGGACCGCCGCCACGTCCGCCGCAGCCGCCGCGCCCGCCTCAGAATCCGGGAAATAATTGGCTGAATGATATTGTAAAGATTCTGCTTTTGAATGAGATGCATCGCAGACGGTGCCGTACAGGGTTCTGTTTTTAAAGCTTTGCTTTTTTGAAAGAGTCACATCCTGGACTGACCTTGGATAACGGACCAGGGATTATGGCAGCAGGATATGGGATAAGGCCCGGGATTTCCTTTTATTACAGGATATCCCGGGCCTTATTCCGTTTCACGTCTGGGAAGCTGGCCGCAGATCTGCTGCGCCGTCGTTGTCACTGTCACGTCTCTGGCGGAAAGCATTATTCAAACATGCTCTAAGTATGAAACAGGTGCGGGAAGGTGAGCTGCCTTCCCTTCCATATATTCTCTTTTCCTTTCAGCAAAAAGAGCGTGTCCCCCTCTTCTTCTGCGGGAACGCAGGTGTCCCCGGATACTGGCGAAAAGTCCAGATCTGCAAATGCAGTGTCTTCTTTTGCCGCCGCGGAGAGAATGGCATCCAGTTCCTGATGGGGATCGCAGAAGATATCGTAACACGTCATTACCATATCCTTATACTCCGCTATTATAACCGCATCAAATTTTTTCAAATAAAATATACAGTTTTTCATAAAACTGATAGAATAAAACATTAGAAGCTCAAAATTATTTACGACTGTCAGCTGTGAAAACGGATTGGATTTCAAATAGCAGGAACGAAGCAGTTCCCTGTCGGCACTGCATTCCATATCCAGCCTTCTCATGCCGCCGGGGGTGGGAATCACCGGCCGGCGGAACTGGTACGTGGATTCCCTGATAAAGCCAAATCTCGGATAGAAGTCCAGAACGGAGTCATTGGCAAAGAGAAGCATGGCATCGCACCGGTCCTTCCAGTCTTTTAAAATCTCACTGATCAGAAAACGCGCCAGCCCTCTGCCACGGTATTCCGGATCCGTCATGACAGTCCCCAGCTGCACATACCTCCGCATTTCCCCATTCCACAGGATATCCATGGGGTTGACGGATACATTTGATATCACTTTCGTCCCGTCGCGCAGCGTGTAAGGGACGTTTTTATCAGTCCAGAACCCCTGGCGGTACCATTCTTCAAACGTAAATCCGAATGTTTTCGCCGTCAGTTCATTGTAGGACGCCCGAACCGCGTCGTTTGTCCTCACAGACTTGTCCAGTACATAACGGTCAGTCATTATCCCATCCTTTCCGCGCAGTGCAGCACAATGGCACATGCGCCGGATTAACTCGTTGTTATCAACCGCGCTTCAGAAACCAGAGTCAGTTTTTTGCTGCGGCTTTCAGACTTATAGTATAGAATCCGGATCATGTGATGTCAAATATTTTATGTAGTTGGAATGTAAAATGGCCATCCGCTGCAGAATTCACTATTTTCCAAATCTTTTTCTTAATTCCTCCCTGATTTGTGGAACAATGTTCCTTTTTTTCATCTCTTCAATTATTTTTTCGAATTCACCTTTTGGAGCAGGCGGTATCACTGAGTCACAATACCTGTCCACACGTTCAAATTCCTGCAGCAGCTCCCTTTCTTCTTTTGGTGTGAGTTCCCCCGTGTTTTTTCTTATCATGCCGTATCAATCCTTTCTATATCACTAATATATTACATAAACGGACAAAATATGACTGGATTAAAATAGTAAATGAATAATGCTCCGTATATAGAGCAATTATAGAACCTGGATAAGATAGAATCAATTGAAAATGTTCGTTATAAGGAGCAAAATGAGATGGAGCAGAAGATTAAGCAGGATATTGTAATCGGTTATAATATCAGAAAATTACGGAAACGGGCGGGGCTTACACAGGAACAGACTGTGGCGCGGATGCAGCTGATGGAGTGCAATATAACAAGGGGAAGCTATGCGAAAATCGAAGTCGGCCTGGCAAATATCCGGGCCACAGAAATGATGGCGTTAAAACGAATATTCGGAGCTGACTACAGTGAGTTCTTTGTACCGATTCCGGATCAAAGAAAATCCTGATATTTTCGGAGAATGCCGGCTTTATCTCCCTTCCCGGCTGCAGGTTAATAAACTTTTAAGTTGTAGTTTTGTTGGATATTGTATAGAATAAAAGGGAAACATAGGGAAAATAGAGGAAGTCTGACATGAAACGATTAGGAAAAAAGATAGGAATACTATTTATTATATTTATTGCGGCGATCGCAATCTACTTTGTGTGGAATCAGAAAAGAACGGAAAAACCTGACTCCATTGTTTACACTGCCATGGATGAGGCGGCTCTTCCGGTGGTCTCGGCTACCATGTTCGGGAGAGACGTTAATTTTCTGCACGGTTATACACAGGATATGAAGCAGGCGGTGGCGAGAGATTCGCTTACCGTCCTTCCGTCTGACCGCGCGTTAAATATCAGGATCGCGGACTTTGGCGGCAGCATACGCGGGATCAGTTATGAGGTGAGAAGCTTAAATCTGGAGCGCCTTGTGGAACGCACCAGCCTGACTGAATGGGATACGGCGGATGGGAAGACGACGGCTGTGCTTCCTATTCAGAATCTTCTGTCCAAGGACAGGGAATATTTGCTGATCCTCTCTCTGGACACGGCGGAACAGGGCGAGGTCCGCTATTACACCCGTATCCTGTGGACGGACAATGAGAATGTTAAGGATATGATAGATTTCGCCGTAAACTTCACCACGAAGACCTTTGACTACGATCAGGCGAGAGAGCTGACGACGTATCTGGAGACAAATGCGACGGAGGACAACAGCTCTCTGGGTCACGTGACCATACGATCCAGCTTTTCCCAGCTTACCTGGGCCGGCCTGGACGTAAAGCCTGTTGGGGATATCCGTGTGACGCTGAAAGATTTAGACGGAATTATGTGTACTGTCCGCCTGGATTACCAGATAACGAGGACTGCGGAAAATGGAATCAACGAGCTTTACGAGGTGGAAGATGATTTCACTATGAAGTGGGACAGCAAGCGCATTTATCTGATGGATTTTGAGCGAAATACCAACCAGATTTTTTCCGGACAGCGCGATCTGTTTTCCGGCAAGCGTATTATGCTGGGGATCATGAATGACAGTGAAGTCCGGACGGAAGCGAGCCCGGATGGACGCCATATCGCATATGTGGTCAATAGAGACTTGTGGTCCTATGACCAGTCCTCCGAGAAGGCAGTCAAGATATTCTCCTTCCGCAGCGGCGACGAAGATGAGATCCGTAACGGCTACGACCAGCACGATATCAGGATTCTCTCCATCGGCGATGACGGCGATGTGAATTTTATCGTTTACGGATATATGAACCGGGGGATTCATGAGGGGGCCATGGGAATCGCCATGTACCAGTACAGCAGCGACGAGAACGCCATCAAAGAGAAATTCTTTACGCCCGTGACCCAGTCCTTTGAGATGCTGAAAGGTGATATCGATAAGCTGGCTCATCTGGGAAGCAACGGTATGCTGTATATGATGGCGGACCACGCCGTCTACGGCATCGATTTAAACAGCAACGAATACATGGTTCTGGCAGATTCCCTGACGGATGGAAGCTTCGCGGTGAGCAGAAGCGAACGGCGTTTCGCATGGCAGGAGGGCAGTGATCCCTACGGCTCCAGGGTGATCCATCTGATGGACTTAGATACGGGAAGCAAGAAGGAGATTACCGGGGAAGACGGCAGTCTCTGCCGGCCTCTGGGCTTCGTGGGCGATGATTTCATCTATGGCCTGGCGAGGGAAGGCGATATGTGGATTGAAAACGGACGCGTAAAGGATGCCCCCATGTACCGCCTGGAGATCATGGACGATACGGGAGCGATCGTCAACCAGTACGAGTATCCCGATACGTATATTGCCGATGTGGAGGTAGAGGAGAACCGGATTCGTCTGACGAAGATCGCGGGGACCGGAGACCAGTCCTATACGAAATTAAAAGATGATATTATTGTCTGTAATGAGGAGCTGAAGGAAGATCCGTTAAAGGGGATCGGCTGGTATGCATCTGAAGACCGGAGAAAGCTGTATTTTGTGCAGCTCGATAAGGAGGCTGCATCTCACGATGTGAAGGTTTCTGTACCGAAAAAGATGGCGTATGAGTCCGCCGAGGTAGTGGAGTTAAAATCAAATGCGGGGCCATCGGAAAGCCTGTTTTACGCCTATGGCGCCGGCCATTATCTGGGAAGCAGCCGGAGCTTTACGGAGGCGCTGAATCTGGCATACGATAAGATGGGCGTGGTGACGGACAAAAACCAGGAGATCGTCTGGAACCGTGTAAACCGTTCGCCAGCCCGCAGCATCAAGGATCCGGAGAACAAGGGAGCCCTGCTGATCCGCCATATGGACGAATTCAGCGGAAGCATGCATTACGATGATGGAATCCTGATGCTGGATGCCCGCGGCTGTATTTTAAATCAGGTTCTGTACTTTATCAGCAGGGGCTGTCCGGTGGCCGTCTATACGGAAAACGGCGGTTACGAGCTGATCAGCGGATACGATCAGTATAATGTAACCATTTACAGCCCAACGACAAAGGAAGCCCGTAAAATGGGCTTAAACGACGCCTCTCAGTATTTTTCAAATGTCGGAAATGACTTCGTCTGCGGCGTTTTTACGGAATAAGAAAGTGCGTTCTCTTTACAAATCCGCAGGATATGTTATAATCATTAAAGACACAAAAGAAAAACTTAATAAATTTGTAATAGATTAGATCATAATCAGAGGTGTGGAATGGAACAATATATTATGAAAGGCGGCAATCCGCTGGCTGGAGAAGTAACCATCGGCGGAGCCAAGAATGCTGCCCTGGGTATTCTTGCTGCTTCCATCATGACGGACGAAGACGTTGTTATCGAGAATCTTCCTGACGTCAGGGATATCAATGTATTACTGGAAGCCATCGAGGAAATCGGAGCTGATGTTGAGCGTATTGACAGACATACCGTCCGTATTAATGGGAAGTACATCCACGAAGTTTCCGTGGATGACGAATATATCCGTAAAATCAGAGCCTCTTATTATTTTATTGGGGCTATGCTGGGCAAGTATAAGAGCGCTCAGGTGCCGCTTCCGGGCGGCTGCAACATTGGCAGCAGGCCGATCGACCAGCATTTAAAGGGCTTTCGCGCGTTAGGTGCGGAAGTGAAGATCGAGCGCGGTGCGGTGATTGCGCATGCCATTGATTTAGTTGCCAGCCATATCTATCTGGATGTGGTCTCTGTGGGTGCGACCATTAATATCATGATGGCGGCAACCCTTGCAGAAGGACAGACCATATTGGAGAATGTGGCTAAGGAACCCCATGTGGTTGACGTGGCGAACTTCTTAAACAGTATGGGCGCCAACATCAAGGGAGCCGGTACGGATACCATCCGTATTAAGGGTGTAAGAAAGCTTCACGGCACGGAGTATTCCATTATTCCGGACCAGATCGAGGCGGGCACCTTTATGTGCGCTGCGGCGATTACCCGCGGTGACGTTACCGTAAAGAATGTGATACCGAAGCATTTGGAGGCTATTTCAGCCAAGCTTCTTGAGATGGGCTGTGAAGTGGTGGAATTTGACGACGCGGTGCGCGTGGTAGGCAAGACCCTTCAGAGACATACCGATATCAAGACACTGCCGTATCCTGGATTTCCGACCGATATGCAGCCGCAGATGACGGTGACACTTGCGCTTGCGGAAGGCGCCAGTGTTGTAACCGAAAGTATTTTTGAGAATCGTTTCCGCTACGTAGATGAGCTGTCCCGTATGGGCGGCAACGTAAAAGTAGAAGGCAACGTAGCCGTTATCGACGGCGTCAGGAAGCTTACCGGAGCATCTGTGAACGCGCCTGACCTGCGTGCGGGAGCGGCGCTTGTGATCGCGGGGCTCGCGGCGGAAGGCTATACGATTGTGGAAGAGATCGGATATATACAGCGTGGTTACGAGTGCTTTGAAGAGAAGCTTCAGGGGCTCGGCGCCATGATTGAAAAAGTGGATTCCGAAAAAGATGCGAAGAAATTCAAATTGAAGGTCGGATGAGTGAGTTAGAACAGCAGTAAGGGAAAAAGGGAGGAGCGCTGTGTTGAAAACAGGTCATTTGATTTTCAATACGGCCGCTCTTGTTATGAATCGATATAAAAATCGTGCAGAAACAGGATTGCAAAATTTGGATAATCGTGCTATACTGTGCAAGGTAAGGGGCATTGGCGCAGCTGGGAGCGCGTTCGCTTCGCATGTGAAAGGTCGTGGGTTCGAATCCCATATGCTCCACGGTAAAGGTCTGGTAGATACCAGGCCTTTTATTTTTGTGCTGAACTTTTAACAGCAGGTTCGGATTTTGCTTTTTCTGCTTTACGTGAAAGGGTCCGATTTTTCTTGCCTGTGCAGAAATCTGTACGTGGAAATGCTTTTCTGTGCGTTGCAATAAAGAGAGTGTCACATCAGCCGATATTGTTGGTGTGACACTCTCTTTTTTGCCTATTTCACTCTGTCAAGCAGGGCCAGTGCGCCCTGATAGTCGGCCTGTTTCTCCAGCAGTCCCCGGAAGAGTCCGGCTGCTTTTTCCTTTTCACCCAGTCCCAGAGCTCCGAGCGCCCGCAGATAATTGCAGTACTGTGTGCTGCGCAGCTGGATATCATCCTGGAAAACCTCAATTTCAGGAAGGGATACGGCAAAAAAGTCATAGGCTGCCTCATCAAATAAATGTTTTTCTCCATAAAAGATCAGCTGATGGAATGCCTTTCTGGCGGCTTCGGGCCGTCCCAGCTCCAGATTTGCCAGACCCTGATAGAAAATAAAGTCTGAAGGCTGATCGTTATAGTATAGTACGCTTCCCGGTTCTGAAGGACCCGAGGCGGCCAGGAGAAAATACTCAGTGGCTTTTTCTTCTTCTTTCATTTGACGGTAAGCGATTCCCATGTAATAGTGGGCTTCATTGTCAGGCACGTTGGGCAGCTTTCCCTCACCCAGGTTTTCCGGATAGGAGAGCGTCGCCGTCAAACAGGTCAGGGCATCGTGAGGGCGTCCTGCCTCCAGCTCCCGGTGAGCCAGCCGGATCAGTGCATAACGGTACTGGGCGCTAGCCTTGCCTTCTCCGCCTTCCCATGGATGGAAACGGTGGGTACAGAGCGCATCCAGGGCAGCTTCCCATTTCCCGGTGCAGTTCAGTAGGGTAATATAGCGCAGATACAAATCGTCCCGGTCATGGACCAGATCAAGGTGGGACTCCAGCCGTTCCAGCCTCTCTGTGTTTGACTGGTTCAGTCTGGCCGCCAGCTGGTCATATTCCAACAGAAAACGAGGATAATCAGGATCAATGGCGCAGGCCGTTTTCATCTCCTTTTCAGCCCTGGCCCCATCCTGCAGCTTGTTATAGCAGGCAATGGCCAGATTCCGGTGGGCTAAGGCTAAACCGTCTTTCTGTTCTACGGCTTTCTCCCAGTGTGCGATCGCGGATTCATACTGTTTCTTATCGTATAACAGGTTTCCAAGGTAGTAGTGAGCCATGGGCGCCTCAGGCAGTAACCCGACCGCTGTTTCCAGAATACGTATTTCCTCCACACGATTGGGGAAACAGTAGTCCGGCGAGGCCGCTTCCGCCTGGGTGAAGCAGGATATGGCTTTATCCGGATCGTTCAGTCTGGTATGGATATAGCCCTGATAGTACTGACACATGGGATTGCTGTCTTTGCAGGCATTGAGAACACAGAGCGCATCCTCATAGAAGCCGGCATTTACATAGTCCAGGGAGACCTCCAGGTAATTGTGGGATTCTCCGCGCATCTTTTCTTTCCAGTAGTCAAAACGGCCGTCATATACAGCCTGTTCATAAAGACAGCTCATATAAAGCGGATCGATCTCAAGACTTTCCTTTAACAGGGCGGAGGGATCCAGTCCGAGCTTACGGAGGAGAGCCGCTTTTAAGGATCGGGCCTTCATATTATGCCAGTTTCTGAGCATGGACTTAGAGGCAAAATCCAGTGCATCCTCGTACGCCCCCTTCTCTGAGGCCAGACAGGCCAGCCAGTAAAAGGCGGAGCTTTGTGTTTCCGCGCTCCAGGTGGCCTTATAGAAGGCATCGTAAGCCTCTTCCTTCTGTCCGTCGGCCATCAGGGCCAGACCCAGGTTAAACCAGCACTCTCCCGAATAGGGATTCGGATTCTTCCACGTCTGCTTTTTAATGGCAGCCCGGAAATAAGGGATACTGTCTTTGATACGTCCTCTCTTATAGAGCAGAAGACCGTAGCTGTTGTTCAGACGGATATCCGTGGAATCCCTTTTCAGCCCCTCCAGATAATAATCCGCAGGTTCAAAGGTGGCGTGGCGGTACTGCTCCAAATGAGTCCCGGCCAGATACAGTTCTTCCGTGGACTTCATTTCCTCCGGGGATTTCATCGGTTCCGCTGGCTCTGGTATCGGCTCGGGCTGTTTCTCATAGACGGTGTATTCCACTAATACTTTATTCCCACAGGAAACCGTCACGGTGCAGCCGCTCAGCCTGTCCGGCGCGGGGAAGGAAGCTGCGTAGCTTGTTTCCGGGCTTAAGTCCACGGTGTTCTCATAAAGAAGGGCCCGGGGATTTTTCTGTGTAACCTGGATTTTTGCCTGTTCATATACACCAGTCGTGTAAACTTTTAGAACGGCAGTCCCATCCGTGCCTTCAGACAGGCTTACGGCTGCCTCTCTGGTGGCGTTTCCTACCCGTCCCACCCCTTTATAGGGCATGAAATACTGTACAAAAGTCTTTTCCTCGTGAGGCTTCAGCCATGTAAAATCAGGCTGATTGTCGGTGAATACGCCGGTCATCAGCTCAATATAGGGTCCGTCGGTTTCCGTTAAATTCCTGTCCCAGGTACGGCCGAAGTCGCCGTTTCCCCAGGTCCACTGTTTTTTGCCCGGAGAGACATGGTGATCCGCGACGTGGAGCAGTCCCGCTTCCAGATTCTCATCGTAATTTCCGATAAAATCATAATCGGAGTGAGCGGCCATATAGGATGTCGGAACCTTTACATTCTTATAGCGGGAGATGTCCACGCCTGCGGAATAGTCGCATTTGTAATACTCACCGGTGGCGATGGGAAATGTGGAAACAGCCCGTTTTCCATGGTCCATGACGGCATGAACATCCGGAGGAAAGACAGAAAACGTATCATCATTAACCGGAACCGCGGGATTTGCCCACCACAAAAAGGTCTGGGGAAGATCCGTATGATTATAAAGCTGGCCTTTGATTTCAATATAGGCCTTTCCCGGATAAAGAGAGATAGCGGCCATCCCTTTTGTGCCATACATCTTGTCCGTCTCACCGACATATATGGTGCAGGAACCGTCGTCATTGGAGGTAAATGTATAATCGACTGGAGAGTAGGTGGATGGCCTGTGATGCTGGGGCCAGTTAAATTCGATTCCGCCGGAGATCCATGGTCCGGTGAGCCCGACGAGGGCGGGTTTGATCACATGATTGTAATAGACAAAATCGTATCCGTTCGTCTTATCGTAGGCCCTTTGGATCCTGCCGCCCAGTTCAGGAAGCACACAGACCTTTAGATATTCGTTTTCCAGATATACGGCACGATAGGATACATCCTTTTTATCGTCCAATACCTTTTCAGTGACAGGAAGGGGATATACCTTGCCCGTGCTTCCCTGATAAGCTCTTTTTTCAATAAATAAAGGACTTTTTTCCGGAGGAGCCATCGAATAGGTAGGGATGATACAATCCTCCTCCCAGATTCTTACATGTTTTGCCATAATAAATCCCTCTTTCTACTTTAATTATAACGCTATTTTATCATGGCAAAAATAGAAATAGAAATGCCTTATCATGAATAAAGATGGACAATATTCCGCAAATATGATATTCTCCATTCATGGATAATTTTATGGGATGGAAAAGAGACGGGTTTAAGGGAGAGCGGATGTTTGTGCTTCCTACGGAATCCTTCCGGGATTATGTGGAGCATCCTCAGGTAAGAAGGATGTATCTGACCGATGTGGGATTTTTCCCCTGTGCGGCGCACCATTACCGGGAGAGAAGAGATGGAATTGAAGAATTTATCTTCATTTACTGCATGGAGGGCAGTGGTACCATTGAAGCAGCAGGCAGCAAATATGTGCTCCATGAAAATGAGGCGTTCTGTATTCCGCAGTTTACGGGACACCGTTACTATGCGTGTGAGGAAGATCCATGGAGTATATTGTGGGTGCATTTTAAGGGAGAGGACGTCCGGTATTTCCCCCTTATGGAGTATCGTGTGGTAAAACTGAACTCTCAGAATGCCACCAACCGTATGCTGTTTCTGTTTGAGCTGCTGTTCCGGGTTCTGGAGGCGAACTATACTCTGGGCAATTTCATCTATATTTCACAGGTTCTGTCCCTGATTCTGGCGGAGACCTACGACCGTGAAAAGCACAATTCGACCCAGGAGCAGAACCGGCACGTGACCAATGTGATCCGGTATATGTACAAGCATTTAAATGAAAATCTTACGCTTAAGATGATCGTGGATGAATTTGAGCTGTCCAGGAGTTACCTGAATTCTATTTTTCAGAAATATACCCGCCATGCGCCTCTGGACTTCTTTATACATCTGAAGATGAAAAAGGCGTGCGCCATGCTGCGCACCACCGACATGTACATCTATGAAGTGGCTCAGAATCTGGGGTACTCAGACCAGTATTATTTTTCCCGTGTATTTAAAAATGTGGTGGGGATGTCGCCGAAGGAATATAAAAACAGCGACTATTTTCATTATAAAGAATGACGGGCCTGGAGGGAGGAATGCTGCGTGAAAGTAAACGAAAACCGGATCGCGCCGGAATCGGAATATTTTGTTTATTCTCCCAGTGCGGTGGCACGAAATACATTTTTCTATCCAATATGCACCGGACACTTTATTTATGACCCCCATTATGAGCTGCGCAGGACCTCTTACGACAGCTATTTGCTGATGTACGTACAAAAAGGGCAGTTTATACTGGAATGTGAGGGGAAAAAGCAGACGGCCGGTATGGGCAGCTTTGTCCTCCTGGACTGTTACCGCCCTCATGCCTATTACTCAGACACGGGATGGGAGAGCATCTGGTGTCATTTTGACGGGCAAATGGCCAGGGCGTATTACGACCTGACGGTATCTTATCTGGGCAATATTTTTACGCTTGTCGATGATTATCCTGTGCTGAATAAGATGACAGCCATTTATCAGACCTTTGCAGAGGGAAGGCCCATACGTGAGGCGCTGTTGTCCAAGCAGCTGACCGACATCTGGACCGCCCTTCTCCTGGATCAGGCGGAGCGGCCCGGATCCAGGAAGATCGGGAGAGTCTCCGTGTGGGACGGGGATTCCATTGGAATGGAAAATGTAATTTCTTATATTAATGAGCATTTTACCGGAAAAATTACGATTCAGACGCTGGCAGAACAGGCGATGCTCAGCCAGTACCACTTTACCCGCATGTTTAAGAGCTATACCAGTTTTACGCCTCACGAATACATCGTAAATATCAGAATCAGCGCGGCAAAGTATATGCTGAAGAACACCGGCCTTTCGGTAAAGGATATTAGCCTGGACGCGGGATTTCCCAGTGAGAGCGCGTTCTGCACGGCTTTTAAGAAAAAAATGGGGATTACACCTACGGAGTACCGCAACAGCATGGCGTAGGGAATAACCGCATTTTTTTGAAACAAATTCCGCAACATTAGGAAATACTTCTGTTTTTGTTTATAGTATAGTAAAAACAGTTGCAGCAGTTACAGAAAAAGGCTTAAGTATTTCAGCAGAAGGAGCGGGACATGTATTATTCATTAGAGGGGAATTGGAAAGCGGTTTTAAGTGACGGAACAGAGGGGGATATCAGACTGCCGGGAACGTTGGATGAAAACAGGCTGGGGCATAAGGATCTGGGGCTGAATCAGTGGCATTCTGACGCAGAGAATGGAGGCGAAGGGTTTAATCCCGATGCGCCCATAGCCACGCGTTTTACCAGAAAGTATACGTATGAAGGAGAGGCGCTTTTTTCCCGCAGAATATCCTTTAAACAGGAGGAGGGGGAACGGGTCTTTCTGGAGGCGGAGCGCTCACGCTGCCTGAAATTGCTGGTGGATGGCAATGAGGTGCCTCATTTTATTCCGGCCTCCATCAATACGCCTCAGGTGTTTGAGGTGACGGGAATGCTGGGTGAGGATACAGAGCTGACCCTTGTTTCGGATAACAGCTATCCCGGACTGCCCCATGATGCCATTGTATTTTCCTCGGCGGCCACGGACGAGACACAGACAAACTGGAACGGAGTTCTGGGATACGTGAGGCTCCGCACAGAAAAAGAGGTCTTTTTATCGTCGCTGCGGGTATACCCTGTGCAGCAGACCCTTACGGTGGCAGCTGATCTGTCTGTGAGCGGAAAGGGGCTGAGGGCTGGCACGGGAATGGAGGAGGGTTCCGGTACGGCAGACTGCTCGGGAATGGCGGACTGTTCCAGCACGGCGAACGGTGCCGGTATGCCGGAGGCGGACGGTGCATGGCATGGGACACTGACGATTCGTTCGGAAGCTCTGGCCGAGACGTGTATTACCACTCCCGTCACGCTATCGGAGGGCATGAATGAGATCAGAATAGAGGGACTTCCCCTCGCTGAACATGTAAAACGCTGGGATGAATATGAAGGAAACTTATATGAACTGTCGGCACTGCTGACCGGAGATGAAGAAAAAAGGGTGACCTTTGGTGTGCGGGATTTTGGAGATAATGGAAAGGGAAGACTCGCTCTGAATGGGAGAACCATTTTCCTGCGAAGCGAGGCAAACTGCGCGGAATTCCCGGAAACCGGATATACGCCTATGACGGAAAATGAATGGACGGACATTCTGAATACTTACAAGGCTTATGGAATTAACTGCGTCCGTTTCCACTCTCACTGCCCATCGGAAGCCGCGTTTGCGGCGGCTGACCGGCTCGGTATGATGATGCAGCCGGAACTGTCCCACTGGAATCCCAATGACGCCTTTGAGTCCGGGGAGAGCTTTTCCTATTACCAGCAGGAGCTTGCCCTTACGATCCGATGGCTGGCCAATCATCCCTCTTTTGTCATGCTTACCTTTGGCAATGAGCTTTGTACCGGCGAGACGGGACGTGAGCGGATGAGCCATATGCTGGAGCAGGCGCGCGCTCTGGACAGCACGCGGCTGTACGCGAACGGATCCAACGTACATTATGGAAGAATTGGCTGTGATCCGGACAGCGGCTTCTATACATCCCAGTCCTATTTTGAGGCGCCTCTGCGCGGAACCTTTGCAGGAGAAGCAGAGCCGCAGAAGAAGACCGGGCGTATCCGCGGATATATTAATAATCAGTACCCCAATACCAGAACTAATTATGACGCTTCGATGGAGAAACTGCGGCAGACATTCCAAAAGCCTGTATTCAGCTTTGAGGTGGGACAGTTTGAGGTCCTTCCGGATTTTGAGGAGCTGACTGCTTTCCAGGGAATTTCTGATCCGGCAAATTTCCGTATAATCCAGGAAAAAGCGGACATGCTGGGGCTTTCCCCTGTGTGGAAACGGTACGTGGAGGCATCGGGAGAGCTTTCCCGCATTGGATACCGGGAGGAGATAGAAGCAGCCATGCGCACGAAAGAGCTGTCCGGGATTTCGCTCCTGGGGCTTCAGGACTTCCCGGGACAGGGGACGGCGCTTGTAGGCATGATGAATTCCCATATGCAGCCCAAGCCATATCCCTTTGCCAGACCGGAGCTGTTCCAGTCCTTCTTCAGAGACCAGCTTCCTCTGGTACAGATGGAAAAATATACATACTGCGCGGACGAAGTGCTGAAGGCGGACATTCTGGCGGCAAATTTCGGCAAAAAGGATGTCTGTGAAAGACCGGTGTATGAGTTAAAAGGAAGCGGAATCTCAGTAGAAGGGACTTTGCCCGAGGCTGACTGCCGGATGGGAGAGCTGAGCCATGCCGGGACATTGGAAATTCCGCTGAATATGGTTAAAAAAGCAGCCCGCCTCGATTTGACCGTAAGAATCGGAGAGATGAGCAATACATATCCGGTATGGGTTTATCCTGCCGAAAATCCAGTGTGTCCTGAATCCGTCTATGAGACAGAGCGTCTGGACAGCAGGGCGAAAGAAGTTCTGGAGGCAGGCGGGCGTGTGTACTTAACACCGCCTTCCAGAGAAGAGAATCTACCCCACTCCATTCGGGCTCAGTTTACTACAGACTTCTGGTCTGTCGGTAATTTCGCCGCTCAGGAGGGCGGCATGGGGCAGCTTATAGATGAGAAACACCCTCTATTTGAGGAATTTCCTACGGAATTTCATACAAACTGGCAGTGGTGGCCGATGGCCGGCCAGCGGGCGGTCATTCTGCCTCAGCCGATGAAGGCGATTATCACGGAGATGGACAGCTATGCCTATATGCGTCCCATGATCCAGCTGATGGAATGCCGCTGCGGGAACGGAAAACTGATGCTTTCTTCTCTGGGACTGCAGGAGCTGCAGCAGTACCCTGAAGCGAGGGCGCTTCTGTCTGCCATTTACCATTATATGGACTCAGAAAGATTTGATCCTGAACAGAGTATGGAGGCGGAGATCATTGAGAAACTGGTAAGATAAATATAGTACGCGGTATTTAGAGGAAAAGGGCTGTCTCCCGTATTATGGGAGATGGCCCTTTTCTGAGTGTGGTGACTCGTGCAAAGAGGGGGAACGTGATCATTTACAATGCTGAAATAGTAAGAAAAAATATCTTGTAAATAAGCAGAATGACGAACAAATGACACTTTTAAAAAACGGAGCAGTGTAAAATAATCCATCAAAAGGAAATATACATCATTTCTGTTGTGCATAAATGATGATATACTTGTTTTATTAAAAGCAGGCAGGAACCTTCAGGGGTTCAGCAAAAATTTAAAAAAAATGGTAACTGTTGACAGGCTTTACAAGCCGCTGCACTAAGCGTCCAAAGGACGCCTGAAGAGTGACAGTGGCATGTATCGCACGTAAGAGACCAGAATGCGGCCTCTAAGTGCTCGTAACGAGGAGAAGGAAAGGAGTAATTGTTATGAAGAAAAGAATGTTTGCTATTTTGCTTACAGCGGCCATGGTGATGACGTCTCTCAGCGGCTGCAAAAGCTCTGACAGTGGTGACAGTAAAAAAACGACGGCTGCGGAAGAAAGTACATTATCTGATACCGGGGGCGGAGACGGGGAGGAAGTGACTCTGACTATCTGGGACTGGGACGAAGCTCATCTGACTCATATGACGGAGTGGTATCATGAGCGCCATCCGAATGTAAATTTTGATACACTGGTAGTCTCGACAGACGATTACTTCCAGAAACTGCAGAGCGCTCTGGCCAGCGGAAGCGGCGCCCCCGACATTATATTGAGTGAGATCGGTTACAGAGGCAAAGTGTTCGATTTAGGTATTCTGGAGGACCTCTATAAAGAACCGTACAATGTAAAAGCGGATGAGATGTTTGACTTTGTCACCCAGCTGGGAGCAGGGCCAAACGGTGAACTGTACGGCGTGGAACAGCAGATATGCCCGAGCGGTTTTGCATACCGCAGGGATCTGGCCAAAGAATATTTGGGAACGGATGATCCGGACGAAATAAGCGCCATGATTTCCGACTGGGACAAGGTATTTGAAGTTGGTGAGCAGATCAGGGAAAAGAGCGGCGGCAAGGTAACGATATTCCCTGGAATGACGATTTTTCTGAATGGTATTTTAGTGAATCAGAATGTAAGCAATTATATTGATGGAGATACGGTGGACCTTACAGGACGGTATCAATCCGTTCTGGAAACGGCAGCCCGGTTTAACCAGGCGGGACTTCTGGGAAAGCAGGAGGATAATACACCGGCATACAATAACAGCTATTCATCGGGAGAGATTATGTTCTACCCCTGTGCTCCATGGAGTGTAAAATGGGGAATTGCCAGCAACGATCCCAATGGTTCCGGCAACTGGGGACTGACCAAGGCTCCGGGAAATGGATATACATACGGCGGCACATCGGTAAGTATTTATTCAGGAAGTAAAAATAAAGAAGCTGCATGGGAGTATATCCAGGAAGTCTACTGTACGGGAGACGGTGTGAAGGAAGCATACGAGCAGTATGGCTTCATGACAGGCTTTAAGGCGCCATATGAAGATGAGAATTCCTATTTCTTCTCAGAAAAAGGACAGTATGATGAGTTCTTCGGCGGTCAGAAGCTGGCTGATTACTTTATCAATACAATCGCCGTTACGACTCAGGGCCAGGTTCAGACCAGGCATGAGGCGAATGTGAAGACCGCTCTGAGAAGTGTGGCTGCCCAGATGACTGCCAATTCATCCATGACAGCGGATCAGGCTCTGGAAATACTGAAAACAGAGACCCAGACACTGATTCCGGGCGCGACCTTAAAATAGAACGATTAAGGGAAAGCTGCCGGTAATGGCAGCTTTCCTGATTATCACGGCGACTCATACCAGTACTGCTTTGCATGAATCCTACAGTAACGGCACTCGCTATTCACGTCTGCAAAGCTGTACTGGCAATCGTTCGAACAGGAGCAAGATGTAAAATGCACAGATTGGAGCCAATCATGAATAAAAAGAAAAAAAGCGCCCTGCATAAAGCGGGTAAATGGCCTTATCTATTTTGCCTTCCCTTTCTGTCTGCCTATTTTCTGTTTAGCATGTTTCCCATGCTGTATTCTCTGAAAATCAGCTTTTATGACTGGAATGGTTTCGGGGCAAAGACCTTTGTGGGAATAAAGAATTACCTGGATCTGTTTACGAAAGACCCTCTGTTTCTCAAATCTCTTGGAAATACGATTATTTTAATGGCGTTTTCCACTCCCATTACCGTGCTGCTTGGTTTAGGCGTTGCCTATCTGCTCTTTGATATTGGGCGGGGCAAGAGAATCTATCAAACCGTAAACTTTTTCCCGTATATTACAACGCCTGTGGCAATCGGCTTCATCTTTTCTTACTTATTCGACTGGCAGTCGGGATACGTAAATAAGCTGTTGATCTGGCTGGGGGCTTTAAACGAACCGTTTTTCTGGCTTGGAAGTGAGATCGCTTCTAAAGTAATTATAGTGATCATGATTGTGTGGCGGTATCTGGGATACTACATGACCATTTATCTGGCGGCGATGACGTCCATTTCGTCAGAGGTATACGAGGCCGCGGCTGTAGACGGAGCCAGTAATTTTAAGATATTTACGAAGATTACCGTGCCCATGCTGCGCAATACGACCAGATTCTTAATTATCACATCCCTGATCGGCGGTCTGCAGATGTTTGAGGAACCAAAGCTTTTATTCAGCGGCTGGGCTTCTCTGGGGAACGGGCAGACCGGAGGCCCTGGCCACACGGCTCTTACTACCGTATGGAAATTCTTTAACGATGCATTCAGTCAGGATTCCAGACTGGGTTACGGTTCCGCCATGGCCTACACACTGTTTGTCATAATCATGCTGTTTTCTGTGGTTGGCTTCAGACTCAGCAGGGGAAAGGATGGAAAAGGTGAATAATAAAGCAAGAAGACGTATAGGTTCCGTTGTAAAACAGCTCCTTCTGATTTTTATGACACTGATCATGTTTTTCCCGCTCTACATCGTATTTATCATGGGTACCTATTACAGTGAAGATATATTTAAGGCAATGCCGATCCTGCCGAGCAGCTATCTGTTGAATAATCTTCGCATGGTCATCTCGAAGGGGTATTTTCAGGCGTATTTAAACTCTATCATCGTTTCTGTCTGTTCGGTAGCGATCAGTGTGCTCATCTCCACGATGATTGGCTTCGCCCTCGCAAAGTATAATTTCAAAGGGAAAAAAATCATCTTTGGGTTTGTCATGGCTATTATGATGATACCAGGACAGATTTCACTGATCGGCTACATGCTGGAAATGAGAACGCTGCGGCTTTCCAGTACGCTGCTTCCTCTGATCTTCGCATGGGCGGCTCATCCGCTGGGCGTGTTTCTCATGACTCAGTTTATCAGTGATGGAGTACCTGATGAACTTCTGGAATCGGGACGGCTGGACGGCTGTTCAGAGCCGGGCATCTTTTTCAGGCTCGTTGTTCCCTGTGTGAAGCCGGGGATTCTTACACTCTCCACACTGGTATTTCTATGGTCTTGGAACAATTACGTGCTGCCGGTTATTATGATTAACAAACAGGAACTCTTCACGATTCCGCTGATGGTAAATAACCTGTCCAATTCTTTCAGAAGCGACTATGGCGCCATCATGTGCGCTCTGGCGCTGTCTGTTCTGCCTATGATCGTGATCTTCAGTCTCTGTTCCAAAACATTTATCAAAGGAATAGCGGCAGGCGCGGTAAAAGGGTAGGCGTGTCCAGAACATTATAATATAAGGAGCAAAAATTATGGCATTGGAAAGAATAAGCTTGAACAACTGGAAATTCAATCTGGGAGAAGAAATGATCTGTCCGGAACAGGCGGCAGAAGTGTCGGTTCCCCATACGTGGAATGTGGAGGAAGGGACAGAGGATTACTGGGGGACAGGGTGGTATGGTTATACCTTTATCCCGGAAGAAGACTGGAAGAATAAGAGAGTACAGATTCTGTTTCACGCGGTCTATCATGACGCCTGTGCCTGGCTGAACGGCGAGGAAGTGGTCTGTCACCAGAACTCCGGTTATACGCCGTTTGCGGCAGAGCTTACGGATTATCTGAAGTTTGGGGAGGAGAATCTGCTTTCGGTGAAGGCGGACAATCGTTTCTCTCCTGACATGCTCCCTTATGAGAGGAGCTTCGACTGGGCAAATGACGGAGGTCTGATCCGGCCGGTGGAACTGCTGGTTACGGGCGGAAGTTTTCTGACCACTCCCCAGGTGACGGCCAGGCCTGTGATTACGGTAAGTGACGGCCGCCAGGACGGAGGCAGCGCCGTATTGGGCTTAAAGGCCGGAATCAATGGGAGTACGTCTGAGCAGCATACTCTGGAATGGAAGCTGTACGAGGGCTGCGATGGTGCAGAGACCCTGAAGACCGAAGGCTGCGAGGTATGCAGGGGAAGCCAGGCAGAGATTTCCGGGCGACTTCTGGATTCTATAAGATTTTGGCATTTCGACAGTCCCAGCCTCTATACGCTGAAGCTGGTGCTGAAGGCGGAGGGCACTGTTACAGACCGGCAGTCCATTGTCTTCGGTTTCCGGGACATTCATGTGAGGGGCAGCCAGATTATACTGAATGGAGAGCCGGTCCGTCTCACCGGTACAGAGTGGATGCCGGGCTCAGATCCGGAATGCGGAATGGCAGAATCCAAAGAAGCGCTTGAAAAAATGCTGCTCTGTCTGAAGGAATCCAACAGTATACTTACCCGTTTTCACTGGCAGCAGGATGATTGGGTGTATGACTGGTGTGACCGGCATGGTATGCTGGTGCAGGAGGAGGTTCCCTTCTGGGGGGCGACCCCTTCCGTAGCAGGGGAGCAGCAGTGGAAAATATTTAAGGAACAGCTTCAGGAAATGGTAAGTGCTCACCGGAATCATCCCTCTGTTTTTGCGTGGGGTGTCGGAAATGAGCTGGATGGCCAGGCGGAGGAAACGATCCAGTACATCAAGGATGCAGTGGCTTATACCCACCGTATGGATCCGGACAGGCCGGCAAACTACGTCTCTAACTCGATTTTCAAAGCTCCCGCGCTGGACGGAACTGCACACGGGGATATCATGATGGTCAATGATTACATCGGAACCTGGCACGGAGATCTGGATCAGTATGGAGAATGGGACCGTATTGCTGCTGCCAATCCGGATAAACCGGTCATACCGTCTGAGTTTGGCCTGTGCGAACCAGCCTTTTCGGGGGGAGACAAACGAAGAGAAGAGATTTTCCTGGAAAAATTAAAGTGCTATAGGAGCTATCCGAATATTGCAGGAACCATTTATTTCTGCCTGAATGACTACCGGACCCAGATGGGGGAAGACGGTGAAGGAAAATGGAAGAAGCGGGTTCATGGTTCCACCGGGCTTAAGGGAGAGGCGAAGCCTTCCTATTACGCGGTGCAAAGAGAGTATGCTCCGGTAGAGGTATCCGTCCAGGAGGGTGAGATTACTCTGACATGCCGGGATACTCTTCCCTGCTATGAGGTAAAAGGATACCGGATGAGAATCGGGACAGAGATGCTTGATATTCCGGATCTGAAGCCGGGAGACCGGTGGTGTGTGCCTTCGAAAGGGATCGGGGCAGAAGAAAGAATTGAAATATTCCGGCCAAATGGCGAACGGGTTATGTAAGGGGAAATGGAGAAAGAGGCCATCTGATGGCTTCTTTCTCCATTTCTTCTTTTGTGAACTGTACCATGGCACTCCTTATTCCAGCCAGTGGTGGCCAAAGGTGTTTAAGAGCGTTTCCGCCTCCCTGGGGCCGCGGGTTCCGGGAAGATAGGGGTGCAGCGGCAGATTCCGGGAGGCCGCAAGCAGTTTTAACTGTTCAATGTAGTTCCAGCTGATCTCGATCTGATCCCACTGGGAAAACCAGGAACGCTCGCCTTCGATGCAGGCGGTGAGGAGCCGTTCGTAGGCCTCAGGTGTATTGACCTGATTTTCTAAAATACAGTTCTGACAGAAGTCCATGCTGGCGGTCACCACCTCTTCCGAATCGCCCGGACGTTTGATGTTAAAACGGAGATAGATGCCTTCCGTCGGCTGAATCTTGATCAGAAGAATATCGGGCTCTGTTTCGGGATCGGGGCGGCGGAAGATGACTGACACCTCGGTTTCACGCAGGCCGGTCCTCTTGCCGGTGCGGATATAGAAGGGCGTCCCGTTCCAGCGGTCATTGTCGATAAAGAGACGCATACAGGCATAGGTTTCCGTACCGGATTCCGGGGATACCAGAGGTTCGCTTCGGTAGCCGTCGTACTGTCCCAGGATGAGGGACTGCTCCAGATCTTCCGGCGTCACCGGCTTAAGTGCCCTTAAGACCTCCAGCTGGCGTGCGTGCATCTCCTCGCTTGTAAATGCGCCGGGCCGTTCCATTGCCAGGATGGACAGTATCTGAAACAGATGGTTCTGCACCATGTCCTTGAGGGCCCCGCTGGCATCGTAATAGCCGCCGCGGTTTTCTACCCCCACGTCCTCCAGTGCGGAGATTTCCACTGCCTCGATCATTTCCCCGTTCCAGGCATTTGCGAAGACCGGGTTGGAAAAACGGATTGTCTGTATGTTTCGTATCATTTCTTTGCCGAGATAATGGTCGATGCGGTAGATGTTTTCCGGGCCAAAGCACGATTCCAACTGCCGGTTTAACTCTTTTGCTGAGGAAAGCGTTTCTCCGAACGGCTTTTCAATGATGATTTTTCCTTCTTTTAAATTGGAAATCGTCTTCAGACCCGCCGCAATGACGGAAAAAAAGCGGGGGGCGACGGCAAGATAGAAGATATGGGACGCAGCCTGCAGTGCCTCATACGCTTGTCCCAGTCCTTCATAGGCTGTCCCGTCGGAAAAATCCATACGGTAATACTCCAGATGCCCGGCAAAGTCTGCAAAGGACTCCTCCGAATAGGGGAGGCGGGAGAATCTGCGGATCCAGTCCCGGGCCAGGGCGGTATAGGAGGCGGTATCGTAATCACGGCGGCCGATCAGAAGGATTTTGCTGCGGGCGGGCAGCTTTCTGGTCCGGCTCATGGTATACAGAGCCGGAAGCAGCTTGCGAAAGGTCAAATCGCCGGTTCCGCCGAAGATGGTAATGCAGGTGTCATACTTCATGGCCGGCCCTCCATTCGTGATGGAATATGCCTTTCCTGTCAGTGCGCTCAAATGTATGTGCGCCGAAGAAGTCGCGCTGCGCCTGAATCAAATTGGCTCCGGACGCTTTCGCGCGGAAGCTGTCTAAATACGAAACTGCGTTAAAGAATGCCGGAACAGGCAGACCCGAGGAGACAGCCAGGCCTGTGGTCTTCCTTAAATTCTCCTGGTACCGGTTGATGCGGGATAAGAAGAAATCGTCAAAGATCAGACTCTCCAGCTCCGGATACTTTAAAAAGGCTTTGGTAATGTCGTTTAAAAACTCGGCCTGAATAATGCAGCCGGCGCGGAAGATGGAAGCGATGGTGCCGAGATCTAAATTCCAGCCAAAACGGTGGGAGGCATCCTGCATCAGCGAGAATCCCTGGGCGTATGCGATGATTTTACCCGTATAGAGCGCCTCGCGGACCATTTCTGCAAAAGCCTGCTTGTCTTCGACGGCCGTGACTGCCGGTGCATGGATGAGGGAAGATGCCTTTTGGCGCCGCTCCAGATGGTTTGACATGACGCGGGCATTGCAGGCAGCGGTGATCATGGAGATATCGACGCCCTGTTTCAGGGATTCGATGCTGGCCCAGCGGCCCGTTCCCTTCTGTCCCGCACTGTCGAGAATATGATCGATGATATCCCCGTCAGCCATGTCGTCGGCTTCGAGGAAAATGTCGGCGGTGATTCCGATGAGATAGCTGTGCAGTTCTCCCTTGTTCCAGGTGCGGTATATGTCCGCCAGCTCCCGGTTGGTAAAGCCGCCGGCGTACTTGAGCAGGAGGCAGGATTCGGCGATCAGCTGCATGTCGGCATATTCGATGCCGTTATGAACCATTTTTACGTAATGTCCGGCGCCCTCAGGGCCGATATAGGCGCAGCAGGGTTCATTTTTTGTCTTAGCTGCAATGGTTTCAAGGATCTGCTGAACCGATTCATAGGCTTCACGGGAACCGCCGGGCATGATGGAAGGGCCGAACCGCGCGCCTTCCTCCCCTCCGGATATACCGACGCCGAGGTAGCGCAGCCCCTTTTCTTTCAGCAGCGCCGCGCGGCGGTTCGTGTCTCCAAAGTAGGAATTACCGCCGTCCATGATAAAATCACCTTCATCCAGAAGCGGAATCAGCTGATCGATCACGGCATCCACGGGCGCGCCGGCCTGAATCATCAGCATGATCTTTCGGGGCCTTCGAAGGGCGGAAACCAGTTCGGGCAGACTGAAAAATGGGATCAGATTATGATGCGGATGTTCTTCCATGACCTTCTGCGTGACTTCAGGACTGCGGTTATAGCCCGCCACCTGGAAGCCGTGATCAGCCATGTTCAGGGCGAGGCTGCGCCCCATGACGGACAGGCCGATCAGGCCGATATCCAAAAGCTCGGGAGTGGGTTCTGTCTTCTTTAAATTTTCTTTCATAGGTTGTACGTTCCTTTCTTTAAAAGCTGTCAACAATGGGTGAGCGATTCGTTTAGACCGCCAGGGCCTCGACCTCAGGAGCCGGGACTACGGCCGGGGGAGAACCTAGGCCTCAGGAGCCAGGACCACGGACACGGCCTCGGGAGCCGGGACTCTGGAACACAGTTCGGTAAGCATGCCGGTGTCAGGATCCAGCCGGAAGCTTACCAGGCCGCCTTCATAGCGGTTGACTGCGAGCAGAAATTTACTGTCACCGGTGATTATGAAATCTCTGGGATAGCTGCCGCCGCTTTCCGTCTGCTGAATCATTTCCGCCTCAAAGCCATGCAGCCGGTAAACGGTGATGAGGTCCGCGTGCCGGGTTGACAGATAGAGAAAGCGTTCATCGGGAGAGAGGCGGATGGCCGCGGATATGGCGGCCGGAGACCAGACTCTGCCCTCCGGAAGCAGCTTTTGTACGCTCTTTAATGTGAACTGGGGGCCGTCTCCGGCCTCGTACAGGAACAATTCATTGGAGAGTTCGCTGACGAGGAAAAAACGTTTGTGGGCCTGGTCGAAGACGCCGTGTCTTGGGCCGGTGCCCTTCGGGAACGTGATGGAACCGGCTTCTGCAAAGTCGCGGTCCATATCGAACAGCAGGATCCGGTCACGAAGAAGGCAGGGAACCATCATAATGCGGCCATGAAACAGAATCTGGTGACAGCCGGCTTTATATCCGGTCTCTATGCGTTTGTAAAGGGTGATGCCGCCAGGTTCTTTCCGGTAAATGAGGATGCTGCCCTCATGGTAATTAGCCGTATAGATAAATGCGTCATCCTGAATGACGTAACAGGCGCTTCCTGTCTCCTCGAATAATTCGCCTGTCAGCCGCGGGCGCTCTCCTGCGGTATCAATAAGGCAGACACCAGCTTTCCCGTCTTTTACGATGGGGGAGGCGAGCTGCCCGTGATATAGGGACAGGTATTTGGAATCGGGTGCTGTATAATACAATTCCGGTCCGGTTATGATACCCGTATCAGAATCAAACTGAAAACGGTAAATACCGTCACTTTGCGCAGAGAAGTATGTTCCGAGATAACCATTTTGTACTTGCAAACTTTTGCCTCCTGACTTATAATAAAATATGTAATAAAAATAGTTACAGTTTCTGACTGTTATTATAATGATTACAGTTAAGGATGTCAATGGTTTTTCCTATAATATCTATAGGAAAGGAGGAGATTAATACGATATCACTCATTTGGGAGTATTTTGGCAGTCATATGGGAGACTATCTTACCGTGCTCCGGGAGCACGTGGTGATCAGTCTCATGGCGCTGGCCATATCCGTGCTTCTGGGAATATCCATAGGATATGTCTGTGTCCGCACTCCAAAGCTGGAAAAATGGCTGGTTGGGACATTTCAGACCCTGCGTATCGTTCCCAGCCTGGCGATCCTGATTCTGCTGATTCCATTGCTGGGAACAGGAGTGAAACCGGCTCTGGCAGCTTTGGTATTGCTGGCGGTTCCGCCCATACTGCTCAATACAGTTACAGGGTTGACGGAAGTGCCGGATTTTATGCTGGAAACGGCGAGAGGATTGGGAATGACAGAAAAGCAGGTGATGTTCCGCGTGAAGTTTCCGATGGCATTTCCCCTCATCATGACCGGTGTGAAGACCGCCATGATCGAGATCGTGGCCAGTGCCGCCCTTGCGGCTAAGATCGGAGCGGGCGGGCTTGGCGGCCTGATATTTACCGGCCTGGGCTTAAACCGCCTGGATCTGCTTCTGGTGGGAGGCATCTCCGTGGCTCTGCTGTCCCTTGCATCGGGAGCGATTCTGGATGGAATCGAAAAAATGCTGACGCCGTATCTTAGGACGGCGCCGCGCAGAAGGAATATAAGAGAGAGAAAGAGAGGAATCATATGAAAACACAGAATAGAATCAAGAAAATAGCTGCCCTGGCTCTTGCCGGCGTGATGGCGGCAGGACTGACCGCGTGCGGGGGATCCGCTTCCGGAGGGGAGACCATCCGGGTGGGCTCCAAAGATTTCACTGAGAGCCTGGTGGTCTCGGAAATCTATGCGCTGGCCCTGGAGAATGCCGGTTATAAGGTGGAAAGAAAACAGGATATCGCGGGATCGGTCGTTCATACATCTCTGATTAATAATGAGATTGATCTGTATCCGGAGTACACGGGAACTGGTCTGCTTTCGATTTTACAGATGGACATGATAACGGATCCGGAGGAAGTATACCGGACGGTTAAGGATGAATATGAGAAGCGTTTCAGCGTGACATGGCTGGATTATTCGAAGGCGAACGACGGACAGGGACTGGTGATCCGGACGGATGTGGCAAAACAGCTGGGGATCAGCACCATTTCTGATTTACAGGAGCATGCTCCGGAACTGCGCTTCGCCTCTCAGGGTGAATTTGATGCGAGAGAGGATGGCCTCCCGGCGCTGGAAAATAAGTACGGCACTTTTGACTGGAAATCCAGCCGTGTATATGACGGCGGCTTGAAGTATGAGGTGCTTTTAAATGGAGAAGCCGATGTGGCGCCTGCCTATACGACCGAAGGGCAGCTGGCAGAGAAGGACAAGTTTATGCTTTTGGAAGACGACAAACAGGTGTGGCCTCCGTATAATCTGGCTCCGGTGGTCCGTGACGACATACTCGCAAAGAATCCCGAGATTGCGGATATCTTAAATAAGATCAGCGCATCTCTGGACACGGATACGGTTACCGCGCTGAATGCAGAGGTAGATGTGGACAAACGGGAGTATGAGGAAGTCGCCCGGGAATATTACGATACGATTAAGTAAGGAGAGGAGGGACTCATGTCTCAGACTGCCATTGAATTTCAGAATGTAACGAAACAATTTGACAATGCCGCTCTTCCTTCGGTGGATCAGGTCAGCCTGACCATCAAAGAGGGCGAGTTTATAACGATTCTCGGATCATCTGGAAGCGGAAAAACCACTCTTCTGAAGATGGTAAACCGCTTATATGAGCCGACAGGCGGAAAGATATTTCTGTTTGGCGAGGACATATCCACGGTGGATGTGGTAAAGGTGCGCAGACGGATCGGTTACGTCATACAGCAGATCGGTCTTTTTCCTCACATGACCATAGCGGATAACATCTCCGTGGTTCCCAAACTGCTCAACTGGGATAAGAAACAGACCGACGAGCGGGTGGATGAGCTCCTTAACCTGGTGGGACTCCTTCCGGAGGAGTTCAAACACCGGTATCCATCCCAGCTGTCCGGCGGCCAGCAGCAGCGTGTGGGGCTGGCCCGGGCGCTGGCGGTGAATCCGAAGATTATGCTTCTGGATGAGCCGTTTGGAGCGATCGACGCGATCACGCGCATGAAGCTGCAGGATGAGCTTCTTCGAATCCACGGAGGGCTTAAGAGGACCTTCCTGTTCGTGACTCACGATATCAACGAGGCGTTCAAGCTGGGAAGCCGCGTGATTGTGATGAATGAGGGAACGGTCAGGCAGTTCGATACTCCCGCCCGTATCGTGAAGAATCCGGCGGATGACTTTGTGGCCTCCCTGATCCGATCGGCCAGGGAGCAGGAAGAATTCTGGAGGATGACCATTGATTGAATATGCGTTAAAATATCCCGAGAAACTGTATGGGGCGCTGGGCCAGCATCTGGTACTGGTCGGCGTCACGCTGGTGCTTTCTCTGGTGCTGGCGGCCGTGCTGACCGTCTGCGCCATGTATTATAAGACCGTGTCGAATGCCCTGGTCCATCTGTTTTCCGTAGTCTATTCGATCCCGAGTCTGGCCATGTTCGCCATGCTGATTCCCGTGACAGGGCTGGGAACAAAAACGGCTTTGATTGTACTTACGCTTTATAACCAGTACCTGCTCCTGCGCAATTTTACGGCAGGCTTAAACGGCGTCGATTCCGCCATCATCGAGGCGGCCGCAGGAATGGGGATGACGACCATGCAGATCCTGTTAAAGATCCGCCTGCCTCTGGCAAAACGGTCCATCTTTACAGGAATCCGCCTCGCCATTGTCTCGACTACCGGAATCGCCACGATCGCGGCTACCATCAACGCCGGCGGCCTGGGCACAATCCTTTTTGACGGCCTCCGGACGCTGAACGTGGTGAAAATACTCTGGGGAACCGTGCTGTCCGCAGGGCTGGCCATCGCGCTAAATGCAGGGCTGGAGCGGATTGAGAGGAGACTTTAGACGGCGGCGTGCGGTCAGCTGTTCACGCCGTCATCCGGTTGGCTCCGGCTCCCGAACGAACTGTATTCCGACAGGCGTCGTATGGAGGTGGCGTACTCGGAAGGCGTCATCCCCGTCAGCTTCTTAAACTGTCTGGAAAAGTAGTGTACCGAGGTATAGCCGAGCCGGTCTGATATCTCAGTAAAATTCAAGTGATTGTCGCGGATCAGCTGTTTGGCTGTTTCGATCTTCATGGAAGAGAAATAGTCGATCACCCCGCACCCGTGCGCCTCCCGGAAAATCTTCTGGAGCTGGGAACGCCCTGTCAGCGTATCGTGGCAGATGGTATCGATGGAGAGACGCTCTCCGATGTGTTCCTCCATGTAGCGCACGATCCGGCTGTAGGCGTCGCTCTTAATGCGGACCTCCGGCTGCCGCCGGGGCCCGAACTGTCCCGGATTCTCAAAATATCTGCGGTAGAGATGAATGATCAGTTCCTCCAGATAATTGGCGATCATCTGCTCCGCCCCGAATGCCGGAGGGGCGGACTGCCGTACCAGTTCTTCCTGATAAGGGTCGTCCATCCGGCCGGAAAATGCGTTGCGGGCTTCTATAATAATTCTCGCCAGCAGTTCCCGTTCCGTCTCTGAAACGGTGAGCATTTTCCCTTCAAACGCCTTCATGCAGGGGGAATGACACTCAAATCCAATAACCACCAGGTTCGGCGCCACTTCTCCGTTAGTAATGATGTTATGGAATTCACCCGGTTTGTGGAAGATAATATTTCCACGTTTCAGAGGGACTCTTTTTTCTCCGGCCATTACGTCAATCACGCCCTTGTCCACACAGACAAATTCCCAAAAATCATGACTCTCACCCGGAAATGAGAAATTACTCATATATTCGAAATAGTGTATGGAAATGACTTTGCGCACAACGGCGCTGGTCCGGAGCACCGTACTCTTGTATTCCATGAACGCCTCCTTTCAGACTGTACGTACCATTCACAGCCCGCGCCACCCCCTGTTTCCCGCCCTGTCCCGGACTGTGAACGGCAACGGCTGTACCTGTGTGAAATGTGAAACGACTCCGTTTCGTGTTTACAGTATATCATATTCTGTGGTAAAATAGTAAAATGTGTACGATAATGCAAATAAAATAGCAGATAGTGCAAATATATTTTCCTGTGTATTCACTATACTGGAGTTAGTAAAACGTGTTCGGCAATCAAGTCACTACGGACTGCCGGGGCGAGTTGAAAATAAGGAGGTAGTTGCGATGACTAAGAAACCAGTTCTGGTAATTATGGCAGCAGGGATGGGGAGCCGTTACGGCGGTCTTAAGCAGATTGACCCGGTAGACCCATACGGTAACAAGATCATTGACTTTTCTATTTACGATGCGGTGGAAGCCGGATTCGAGAAGGTGGTATTCATTATTAAGAAGGCCATCGAAAAAGAGTTTAAGGAGCAGATCGGAGACCGCATGGCGAAATACGTGCAGGTGGAATACGTGTTCCAGGAGCTTGATAAGCTGCCGGAGGGCTACAGCGTACCGGAAGGCCGTGTGAAGCCATGGGGAACGGCTCATGCGATCCTGTGCTGCAAGGAGGCGGTAGACGGACCGTTTGCAGTGATCAATGCCGATGATTACTATGGCAAGAGCGCATTTAAATCCATTTATGACCAGCTGGTTGAATATTCAGACAACGAAAAGTATCAGTACACAATGGTGGGCTACAAGCTTTATAACACTCTGACAGAGAACGGACATGTGGCGCGCGGCGTCTGCACCACGGACGAGAGCAGCCATCTGGTGGATATCCACGAGAGAACCAGAATTGAAAAGCACGGTGACATCGCGGAATTTACAGAGGATGACGGTGCGACCTGGACGGAACTTCCGGAGGAGACCATCGTTTCCATGAATATGTGGGGCTTTACGGCCAGTGTCTTAAAGGAGATCGATGCCAGATTTGCCGCCTTCCTGGATCGTGAACTGCCAAAGAATCCGATTAAATGCGAATATTTCCTGCCATTTGTGGTAGATGAACTGTTAAAAGAGGGGAAAGCCGACGTGACGGTGCTGAAGAGCATTGACCGCTGGTATGGAGTTACTTATAAAGAGGACAAGGAAACGGTTGTAAACGCCATAAAGGGGCTCAAGGAAGCCGGATTCTATCCAGAAAAATTATGGGAGGAAGCGTGATGGGAGACGCACAGTGTGGTAAAATCAGAGAGGCCATCGGCCTTTTAAGCTTTGAAGGGGAACCGATTTCCTGGGAACGCTACGGAAGCGGTCACATCAATGACACGTTTCGGCTGGTATGCAGAGACGGGGAGAAGGAGCATTTATACATACTCCAGAGAATCAACCATGAAATCTTTACCGATCCGGTGTCTCTGATGAGAAACATCGCCGGCGTCACTTCCTTCCTGCGTGAGAAAATCATCGCACAGGGCGGTGATCCGTACCGTGAGACATTAAACATCGTAAAGTCCAGAGACGGCAAAGATTACGTGACAGACAGCGACGGAAATTACTGGAGAGGTTACTTATTTATCTCTGGCGCCACCTGCTTTGACAAGGTGCGCAATCCAGACGACTTCTACCAGAGCGGTAAGGCGTTCGGCCATTTCCAGCGTCAGCTGGCCGAATATCCGGCAGAAGAGCTGACGGAGACAATTGTAAACTTCCATAACACACCGGTCCGTCTGGAGACATTTAAGAAGGCGGTGGAAGAGGATGTGTGCGGACGCGCTCATCTGGTGGAAGAGGAGATCAAGTTTGTCATGGATCGCGCCGATGAGGCCGGAGCTGCCATGAACATGCTGAAGGAGGGAACGCTTCCGCTCCGCGTAACCCATAACGATACGAAGTTAAACAATATCATGATTGACGATGTTACGGGTGAGGCCCTGTGCATCATCGATCTGGATACCATTATGCCGGGACTGTCCATTTTCGATTTCGGGGACTCCATCCGTTTCGGCGCCAATACAGCCGATGAGGATGAGCCGGATGTCAGTCTTGTTTCGCTGTCCCTTCCGCTGTATGAAATCTATACAAAGGGATTCCTGGAGGGATGCCAGGGCAGCTTAACCCAGGCGGAGCGCAATATGCTCCCTATGGGTGCAAAACTCATGACCTTTGAATGCGGTGTGCGTTTCCTGACTGATTTCCTGCAGGGTGACACGTATTTCCGTATCAGCCGTGAGAATCATAACCTGGACAGAACCAGAACCCAGTTCGCTCTCGTCGCCGACATGGAGAAGAAGTGGGCCGATATGGAAGCGATCGTGTGTAAATATTAAGGATATCAGGAGGAAAATAAATGAGAATTTTAGTGACCGGAGGCGCCGGATATATCGGAAGCCATACATGTGTGGAACTGCTGAATCAGGGACAGGAAGTCGTTGTTGTCGATAATTTATGCAACTCTTCAGAGGAATCCTTAAACCGGGTAAAACAGATTACAGGAAAAGATGTGACCTTTTATAAGGCAGATTTACTTGATAAGGCTGCTATGGAGGAGATCTTCAGCAAAGAGACAATCGATGCGGTGATCCATTTCGCCGGCTTAAAGGCAGTAGGCGAATCCGTGGCAAAGCCGCTGGAATATTACCATAACAATATTACCGGCACGCTCGTTCTGTGTGACGTGATGAGAAACCATGGCGTGAAGAAGATCATTTTCAGCTCCTCAGCTACCGTATACGGAGACCCGGCGTTCGTTCCGATTACCGAGGACTGCCCGAAGGGAAAGATTACCAATCCATACGGCCAGACGAAGAGTATGCTGGAGCAGATTTTGACTGATTTACATACCGCGGATCCGGAATGGAGCGTGATTTTACTCCGTTACTTCAATCCGGTGGGAGCTCATAAGAGCGGTTTGATCGGAGAAGATCCGGCAGGTATTCCGAACAATTTAACTCCATACATCACCCAGGTTGCCGTAGGCAAACTGAAGGAAGTGGGCGTATTCGGCAATGACTACGATACACCGGATGGAACGGGTGTCCGTGACTACATTCACGTCGTGGATCTGGCCATCGGCCACGTAAAAGCAGTCGATAAACTGGCTCAGTCCGAGCCGGACGTACGCATCTACAATCTGGGAACCGGCAAGGGCTTCAGCGTGCTTCAGATGATCGAGGCATTCTCCAAAGCCTGCGGAAAACAGATTCCATACGCAATCAAGCCAAGAAGACCTGGCGATATCGCCGAGTGCTACGCGGATGCGGCGCTTGCTAAGAAGGAACTGGGCTGGGAAGCAGAAAGAGGAATTGACGAGATGTGCGAGGATTCCTGGAGATGGCAGTCCAATAATCCGAACGGATACAGATAAGATTGATCCCGGGAAGAAGAGATTCTTCCCGGGATATTTATTTCCGCGAGGGTCACGGTGACTCGTGGGCAGAGCTTGCGGGTGATCGTGACGGATTTTTCAGGCTGTCATACCACGCCTCCACTTCTCCCGGCGTTTTGCTGTTGATAAACACGGTGTATTCCGGCAGATAAATGGCCAGTATAGGCCGGACATTCCTGTATATATACAGCCGGCATTCACCGGTTTGATTCCCGTAGAATTTGCCGAGAAGATAGCCGCCTGTGGCGGCGCCGTTGGTCCTGCGTAGCGGTTCTTCCGGGAGGCTGTCGAGGAGCTCCGCCTCCAGAATGTCGTCTCTGGAAAAGGAGATATCATACATTCCCGCGGTCACCTCCACGTTGGCGCCGCGGAGGGAAAGCTGCGGCTGCACAAAATCCATCCGCACAAAGACGGCGCAGATCCAGACGAGGAGAAGGACGGTCCCCGCTGTTATGGTGCCGGTTATGGCTTTTGCAGCCGGTTTTGCCATGTTCATGCTGAAGTTGGCGCTGCACATCCGGTCCTGAACGAAGAAACGTTTATCGTCAGGATTACTGTACCAGCCATTTTTCCAGTACAGGTCATCGTCTACCAGGAGCGGTGAGCGGTCGGCGGACAGGATATCATTCCGTTTATTTTCCAGCCATAGGATGGAGGCAGTAATCAATACGATCACAGTGATCTGAATGGCCAGGAAGAGGAATAATTCCAGTGTAGTTGTCGAACCGCGTACGGCCAGCGGAATCAGCAGAATGGCCATGGAGAGAAGCATAAGGTAATTGGAGGCGATCCACATCCCGGACCAGACACGCTTCGTTAAACGGTTGACTGCCAGATTGATCTTACTGTCATTGCTGTATACCACATTTTCCCGGTGACTGTACCAGACGTGTACGAACCAGAATATCGCTTCCATAAGAAGAACAGCGCCTGGCAAAAGAAAGCGCAGATAGCTGTCTCCGAAATATTCCCGGAGATGAGGAAGGAAAAACAGCGCCAGGATGCTGGCCAGAATTACCGGTAAGTGCCACCAGTGGGAAAACGGCAGCTTTTCAGACACGGAGGAGACTGAGGTATCCACGATCACCGTCCGGACGGGCTCGCCTACTATCCATTTCTTAGAAACTTTCAGGCTATACATGCGGCGGTGGGCAAAAATTAGGAGCCCCATGGACACGATGCAGAATTCCAGGAGCCAGAGTGTCCAAACGATCATAAAGATGGAAAGACGTCCCAGGGAGAGAAGCGCAGCTCCCGTTCCTGCCACCAGATTGATGACGTAAAAATTCCGGTTTACTTTCCTGTAATGAGCGGTTAATGAAGCGGTGTCTTCATCCAGAACCGCCGATTCCGGGACATGGACACCAAATATCATGCCTTCCCGGTAGCGGTGTTTGCCGCCGTATACTGCGGCAGAGATTCCTACGATGCTCCAATCTGTGATTAAGAAAATGACAAATAGTGCAAAATCCATGTCTGTCCCTCCGTTGTTTCTGTCAGTGCTCTTATAAATGTGTCCTTATGAGCGTGTCCTTATGAATGTGTCCTTATAAACGTGTCCTTATGATGGCTCGATCGCCGGTTCCATATGCGCAAAAATTTCTTCGCAGATCGTCAGAAATTCCTTCTTATCCATTCCCTTTAAGCAGGCTTCCGCTCCAATCAGCTCCAGCTCTTCCTTTAGTTTTTCACGGTACTGTAAAGTCGTGTCCTTCATCGGACGCACGGTCGCGCCGTTTCTCCGGTCTATCTCGATAAAGCCCTCCGCACGGAGAATCTGATAAGTCTTGTTTACCGTCATGGTATTGACACCCGCATCGAGGGCCAGCTGACGTACCGTGGGAAGTTTTTCACCAACTTTCAGTTCCCCTCTTCCAATTCCGGTAACAATCTGGTTCCGCAGCTGGACGTATATGGGGACAGTGCAGGCCGTATTCAGACGAATAATCATGGAATAACCCCCTTTCTGAAATAAGTATTATTTGTATTATATATAGTAATACAAATAATACTTATTGTCAATAGAAATAGAAACGGCCGCCGGACAATTCCGACGGCCATTCGTATGACTGTTACAGGGTTGGATAAACCAGTTCATGCAGAAGTTTAGGAAGCTGCTCTTCCATGGTTTCATCGCCAAACTGGCAGGTGCCGACGTTCTTGTGACCGCCGCCGCCGTATTTTAACATCAGGCTTCCGACATCGAGAGATGCGGTGCGGTTTAAGATGCTGTAACCGACTGCGACAGAGCAGCCGATGCCGCCCTTTCCATTGACGATCCATGCGGAAATATTCTGCTCCGGATACATGCTGTAGATCAGGAAACGGTTGCCCGTATAGATGGGATCGACTCCCCGCAGGTCTGAGATGATCACATCCTGTTCCACTCTGGTATGTTCGGAAATCATGGCCATGAATTTCTCTGTCTGCTCAAAATAGACCTCGATCCGCTCCTGTACATCCGGAAGATTTAAGATTTCCTCGGTGTTCATGGTGCGGCAGGCGTCGATCAAACGCTCCATTAACTGGTAGTTGGAGATTGTAAAATTTCTCCAGCGTCCCAGGCCGGTTCTCGGGTCCATGAGAAAGCCGATCAGTATCCAGCCCTTCGGATTCTGGATTTCATCGATGGTGAGGTGACCGGAGTCCACCTTGTCCACGGCCTCCATCATCTCATTAAAATGAGAGAAACGCTCATTTCCGCCGTAGTATTCGTAGATAATCCTGGCACAGGAAGGGGCCAGACGGCTCTCTCCTTTGTATTTACCTTCCAGCTCGAGTCTCTCGAACTCGCTGGAATGATGGTCGAACCAAAGGCCGCAGCCTTCTACAAAGGGGACATTTGCCAGACAGTCATCCTCTGTGATCTCGACGAGACCGTCCTGTAAGTCCTTCGGATGAGCAAATTTCCAATGGTCGATGACGCCTGCCTCTTTTAGAAGAGCGCCGCAGACGAGACCATCAAAGTCAGAACGTGTTACTAATCTCATGGTTTCATTTCCTCCTGCTTTTGACATTTTCGTACATTTTATGTAATTACTGTCTCTATCATATCACTTTTGAGGGCGGATGAACAGTAAATAAAAAAGTTTGCATCCTATGAAAAATGCTTGACAAGGCTTCCTTCATACGATAATATTAATATCGCAACAGAAGTAACAGGAAACAGAATAACAATTGAAAAGTACGTAATATCCCTTATTCAGAGTGATGGAGATAAAAGGATCTGTGAAGTCACGGCAACCCCGGCCTGAATGGCGCACATTGGTGTGCAGTCAGGAGAGGGCGGAAGGTGCCAACCTGAGCGAGAAATCGAGCAATAAGAGGATTTGATACATGATTTATCAAGTCCGCATTGCTGCGGGCTTTTCTTTTTGTTATTCCCGCGGACAACGAGCCAAAGTCAATCTTGTTTGAATTTGGCGACTGCCGTGAGGGTTGGAAAACCGGCAGCTGGCTGCAGGCTATCTGACTCCCCCATGTACATAAGGAGGAAATGACAACATGGAGAAATTATTATTTACATCCGAGTCCGTGACGGAAGGCCATCCGGACAAAATGTGCGACCAGATTTCCGATGCGATTCTGGACGAGATGTTAAAGCAGGACCCGATGAGCCGTGTGGCCTGTGAGACTTGCTGTACCACAGGTCTTGTACTGGTTATGGGTGAGGTGACCACTCACGCATACGTGGATATCCAGAAGGTAGTCCGCGAGACGATTCGCCAGATCGGCTATGACCGCGCGAAATACGGCTTTGACTGCGATACCTGCGGTGTGGTCGTATCCCTGGATGAACAGTCCCCGGATATCGCTATGGGCGTAAACAAGGCTCTGGAAGCGAAGGAACACACGATGTCTGAGGCTGAGCTGGATGCAATCGGCGCCGGCGACCAGGGCATGATGTTCGGTTTTGCCAGCAATGAGACGGAAGAGTATATGCCTTATCCGATCGCCCTGGCTCACAAACTGGCGCTGCAGCTGACGAAGGTGCGCAAAGACGGCACATTAAAGTACCTGCGTCCGGATGGAAAGACTCAGGTTACGGTGGAATACGATCAGAATGGCCGTCCGATCCGTCTGGAAGCAGTGGTTTTATCGACCCAGCACGACGAGGCCGTTACTCAGGAACAGATTCACAAGGATATCAAAGAGTATGTATTTGACGCTATTATCCCGGCTGATATGATCGATGAGGAGACCAAGTTCTTCATCAACCCGACAGGACGTTTCGTTATCGGCGGACCGCAGGGAGACAGCGGACTGACAGGAAGAAAGATCATCGTAGACAGCTACGGCGGATATGCGCGCCACGGCGGCGGCGCCTTCTCCGGTAAGGACTGCACCAAGGTAGACCGTTCAGCGGCTTACGCGGCCCGCTACGTGGCTAAAAACATGGTGGCGGCAGGTCTGGCGGATAAATGCGAGATTCAGCTGTCCTATGCCATTGGTGTGGCACATCCGACTTCCATCATGGTGGATACGTTCGGAACAGGTAAGTTAAGCAATGATAAACTGGTTGAGATCATCCGTGAAAACTTTGACCTCCGTCCGGCGGGAATTATCCGCATGCTCGATCTTCGCAGACCACTTTATAAGCAGACTGCCGCATACGGACATTTCGGAAGAAATGATCTGGATCTGCCGTGGGAGAAGCTGGATAAGGTGGAGCTTTTGAAAAAGTATTTATAAATGGAATAACGCGATCATTCCGGTGTCCGGCCGGGGTGGGAAATTAGTGAGAAAAGACAGGTGAGAAAGAATTGGCAAAGCGTTTCAAAGCGCTTGAAAGATTCTTTTTCACCTGTTTTTGTGTGATAATCCGCCAGGGACTGACAAGTGACTATCCTCTGGAGCGCCGCCGCGTGACTTTCCGCCATGAATATGTTATAGTCAGCTCAACAGATTATTAGAGGAAAATAAGGGATACATGAGCGTACAAGGACGTATGGTATCCATGAGAATGGAGGAATCGCAATGGGCTGTGACATACATCTCTTTGCAGAAGGGTATACCGCCGATGTTCGTGGCAACACGCTCTGGAACAGGGAGCCCGGTAACCGGCGCTGGAAGAACATTGAACACTGGTATCGGGACGATGTGTGGGCGGATTTAAGGATTCAGGGCGATGGCGGCTTCAGCCGTCGTGATTTGATCGATGGGCACCGCGATTATGGGTTGTTTTATCTGCTGGCCGGAGTCCGGGGAGAAGAGGAGGAAAGCTCCTGGCCCCCGATTGCGAAGCCGCGAGGCCTGCCGGAGCAGATGGACGACCTGGTTTTTCGCTATGAAACAGACGAGATGGAGATCGGAAGCATTGACTGCCACGATCTCTCCTGGCTGACGCTGCGAGAACTGAAGGAAAGCGGCTACGGAGGACGGATGCCGTTAAAAGGCTGGGTCAGGGAAGAGGACTACGAGAAAATGCTGGAGTTTGATGCGGCCGGGAAACCTTACCAGCTGGCGTTCATTGATGAAAAGAGCAAGGAGACACCGGATGCCGGGCTGGTCTACCGGGAATGGCTGGGGTACTTAAATCTGAACCTGACCATGCTGATCAGCCGGCTGGAGGCGCTGAAAGAGGAGTGGAGAATCAAAAGTGACGATGAGGTACGCATCGTGTTCTGGTTTGACAATTAGAGAGAGGCGGTGAGACCGGTTATGCCGGCATACTTTAGTGTGGTTTTTCAGTTTCGGAGAAAAGATCTGTATCCAGGTTTTGTATCAGATTTTTACCGTGATCTGGGGCAGGCTGGCTTTGCATTTCAGAGCGGATGCTATGAGGCGGAAAATATGAGTTTTGAAGAGATTGTCCGCTATAATCAGGCGCGCCTGGACGATAATTTTGAGTTGGGATACGAGGAGGATGGCAGGAATGATTATAAGCAGGTCTATTTCAGCCATCTGGAATATGAGGAGGTCCGGGGCTTTTGGATGAATTTCCGCGGAATCCGGGAAATCCGTTTTTGTCTCCTTATTCCGGAGTGGGAGATGATGGAGTGCGAAACGCTCTGGTATTTTAAAATGAAAAAACTCGCTCCGGTACAGCGCATGGCAGTATTGATGTGGTCCCGGGGCAGTGCGGCCGCAATTCAGACGGAACTGGAGCTGGATGACGGAGCCGTGAGAATGAGCGCACTCCAGAGCGGCGCAGAACCGTCAGTCAGACCATTTGCAGTGATTCCGGCCGCATGCGGCGGACATGCATACGTAAATCAGTACACGGTTCGGAATCTGGAGGCAAACGGCCTTCTGCTGACCGATGAAATGATTACAGAAGGGAACGGCAGTTTATAAAGGGACAGGCAAATTTTATAATAGTTTTATAAATGCGGTCTTCATTCTGTGTTATAATATTTTTGTATAAAATGGAATACTATAAGCAGAGGAGAGACGCACGTTGTGAAACTAAAATTAAGAACACGTCTGGCGGTCGCTTTTGTGATCATTACCGTGGTGCCGCTGGCGCTGATTTACGCGGTTGTGGCGGGACTCAGCAATTATCAGATGAAATCGTTCCGCAAGGCGTATAATTTAACGGAGCAGGTAAATCTCTTTTCCGGCAATTCCCTTCAGATTTTTAACCGGATGACGCAGGTTGAACAGAAAGAAATCGAGAAGATTTTAGACAGCAGCCCGGAGAAGTTTAGTGATATGGAATATATGCAGAAGCTGAATGAAAAGCTGTCGAATAAATATGCATATATGATTGTACGAAAAGACGACCAGATCGTATTTGACGGAAACAGTCATGTGACTCAGGAGCTCCTCGATCAGCTGCCCAAGTATGAAGACGTGGACAGCAGCATCGACGGAGCCATCTATCTGGATGGGGATACGCAGCATCTGGTCAAGCAGATGGATTTCCTTTACCCGGATGAGGGAAAGGGCAGTGTGTTCATTGTATCCAATGTAGACGGACTTCTTCCGGAGATCAAGGCCATGATGGCGGAGATGCTTCTGGCGGTAATACTGATCATCGTGTTTACGGACGCGATCCTGATGATGTGGGTCTACAGTTCTGTGGTACACCCGCTGGGGCGGCTCCAGGAGGCCACGAAGAAGATCAGGGACGGCAATCTGGATTTTGCACTGGAAGTGGAGAATGACGACGAGATCGGCCAGCTGTGCCAGGATTTCGAAGAGATGCGCATGAGGCTGAAGGAGAACGCGGAAGAGAAGATCCAGTATGACAAGGAAAATAAAGAGTTAATCAGCAATATTTCTCACGATTTAAAGACCCCGATCACAGCCATCAAGGGCTATGTGGAAGGGATCATGGACGGAGTGGCGTCCTCACCGGAGAAGTTAGACCGGTATATACGGACCATTTATAATAAGGCGAATGACATGGATAAGCTGATCGATGAGCTGACGTTCTACTCAAAGATCGATACGAACAAGATCCCGTATACATTTTCCAAGATCAATGTGGCAAGCTACTTCAGAGACTGTATCGACGAGGTGGGGCTGGAGATGGAAGCGAGAAATATCGAACTGGGATATTTCAACTATGTGGACGAGGACGTGATGGTCATCGCCGACGCGGAGCAGATGAGACGTGTCATCAACAATATTGTCAGCAATTCAGTGAAGTATATTGACAAGAAGAGCGGAATTATCAATATCCGCATCAAGGATGTGGGAGATTTTATCCAGATTGAGATTGAGGATAATGGAAAAGGCATTGCGGCCAAAGATCTGCCCAACATTTTCGACCGGTTCTACCGGACAGACTCTTCCAGGAACTCCTCTCAGGGTGGAAGCGGTATCGGGCTTTCTATCGTAAAGAAGATTATCGAGGACCACGGCGGAAGGATCTGGGCGACCAGCAAGGAAGGGATAGGCACAGAGATACACTTTGTGCTGAGAAAATATCAGGAGGTTATTGCAGAATGAGCAGGATACTGATTATTGAAGACGAAGAGAGTATTGCAGAGCTCGAGAAGGATTATCTGGAACTGAGCGGCTTTGAGGTGGAGATTGAGAATGATGGAGAAGCCGGACTTACGAAGGCTCTTCATGAAGACTTCGATCTGCTGATTCTGGATCTGATGCTTCCGGGCGTGGATGGATTCGAGATATGCCGTAAGGTCCGGGAAGTGAAGAATACCCCGATTATCATGGTATCTGCGAAAAAAGAGGATATCGATAAGATCCGCGGCCTGGGACTGGGCGCCGACGATTACATCACGAAGCCATTCAGCCCAAGTGAGATGGTGGCCCGTGTCAAGGCTCATCTGGCCAGATACGAAAGACTGATCGGAAGCGGAACTCCGGATAATGAGATTGTCGAGATCCGCGGCCTGAAGATTGACAAGACCGCGAGACGCGTGTGGGTCAACGGAGAGGAAAAGAGCTTTACGACAAAGGAATTTGATTTGCTGACCTTCCTGGCACAGAATCCGAACCACGTGTTTACCAAGGAAGAGCTGTTCAGCAAAATCTGGGACATGGAATCCATCGGAGATATCGCCACAGTCACGGTTCATATTAAGAAGATCCGCGAGAAGATCGAGTTTAATACGGCGAAGCCGCAGTATATCGAGACGATCTGGGGCGTGGGATACCGGTTCAAGGTGTAAGACGGGGCGATAACAATGAAGGAAAAACTATATGAAATACCAATGAATGACGCGATGGATGCGGATGACGAATGTCCATTCTGTTACGTGGAACGGAAAACGGAGCAGGAGTTAATGGACTTTGTCCTGGGTTCCTGTGCCTCGTATATGGAGAGTGATACGAGGGAAGCGACGGACAAGGCGGGATTCTGCCGGGTCCATCAGAAGAAGATGTTTGATTATGGCAATGCATTGGGGAACGGATGGATTTTAAAGACGTATTATAAGAAACTGATTCAGGAGATGAAGTCCGAGTTTAAGGATTATGCGCCGGGAAAAACCTCCATGATGGACCGGATTACGGGAAAGGCTGGAAAACGGGACAGCGTGAATGGGAATCCCATTGAAAAATGGGTGAACGAAAAGGAACGGACCTGCTATATCTGTGATCGTTTTAATCAGGTCTATGAGCGATATATCGCCACATTTTTTCATCTGTACAAAAAGGACGCGGCCTTTCGGGAAAAGGTTAAGAACGGGAAGGGCGTCTGTCTCCATCATTTTGCGGAGCTGTGCGCAGGGGCGGACCGGTATTTAAACGACGCCGAACGCAGAGACTTTTATCCCATGATTTTTGATGTGATGCAGCGCAACATGGAGCGCCTGTCCGCGGATGTGGACTGGTTTATTGAAAAATACGATTACTTAAACCGTGATGCAGACTGGAAGCAGTCTAAGGATGCCATTCAGCGGGGCATGCAGAAGATCCGCGGCGGATATCCGGCGGATCCGGTTTACCGTATGAAATAGGATATAGGTTGTGCCGAATCATATAGGAAATAGAATACAGGATATGCCTGTCAGAGATGGACATATTAAACAAAAAGCGGCCTGCTTATCGGAATGATAAACAGGCCGCTTTTTTACGTATAAAGACAGGGAAAAATAGTCGAAAATTATACGATATAAACGAAAAAAATATAGTTATTTCACTTTAATTGACACTAATTACTAAAGGTGCTATGTTAAAAACAAAGCTGACCGTCAGATTTTTAAACCAGGAGGAACGGGTATGGAAAATGAAATGTACCGCTATCAGAAAGTGAAGCAGGATCTTCTGCAGGAGATCAGGCGCATGGCCCCGGATTCCAGACTGAAGTCCAGGCCGCAGCTGGTAAAACAGTATGATGTGACCAGGACTACCATAGACAAAGCCATTTCAGAGCTGATTGGGGAGGGATACTTATACGCAAAAAATGGAAGCGGTACCTTTGTTTCCTCAGGCCGGATGCAGGAACCAGAAAATATGTTTCCGTCTGCCAGCTGGGGGGTAATCATTCCTGATATTCGAAAGGATGTTTACCCGGGCATGGTGAGAGGTATCGAGGATGTGGCAAATCGTTACAATATCAATGTGATAATAGGAAATACGGATTATGAGATGGATAAGCAGGATGAGTATATCAGCAAATTCATCAGGTCCGGTATCGGAGGGCTTATTATCGTTCCCACCATCCATGAATCCGGGCGTATTACCATGTTTTCTGAGGCCAGAGCGGCGGGAGTCCCCATTGTCTTCTGCAACAGAGGGGTATCCGGCTTCGAGGCGCCGCTGGTGCTGTCCAATGATTTTTATGGTGCGTATATTGCCACAAAGCACGCAATTGGCAGCGGGTATCAAAAGATTGCATTTTTAGCCCGGTATTGGTATTCCACCTCCAGGGCGCGCCTTCAGGGATATTTAAGCGCGATGACGGAACACGGGTTGATACCGGAGGAAATATATTACAGTTACAACGGGCAGAACAAGATTGATGTGGAAAAGGCAGCGGAGGAACTGCTGGCGAAACCGGGACGTCCCGATGCGATCATGTGCTTTAACGACAATATTGCAGAAATTGTATACCGGGCTGCAGAGCGGATGAGACTTTCCGTGGGATGCGATTTAGGCCTGATCGGCTATGATAACACGGCTGTATGCGAACAACTGCCCGTCAAGCTGACTTCGGTCAGCTTCAAGACTTATGAGATAGGAGAAAATGCAGCAAATCTTCTGCTGGACATTACCAATGGACGTCAGATATCCGAGAAAAAGATGGTAGTACTGCAGCCGGAACTTGTGGTTCGTCAGAGCTGCTCGGGCAGATGCCGCCGGTCAGGAGAGGAGCCAGCCAGATTGGAGGAGTTTATATGAGAAGGAGTATTTCAATTATAGTGGCGATGAGTATGGTTTTGTCGCTGTGTGCATGCGGCAAAGCAGATGTGAAGGCAACAACTGCCGGGACGGCGGCGGAGACAAAGACGGAGGCCGCAGTAAAGGAGAAAGCATCGGAGACTGCGGCGGAGGCAGCCCCGGAAGAAGAGTCAGGGCTTCCTGAAGGACCGGTGGAAATCCAGATGTGGACAGATTTTAACGTCAGCGAAGAGGTTCTGCAGGGAGTGATTGAACGGTTCGAAGAAGCCTATAAGGACCTGAATTACACTGTCGTTCTGGATAAGTTCGCGGGTTCCGACCGGGCGACGAAGCTGTCACTGGCAAAGGAATCAAAGACTTTGCCGGCCCTGTTCCTGTCTGCATGGTTTACCACCGCAGATGAAGTACATCAGGGAAACATTCTCGATATCGATGAGATTGCACAGACAGCAAAGAGCGACATCTATCCATCCGCTTACGATGCGACATGCATCAACGGGAAGAGTTATATGATTGGATTATACCAGTCGTATTTCGGGCTGCTTTATAATGCAGATTATTTCAAAGCGGCCGGCCTTGAGGAATTTGTTCCTGAGGACGAGCTGGAAATCGCGGCGTGGAAGCTTTCTGATTTCCAGGATAAGATTCTGCCGGCGTTAGGAGAGCAGTTTAAGGGGACGGAAAAATATCCGCTGGGGCTGTTTGCGGCTTCCGTACAGGCAGATACCCACATGATGAACTGGCTCAGTATGTATGGCGGCCAGATGTGGAAGGATGGGAGAAGCAATTCCGGTTCCGATGAAAATGTAATAAAAGCCCTGGATACCATGAAGGCATGGACGGACGCGGGATATACCAATACGGATGTCGCCACCAAGGATGGCACCGAAGTAATGCCGGATTTCCAGAACCAGCTCTGTGCCATTTCCCATGGACAGTATACCAACTATGTGGCCACCAAAGGAAAGATCGATTCCGGAGAGATCGGAAAGTTCGATGTCAGACTGGCTTCCGTACCTGTGGAAGACAATGGAACCGACAGAAATATTATGGCCAGTTACATATACGGAGCCTGTATTATGAATAACGGGAAAGAGGATGAAATCGAGGTGGCAAAGGAATTTTTGCGCTGGCTCCTTCAGGATAAAGAAAGCCTGAAGGCAATCAATACTGCCGGTACACCGTGTTTCCCGTCCATTGCAAAGGCCACAGAGGCGGAGCATCCAATTTACGCGTCTTATGAAAAAATGTCAGGAAATCTCTGGGATTTCACAGGAAACGTTCCAGGCTTTGTAGAGACGAGGAAGGATTTATTTCCTGCGATTCAGTCCGTATATTCGGGGGAGAAGACGGCGGCCGATGCTTTGGCAGAGTATTCTGAGAAGGCAAACAGAGTAATTGATGAATACGCACAGAATTCTCTGGTATTGAATCCATAAGCAGATTGAAAGGGGGACTGCCATGAAACGGAAAAAACTGATGGCAAATTTGCAGGCGTACCTCTTTGTGGGGCCGTTTGTGATCTTGTCGGTTGTATTTATGATTTATCCCATAATCAGCGGATTTATCAGCAGCTTTTATACCACGAGGTTCAGCCGCAATGCATTTGTGGGCCTGGAGAATTACGTAAAGATATTTACGGATGATATTTATATAATTGGAATCCGCAACAGCGTGTTGTTCGTGGTTACCGTGGTGCCGCTGCTCATTATTATGGGAATCTGGATAGCGGGGGCCATTTTCGACAAGATGCCGTCCTATATTTCGGCAGTGAGAGTCTGTCTTTATATTCCGGTGATCGCCTCCATGGTGGTTATGTCCATTATCTGGCGTTTTATTCTGGATTCACAGTCCGGCCTTGTAAAATATTTCAGCATGGTGTTCGGGTTCGAGGCGGTTAACGTCCTGGCGGACAGGACGTGGACCCTCGTGCTCCTGATCTTTATCCTGTTTACCATGAATATCGGCCAGAGTGTGATCCTTTATGTGGCCGATATGATCGGGATCTCAAAGGATCTGATTGAAGCCTGTAAAATTGACGGCGGTTCCAGACTGGATATGTACCGCTGCGTGCTGGTGCCGCTGACGAGGCCTACGACCATATTTATCTTTATCACACAGACGGCCGCGGTGATCCGGGTATTCGTGGTGATCCAGCTGCTCACACGCGGCGGCCCCAGCTATCAGTCCACTACGATGATGTACCTGATGTACCAGCAGGCATTTGAACAGGGCAACACAGGAGTGGGATCGGCGATCGGAGTACTGTTGTTTCTCTTTACACTGGTGCTTGTACTTTTGCAGCAGCTGGTTGCAGGAAAGAGAAAGGGGGACTGATGATGAATGGAAAGCTGTCCGTAAAGCTGAGACACGCGTCTAAATTTGATCTGGCGTCCAATGTGCTGATAATTTTGTTTTGTGTCTTTTCCCTGTTCCCTGTCTACTGGCTGCTCACCGGGTCTTTCAAGTACTCTTCGGATATTGTAAAGATTCCGCCGGATTGGATTCCCTCCAGGATAACGGTGCAGAATTTTCTCCACGTATTTGAGAAGAACCCGGCGTGGCGGTGGATGGGGAACAGCGTGGCAATCACCGTGATTACGGTGGCTCTTCTGGTGCTGGTATCTTCGGCAGCGGGATATGGACTGTCAAAAATGGAGTTTGCAGGCAGAAAGATTATTTTCGCCTTCATCATAGCGGCGCTACTGATTCCAAAAGAGATTTATATCATACCCTTATATAAGCTGATGGTGAAGCTTCAATGGGTGGGGACTTATCGGGCGATTATACTGCCCGATGTGGCAATGCCGTTTGGTGTTTACCTGCTGAAGAATTTTTATGATTCTATTCCAAATGAGATTATGGAGGCCACCGAGGTAGATGGCTGCAGTAAAATGCGGTTTTTTCTGGAATTTGGTCTTCCGCTGTCCAAGCCTGGTATCGGGGCACTGGCGATTCTGTCGGCGGTCCGTGTCTGGAACGGATACTTATGGCAGCTGGTAAATGCAACCGATAAATACTCCTATACGCTGCCGGTCGGTGTGGCCAAGCTGTTTGACACTACGGGAGGCGATGTGGATTACGGACTGAAATTCGCTGGTGCGGTCCTGACGGCGCTTCCGCTGTTTATTATTTTCTTTTCTTTCCAGAAATTTTTTACGGAAGGTGTATCGGCTGGAGCAGTTAAAGGTTGACATAAAATAAAGAACAATGAGGTATCAGTATGAAAAAGAATTTTAAAGGGATTTATGCAGCCCTGTTGACTCCATTCGACCAGTATGGCCAGGTAAACTTAAAAGAAATGAAAAAGCTGGTACGGTATCTGATCGGAAAAGGGATTGACGGGTTCTATGTGGCAGGGAGCAGCGGCGAGACATTCCTGCTCTCCCTGGACGAGCGGAAACGGGTTCTGGAGGCAGTGCTGGAGGAGAACAACGGGGAAAAGACGGTATTTGCCCATGTGGGGCACATCTCTACAGAGTTTGCCAGGGATTGTGCCGTTCATGCCAGACAGGCTGGAGCGGACGCGGTCTCTGCCATCAGCCCATTTTATTATAAATTCACTACCGAAGAGGTTAAACAGTATTATTTTGATATTATGGATGCTGGGGATCTTCCCATGTTTATATACAATTTTCCGAGCCAGTCAGGTTTCTCACTGACGTCTGATCTGCTGGATGAACTGTGCGCTAACGGTCATGTGGCGGGGGTGAAGTTTACTTCCAATGAGTTTTTCCAGATGGAACGCATGAAGGCAAGCCATCCGGAGCTGACTCTGTTTAACGGATTTGACCAGATGCTTTTATCGGGGCTGGCAGCCGGAGCCGACGGCGGTATCGGAAGTACCTATAATGTCCTGGCGCCGGTTATACGGGAAATATATGACGGTTTCTTAAACGGGGACATGGATACAGCCAGACGGAGCCAGGCACGCGTCAATGAGGTGATTTCAATCACCAGAAAATACGGTACCCTGAAATGCCTGAAAGCGATTCTTCAGATGGAAGGTATTGAAATGGGGGAAATGAGGCGGCCATTTTTGCCTCTGCCGCAGGAGGCCATGGCGGAGATTCGGCAGATTTATGAGGAGTATGTCATGCATCCTTAAAAACAGAACGGAGGTGTGGTATGGAACTGAGTAGAATGCCATTTGTACTGAAACGGAATAGAGTTGCCTATCTTATAAAAGGAGGAACCTTATTAAAAGAGTTTTTCAGGTACGAGGACCCGGATAACCGGTATTCCCAGGTATGGCTGGCCTCTACGGTTACATCCTCACTTCGGGAGGGGACGGAGGGTCTGTCTGTGCTTCGGGAAGATTACGGAGGGGGATATTTGAAGGAACTGCTGGAGAGGGAGCCGGTAGCATTTCTCGGAAGAGAACATACGGAAGTGTACGGCGCATCACCGGCAGTGCTGGTCAAGCTGCTGAATTCGGGAACACGTCTGCTGGTGCAGACTCACCCGACAAAGGAGAAGGCAAAGCGGTATTTCGGCCTGCCTTTTGGAAAAACAGAATGTTGGTATGTTCTGGCTGTGGAAAAGAACCGTCCGGCTTACATTTATGCAGGATTTCGTCCAGGGGTGACGCGTGAATGCTTTTGTTCTTATTATAGAAGCGCAGGATACAGAGAAAATACTGAACTGCCTCCACTGTTTTGCTGTCGTGCCTGGAGACGTAGTCTATATCCCGGCGGGTACGCCACATGCGCTGGGGGCTGGCAGCCTGGTGGCGGAGATTCAGGAACCGGTTGACATAACGCTAAGGGCGGAGCGAATCCGCCCGGATGGCAGTGTGCTGCCGGAAGAATCACTTCACGGAGGAAAGGGCATGGATATTCTGCTGGACTGTTTTGATTTTACCTGCATGGAACGGGAACGGGCCAGGGAACGGTTCTTTGTAAAGCCACAGCCTTTGGTTTCTGATGGTGATGCAAGAGCTGTTCGTTTGATCGGACGCGGCACCACAGACCGTTTTTCCATGAACCGGATTTCTCTGTCGGACGGGGGTGGATACAATGCGGAAAATTACCATTTTGTCATTGCCTTTATCGCTGACGGTTCAGGGGAACTGCTGGCGGGTGATCAGTCCTTGAAACTGGAAAGAGGGATGGAAGTCTTTATCCCTCATGGAGTCAGGCAATATCAGTACCGGACGGAGCAGACCCTGGAGGTACTGGAATGCTTTCCGCCTGGGTGATATAGACAGACAGGGGAAGCGGGCGTCCGGTCAGAACACCAACGCCGCATTGAACCTGTCTTTTCTATACGGATCGTAAAAACCGTCGCTGATATCCCAGCCCTCGAATTCCTCCGGAGTAAACAGCAAATGCTCCGTTCTGTGGGAACGGATGGGAAGCTCACCGATCAGTACCCCCTTTTTTGCCACCCGTAAAAGTTCCTCCGCAGCCCTCTGAGCGTATTCCTTATCATCAAAATAAAGAAATACGCCGTAGCAGATGACCTTGTCAAAGGTCTTATCTTTAAACGGCAGATTGGCGGCCTCGCCGACCAAAACCGGATTGTGCAGCAGCTCGATGTGGCGTCTGACAAGTGTAGGGGAATAGTCGATGCCCGTATAATCGCAGTCCAGGTACTGGGCCAGGGCTCCGGCGCCGCATCCGACCTCCAGTACCTTATCTTCCTTCTGAATATTGAGGCGGCGGCTGATCTCAGCAGCCACCTCTTCCATATCAACCTGAGTGCTCTCGTATCCGTCGAAGGCCAGAAGATCCTCTATGCCGCCCTCAGCCCTTCCCTTGCGCGTCCAGATCTGCTTCCAGGTTTCTTCTTCTGCGGGTATGATCTGCCCTGCCTCCGTTTGTATGATGGTGTGATCTGTCTCTGATTTCTTGCTGATGTTCTCCAATCCGTTCATGATTTGTCCTCCTTAAGGTATGCATTGGAATAAAGAAGTTGTTCAAAAATATAATGATTTATAAATTATTGAACATCCTAACAGCAAAAAAGCAGTTTGTCAATAGCATTTTACATTAAAATATTTTTACGCCTTTTTCTTTTCCTTCATAATCAAAAAGATACTGATACACATAGCCGCCAGCTGTGAGACTGGTACTGAGAGCCATGTTCCGCCGATCCCTGTCATTTGCGGCAATATGAGCAGAAGCAGGAATAGGATTATTACTTCCCCATAGATCATAATGTAGGCCTGCATGTCTTTGTCCGTAGCGTAGAAATAGGCCGTCGTCACCCTGGATATGCTGACAAATAAGTAACCGCTCAGGAATACATGGAGAATATCTGCAACGCGCGCTGTAATCTGGGGAGAGGCACCGAACAGCGCGGCCGCCTGTCCTGGAAGGAGAAACAGCACTCCCATACACAGGAGTGAGACCGCGGCGGCAAAGCTATACGCCAGGTTGCGGAACTGCTTTGTACGGTCGTGATGGCCCTCACCGTAGGAGAGACTGATCAGCGGCTGACAGCCGTCACTGACACCATGAAGCAGGAGGATAATGATGGCGGAAATATAGCTGACCGGCGCATAGCAGGTGACGGCCGCCGCACCGCCTGCCCAATAACCGTCGCAACGGCGGCTCCCATCATACCGAAGGGAAGATGCCATACGAACAGGTAATCGAGAAATATGTTCGTTAAAAAACCTGCGATCATAGCGGCCATGGCCGAAAACGCGCCTCCCATATTGCGAATGAAGGGGACGAGCCCCGTTCCCAGAACCTGAAAAATGGCTCCAAAAGCAATATAAAGAATGTACTCCCGCGCCAGCTCCCCGATTGTGCCAGACACTCCAAAAAAGCGGAGGACCACAGGGGCGCTTAACAGCAGAAGAATGGATAAAAGAATTCCGGAAACGGTTAACATAATAAGAGACATACCGAAATACTGGCGGCCCCTTTTATGATTTTCCGTGCCGACGCTGATGGCGTACTGAATCGCGCCGCCCATGCCGATTCCGGTGCCGACGGCCTGCTAAAAAGCTGTCAGCGGGTATGCAATATTGACTGCGGCCAGGGCGCTGTCGCCCAGGGCGTTGCCAACGAAAAAACCATCGGCGATGGCATAGACGCCTGACAGCGCAAAGGCCAGCATGGAGGGAATGATGTAGTGGAAAAATTCTTTATGCAGTTTCATTTGAGTCTGTCTCCTTAAATAGTTTGTTATAGAGCGCGGTGCTCTCTAACAGTGCTCTGGCATTCTCCTGGCCCATCTTTTGCCAGACGGACCTTTCATGGGACTGAAGATCGGAAGCCGTGGCCTCCATAAATAACCTGCCCGCGTCAGTCAGCAGAATGACCTTGCCCCGCCGGTCTTCCTCCGAAGGCACAAGTGTAATCCAGGCGCGCCCGGCAAAGTTTTTCAGGATGGTGTTGACCGTCTGTTTCGGAAGCTGCCAGTGGGTGCAGATGTCTTTCTGAAGACAAGGGCCGTCCGGCTCCATGATGGAAAGGATAACCAGGAGTTCATAATAGGACAGACCGCGTTTTTTGGCCCATTCTTCGTACAGGGCGCTGGTTTCCCGCCAGAGTACGGTGTAGTGTTTTAGCTGTTCTGTCAGAATATCGTACATGATTGAGTTGACCTCCGTTTTATAAATAAATAGTCTGGTAACGGACTAATCGCAACATGCAGAAAGAATTTTTGTCAAGGAAATATTTTCTGAATTTTTTTGTTTAGATGGTTCTGGATTTTGTTTGTCGGGCAAAGGTAAAGCAGGGGATTTTCAGAGTTGGGGTTTGTGACTTGCGGTAGTTTCTTCTATGATATATAATGGGGAGGAATAGGTGCTATGAAATGGAAGAGATATTTTGAAGAGGAAGAGATAGGACGATAGGAGAGAAATACATAAAGTACTGTGATAATAGAAAGGATAGGGGGGATCGCCAATGCGTGAACTCGAAGTTCAGCTTTCAAAAAAGGATATTCTGCGCATGATGTCGGATATGAGGCTTAAGAAGGACGGGATGAAGGAGTCAAAGATCCAGGCTGTCATGCTTATTATTGCCGGAATATCCCTGATCTACACCGTGGGTGTTGTGGCGATCGGCGGTCATGACCCATCCATTCTCTGGTGGATAACCGATCTGTGTGCCGGAATCGGGCTGTGGCTTGGCTTTGCCGTGATAATCACGGTTCTTATTAAAACGGTTCAATACTTCAGAATCATAAAAGGTCCGCTTATGCACCGGCAGTTGGTACGGTTTAGAGAACATCGGATTGAGATGTATACGGCGGAAGGCGTAAGCTGTTATCCTTACGCTTCCATTTTATATGCAGAAAAGACGAGGCATCAGATCCTGGTTTATATGAAACGGATTGGGACGGTAAAGACTCTGCTGACACTTCCGGATTCTGCGTTCACCGGCGAAGCCGAAATGGACTGCTGCCTCGCCTTTCTGCAGGAAAAGCAGCAGCAGGAGGCCTTTATGGATCCTCTGGACCAGCAGGCGGAGATCATATGCCCTGAAGAACAGGTATATTCCTTTGCATTTATTCAGGAGGAGGCAGAATGGCTGGAGGTGCTGACTGCAGGCAAGTATTATATGATGCGGACGAGGTATGCACTTAAAATACCAGAAAGCATGACTATGATACTGTCGTTGTTACTGCTTACAGGCGTTGGAATCTTTTCATTTATACGGGACAGAGATCCGGTGGCTGCTGCGGTTTATGGTATTTTTATTATTCTGTTTATTGGTATGGCTTATCAGATATTTTACAGCAGGAAATGGATTTACCGCGGCGTAAAACGAGCCTTAAAACGCCGAAAAACGGTGCCGGACAGGACTGGCCGTCAGGTGATTTCCTTCGATCGGTCGGGAATCAGCCTCTGTACGGATACGGAACAGTGGAATCTGACTTATCCCACAATTTACAAGGTGGTGGAGAGCAAAAAAGAGGTATTTATTTTTACGAAAGGTCCGTATTTTTTGAATATTCCAGTTTGGGCATTTCAGACAGAGAGGGAAAAGCTGGAGGTCCTGAACTACTTAAGGGCGCGCGGAATTTGTGTGTTACAGAAAAATATATAGTCGGGATATCATGGATATAAAGAAAACTCCTTGACATGAAAAAATATTTCTGTTATAGTTTAAACTTGTGAAACGAGAGGATGAAGGTCTGAAACGTATACCTGACACCTCTCGTTTTCTTTGCGAAAAGTGTGTGTGCGGCCGTCGGCAACAGTTGAACCCGGCAGGCCTAGAAAGGACTTATTTATTTATGGAGACAATGAGATTTGATGAATTACAGCTAGACGAAAGAATTCTGCGGGCAGTTGCGGACATGGGATTTGAGGAGGCTTCGCCGATTCAGGCGCAGGCGATTCCGGTACAGATGGAGGGCAGGGACATTATTGGCCAGGCTCAGACAGGAACCGGTAAGACGGCCGCATTTGGTATTCCGCTGTTACAGAAAGTGGATCCGAAATCCAAGAAACTCCAGGCGATCGCCCTGTGTCCCACCAGAGAGCTTGCAATTCAGGTGGCTGACGAAATCCGTAGATTAGCAAAATATATGCACGGTGTCAAGGTTCTTCCAATTTATGGCGGCCAGGACATTGTAAAACAGATTCGCTCCTTAAAGGATGGTACCCAGATTATCATCGGAACACCGGGCCGTGTGATGGATCATATGCGCCGCAAGACGGTGAAATTTGACCATATCCATACCGTAGTTATGGATGAGGCCGACGAGATGCTGAACATGGGCTTTTTAGAGGATATGGAGACTATTTTAAGCCAGCTTCCGGAGGAGCGCCAGACTGTGATGTTTTCCGCTACCATGCCTCAGGCGATCGCGGACATTGCGCACAAGTTCCAGAAGGAACCGGTGACTGTGAAGGTGGTTAAGAAAGAACTGACTGTTCCGAAGGTAACCCAGTATTATTATGAAGTAAAGCCGAAGACAAAGGTAGAGGTTATGTGCCGTCTGTTAGATATGTACGCACCAAAGCTTTCCGTTGTGTTCTGTAATACGAAGAAGGGCGTGGATGAACTGGTACAGGCACTTCAGGGACGTGGCTATTTCGCGGAAGGTCTGCACGGTGATTTGAAGCAGATTCAGCGTGACCGCGTTATGAACAGCTTCCGTAACGGCAGAACCGATATTCTGGTGGCCACCGATGTAGCGGCCCGCGGAATTGACGTAGATGACGTAGAAGCCGTATTTAACTACGATCTCCCGCAGGATGACGAGTACTACGTACACCGGATCGGCCGTACCGGTCGTGCCGGCCGCGAGGGTATTGCATTCAGCTTTGTGGTTGGAAAAGAAGTTTATAAGCTTCGCGATATTCAGCGTTACTGCAAGACCAAGATCATTCCTCAGGCGATTCCTTCCCTGAATGACGTGACAGGCATTAAAGTCGATAAGATTTTAGAGAATGTGGCGGACACCATCGAAGAATCTGATTTAAGCGAAATGATCAATATTCTTGAAAAGAAGCTGTTGGAAGAAGATTATACTTCCCTGGATCTGGCAGCCGCTCTGTTAAAGATGATGATGGGCGAAGAGAGTGAGGATATTGTCGACACAAGAGAACCACGCTCTCTCGATGATTTAGACAGCTATTACAGCGGAGGAAGCCGTAATGGCAACGGACGCGGAAGAAGCAGAAGCGGCGGAGGCCGTGACCGTGACAGCCGGTATGACAGCGGCCGTGAAGATATGGCCCGTCTGTTCATCAACATCGGAAAGAACCAGAACGTGAAGCCGGGTGACATCCTGGGAGCCATCGCAGGCGAGTCAGGCATGCCGGGTAAAATGGTCGGAAGCATTGATATGTATGACAAGTATACATTTGTAGAAGTGCCGAGAGAAAACGCCGATGCAGTGTTAAATGCCATGAAGGATGTAAAGATCAAGGGTAAGAATATTCATATGGAAAAGGCGAACGGCGGCAAGAGCAAATAAGAAGCCGGGGACGAATTGGCGATAGTAGGCTGGTGAAGTCTGGATGGCGGATAGATAGAGCAGTTGATGAAGAACTGATAATTAGAATCGTAAGAGACGGTTGTGTAAGGGCGTAATGAAATGCGCTCGTATACAGCCGTTTTTGATATGAATCAGTGGTTTGGAGGTCTGGCTTGGAGGTCTGATCTGGAAGAATGCTGCTGCTGTGTAGTTTCGATACTTGGCAGGGACGGAGATATTTCTTGCGTATTGAAAGGAAAGAGGATAGAATAAAACTTAGCAAAAAGAAATTCATATATGCTGGATTTAAATCGAATCGTATAGAAGAATCGGGGAGAACGATTAATATGGAATGGAAAAAGAATGACAGGATTCAGGTGACAATAGAGGATATGGGAGATACAGGTGAAGGAATCGGCAAGACCGATGGTTACACCTGGTTTGTGAAGGATGCGGTGATTGGTGACGAGGTGGAAGCCAAGGTAATGAAGACAAAAAAGTCTTATGGCTTCGCCCGCTTAGAGAAAATTATCAATGCGTCGCCAAACCGTGTGACGCCGCGGTGCCCGGTGGCCCGCCAGTGCGGCGGCTGTCAGCTCCAGGCAATGGACTACAAAGAACAGTTAGCTTACAAAGAACGGAAAATCTATAATAATATTACACGAATCGGCGGATTTGATGAGGTTCCGATGCTGCCCATCATGGGAATGAACGAGCCATGGAGATACCGCAATAAGGCACAGTTTCCCTGGGGACTTGATAAGGACGGTAAGATTATAACCGGATTTTATGCAGGCCGGACCCATGCCATTATTGAAAACGGGGATTGCCTGCTGGGGATTGAAGAAAACAGAGAGATACTGAAGATAATCAAAAATCATCTGGAACGCTGCCATATAAGACCATACGATGAGGCATCACATTCAGGCTTAATCCGCCATACCCTGATTCGAAAGGGATTTCATACCGGCGAACTGATGGTATGTCAGGTGATCAATGGAAAAAGCCTGCCCCATCAGGATGAGCTGACTGAGCAGCTGTTAAAGATACCGGGAATGACGAGTATTTCGGTTAACATAAATCGTGATCAGACCAATGTGATACTTGGAAATGAAGTCATCAACCTTTATGGGCCGGGTTATATTACGGATTCGATCGGCGGCGTGAAATACCGCATTTCCCCGCTGTCATTTTACCAGGTAAATCCGGTGCAGACGGAGAAACTCTACTCCACAGCCCTGGAATATGCGGGACTGACTGGCGGAGAAACCGTGTGGGATTTATATTGTGGGATCGGCACCATATCATTATTTCTTGCACAGAAGGCGAAGAAGGTGTATGGCGTGGAGATCGTGCCGCAGGCTATCGATGATGCCCGGGAGAATGCCAGGATTAATGGGATAGAGAACGTGGAGTTCTTCGTCGGAAAAGCGGAGGAGGTACTGCCCCGGGAGTATGAGAAAAATCAGGTATATGCCGATGTGATCGTCGTGGACCCGCCGAGAAAAGGCTGTGATGAGGTCTGCCTGGATACGATCGTGAAGATGGGACCGAAACGGGTGGTCTATGTCAGCTGTGACTCGGCTACGCTCGCGCGGGATATGAAGTATCTGGCGGAGAGAGGGTATGAGGTGGTGAAGGTGAGAGGGTGTGATATGTTTCCACATGCGGGGCATGTCGAGACTTGTGTGTTGCTACAAAGACGAACTATGTAGAAATCCTTAATTTTAGGCACTTTTTCAAGCATATCGTCTTTACGAGCGAGGGCGATAAAATCAGAAATAAAGAGATAAAGAACTATATCAATGTATCGGTAGTAGTTGATATAGAGTGTGGGAACACAACAAATTAAATATTGAATTTAAGGGGTACTTGTTAAAAAAGTATCCCTTTTCAATGTAAGACGTTCAGAAATGAGCGTCTATTTTTTTACCCAAAATGAAATGAGCATTAGATTTATGAAAAAGATATTAAAACGATTGTGTACGGGCTTCTTAGCTCTTGCAACTGTCGTTACTGCTTTACCGAGTACACCCGTTCATGCAGAAAGCAAGCAATACTGGACGGAAAGTGCAGAGCGTGTCGGTATCATTGAAAAAGTAATGAATGACGGTTCTATCGGTTCTACATTCAATGAGGGCATGATGAAAGTTGAGGGCGAAACTGCCTATTGTATTGACATCAATACAGATTTTAAGAATGGCTACAAGACCAGAGCTGACGCAAGCACACGCATGAGTGCCGACCAGATTTCGGATGTGGCGTTATCCTTAGAGTATGTCAAACAGTATAGCGAAGCTCACAAGGAACTGAACTACAAACAAGTCTATCTGTTGGAACAATGCGTCGTCTGGCAGAGATTGAGCGTACATCTTGGCTGGCAATGTGATAACGTGCGAGCTTCTTATGATGAAATTCCAAAGGCAACGCAGGACGAAGTTTTCGCTGGTGCAAAAGCCTTTGTCAAAGAGAATAAAGGACGCTATGAATGTGGCGGTTATATCTACTCTGGCGAAGGGCAGGAATTGGGGCAATTCTGGGCGAAACTCAATGTTGGAAATGCGAAACTGCAAAAGACTTCCAGTAATGCCAGCATTACGGACGGTAACGGGAATTACTCTATCGCTGGTGCAACATACGGTGTCTTTTCTGATAAGGACTGCACGAAACAGCTTGCCACCCTTACAACTGATGATAACGGAAATACAGATGTTGTAGAGGTAAAAGCAGGTACAGTCTATATCAAAGAATTATCCGCACCAGCAGGATATAAAGTGGATAAAAGAATCTATCCATTGACAATCAAAGCTGGCGAAACAGCGACCTTGAAAGTATCTGATACGCCAAAAGTAACGGACACTTTGATTGAGCTTTTCAAGATTGATATGGAAACACAGAAAGACAATCCGCAAGGGAACGCTTCTCTGGCAGGTGCGGAATTTACATGGAAGTATTATGCTGGTTTCTACAATACAGGAAATCTCCCTGCCGAAGCTACTCGTACATGGGTTACAAAGACAATCGCTGAAACTGACAGCGACGGGACAACCCATTACATCACAAAATTAGCAGACGCATACAAGGTATCTGGCGACAGCTTCTATATGCAGGACGGTAAGTCAGTTCTTCCACTTGGGACGCTAACCGTTGAAGAAACAAAAGCTCCAAACGGCTACTTGTTAGACGGTGCGTATATGCAGGCTGGCGATAAGTCCGAACAGATTAAGGGCTTATATGTAACACAGATTACCGAGGACGGCGACCTTGCCGTACTATCTGGAAGTAACCAGTTTTCCGTATCAGATAAGGTTATCCGTGGCGGTGTGAAAATTCAGAAACGAGATTTAGAAACGGGCGATACCAAACCACAAGGAAGTGCCACTTTGAAAGATACTGCTTTTGACATCATTTCCTTAAATGATAATTCTGTTTTGGTTGAGGGCAAGCTATACAAGAAAAATGAAGTGGTAAAGACAATTCGTACAGATATTGAGGGTATCGCTTCTACTTCTGCCGACCTTTTACCTTATGGAAATTTCCGTATCGTTGAGAGTGAAGCTCCAAACGGTTACTTGACAGACGGTGCAAAGCCGATTGATTTTACAATCACAGAAAATGGAAAAATCGTGGACTTAACCGACGAAGCCCATTCTATCTATAATCAGATTAAGCGTGGAGATATTGAGGGCGTGAAAATTGGTGCAGGCACACACAAGCGTCTTGCTGATGTTCCCTTTAGGATCACAAGCAAGACGACGGGCGAAAGTCATGTTGTGGTAACTGATGATAACGGGCAATTCTCTACTTCTGCTGACTGGGCTTCACATAAGCACAATACCAACGCAGGAAAAACCAGCGAGGACGGTGTGTGGTTTGGAACTTCTGAACCAGACGACAGCAAAGGTGCGTTGCCTTATGATACTTACATCATTGAAGAATTACGCTCTGACAGCAACAAAGGTTTTGAACTTATCCCACCTTTTGAAATCGTGGTATCAAGAAATAACCTTGTGATTGATTTAGGGACTTTGACTGATGAATACGAAAAAGAAATCTCTATCCATACCACAGCGACCAGCAAGGACGGCGAAAAGACTATCCTTGCAGGAAAAGAGGTTACGATTGTTGATACCGTTAAATTGGACGGACTTACAAAAGGCACAAAGTATCAGCTCAAAGGCTGGCAGATGTTAAAGGAAGAAAACGCCGAGCTTATCATTGACGGGAAACGTGTAGAAAATGACTATATCTTTATCGCTGATGATGAAGCTATGAAAGTGGAAATTTCCTATACATTCAATGCGTCTGCTTTAGGTGGCAAGAACCTTGTTACCTTTGAGGAATTATATGATTTAAGCAATCCAGACGAACCCGTAAAAGTTGCGGAACACAAGGACATTGAGGACGACGGGCAGACGGTACTTATCACAGAGCGTATCATCAAAATTCATACGACTGCTACTGATAAGGACGGCAACAAAGAGCTTGAAGCTGGAAAAGACGTTACAATCATTGATACCGTAACCTTAGAGGGCTTGGAAGTCGGTACACAGTATAAACTTGTAGGCTGGCAGATGTTGAAAGAAGAAAATGCCGAGCTTCTTATCAATGGAAAACGTGTGGAAAGTGATTATACGTTTACTGCTGACAGCGAAACTATGAAAGTGGAAGTTGCCTTTACCTTTGACGCTACTTCTCTTGACGGAAAACAGCTTGTAACTTTTGAAGAATTGTACGATTTAAGCAATCCAGACGAGCCGAAGAAAGTTACCGAGCATAAGGACATTGAGGACGAGGGACAGACAATTACCTTTAAGGAAAAGCCAGAAGTCCCAGAAGAACCAGAGAAACCCGAAACACCACAGACACCAGAAAAGCCTAGCAGACCTAGCGACAGTCCCAAAACGGGCGACACCACAAATGTCATGGCGTTTCTTGTGATGTTGCTTACATCTGCTGGTGGACTGGCTGGAACATATCTTTACAAACGCCGTAAAATGAAGAAATCATAAGGCGGTAACGATATGAGAAAAGGAAAATCACGCTCTCCGCCGAAGCTGGCAAACAGCAGACTTCCGCTTATTCTGGCTTGTCTGCCACCCACCTGCAAGAACACGGATAGTCAAGGGAGCGTAAGCATACATTTTACCCTTTACTATCTGTGGGATTGCTGGTACTTCCCGAACCGCCAGAATAAGAAATCACAATCAATCAACTAATCAAAAATAGAAAGAAATGAGGTAAAACAATATGGAAATGAAATATGTCGTGCCAGATATGGCACAGTCTTTTGGAACTCTTGAATTTGCAGGCGAAAGTGAGCCTATCTTTGAAAGGGATAAAAACAACCGCAAGGTCATAGCTAGACGAAGCTATAACCTTTATTCTGACGTACAGAAAGGCGAAAATGTTGTCGTGGAAATTCCCGTGCAGGCTGGCGAAAAGAAGTTCAAGTATGAACAGAAAGTAAAACTTGTCAATCCGAAGTTATACGGCAGAGGTTACGCAATCGGGGATATGGGACATACCGATTATGTGTTAGTTGCTGATGATATTGTAGCAGTTGAAGAAAAGTAAAGGAGTGAAGAAATTATGAGATTATCAAACGGTTTTGTCATTGACAAAGAGAAAACATTTGGAGAATTAAAATTTACAGCGGTGCGTGATGTGTTCTTGCAGAATGAGGACGGGACACCGAGTACCCAGCTTAAAAAGCGTATCTATGATTTGAAGTGCAGTCTGCATGGTGGAATTATCCCCGTATCTGTACCGCCAGAAGTACCGTTAAGGGAATTTCCTTACAATGCAGTTGTGGAGCTTGTCAATCCAGTAGCTGATACGGTATCACGAAAGACCTATACGGGTGCAGATGTGGACTGGTATGTAAAAGCAGAGGATATTGTATTGAAGAATAAAAGTAACCAGAATGCAGGAAATCCACAGAACAACAATCCGCAGGGACAACCGAAAAAATAGACTTGCTAACTAGATTTTCATTGTAGCGGATATATGGAACTGTTATAATATAGATATTAAGAAACGGACAAATTAGAATTTGAGAGGGAATTGAATATGAATAAGGTATGGTCTGAACTTAATAAAACAATGCAGGCACAAATAAAAAAGAAAGATACTTATAAGATGGGTATTGATACTTTATTTAGTTTACGAAGTCAGTTAATGCAAACATTAGTATCTTTCAAAGAGGAATTATGCAGAGAATCTTTTAACTCAATCCCCTTCATAAACGCTGATGGTTACCATAGTAAGACGATTGCTTATTCTATTTGGCATATTTTCCGCATTGAAGATATAGTTGTGCATACAGTGATAAATGAAGATGAACAAGTATTTTTTGCAGGCAATTATCAAGAGCGTATCAATTCACCCATCATTACAACAGGAAATGAACTCATTAAACAGCAGATTGCAGACTTTTCAAAACAGCTTAATCTGGAAGAATTATATTCATATATCTTTGAAGTACGGGAAAGTACTGAGAAAATGCTTGAACGGTTATCTTATGATGAATTGAAAAGAAAAATACCGGAAGAAAGAAAAGGATACTTAGAATCGTTGAATGTAGTAAACGACAATGAAAAAGCAATTTGGCTGATTGATTATTGGTGTAATAAAGATATTTGTGAACTAATTCAAATGCCGTTTTCAAGACATTGGATTATGCACACAGAAGCTTGTTTGCGTATAAAGAACAAGATACATTCATAAGCAAAAATTGGAATTTAGCGAGGTGCTTTGTATGGAAATTAAAAAAATAGATGAAACCCAATTTGATTTTGCCATTGACCTGATTTGGTCAACATTTCTACGATTTGAAGCTCCCGATTATTCAGAGGAAGGTATTCAGTCATTCAAAGATTTTATAGATAATAAAGAAATAATTAAAACTTTAGAATTTTGGGGAGCATACGATAATAAAGAATTAAAAGGTGTTATTGCTACAAATGATAACCGAAAACATATTTGTTGTTTCTTCGTTAAAGCCCAGTACCATAGACAAGGTATTGGTAGAAAACTTTGGGAATATCTTTGTGAAAATAGTCAAAGTAAAGCCATTACTGTTAATTCTTCTCCGTATGCAGTTCCTGTCTATCATAAGTTGGGCTTTGTGGATTTGGACATTGAACAAGTATCTGATGGTATGAGATACACACCTATGAAATATGAGCGTTAAATTAGAACTTGTGGAGGTAATGTAAATGAAATTGAAAAATCCTATGCTGGTAGTAACAGATATAGACAAATCAGTCGAGTTTTACAAAAAGGTTTTTGGGCTTCATGTGATTATGGATTTTGGAGCAAATAAAACTTTAACTGGCGGTTTGGCTTTGCAGACAGTTGAAACATATAAAGACTTTATCGGGAAAAGCGATATTTCTTTTGGTGGCAATAACTTTGAAATTTACTTTGAAGAAGATAATTTTGATGAATTTGCGGATAAGCTGAAAGAATGTGATGTTGAATATGTCCACCCTATTGTAGAACATTCATGGGGACAGCGTGTTGTTCGTTTCTATGACCCGGATAAACATATTATCGAAGTTGGCGAAAACATGAAAATAGTATGCAAGCGTTTCTTAAATAGTGGAATGACACCAGAACAAGTAGCAGAACGCATGGACGTACCTATGAAATTTGTCAATGCCTGTATGCGATAAATTTCAGTTTGACAACTTCATCCCCATATACACAAAGCAGTTAGTCTATACGATTGACTGCTTTTTTCATACCCAGAAAGGAGTGATTGATTTATGAGAATGATTTTAAACAAAGGACACCGTATCAGAGGGTTTGTCAAGTTTTTTGTGTAAGTTTTAAGAAAATTTTTTGGGGAGGGGAACCTCCCCATTTGTATCATCCGACGCTTTTGAATGATACTTTGTTAAAGTGTTTTGGGAATATTTCTAATAGGG
>OKVD01000031.1_pt1 | contig 173644 bp, 154 predicted proteins | sample 1606881 | NCBI WGS metagenome assembly OKVD01 (sample SAMN03281011, study PRJEB24777) | human gut metagenome | isolation source: fecal sample PR176 from 1 month old male Indian infant, caesarean delivered... | place: Singapore | collected 2006-01-13
GAATAACCTTGACTTAACATCCAATAGGCCAGCGTTTTACGGTGGTCTTTTTGTAGTTCCTAAACGCTGCATAAAACTTTTTTGCAAACTTCCTCAATTCTCTATTGACTTTTCATTTGCAGGCTAAATTACGGTAAACAGCATCTTCCAGATAATATGAGTATAGTTCTTTGTTATCTGTTTCTTCTAAAGGCCATGTCATAGCTTCAGCATATTTTAAGCACCTTGTTAAAGCATATTTAACATTTTTAATCACTTGATTTGAACGAATAATCCACTCAATACAGTTTCTAAAATGAATCATTTCATCAGTTAACTGTAGTTGCTCTTCTTTATATAATCTACATTCATTTAAACTATCTATTTTTTCCAATTGTCCCTCTAAATATTGAATAATTTCTTTATCGTTTCTAAATGTGTTTAAATCCATAATCTCTCCCTCCATACAATCACTCCCTATTACATCAATTTTTGTCGTGTAAGAATTGTTATTTAATTGTACCATATAAAAGAAAAAAAGACTTGATACATAAATTTATTTTTAATAGCTTCCTAAAATTTAACTCCGTTAATAGATTAAAAAGCGGCGGTATCACTCACGATACCGCCGCTTTTGCTTTGCACTAAAAATAAATTAAAAATCCGAAGCCGTCCCCTATTGGAACCGGGTTCGGATTATCATGATTCAGTGCGGGTAACAGGACTTGAACCTGCACGGTCTCCCACCAGAACCTAAATCTGGCGCGTCTGCCAATTCCGCCATACCCGCTGACACCAATGGATGATACCATCTGAGGGCGGAAATGTCAAGAATTTATAATTAAGCTTTGTGAGCACCTTTGCGGATAATCGGATAGATTTCCAATGCCAGCAGTGAGAATACTACGATATATGCTAAATATGTCATATGTAACACCTCTCTTTCTTTGATACCATTATTATATACAGGAGGAGGAAAAAGGGCAATCCGCATAGTATCTAAAAAATATTTAGGAAAATACTAGATTGAATACAGAATATACAAAAATATTTAGGTAGCCTAAAAGTTTTTTAGGTGCCGTATGTTGCGTCGCACAGAGTGATAAAATAATGTCAAATGAGAACGTAAAAAGAGGAAGCTTTACTCCACAAAAAAAAGTCGTACTCGACGACTTTTTTGGATGGTCTTTACATACCATATCATTACTGAGACACCGGGGACTCGAACCCCGGACAACTTGATTAAAAGTCAAGTGCTCTACCACCTGAGCTAGTATCCCAAAGCTGGGCCAGCCAGATTCGAACTGGCGACTGCAGGAGTCAAAGTCCTGTGCCTTACCGCTTGGCGATGGCCCAATATCGTATGATAATTCCAGATAAAAAAAAATTCCCTATAAGGGAAAGGTGAGTAGAGGGATTCGAACCCTCGGCCTCCAGAGCCACAATCTGGCGCGATAACCAACTTCGCCATACCCACCATAAACAAATCGCACACATCGCTGGTTAATTGATGTGAAACGAGCCTGAAGGGATTTGAACCCCCGACCCACGGCTTAGAAGGCCGTTGCTCTATCCAACTGAGCTACAGACTCACAAGCGGGTGATGGGAATCGAACCCACGTATCTAGCTTGGAAGGCTAGTGTTCTACCATTGAACTACACCCGCAGATAAACATGAGAGACAGTAGTTAAAATAACAAATGTTATCTTTTTACTATCATCGGGGTGACAGGATTCGAACCTGCGACCTCCTGGTCCCAAACCAGGCGCTCTAGCCAAGCTGAGCCACACCCCGTAAACAGAATTTCTCTGTAATTTTTATCCACCGTCTCGCGACGCAAGAGTTATTATATACGATACTGCAAAACTTGTCAACCGTTATTTGAAAAAAATAAAAAAAAGTAGCAGTTCAGCCTTAGCTTCCAGCTGCCGCTTCCCGGTCCGGCGCTTTCGTTTCCTGGACCTTTCCAGTTCCGGTTTCGGGCATAAGCATTTCTAAATGTGCAGGATTTTACTAAAAGCCAGTGAAAATCCCCAAACTCGCTGTGTTCAGACAGGTGGGGATTTTCACTGAACGAAAATTTTGCGTATTAAGAACTGTTAATGCCCTGCAAAGTCACAGGAAAGGTCCAGAAAACGAAAGCGCCGGACCGGACAGCGGCAGCTGGAAGCCAAGACTGAACTGCTATAAAATAAAAAATCCCCCATAAATGGGAGGGGCCGGCAGTAACCATCGGGTTACTGCCGGCCGAGTATGAAAAATAAAAAGTCAATGTTAAAAGGGTGGGGTTCCTTTACATTATTTAGTATAGGAGAAAATTGTGTCATAAATTTGTCCGCACCATAAACATTTCATAAAAAAACTTAAAGAAATATGAGGAAATCTTGAAAAATGGGAGAAGAAATATAAAATCCGGCGGGAAGCCGCCAAATGGGTGCCGAAACCGCCTGTTTATGGTATACTAGCCGGTAGAAGACATCGATCGCGGACTGCGATCGAAGAGAGCCACAGATGATATCCATAGAAAGGAAAATCCCCATGCTTTATTATGAATTTTACGAATCCGCACTGGGTCCGCTCACCATAGGAGATACGGACGGCGCGGTGAGCAGTATCAGCTTCGGCAGAATCCCTCTGAAGGAGGGCGTTCAAAAGGAAACAGACTTAACGCTCCAGGCCGCCAAAGAGATTGCGGAGTATCTGGCCGGTAAGCGCACGGCATTTGATCTGCCGTTGAGACCGGAGGGAACACCATTTCAGAAAAGAGTCTGGGACGCGCTTCTGACCATTCCTTATGGGGAGACGAGAAGCTACAGGGACATTGCGATCCTTGCCGGAAGCCCGAAAGGATTCCGGGCGGTGGGGATGGCCAATAACCACAATCCCATCCCGATTCTGATTCCGTGCCACCGGGTAATCGGTGCGGATGGGAGCATGACCGGGTATGGGGGCGGACTTCCTATTAAAATAAAGCTGCTGGAAACAGAGCGGGGAGGAAAGTAACGTGCAGCTGCCATTGGTGAGTATAATTGTTCCAATTCATAATTCGGAGAGGACACTGAAGCGGTGTGTTGACAGTATTTTAAAGCAGGATTACCAGGAGCTGGAGGTATTTCTGGTAGATGACGGAAGTGAAGACGGGAGTCTGGCAATATGCCGTGAGTATGCAAAGCAGGACGCCAGGATCAAAGTAATCCGCAAGGAGCAGTCCGGGGTATCCGACGCCCGCAATCTGGCAATGGACCAGGCAGAGGGGAAATACCTGCAGTTTGTGGACAGTGATGACTGGGTCACCCCGGATGCCACGAGGATGATGGTATCCGCGGCAGAGCATAGCTCCTGCGATATGGTCATCACCCATTTTTTCCGTGTCAACCATGATAAAATAAGAAGAAAAGGCCATATCAAGGAATACGAGGTTATGACCAGGGAAGGCTTTGCGGAGCACATGATGGAAAAACCGGCCAACTTTTACTACGGAGTCATGTGGAATAAACTGTACCGCCGGGACATTTTGAACACACATATGCTTCGATGCAGCAGGGAATTGAACTGGTGTGAAGATTTTCTATTCAACCTTCAGTACCTCTGTTACGCGGAGCGCATCTGTGCGCTGCCGTATCCCACCTACTATTACGTGAAGACGAAGAACAGCCTGGTGGCGAAGGAAGCCACGATGAAGAATACGATTCAGACGAAAAAGTTTATATTTACCTATTATAAAGAACTTTATGAAAATATTGACCTCTACGAGGAAAATAAAGGGAAGATCAATCGATTCCTGATCTCCATCGCTTCGGACGGCCATTGAGAGGCCTGTTTTCCGGCTCCGCATGGCGCGGATTCCGGCCGGTAACAAAAGGAAAATAATGAGAACATGATAAACAGAACATAAAGTTTATTAAGAATTGTTTGTGATTCTTTCGGTTCTTTTAATACACTATACAAAAGAATCTGAACATGTTATAATCCTCTTCGTCGCAACAAGTTAAGACAGATTATGAGGAGAGATTATTATGAGAAAGAACAGCAGGATCATTACGCTGGCAGTGGCGGCAGCCGTTATGATGGCAGTAACTGCGTGCGGATCAAAAGATAAGACAGAGACAACCGCTTCCACAGAGGCAACGACAGAGGCAGTAACCACTACCGGGGCAGAGACGACAGCGTCAGAAGCTGAAAGTACAGAGGAAGAAGACCAGGCAGAAGAGGAAGAGATGGATGAGGCTGATGAGGCCGCGGAAGAAACTACCGCATCTGCAGCGGGCGAGATTGGTTCCGACGGCGTATTTAAGGCAGCCAACGGCAAGTTTGAGATCAAGGTCCCGGCCGGCTGGACCATCGATGAGGGAAGCGACGATGAATATGTGACCTTCCTTTCCGCAAGCGGTGACGACATGCTGGAAATCATGACGATCAGCGGCAGTTCCGCAGACTCTATCCGTGAGATTTATCCGGATACAGCGGAAGAATACAAGAATATGGTGAGCCGCGGCGATGACATGGCGATTCTTTCCTACGATGTGAAGACGAAAGATGACGGAAGCCAGACCTTCCAGTACTCCATGAAGTACACGAATCCTAACGACGGGATTCACTACCTTGCTGAATCCGGTTCTTATGACGCGGCAAAGCAGACCTACTCCTGTGCGACAGGAACGGTTATGTCAACTGATGAGGCCGTTTCCAAGCAGGTTGAAGAGGCAGTAAAATCATTTAAGATTAAATAATCCGGTTTTGACGGATTGGAACAAGTAAGAGAAAAGGGATATGACCCGGAGTGATGGGGTCATATCCCTTTTTCTTCTGCCGTAAGGCGGATCAGACTGCCGCCCAGAAGGGGGACATCCTCCTCCTGATGGGTACTGATAATCGCCAGCTTTCCGGCTGTCTTCTGTTTGACAAATTCGATGACCTTTCTTCGTGTGTCCTCATCCAGACCGGTAAACGGTTCATCCATAAGGACCGCGTCAAATGGCACCGCCAGCGCCCGGCAGACGGCAACACGCCGCTTCATTCCGCCGCTTAAGGTGGAGACCGGCCGGTAGATGGATTCTTCGGGGAGAAGTTTACATAAATCTTCCTTTACGGACTCCCGTATTTCCTTCGTTACCTTCGGGAAGACCATCAGCACATTATCGAGGGAAGAGAAAGATTCACACAGGCGGTTCTCCTGAAAGACCGCCGAGAGGAATGCGCCCTCTGTCCCGGATACCGTTCCGCTGTCAGGCTGGTCGAGTCCGAGGAGAATCCGGAAGAAGGTGGTCTTTCCCGAGCCGGAGGTGCCCATGAGGCAGTATATGTCTCCGGTCCGGAAGGTCTGGCTGACCTGGCTGAAGACTTGTCGCCCGTCAAATGATTTTGAGAGATTCGTTACTGTAATTTCCATAGTGATTGGCTCACGCACCCCGCTTTCTTTTCGCTCTGTTCTGGCGTTCTGCCGCCTTTAGAAGCTCGATGAAGACCTTTTCAAACAGGCCGCTGATGACAATGATTACCAGAGTCCAGGCAAATAGATCCGCTGTGCTCAAATAGATTTTTGCCATGTAGAGTTTTTCACCGATGGAGTGGTCTGGCACACCGATGACCTCGGCCGCGATACCGGATTTAAAGCTCATGCCCAGACTGATATTGGCGCCGCTTATGAGATAGGGAAGCAGGGCGGGCCAGTAAATGTAACGGAATTTCTTCCAGCCCGACATATGAAAGACCCTGGCCATCTCCAGAAGCTGGGGCTCCGCGCTGTGAAGCCCGGCGATGGTATTGATGTAGATCATGGGAAATACCACCAGAAACGCGATAAAGACCGACAGGTTTCTGGAACCGATCCAGATCAGCGCCAGAATGACGAAGGAAGCCACCGGCACCGATTTGACCAGAACCATGACGGGTTCCAGCAAATCCTTTAAGAATGGAAAACGGCAGGCGGCGCTTCCCGCCAGGATGCCGGCCAGGAACGCACCTAAGAATCCGGTGCTGATTTTGCCGAAGGTAAGACCAATCGTCCTCCAGAATTCCGCCGTGGAGATCTGGGCAATCAGCGCCCCCGCAACCTCCGCGGGGCCGACCAGGATAATGGAATTGTGAACGGCAATGCTGATAAACTGCCAGAGCACCAGCCAGAAACAGATGATGCCGGCTTTTCGCCCCAGACCTGATGGTTTCATGGTGTGACCCTCCTCGCTTATTTTGTCTGAACTTAACCGTACTAAATTTACCAGACAGCTTACTGCAAAAATTCAGCGGCCGGAGACCGGCCGCCGGATACATACTTAACTATTCATTATTTATGGCATATAAAAGAAGTCTTTCGCAGGAAGCTCGCCGCCCACTGTGGTCGGGTCCATTTCATACAGAGCGGAAAGATATCCGTAGAGCATGTTTTTCATATCGCTTCCGTCAATATAGGTAATGCTGCAGTATGGAATCGCCTTTTCTGCCACCGGGGCCTTTTCGATGATGCCCGCGGCTGCTACGAGTTTGGCTGTCTCGGCTACGTTCTCATTGGCAAATGCGGCAGATGCTTTCTGTTCTTCCATAAATGTTTTGACTGCATCACCATGTTCTTCGAATAATTCACCGCGGCAGATGGTTACACCCGTTACGAGGCTTCCGCCGTCCTCACCGGATACGGCTTCCCATTCCCTGGTCAGATCGAGCACCATCTTGAGGGTGTCATTCTGGGCCATGGCCACTGTGACGAATGGCTGCGGAAGAAGTCCGATACCATCCGGCTTTTCTTTTAAGAGAGCGGCAACCTCGGTCGGCTCTGATTTGTATTCGAGAGTGACATCATCCGTGGTCATACCATTTGCCTTCAATAAGTACTGAAGTGCGTAATCCGGTGTCGTTCCCTTGCCGGTTAAGTAAACGGTTTTTCCTTTTAAATCCGCGATGGATTTGATGGAGTCATCGGACGATACTACGTACAGAACTCCCAGAGTATTGATATTTAAAACATTAACGCCGTGGTTGGTCTTGTTGAAAATGATGGAGGCCATGTTGGAAGGTACCAGAGCGATATCGAGATCTCCGCTCACGATCTTTCCAAGCAGTTCATCGGCTGCGGTCACCATGGTGAATTCATAGGAACCTTTTGCCTCGCCCTTTGACGCCTGATCCATCAACTTGACCAGTCCCATGGAGGTAGGCCCTTTTAAGGAACCGATGCGAAGCGTAAAGTCAGAAGACGCAGCGCCGGCGCTTTCCGTCTCCGCTTCCGTTTCAGGAGCTGTTGTGGTTTCTTCTTCAGTTGTCTCGGCAGCAGCCTCTGTGGCAGCCGCTGCTGTGGTTTCAGCCGCTGTCTCACCGCCGTTCTTTGCACAGCCGGTAAGAGCCGCCGCCGTCATGGCAAGAGCCATGAGTACAGGTAATACTTTTTTCATAATTATCATCCTCGCTTTCTGTCCGTATCAATAACCCGGCGGCATAGTCACTTGACTATGAAATAAAAAAACCACACCAAAAAAGGCATGGGGAATCCCGCGATCGATGATTTCTCCTCGCCTTCTCCGTCAGGTAATCCTTTCGGGTTAGAACGAACAATTCCAGTATACCATTACCTGGCAGGTTTTGTCAAAATGTTACTGGTTTCCATTTTACCTGTTCAGATCTATTATAAATTGTGATATACTGTAATTACTTATACTTATATCACAGAAAGGAAATGAAGGAGGATAAAGACAAGATGAACGAAGTATATGAGAAACTGCAGGGCTGTTTAAAGAGTGTGCGGGAAAAGACAGATTTTAAGCCGGAGATTGCACTGGTTTTAGGCTCTGGTCTGGGAGAATACGCGGAGGAGATCGAGGTTGCCGCGGCCATTGATTACAAAGATATCGAAGGGTTTCCGGTATCTACGGTGCCGGGACACAAGGGCAGATTTATCTTCGGCTATGTAAACGGCGTTCCGGTCGTGATCATGCAGGGCCGTGTTCACTTCTATGAGGGGTATCCGATGAGTGATGTGGTGCTTCCCGCACGGCTCATGGGACTTATGGGGGCGAAGATCCTGTTTCTTACCAACGCTTCCGGCGGTATTAACGGCACATTCCATGCGGGCGATTTCATGCTGATTCGTGACCATATCGCAACCTTTGTGCCGTCACCGCTGATCGGCGCTAACATCGACGAGCTGGGGCCGAGATTCCCTGATATGAGCGATATCTACAGAAGAGAGCTGCGTGACATTATAAAAGAGACGGCGAAGGAAGAGGGCATTGAGTTAAAAGAGGGCGTGTATTTACAGCTTACCGGCCCCAGCTATGAATCCCCTTCCGAGGTATCCATGTGCAGGACGTTGGGAGCGGATGCGGTCGGTATGAGCACGGCCTGTGAGGCTGTGGCGGCAAATCACATGGGAATGGCTGTCTGCGGTATTTCCTGTATCACCAACATGGCGTGCGGTATCAGCAAGGAGCCTCTGAGCCATACCGAGGTCCAGGAGACAGCAGACCGTGTGGCACCGCTGTTCAAGCGCCTGATTACGGCCTCTGTCACAAAGCTGGCAGGCAGATAGCCAGAGGAACAGAAAGGGGAGTATTGATCTTATGGATAAGAAACTGTCAGAGCGGATTCTGGCTTCCGCCGGAGCGAAGAAGGCGTCTCTGGTACTGAAGCATGGAACCGTTGTAAATGTATTTACCGCCGGACTGGAACAGGCAGATATCGCCATCGAGGACGGCTGCATCGTGGGACTGGGGGATTATGAAGGGGTAACGGAAATAGATTTAAAGGGAGCAGTCGTCTGTCCCGGCTTGATAGACGGCCACATTCATCTGGAGAGCTCCATGGTGGCGCCGGGAGAATTTGAGCGCACTGTCATTCCCCACGGCACCCAGGCCGTCATCACCGATCCCCATGAGATCGCCAATGTGGCGGGCACCCAGGGAATCCAGTTTATGATGGAGCGGACGAAGGGGCTGACGCTGGATGTCTTCTTTATGCTCCCATCCTGTGTGCCGGCTACCGGTCTGGATGAGTCTGGAGCCGTGTTATCGGCAGATAAGCTGGAACCATTTTATAAAGAAGAGCGTGTGCTGGGCCTTGCGGAGCTGATGAATTCCTACGGCACCACGAGGGCGGACCGTGGGATTCTCGACAAGCTTTCGGGCGCTCTCGACAGGAATAAGCTGGTGGACGGCCACGCCCCCGGCCTTTCCGGCAAGGAACTGAACGCCTACGTGACAGCCGGTGTGAAATCGGATCACGAGTGTTCCGATGCTTCCGAAGCGATCGAGAAGCTGAGCCGTGGCCAATGGATCATGATCCGGGAGGGCACGGCTGCCAGGAACCTAGAGGCGCTGATTCCGCTGTTTCAGGAGCCATACTACCACCGGTGCATGCTGGTGACGGACGACAAGCATCCGGGCGATTTACTCCGTCTCGGCCATATTGATTATATCATACGGAGAGCCATAAGCCTTGGCGCCGACCCGGTTCACGCCGTGATTATGGGTTCCTATAACGCGGCTCAGTATTTCGGGTTAAAAGACAGGGGGGCGGTAGCGCCGGGATACAAGGCGAATCTTATCGTAGTGTCGGATTTTGAGAATTTCCGTGTGGAGCAGGTATATAAAAATGGGAAGCTGGTAGCGGAAAATGGTTCCATGAAAGAAGGAATCCTGGCTGCGGAGATAAAGCACATAGACACGCCCGTAAGGGTCGGAGATTCCTTCCATTTAAAGGAGATCGTGCCGGAGCAGCTCCATATAGAAAAAAAGAGTGATCAGGTGCGGGTATTATGTTTAACGCCAGGCGAGCTGACCACCACGGAACGTCTGGTATCATGGACTGAAAATGAGGGATACGCCCCAGGTGTGGACGTGGATCAGGACATCGTAAAAATGGCAGTATTTGAGCGCCACCACGACACCGGCCACATTGGGCTGGGCTTCTTGGGCGGCTACGGACTGAAAAACGGTGCGGTAGCGACCAGCATTGCCCACGATTCCCATAATTTAATCATTGCAGGAACCAACGATGGCGACATGGTTCTGGCTGGAAACACGGTACGAAAGAACCGCGGAGGCCTGGCGGTAGTAGCGGATGGTAAAGTCCTGGGCGAACTTGCCCTGCCCATTGCCGGATTAATGAGTGAAGAGGCGGCGGAAGCTGTAGATGAAAAGCTTGAAAAGCTAAAAGAAGAAGCCGGTAAACTGGGAATATCAAAGTCGATCGACCCGTTTATGACACTGGCATTCGCCAGTCTGCCGGTAATTCCGAAGCTGAGGTTAAACACATATGGACTGATAGATGCAGAAAAGCAGGAGATCGTGGATGTCATGGTTGGATGTATGTGAAAAAGTACAGCACAGATGAAGTTTTCTGATTGATAATAATATGTCAATGTGAGATAATGTACGCAAAGGGCAGAGCCAGGCAGATACACCCGAAGCCGGCGCGGAATATGAAAAGCCGTTTTTGCCTTTCATATTCCGCGCCGGCTTCGGGTGTATCTGTATGGCGAGCGAAGCGACCCTGGAATGCCGGAGGCATTTCAGGGCTCTGCCCGCACCCCCCGCCACTATGAGCGACCATTCAAACCAAGTATTTTATTTACCCATCACCACCACAACCAAACACAAGATATTGGAGGGAGATTTTCATGAGAGTTACAATCTGTATAGGAAGCGCATGTCATTTAAAAGGTTCCAGAGAAATCATCGCCCAGCTCCAGCAGTTGGTAAAGGAGAATCATTTAGAAAGCAAAGTAGACTTAAATGGTTCCTTCTGCAGCGGAAACTGTGTCAACGGGGTCTGTGTAACCGTAGACGGCCAATTATTCTCTTTAAAACCAGAAGACACAAAGGAGTTTTTCGATAAAGAAATCGTAGGGAGGCTGTAATCATGGCGATTATTGATTTCAAGGCTACGAAATGCAAGCACTGTTACAAATGTGTCCGCAACTGTGAAGTCAAGGCGATCATGATTAAAGATGAGCGGGCCGAGATTATGCCGGACAAATGCATTTTATGCGGAAAATGCATGCAGGTCTGTCCACAGTCAGCGAAAACGCTGGTAAGCGATTTAAACACTGTAAAGGGTTACATAGCGAATCACATCCCAACCGTCGTATCCATCGCCCCATCCTATATGGGATTATTAAAATACAAGACCATCGGCCAGATTAATGCAGCCCTTCGTAAGCTGGGCTTTGCAGATGTCCGGGAGACGTCGGAGGGCGCAGCCATGGTGACGGCTGAATACGCACGGCTTCTGGAAGAGGGGGAGATGGAAACGATCATCACCACCTGCTGTCCGAGCGTCAATGACTTAATTGAGATCTATTATCCCCAGCTAATCCCCTACATGGCGCCAATTGTCTCGCCGATGATTGCCCACGGCAAGATGCTGAAGGAAGAGCTGGGACCGAATGTAAAGGTCGTATTCTTAGGCCCGTGTATCGCCAAGAAGAAAGAAGCGGGCGATGTCCGCCACGATTCCTGTATCGACGCGGTCTTAAACTTCAACGATATCAACCGCTGGCTGAACGAGGAAGAAATCACCATCGAGGACTGTGAAGACATTCCGTTCCGCCATCTGGATCCCAAGGTCAACCGCCTCTATCCGGTCACCAACGGAGTCGTGAATTCCGTTCTTGCCACAGAGGAGAAGAAGGACGGCTATCGGAAATTCTACGTTCACGGCGCCAGGAACTGCATCGATCTATGCGAAAGTATGGTGCGCGGTGAGATAAAAGGCTGTTTCATCGAGATGAACATGTGCTCCGGCGGCTGCATCAAGGGACCGACCGTAGAGGACGAGAGCATATCCAGATTCAAGGTAAAGCTGGATATGGAAGAGACCATCGAAAAAGATCCTGCAAAAAAGAGCGAGGTTGAGGAAATCGTCAATAAAATCTCCTTCAATAAGTTATTCATGGACCGTTCTCCGAGAGAACCGATGCCGACAGAGGCCCAGATCCAGGAGATCCTTAAGAAGACGGGGAAGACGAAACCGGAGGACGAGTTAAACTGCGGCGCCTGCGGTTATTCCACCTGCCGGGAGAAGGCCATCGCCGTATTCCAGAAGAAAGCCGAACTGGGAATGTGCATTCCGTTTATGCATGAAAAGGCCGAATCCTTATCAAATCTGGTGATGGAGACATCTCCGAATATCGTTCTGATCGTGGATAAGGACATGAAGGTTCTGGAGTATTCTGCGGTTGGAGAGAAGTATTTCGGGAAGACGAGGCAGGAAGCCTTAAATATGTATTTGTATGAATTCATCGATCCGTCGGATTTCCAGTGGGTCTACGATTCCCATCAGAATATTCATGGAAAAAAGGTGACCTATAGCGAATATAATTTCTCCATGCTCCAGAATATCGTTTATATTGAAAAAGAGGACGTGGTGCTCGCCACATTTATCGATATCACGAAGGAAGAGGAGCTGGCGAAGCAGGAGTATGAAAAGAAGCTGGAGACCATCGATCTGGCGCAGCGGGTAATCCATAAGCAGATGATGGTAGCCCAGGAAATTGCCGGTCTGCTGGGTGAAACGACAGCGGAAACAAAGACCACGCTTACAAAGCTCTGCCGGTCCCTGCTGGATGAAGGAAGTGAAAGCGAGGTCAAGTGATGGGAGTAACAGTAGACGTTGCATACAAAAGCCTGAATAAGTTCAACGAGGTCCTGTGCGGCGATAAGGTGGAACTGCTCCAGACGGAGAATTCCAACATCATGATTCTCGCCGACGGCATGGGAAGCGGAGTCAAGGCCAATATTCTGGCGACCCTGACCTCGAAGATATTAGGAACCATGTTTTTAAACGGCGCGACTCTGGAGGAATGCGTGGAGACGATCGTGGAGACGCTCCCGGTCTGCCAGGTGCGGCAGGTGGCATATTCTACCTTCAGTATCCTGCAGGTATTCCATAACGGAGACGCCTATCTGGTGGAATTTGACAATCCGAGCTGTATCTTTATCCGCGCCGGAGAACTGGTTCCGATTCCCCAGAATATCCGTGTAATTCAGAACAAGAAGATCAACGAGTACCGTTTCCGGGTAAAAAAAGGAGATGCCTTAGTTCTGATGAGCGACGGCACCATCCACGCCGGAGTGGGGCAGCTTCTAAACTTTGGCTGGCTCTGGGAAGACATCGCCGCCTATGCGCTGAAACAGTACCGGATCACGATCTCTGCGATCCGTCTGGCCACGGCCCTCAGCCGGGCCTGTGACGAACTGTACCAGTTCCGTCCGGGAGATGACACGACGGTGGCTGTCATGCGTATCATTGACAGGAAGCCGGTGCATCTGATGACAGGACCCGCCAGGAACCCGGAGGATGATACCGCCATGGTGGCCGAGTTCATGTCGGGAGATGAATTTACCAAGCGTGTGGTCTGCGGCGGCACCAGCGCCAATATCGTGGCCAGAACCACGAAGAAGAGCCTGGACGTCTCGCTGGATTACAATGATCCCGATATTCCGCCGATCGCCTACATCGATGGCATTGAGCTTGTCACGGAAGGCGTTCTCACCTTAAACCGCGTTCTCCAGCTGCTGAGGCGTTATGTAAAGAACGAGGCGGTCACAGAAGAATTTTTCCTGGAGCTGGATAAACCAAACGGTGCGTCCATGGTGGCGAAGATGCTGATCGAGGACTGTACGGAACTGAAGCTGTACGTTGGAAAAGCCATCAACAGCGCATATCAGAACCCCGGTCTTCCATTTGACCTCGGTATCCGCCAGAATCTGGTGGAGCAGTTAAAACACACGGTGGAAGAGATGGGAAAAAAAGTTACGGTAACTTATTATTAATGAGATTTGCTATAGATATCCATTCTGCTTCCGGCAGATGGAAGTTACGAGGAGGAAAATTATGGTAACAAACGATGCAACATTACTTCGCATAAAACATCAGGTATTGTACGAGGTGGCGAAAATGGCGTGGGAAGGCTGTCTGGAGCAGCGCAGGGAAGAGATTCCCTACAAGATGCTTCCGGGCCCGAAAGCACAGTTCCGCTGCTGTATCTACAGGGAACGCGAGATCATCAGAGAACGTGTTCGCCTTGCAGAGGGCTTATGCCCCAGTGGAAAAGATACGAAGAACATTGTACAGGTTATCAGCTCCGCCTGTGAGGGATGTCCCATTGCCCGCTACGTCGTAACCGACAACTGCCAGAAGTGTATGGGAAAGGCATGTCAGAATTCCTGTAATTTCGGAGCCATTTCCATGGGCCATGACCGTGCCTATATCGATCCTGAGAAATGTAAGGAGTGCGGCAAATGTTCCCAGGCGTGTCCGTATAATGCAATTGCAGACCTGACCCGTCCGTGTAAGAGAAGCTGTCCGGTGGACGCTATCACCATGGATGAGGACGGTATCGTTGTAATCGACGAGAGCAAATGCATCCAGTGCGGCGCCTGTATCCACAGCTGCCCGTTCGGAGCGATCGGTTCCAAGACATTCCTGGTGGATGTCATCAACTTAATCAAGGCAGGCAAGAAGGTAGTTGCCATGGTGGCGCCGGCAACAGAAGGCCAGTACGGACCGGAGATTACCATGGCCAGCTGGAGGACTGCGCTTAAGAAGATCGGTTTTGCAGACATGGTGGAGGTTGCTCTGGGCGGCGATTTAACCGCGGCTGCGGAAGCGGCAGAGTGGGCGGAGGCATATAAAGAGGGCAAGAAGATGACGACTTCCTGCTGTCCGGCGTTCGTCAACATGATCAAGCAGCACTATCCGATGCTGCTCGACAACATGTCAACGACCGTCTCCCCGATGTGCGCTGTATCCAGAATGTTAAAGGAAGAGGATCCGGAGACCATCACCGTCTTCATCGGGCCGTGTATCGCAAAGAAGAGCGAGACTCTGGATTTAAATATTAAAGACAACGCGGACTATGCCATGACGCTGGGCGAGGCTCACGCCATGATGGTGGCAAAGGGCGTAGATTTAGAGCCGGAAGAAAATACACTTCAGCAGGGATCCGTATTTGGAAAGCGTTTCGGCAATGGCGGCGGCGTGACGGCAGCAGTTTTGGAATGCTTGAAGGAGACCGGCGAAAATGCTGATATCAACGTCATGAAGTGCAACGGAGCCGCAGAATGCAAGAAAGCCCTGATGCTGCTTAAGATTGGCAAGCTGCCCGACGATTTCGTGGAAGGCATGGTCTGTGTCGGCGGCTGCGTGGGCGGCCCCAGCAAGCACAAGAGCGAGACTGAAGCCAAGAAAGCCAGGGACTTACTGATCGGCCAGGCGGATAAGAGAGAAGTTCATGAGAACTTAAAGATGCAGGGCGCAGAGCAGGTGGCAATGCATCGGCATTAGGGAGTTAGGGACGAATCGTGAAATAGAGATGATAATGAAATAGAGAAGACAATAAATCAGAGAATGAAGAAATGGAAGCCCCGGCGGATGAGCGAATCGGACCGGGGCTTCCATTTCTTTATAAATCAGACCGGAGTCATTTTTTGATTGTATTTCCACTTAAATCGTGGTAAAATAAACACATAATAAGAGTACCTGGAGAGTCATTTTTCCGGGGAGAGCAGCCTGTTCGGCAATGAAAAGGATGAATCTGATGGTCAATCTGTTGATGAAGTGTTTGGTCTGAATATTGATATATGTTTTTTATAACTCCGGGAATATATTTCCCGGAGTTTTCAGCATCCCGTATTTTATACCTAAGCCCGCGAAGCAGTGGAGGCCCTCTCAACCAACTGTACATCCAGCACAATGTTTTCTGCAGGGGCTCCTGCATCCTTGATGTGGCGGAAAAGGATCTCGACGGCTAATTCTGCCTTTCGGTGTACATCCTGTGAGATTGTGGTCAGCTGTGGTGTAAGGAATCTGCCGATGGGCTGGTTATCAAAGCCCATGATCGAATAATCGCCAGGGATCTGGAATCCAGCGTGGTGCAGATCCTGAATAAGATTTGCCGCAATGACATCGCTGGCCGCAAATATGGCCGTCAATTCACCATGACGCCGGCGAATATCTTCCAGGGCCATGGCCATGTGTTCTTCCGTGTCACTGGTATAAGCGGTAATTGCCTCGCTGGGGATTCCCAAATCCTTGAGACCAAGACAGAATCCTTCGTAACGGTGACGAATAACGCCGTTTTCCTGGCTGGATGGGCCGATAAAGGCAAATTGCCTGTGCCCCAGCCCGGCCAGATGAGCCGCCGCCAGGCTGCCCCCTTTAAAATCATCAATTCCGACGTTAATGATCTGCCTCATACTGCTGTAGCTGTCTGTAAAGACGAGAGGAATCTTGTTGTCATTCTGAATTTGGAGCATCTCGCTGTCAAATACCCCTAAAAAAATAGCTCCCTCTGAATGCCAGGAACGAAGGCTGGGGGTAATGTCTTGAAAAGTGTCCACAAGGCGAACCATAAGGCAGTACCCCTCCTGCTGGACTGCGTTAGCGATAACTCCAAGAAGCTCCGCATTATAGGGAGATTCCAATGGGTTTTCATAATGACGTTTGGAAACCAGAACCGTTATAATGTGAGAAGAACTACCCACGAGGCTTCTGGCGGAGGCATTGGGGACATATCCCATCGTATCTATAATTTCCTGTATTTTTGCACGTGTTTCCTCGGAAACGCCGGAGGTGTTACCGTGAATGACTCTTGATACGGTCATGGCACTGACACCGGCGGCTTTGGCGACATCTTTCAGTGTTACCATAATGATGTCCTCCTTACTGTTTATTTAAAGTTAACGATATATCTTTGATGATGCATTTATTATAATATAAAAAAATAAAAAATGCAATAATTACCAATTATATTTAAAAATATTTTAAATTATTACTAAATGTACTTAACATATGTAAGGATTAGTAGTAAGTTATAAACAGTTAACGTTAACTTAAAACGCAATGGACGATTTAAAATCCGCAACCAAGAGTTCAACAAGGATTACAAATCTATGAGAGAGGTAAGGGGTAACATGAAAAAGAGAATTTTAGCAGTACTGCTGGCAGCAGCAACAGCCATATCCACATCAGCCTGTAAAGCACCGGCAGGTCAGGAATCTACTGGTGCAGAGAAAACGGAAGCAGCCGAGTCGGCTGAAAACAGAAGCATGAAAGCGGATCCGGTGACGATTCATTACTTTGGCCATGCCAACAGCAATGGAGCAAATGAACAGATTATTTCAGATTTTCAAAAGGAGTATCCATGGATTACTGTGGAGTTAGTAGACCTGCCTAATGATACGGCGCAGAAGCTTTCCACTATCAGCACCATTCTCCAGGCAAAGGATTCTTCCATTGACGTCATGGTTATGGATGGAACGTGGACAACTAATTTTATGAGTGCGGGTTGGCTGGAACCGTTATCAGGAAAAATTACGGATGAGCAGTTAGGAACCTATGTGGATGGAGCTATTTCCGGATGCTATCTGGGAGATGAGCTTTATGCCCTTCCGTTCTATTTAAATGTCAGCTCACTTCTCTATAGAAAAGATCTCCTGGATAAATACGGATTTGAACCGGCAAAAACCTGGGAAGAACTGATTGAGCAGTGCAAGGTAATTACTGCCGGAGAAGAAAATATGTCCGGTTTCACGGCGGCCTGGAAGCAAAATGAATCCCTGACATGTACGGGACTCGAATACGTATGGGCTTTTGGCGGAGACGTCCTTAATGAAAATGGGACATGCATTATTAATTCCAATGAGACGAAAGCGGGATTACAGATGATGAAGCGTCTGGTTGATGAAGGAATAACCGTTGAAGGAATAACCGGATTTACCTCTGCCGATATGCGGGCTCCATTCTATGCCGGTAATGTAGTGTATGCTAGGGACTGGGCGACCGGTTATGTCGGAGCAACTGACGAGAAGCAGTCAGGCATTGCCGATCAGGTTGGAATTGCACCTCTTCCGGGAGGAGAGGACCAGGATACGAACTATAACTGTTCCGGTGGATGGAATATGGGAGTATCTGCATTTTCGGAACACAAAGAGGAGGCGGAATTATTTGCAGCATACGCCTGCAGCTATGATGCGAATGTGACTCAGACCTCGATGAACGGTGATATTCCGACCAATCTGGAAGTACTGAAGAGTGAGAAGGTATTAGAAGCGCGGCCATATATGGCAGAACTTGCCGACATGACGGCAAAATGTAAGAATCGCCCTTCCTCACCTTATTACGAGGAAGTATCTGCTGCATTCCAGAACGGAGTTGGCAATTATCTGGCTGGTAATGTCGAGCTGGATCCCATGCTGGAAGAAATGCAGAAGACTATTGATGAAATTATGTCCAGATAATTCAGAGGGGCGTCTGACTCTAAGACGCCCCGGATTTTACAGGAGGCTTTTCTATGTATCAGAAAAAACGTCAGCGGGTTGCCTATTTGTTTTTAATACCGGCCATGGTGCTGTTCCTGCTGTTTGTAGCGTATCCCGTGCTCAATACTTTAAAAACCAGTCTTTATTCCCTGCGGATTCAGACGCTCAGTCAGGGTGGTAAATTTGTGGGATTTCAGAATTTTATTAAACTGGCTCAGGATAAGACCATGTTAACTTCGCTGGTGTTTACGGTGGGATTTACAGTCGTTTCCGTAATACTGGAAACGGTGCTGGGCATGGCATGTGCACTGATCATGAACCGCACCTTTAAGGGACAGGGCTTTGTGAGAGCGATGATCCTGATTCCGTGGTGTATTCCCACCATTGTATCTGGTCTTATGTGGTCCTATATGTTCTCGGAATCCTTTGGAGTAATCAACCAGGCGTTAAAGGCGATTGGACTTTCACCGGTCATGTGGGTGACCGGGGCAAAAGGTGCATTTTCCTCCATGATCATAGCCGACGTGTGGAAAACAAGTCCTTATATGTCGCTACTGCTTCTTTCCGGTTTAAAGACCGTTCCGGGAGATATCTATGAGGCGGCCTCCATAGATGGTGCGGGAAAGATACAGCAGTTCTTTTTTATTACACTTCCGGTCATCAAACCGGTAGTTCTGGTCTCTGTTATGTTCCGGACCATACAGAGCTTTCGTATTTACGATCTCGTCAAAGTCCTTACGGACGGCGGTCCCAATAATGTAACGCAGAGCCTGACGATGTATACAATGAAGCAGTATTTTACATTTGGAGACTTAGGATATGGTGCGGCGCTTGCGGTTCTCACATTTGCTGTATCCCTGATGATTGCCATGTTCTTTTATGATGGTATGAAATCAAAACTGGAGGTGTAAAAGGCAATGAACAAGAAAAAATTGAGCCGGATTGGTCTGGCCGTGTTTCAGATTGTGTTTCTTTCCATGATGATACTTCCGTTTCTCTGGCTGATCTTGGGATCCTTTAAAAATATGAGAGAGCTTTCGGCTATTCCGGTTAAGATCTTTCCTGGAGTATGGAGTTTTGACAATTTCAGGCAGGCGTTTGAGGAGCAGCCATTTGCAAGGTATATTTTTAACAGTGTTGTTGTGGCGGCCCTAACGACGGTTCTAATTATTGTCATAGCGTCCATGACGGCCTACTCTTTGGCGAGAACGAAGATAAAGGGTAAAAAGCTGATACTGATTCTGCTTCTTTCTGTATCACTGCTTCCTCCGGTTACTCTGCTGAATCCTCTGTATTATATGCTCAGCAATATGAAACTGCTGAATAGTCTGATCGGGCTATCATTGGTTCTGACTGTGGTAGAGCTGCCCACTGCAGTATGGTTCTTAACCAGCTTCTTCCAGACTGTGCCCATCGATATGGAAGAGAGTGCGATGATCGACGGCGCGGGGATTCTAAAGACATTCACCAGTATCATCCTTCCTCTGATAGGACCGGGGATTTTTACAATCAGCATCATGACGTTTATTAATGCGTGGAATAATTATATCTTTCCGTCAGTCTTCAATCCATTACCGAAGGCGCGTACCGTGACCGTGGCGCTAACTCTTTATTCTACGGAAACGATGGTGCCGTGGCACCTGATCTCAGCCGCCGCCGTGGTGGTGACACTTCCGCTGGTGATCGTAGTATTGCTACTTCAGAAAAAAATCATTTCCGGAATTATGGATGGCGGAGTGAAGGGGTAGGGGGAGAAGGTAAATGAGAAATCTGGAGATATATAAGGAGTATCTTCCTGACTGGGGACCGTATTCCAAGAAATACATGGGGGTATCCCGGGCCTGCGAAGACGGACGGATTCCAGGAGCCAGGTTTGATCTGGTGGTATTTCCGACACTGGCCAACAGTGGTGTGCCGGTACCCAATGTGACCGTTCCAAGCAATTACCATCCGTGGCAGGCTGCGGCCGATCTGCGTTATTACAGTTATCGATACGATTTGGAGTGGAAGGATCAGTGTTACGCGGAGGTATCATTTTCCCAAATGGAAGCAGGGAAGGTAGTGATCAGGACCGAGTTTGTCAACAGGACGAAAAAAGCTCAGTATGGCTGCCTGAATTATTTTGCAGCTATGGAATATCCTTATCCATATGAATATCATCTTGCATTGCCTGATAAGAGCGAGTTTTGGGACGCGGTATCTTATGATGCGTATGAGTATGCCAGACCCAGACCATGGGACTGTTTAAATCCCGATGGAACGAAAAAGGGAGAGTTTTACGATCCCGATTTTATTGGTCATCACGGACTGGGAGACCGGATTAATAAGGATTTCGTCTTTGAAATCCGTCACTGGGATTTCCGTTCCTTCGGGACAGATGAGGGCGATTTTGTCAGGTACCGTAGAAATACTACAAGAGATTATGTGAGTGGAGTGCTGTATGTACGGGCGCTGATCAAAGAGGAGAGAGAAGATGCTTTTTATTTGCTGGAGATCCGGGATGACGAGAGGGACCGGTTGAATTTTCGGAAAAATGTGGTATTCCGGAAAGATGGCAGTGTTATCGTTGATAACAATGATGCAGGAGGCGGGACGGACAGGAAAACAGTGACAGCGGACTCTGAATGCCGGCGGGCAGTCAGAGAAAAAAAGGATTGTTCTGCCACCTTGGCTGAGGCGGCACGGGCCAGGACAAGGGCTGCGGAGCAGGGCTGTCCCGTATTGTATGAAATTCCAATTGGGAGATTACCGGAAGGACTGCATACGATATCTCTGATTTCCCATGGGAATTCGGCTTTGGAGCTGGACTGCTTTGCCCTGACAGAATGGGAGGACCGGGCGGTTGTCCGGGCGGAACGCAAGGAGTACGAGGTTCATCCTGCAATCAGCCATGAGGAGGGGACTCTGATTTACGAATACGGCGCGTGTGATACAAAAATATGTTTTGCTCCGCTCAGCCCATTAGTTAAGTTTCGGAACATCGAGTCAGGGGTCCTGGAAGATGCATGGATATCGAGACTTTCGAATGGAGATAAGACCTTTGACGATGTGCTCGCGCCGTTTGGAAATGCATTTCCCAGAAAACACAGCAGTCCGGGATATTATCATAATTCTATGATCCCCTCCATTTTTATTAAGCCAGGAGAGAGCCGCGTTGAATATGCAGTAATTGGAGATGAGCGGTGGGAGATTTCGAAAGAGGATTGTGAAAGGATCTATCAGGAGTGCCGGGCAGATTCATTTTCTTTTCAGTTAAAGGAAGACGGCAGGCCATATGAACTCAGTACCCGCATTCTGGGAGCGACAGAGCTTACGAATGTGGTGTATCCAATTCATTTAGATGATGGATTTATCAAGCACCATACGCCGGGAAAACGATGGGACAGCCTGTATACATGGGATTCCGGTATGATCGCTATGGGACTGCGTGATATGAATCAGGGACTGGCAGAATACATTCTGGACACGTATCTTGCGGAAGTGGATAACAAAAACTACGCATTCGTCCATCATGGAACCCCGATCCCGACTCACCTGTATCTTTATCAGGAAATGCTGAATCATACAGAGGAGAAGGAACACCTTCTGGGGTATTATGACAGGGCCAGTCGGTATTATGAGTTTTTGGCTGGAAGGGGAGACGGTTCTGTAACGGCAAGATTTCAGAGCGGTCTGACGACGACCTTAGATTACTTTTTTAATTGCAGCGGTATGGATGATCTGCCGCCGCAGATGTACGTAAAGGAGCACGCGGCGGCCGGAAGAATCGCGCCGGTTATTTCCACCTGCCATGTGATTAGAACTGCAAAGATACTTCTTATGGCTGCGGAACACCTCGGATACGGGGAAGACGTAAGACAGTACGAAGAGGATATAAACAGGCTGACCAGTGCGCTTTCACAGGCCTGGGATGGGGACAGCGGATACTTCGGCTATCTGGTTCACGATGAAGAGGGGAGAGCGTATCATATCCTCAGAACAGAGGGAGGAGAAAACTATAATAAGACGGTGGAAGGGATATATCCCCTGATAGCTGGAGCGTGTTCCAGGGAACAGGAGGAACGGCTTCTGGCGCATCTCAAGAATCCGGAGGAGTTATTTTCCAGAGCAGGCATCAGTTCTGTGGATCAGTCGGCGAGTTATTTTATAAAAGATGGTTATTGGAATGGAAATGTGTGGTTTCCGCATCAGTGGTTTATCTGGAAGACAATGCTGGATATGGGAGAAGGAGAATTTGCCTATGAAATTGCGCATCGGGCACTGGAAGTCTGGAAACAGGAGGTTGACCGAAGCTATTATACATTTGAGCAGATAAATATAGAGACGGGACGCGGCGGCTGGTTTCATCATTTCAGCGGACTTTCCTCTCCGGTCTCTGTATGGGCGTCAGCTTATTTCCGTCCGGGGAGTGTCAGCACAGGGTTTGATCTGTGGATAGAGTCCATAAGATTTAATGAAACCACGGAGGAATGCAGCCTGAAATTTCGGAAATATTCCCATCGAACCTGCGTGATTCTGGTTTCTATGGCAGTGCGTATAGAAGGCTATTCGGTGTGCTTTACCGATGATTTCGGTCTTATAGAGAGCCGGGCGGAATTTAAGGAGCGTACGAAAGGGACCCTGGAAATCTCTTTGCCTGAAGAACGGCTGGAGGGAATCTTGAGGATTTTCTGATACAAAGAACAGAAAGAGAAAGAAAAAACTCCGGGAGAACGTCGTTCCCGGAGCTTTTTCTTATTTATGCATTCATGCTTCTTCCTGCTGATACACAATCACATTATTATACAATCACACTATCTTATATTCCCCCTATCTCACAATCACATAAATCAAATACACCAGATACATCGCCAGCATGAAAGCCCCCTCCATACGGCTAATGCGGTTCCGGCTGCGGCAGAGGATCCATGTAATGGCGCTGGCAATGATTAAAAATCCTATGTCATAAACCGAGAACGGGTTGACAAGGAGCGGGTGGATCGCGGCGGAGGCGCCGAGAACCATTAAAATATTAAAGATATTGGAGCCGATGACATTTCCCAGGGCGAGGCCATTCTCACCTTTGCGGGAGGCGACGATGGAGGTGACAAGCTCGGGTAAAGAGGTGCCCAGGGCAACGATGGTCAGTCCGATCAGGTTCTGGCTTAAACCGAAAGACGCGGCAATAGCGCTGGCATTTTCCACGACTAAGTCACCGCCCCAGACGATGGCGGCCAGTCCGCCTACGATGTAGACGGCGCAGCGCAGCGGCGGAAGCGTTTTGACCTCCTCGGTGGTGACGATCCGGTTGACCAGGGCGTCGCGGACGGTCAGCCCGACAAATGCCACAAACAGGACCAGAAGGAGGAGGCCATCCACGCGGCCGACGGTCTGATCGAATAAGATCATTGCGAACAGGACAACCGCCACAGCTGCCGAGGCCGCATAGTCCCAGCGAAGCTTGACGGCAAACGGGCGGATCGCACCGCAGGCTCCCAGTACGACCAGGAGATTAAACAAGTTGGAACCGATCACATTTCCAACTGCGATATCATTATTTCCTGCGATGGAAGCGGATATGCTGACCGATAATTCCGGCGCGCTGGTTCCAAATGCCACGATGGTGAGTCCAATGATGATGCTGGGAATGCGCAGTGCTCTGGCGACAGAGGAACTGGCCTCCACAAAGTAATCGGCTCCCTTGATCAGCAGCAGGAAACCCAGGATCAGAAATACGTACATCATAAATAATTTCCCTCTTTCGTTTGTTAAGTGCTCTTGTTAAAAAAGGAAGAAGGCCGAAAAAAAGCGAGACTTTTATTGCACGATAAACTAAGATCATGCAATAAAAGTCTCGCTTTTTATATGTGCACCGGTTTCCGGCAAAATTTTGTTCCAGGTGGAACAGATATTTTGCGGAAACGGGAATGTCGGCTACACAGGACACGGATTAACGTGCAAGCTACTCCCTTTTACCGGGTATTAGTATATCCAGTTTTCGGCGAAAAGTCAAGCGGCTTTTCATGCAGCAGCTTCTGCAGCTCCTCCGATATTCTTCCCAGTACGGCGATGACTTCTGTAACGTTCTCCCCCCGGTTCTCGGAAAACGCGTAATAGGCGCCGTAGATCTGATAACTCAGGATGAGATTTTTCACCGGATCATCCCGGTAGTCCGGATGGCGTTCATAAATCAGCTTTTTTAAGCTGGATTCGATCTTCTGGATCAGACATCCGCTCCGGCTGCCCGAAAACAGCGTCTGGATCAAAGAATCCCTGGAAAGATAGGCCAGAAAAAGCTCCTGGGTGAACGCGCCGGGATTCTCCACCATGTATTCCGGATGAGCCAGAGAATTGATGATGGAGGTCACGATCTCCGTTTCCAGGGAATCGGATAATTCATAGATGTCCGCATAGTGGAAATAGAAGGTTGACTTGTTGATCTGCGCCTTTTCACAGAGCTCCTTAACCGTGATTTTCTCCAGCGGCTTTCCGGAGCGAAGAGCGATAAATGCGTTGACGATGCTCTGGTGTGTTTTCTCTATTCTTAAGTCCATACCTGTTACACTCCTTTCCGACGATTTTACAAAAACGTCGTATATCCGACGGTTTTGCAAATCCGGTGATGGATAAAATAAAAAAGATTTTCTATAATCAATTATAGTAGGGAATCGGATGGTTGTCTATTTTCTTTGTGATCAGGGATCAATTTTTTACAGGAGGAAACGGGATGGACTATTATGGCTTTTATACGGGGAAGGAATTTACTGCCTATGAGTATCTGGGGGCGCATATTCAGGAAAATGGAACAGTATTCCGCACCTTTGCCCCCAACGCCGCGCGGATATCTGTGATCGGTGAATTTAACGGGTGGCAGGAGACTCCTATGGACAAGGTGTACGACGGTAACTTCTGGGAATGCTTTGTGCCTGCGGCTGAGGCTGGGATGATGTATAAATACAGAATCCATAAACGGGATGGCTCTTTTATCGATCACTGTGATCCCTATGGTTTTCAGATGGAATTAAGACCTCATTCGGCTTCGCTGATCAGCCGACTGGGAGACTATGCATTCAGAGATTCAAAGTGGAAAAAGAAACACAGAATCGGTTTGGACAAGCCGCTCAATATCTACGAAATGCACGCAGGCTCCTGGCGGAGAAAAGAGGGGGCGGAAGGGGAGGAGGCCTGGTATTCCTATACGGAGCTGGCGGAGCTTCTGATTCCGTATTTAAAAGAGAACGGATACAATTACGTGGAGCTGATGCCGCTGTCGGAGCATCCCTCCGATGAGTCCTGGGGGTATCAGAACACGGGATTTTACAGCCCTACCTCCAGGTATGGAACGCCTGCGGATTTGAAGAAATTCATCGATCTCTGCCACAGGCAGGAGATTGGTGTAATTATGGATTTTGTGCCGGTCCATTTCGCTGTGGATGATTATGCGCTTTGGAATTATGACGGGACGGCTCTCTATGAATATCCCCACAGCGACGTAGGACGGAGTGAGTGGGGAAGCTGCAATTTTATGCACTCCCGCGGGGAAGTCAGGAGCTTTCTCCAGTCGGCGGCGAACTACTGGCTGGAAGAGTTCCATTTTGACGGCCTGCGTATGGATGCGGTGAGTAATCTGATCTACTGGCAGGGAGATACCGCCCGCGGGGAGAACCGAAATGGTATTGGATTTCTGCAGGAGATGAACCGGGGACTGAAGAATAAGCATCCGGAGGCTCTTTTAATCGCAGAAGACTCATCCACCTACCCGGGGGTGACGAAGGCCGTGACAGACGGAGGTCTCGGTTTCGACTACAAGTGGGATATGGGCTGGATGAATGATACACTGTCGTATTTTCAGGCGCCGCCGGCGGAACGGAAGCAGAGATACCACCAGCTTACGTTTTCCATGCAGTATTTTTATAAGGAACAGTACCTGCTTTCACTTTCACATGACGAGGTGGTCCACGGAAAAGCGACAATCCTGCAGAAAATGTATGGAGAATATGAGGGGAAATTCCCACAGGCCCGGGCGCTTTACCTATATATGTTTGCCCACCCGGGTAAGAAGCTGAACTTCATGGGTAATGAATTCGGACAGCTTCGCGAATGGGATGAAAAACGGCAGCAGGACTGGGAGATCTTAAGCTATCCGGTCCATGACGCATTTCACCATTTTATGATGGATTTAAACAAATTGTATTCAGAAAATCCGGCTCTGTATGAGATGGACTATGACCCGGAAGGATTCCGGTGGCTGGACTGCCATCAGGAGGAACGGCTGATCTATGCGTTCGAACGACGGAGCGGGAAGCAGCGCATTGCGGCAGTTTTCAATTTCTCAGATGAGGTACAGGAGGGATATGTCCTGGAGGTCAAAGGGGGAGCAAGTCTGTCCCTGCTGATTTCCAGTGAGATGGAGATTCGGGAAAAACAAAAAATTCCGCTTAAGGAAGGCAAAACGATGATCTCTTTGCCTCCATATTCCGGTAGGTATTATATCGTGGAGTAATAGCAAAAATAGAAAAACCCCCGCCGTTCCGGTGCACATAGATGCATACCGAAACGGTGGGGGGTGACTACGATATTGTATTACAATTCATCTGTGAGATTAAGCGCCTTTTTCATCGCTTCCAGTTCCTCATCTACCCGCGATTTTGACTGGTCGCCGTATAGCGCATCCAGTTCCGCGGCCGTGCTGCCTCTTCCGGTCAGCTCTTCTTTGGCTTCCGCTTCGTGAAGCAGCCGGTTGGCCTTTTCTTCCATGCGGTCAAACTGACTCATTAATCCCGCAGCGGTGCTTACGGATTTCATCTGGACTTCTCCTGCCTGATTCTTTACCTTGGCTGTGCGCACCGTGTTTTTCATGGCTTCTGCGCGGGCCTTCGTCTTCTCTAAGCCTGCTGCCAGCTTCCGGTAGTCTTCCTCGGCCTTATCCGCCTGTACTTTGACGGTTACGTAACTCTGCATCAGAGTCGGCCTTAAGTCTTCCTGCTCCTGCTTTAATGTGATAGCCTGCCTGGCTTTCTCCTCATTGCCATCCCACAGGGCCCGCTCGGCGTAGGTGCCGTATTTCTTGATCTCCGCGTCGCAGGCATCCACCTTTGCCTTTGCTTCTCTGGCAGAAGCCATGACAGAGGCAGTGCTTCCTAAAAGATCCTTGATGGCGTCCTCGTACTTCCTTACCATCTGGTCGGCCATCTTCTCCGGATCCTCAGCTTTGCTTAAGAGTTCATCGATGTTTGCTGATACGATATCCTTAATTCTTCCAAATACATCTAATCCCATATATGCTCGCTCCTTTTTAACTCCGGCAGCTAAGGTCTGCGATTAAGGGCCTTTGAGCCTAATTCCGCTTATCCAGAACTGCTTCTACAATCTCCGCATTGGAAATCTCCTGTTCCATGCTGCGCTGGCCGTCTTCCTGGCCTCCGCCGTTAATATTAATATTCGTAGTGGTCTTGCCCAGCACATCCGCATCGATGATCTCCTTGAAATCGATGCCTGTGGTCTCCCTGACGGTCTCGATCGTCTTGGCAAGGACGGATCCTACATTGCTTGCCAGACTTCCAACGCCGCCTTCTCCGGTGCCGTTGCCGCTGTCGATCACGGTGATCTTCTCGATTCTGGAGAGCGGTTCTGCGATCTTGCCTGCCATCTCCGGAAGGATGCCTACGATCATCTCTGTTATGGCTGCCGTATTGTACTTATTGTAAGCCTCAGCCTTCTTTTCCATACCTTCGGCTTCCGCTAACAGGGCGGCCTTGATACCTTCTGCCTCAGCCAGCTTCTTCGCGCGGATACCTTCCGCCTCAGCCAGCTGCTTCGCACGGATACCTTCTGCCTCAGCCAGCTGTTTGGCTCTGGTGGCAGCGGCTTCCGCCTCTGCCTTCATGCGGATCGCAGCGGCCTCTGCCTCTGCTTTTTTCGTCTCGGCGATCGCGTTCGTCTCGGCGGTGGCAAGACCTCTCATTCTCGTTGCCTCGGCTTCCGCGTCGGCCTGTTTCTTAAGGGTCTGGGCGGAGGCGTCGGCTTCCGCTACTTTCTTATATTTTTCAGAATCGGCAATCTGAGCCTGTTTTTCTCTCTCAGCAATAGCCGGCTGTACAACCGTGGCCTGCAGGGAGGCTTTGGCGGTCTCTGCCTGGCGCTCCGCCAGCTCGCGGTTCTTTACTTCCTTGGAAATCTCTACCTGTACGGCGGCCTGCTCGATATCTTTCTGGCGCTCCTGGCGCAGAAGCTCTGCATCCATCTGTGTCTGAATGACATCCTTCTGGGTAATGTTCTTCTGGATGTCGTAAGCCACGTCGGCCTGGGCCTTCGAGGTCTGGATTTCCTTCTGGTAGGCCTGTTCCTTGATTAATTTTTCCTTGTTGGCGGCACTGATCTCCGCCTCGGTTGCCAGCTTCGCCTGCTCACCGTCTCTGCGGGCCTCGCTGACTTTAATCTGACGCTCGCGCTCTGCCTCAGCCTGCGCAATGTCTGCTTCTTTCTTCTTCTCGGCGATCTGCTTCACACCCAGGGATTTGATGTACCCGTTTTCGTCTGTCACATCCTTGATGGTGAAAGACATGATCTCGAGACCCATGGTGGACAGCTCGGTGGCCGCCGCTTCCTGTACGGAGTTGGCGAATTTCTCACGGTTGCTGTACAGTTCTTCTACAGAAAGTGTGGATACTACTTCACGCAGCTTGCCTTCCAGGATCTGCCGGGCAATCTCTTCCATGTTGAGCTTGACTTCCTTGATGTCCTTGCCGTTGAAACGCTCGATTGCCTTTAAGATGCTGGTGGTGTCGTTCTTAACCTTCAGTACGACGGTGCTGACTACATTGATCGGTACTTTCTGGGAGGACATACTGTCTTCCGTCGTAATCTCCAGGCTGGAGGCGCTAAGCGATATGTAATCGATTCGATTGATGACGGGAATCACGATACCGCCACCGCCGGTAATTACCTTTTTCTTGATGCCGGTTACGACGCCCGCCTTATCCTGTGGAACACGTTTCCACCAGGACATGATCACCATTATAATCAAAATGACTGCGGCCACAATAATGATGATTGGAATTAGCTTGTTGATTAGTTCGCTCATTTTCGTTCTCCTTTTCTCGCCTTTTCTTTTCCCGGTTACGCCCACGCGCAGTTATGAAACCGCGGACATGAGGTTACGGAAAGCGAAGTGATGTGATGGTAAAGTTTATGTATAAAGACCGGCGGAAATCACCTCAGCCTCTATTCATCATTCATACTGCCGTACCCGGCAAACTCGTCTTTGGGACGAACCACGGCGATCTCGCCGTCAAATTCAACCAGCTTTACCACGGTGTTCTGCTTTAAGACCTCCGATGCGTCCGTGCTCCGGCACACGAAGGTGGTGGCAATGCCCTTGATATTATCGAACTCTACTGTTCCCAGGCCGCCTGCCAAAACCGTATTGATGATCTTTCCATCACACAGATAAAGCTCCTCACGATTCATAGCCTCATTTTCCACCCGTTTTAACCTCCTTATGACCATCTGTACCGCCATCGCAGCCGCATAGCCGATTACGATGGCGGGAATCAGGCTGTTAAACAAAAGTCCCATGCCGCCGAATGTGATGAGCCCGGTACAGATACTCACTCCCGAGATCGGCAGGAAATTCAAGTCAATATCAAAATCAAAATTAAGAAATGCCTCCAGCGCTCCGGATACATTTTCCAGAAATTCACCCAGAACAGACAGCGAGAGCAGTAAAAAACCGATAACCATACAAATGATGTAGATATCCCTCATGGCGTCCCCCTCCGCGGCTGTTTTAAGGCTTTGCTTTTTCGGCTCAGTGCCTCTGTCAGCCAGCTCCTGTAACGATATCTATTATACCATTTTTCGGTAAAACATACTATCTATCAATTCATACAAATTTCTTAAATTAGTTGAACAAAAATGGTATTAATCCGTTGTAGAAAGAATTTAAAAAGCAGTATGAGAGAAGGTTTTTAGATAAAGGACTGTATAGAGAAATTAAATTTCAATAAAAAAGCATTGCCATGAGAATTGGGCTCATGGCAATGCTTCTTGCTGTGCTGGGATATCTTACATTCCGGCGAATTTGTTTTTCACTTTGGCAATCTTTTCCTGTGGTGCCTGCTCCATCGGATACCAGCCCTTAGCGGACATCTTCTTGTAAATATCATCCTGCATGCAGAGACTGTCGTTTAATGCACAGTCAAATGTCTGATGAACATTAGCTGTCGATGACTCAATCGTTCCGTGCAGGTATAAGTCACACACTCCCTTGGTGGTAAGGAGTAAGTTTTCCATAATACACTTGTCGTCCATGTTTGCGCCTCCTTACACTAAATTAATGAAATTATCAAAAATCTGCTGATGCTTCTGGGAAATCTGTTCCACACAGGTCTTTAATTCCTGATCCTGTAAATTCGTGATTGCTTCCTGACACTGTGTCTTCAAAAACTTCTCATGACCTAATGCGTCTTCAATATACGTTAATTCCTTTGGACTCATATTATCACCTCCACATTTAGTATGTGAGTTTCTGCTCAATCCATTCCGGCAATTGATTCCTTTTGCGAAGGTGGAATAATTTTCCTGTAAAAAATCATGGTGAGCACAGTGGCCGCCGTCCAGCCGAACGGCCATGCCATCCAGATGCCGGTGCTGCCAAAGTGAGGCGTCAGCAGGCAGGCGAACAGAATACGCAGGATCAGATCGGGGATGGTGGCAATGACAAAATATACCATGGCTCCGGAGCCGCGCAGAATACCGTCGGTCATCAGCTTGATCGAGATCATGAAATAGAGGGGCGCTACGATTTTTAAAAACATCACACCGGCGTTTATGGCCTCCTGACTGCCTGAATCCAGAAACAGCCCCATGATCTGTCTGCTGAACAGGAAATAGAGAGCCACAAAAGGCACGGAGGCGATCAGGGAGAGACGGACGCCTTCCCGGAAACCGGAACTGATCCGGCCGCCCTTGCCTGCGCCCAGATTCTGGGCCGTAAAGCCGGACAGACAGCTTCCCAGGGTCATGAAGGAGGTGATGGCAAAGGTATTCAGTTTGATGGCCGCGGAGTAGCCTGCAATGACGGCAGAGCCATAGTGGTTGACGATGACCTGGACGAATAGATTTCCCACGGAAAGCACGCTCTGCTGCATAATGCTGGGGACCGCGATTGCCGCGAACTGCTTAAAGAGTCCCCAATCAAACATGGCGGCTTTTTCGGTACCGGCCATATTTTTCAGGCGTGAACCGAGGGTCACCACTGCCAGAATACAGGAGACACCCTGAGCGAGAAACGTGGCCCAGGCGACACCGGCGACGCCCATGTGAAAGCCGGCGACGAACCAGATGTCGAGCACGATATTGCCCAGAGAGGAGCCGATTAAGAACCAAAGGGGCGTTTTTGAATCTCCAAATGCAGTGAAAATTCCGGTGCAGACATTATAAAGGATCAGGAACAACAGTCCGAAGGTGTAGATGCGCAGATACAGGGCGCCGTCGGAGAAGACGTTGTCAGGCGTCTTGATCCATCTCATCATGGGAGCGCAGAAGATGACCCCGTAGGCGGTCAGAAAGAGGCTTAGAGCGACGCAGGATATGAAGGCCGTATGGATGGCTGTCTTCATTCTGCGGAAGTCCCTGGCGCCGAAGAGGCGGGATACGACCACCGACGCGCCTAAATTGCTTCCGGTGGCGAAGGCCATGAAGATAACTGTGATCGGATAGGAGGCGCCGACGGCAGCCAGCGCGTCTTCACCAGCGAAGCGTCCGGCGATCATGCTGTCCGCGATATTGTAAAACTGCTGAAACATGACGCTTACCAGCATCGGCAGCAGGAAGCGCCACAGGGTTTTTCGTGGAAGTCCCACGGTTAAATCGGTTGTCATACGGTATCCTCCGGAAAAAATAGTCTAAAGAAGAGTATAGCAGGAGTAGGAAGGGAAGGCAATCGGGAAAATTGGTGATAATTTATATTGTGAAAAAATTATTAATCTTTTACAATGATGGATATAGGAACAAATTATAAGAATGGAGGCAGCCATATGAGACGTGTGATCGACGCCCCGTCCACCTACATACAGGGACCGGGAGAGATAAGGAAGCTGGCGGAGCATTACAGGAGCATTGGGGAGGGCGAAGTACTGCTGATTATGGACCGGTTTGTCCATGACGTTTACCGGGATGCGGCAGCGGAGAGCTTTGAGAAAGAGGAGATTTCCTGGAAGGAAGAGGTGTTCACCGGCGAGTGCTGTGAGCCGGAGATCACGAGACTGGCCGGGCTGGCGGAGAACTGCGGCGCCGTATTCGGGATCGGGGGCGGCAAGGTGCAGGATACGGCAAAGGCAGCAGGCCATTATTCCGGAAAGCCTGTGATTCTGGTGCCGACTGCGGTTTCCACAGATGCACCGTGCAGCAGAATCGCCGTTCTCTACCGGGAGGACGGTACCTTTGATCGTTATCTTTCGTTAAAGAGGAACCCTGATCTGATTATTCTGGACACGGAGATCATCGCCCACGCTCCGGTGCGGCTGTTTACGGCGGGAATGGGAGATGCCATTTCCACGTATTATGAGGCTTTTGCATGTCGGAGAAACGGTGGGGTGACGAGGGCCGGCGGCAGTGTGTCCATTGCGGCGGAGGCTTTGGCGAAGGCGTGTCTCGATACGGTCCTCACATACGGGGAACAGGCCAGAAAAGATGTGGAGAACCGGCTCTGTACGGAAGCTGTGGAAAATATTGTGGAAGCCAATACGTATTTAAGCGGAATCGGCTTCGAGAGCGGGGGACTGGCCTGCGCACATGCGCTTCACAACGGCCTGGCCCTTCTTCCGGAGCTGTCTTCCGTAATGCACGGAGAAAAGGTGGCGTTCTGTACACTGGTGCAGATGGTGCTGGAGGGCCGGCCGGAGGAGGAGATCAGTAAGCTTCGCGGCTTTTGCCGGAAGGTAGGGCTTCCGGTCTCGCTGGAAGACATGCATGCGGGAGAAATCCCGGAACACCGTCTGCTCGAGGCCGCGATCAGAAGCTGCTCACCGGAAGAGACGATGAGAAACATTGGCAGGGACGTGGAGCCGGAGGAAGTGGTGAGGGTGATGAAGCGTCTATCAAAATGATCCGTAGTTAAAACATTTTATATGAAATAGAAAAGAGGTCCCCTACAGCAAAACGTCAGGAGACCTCTACTTTCTGTTATTTTTTCCCGCTCCAGCAATAGGTACAGAGCTTGCAGGGAGAAATGCCGATGGAGGCCTGTAAATCATCCAGCCTGTGGTAACGGAGTGTGGTGAAATTTAGTTTCTTTCTGATTTCCTCCACCATCTCCTGATAGTTCCTGCTGTCGGGATCCGCGTAATCGGCCAGCACTTCGTCGGAGATGTTGTCCCCCTCACGGTCGCGGATGATTCTGCGGGTAATCAGATCCAGCTCCGAGTTGGAACGGGAGAAGTTTAAGTAAGGACAGCCAAACATGAGAGGCGGGCAGGCCGGCCGGATGTGGACCTCTTTCGCACCGCTCTGATATAAGAACTCCGTAGTCTCGCCCAGCTGTGTGCCGCGGACGATGGAATCGTCGATCAGCAGCATACTCTTGCCGCGGATCAGGGCATCTACAGGGATCAGCTTCATCTTTGCAATCAGATTCCGTTCTCCCTGATTCTGAGGCATGAAGGAACGGGGCCATGTGGGCGTATATTTGATAAAGGGTCTTGCAAACGGGATGCCGGATTCATTGGCATATCCGATGGCGTGAGCGATTCCGGAATCCGGAACACCGGCCACCATGTCTGCTTTTACATCATCCCGGCGGGCCAGAAGCTTTCCGCACTCATAGCGCATATTTTCGACGTTGATGCCTTCATAGGAGGAAGTCGGATAGCCGTAGTAAACCCATAAGAAGGAACAGATATTCATCTCCTCCCTGGCTGGTACCAGGCTTTCCATGCCTTCCGGCGTCAAAAAGACGATCTCTCCGGGACCCAGCTCATAGTAGTCAGAGTAGCCTAAATTAATGTAGGCAAAGCTTTCGAAAGAGGCACAGAATGCGTCTTCCTTTTTACCAATAACGATAGGGGTGCGTCCCATACGGTCTCTTGCCGCGTAGATTCCCTCCGGGGTCAGGATCAGTATGGTCATGGAGCCGTCGATCCGCTCCTGGGCGTACTGAAGGCCCTCTGTGATGCTGGCTTTCTGATTGATCAGGGCCGCCACCAGTTCTGTCGAATTGATCCTGCCGCCGCTCATCTCCATAAAATGAATATGGCCGTTCTCATAGGCCGACCGGATTAAATCGTCCTGATTATTGATTTTACCTACTGTGGTGATGGCGAAACTGCCGAGATGGGATTGAATTAAGAGCGGCTGCGGCTCATTGTCAGATATGCATCCGATTCCGGAAGTGCCTTCCAGCTCGTCCAAGTCCCCGTCAAATTTTGTACGGAAAGGAGTGTTTTCGATATTATGAATGGCACGGGAGAAGCCCCGTGGCCCGTATACAGCCATACCGCCGCGCTTGGTTCCCAGATGGGAGTGGTAATCCACTCCGAAAAATACATCGAGTGTACAACTCTTTTTAGATACGACACCAAATATTCCGCCCATAAAATTCCCTCTTCTATGTGATTAAGTCGTGTGATCGTGTGAAAATCAATCCGGACGGTCTGACAAATCAGCCGCCCGAGACAATTCTAACACATATGAGGAGATGGAAACAATGGATTTACCCATTAAATATTCTTATGAGGTTTTAGAAGTAGCGGTGGGGACGCCCCAGGACCTGCGGAGAGTCTGAGGGCGGCAAGGGCGCCAGATGTAATCTGATAAAAAAACAGACCGTCTCTTTGGCCTTCTTTAGTTGGGCAAAGGGACGGTCTGGGTAAAGACACTATAAATTAAACTTCATTGATTTTCCGCTTTACATAAGTCGTGTGAAGCAGGTGGTGCGCTTTTTCGCTGCCTGGTTTGCCGAGGTAGGTCTCGTAGAGTTCCTTGATTGCAGGATTCTCGTGGGACTTACGGATGGTTTTGGCTGCGTCTTCGTCGTATAATACTTTGGCGCGCAGGGCTCTGATGTCTACGGTGTTGCGGACGGAGCCTGGCTGCTGGGGCTGGCCGCCGCCGTTTACACAGCCGCCCGGACATCCCATGATCTCGATGAAGTGGTAGTCTGCCTCACCTGATTTTACTCTGTTTAAGAGCTCTCTGGCATTGCCGAGGCCGGAGGCGACAGCAACCTTCACATCCATGCCGGCTACGTTGTAGGTAGCTTCCTTGATGCCTTCGGTGCCGCGTACGTCGGTAAAGTCTAGCTTCTGTAATTCTTCACCGGTCAGGGTTTCGACAGCCGTTCTCAAGGCCGCTTCCATAACTCCGCCGGTTGCGCCGAAGATAACAGCAGCGCCGGTACCAAGGCCTAACGGAGCATCGAAATCTTCATCAGGAAGCTCGTTGAAGCGGATACCGAATTTCTTGATCATTCTGGCAAGCTCTCTCGTCGTCATGGAGTAGTCTACATCCGGGCAGCCGTTGGCATCCTGGTTGTCTCTGCCGATCTCGAACTTCTTCGCGGTACATGGCATAACGCTGACAGATACGATATCTTCCGGCTTTAAGCCCATCTTTTCCGCATAGTAGGATTTGGCGATAGCGCCGAACATCTGCTGCGGGGACTTGCAGGAAGATAAGTTCTCCGTCATATCCGGGAAATAGTGCTCGCAGTATTTGATCCATCCTGGTGAACAGGAGGTGATCATCGGCAGCGTGCCGCCGTTCTGAACTCTCTCAATAAATTCATGTGCTTCTTCCATAATCGTTAAGTCGGCGCTGAAGTTGGTATCGAATACTTTGTCGAAGCCGATTCTTCTTAACGCAGCAGCCATCTTGCCCTCTACGTTTGTTCCGATCGGATAGCCGAATTCCTCACCCAGTCCCGCACGAACTGCCGGAGCTGTCTGTACGATGACATGTTTGGAAGGATCTGCGATAGCGGCGGCTACGTCGTCGATGCAGGTCTTCTCATAGAGAGCGCCTGTCGGGCAGACTGCGATACACTGGCCGCAGGATACGCAGCTGGTCTCGCCCAGGCCCATATCGAATGCGGAACCGATGATGGTGGCGAAACCACGCTCATTGGCACCGATGACGCCGATTCCCTGTACCTTTTCACAGGTAGCAGAACAGCGGCGGCAGAGGATACATTTGCTGTTGTCACGGACCATGTGGGCCGCACTCTCATCGATACAGGACGGAGTCTTCTCTCCATCGTAGTAATCGCTGTCTTCCACGCCCAGCTCCTTACATAAGGTCTGCAGCTCGCAGTTTCCGCTGCGGACACAGGATAAACAGGAACGGTTGTGGTTGGATAAGATCAGCTGAAGCGTCTTTTTTCTGTATTCAACCAGGTCAGGCGTGTTGGTCCATACCTCAAGGCCCGGATTGATCGGGTAAACGCAGGCCGCAGCCAGCTTGCCGCCGTTAATCTTAACCGTACACATACGGCAGGCAGCAATTTCATTAAGATCTTTTAAATAACATAAAGTTGGTATCTCAACATGGGCGAGTCTTGCTGCTTCCAGAATGGTGGAGCCTTCTGGAGCGCTTACTTCCATGCCGTTGATTTTAATTGTAATATTCTCCATGATACGTTCTCCCTCCATTATTTCTTGTAGATAGCGCCAAACTTACACTTCTCCATACAAGCGCCGCACTTGATACACTTATCGCCATCGATAACATGCGGATTCTTGACGGAACCGGTAATTGCGTTGGCAGGACAGTTCCTTGCACAGAGCGTACAGCCCTTACACTTCTTAGGATCAATGTAGAAGTTAAGGAGTGCCTTACATACGCCTGCAGGACAGGTCTTATCTACAATATGGGCTACGTATTCATCGCGGAAGTACTGTAATGTGGAAAGTACCGGGTTCGGTGCTGTCTGCCCAAGTGCGCAGGCCGAGTTGGCCTTTATGTAGTAACATAATTCTTCCAGCTTGTCGAGGTCAGCCATGGTAGCCTGGCCCTTGGTGATCTTCTCTAAGATCTCCAGCATACGCTTCGTACCGATCCGGCACGGGGTACACTTACCGCAGGACTCCTCAACCGTGAACTCCAAGAAGAACTTGGCGATGTCGACCATACAGTCGTCTTCGTCCATAACGATCAGACCGCCGGAACCCATCATGGAGCCGATAGCAACCAGGTTGTCATAGTCGATCGGAATATCAAAATGCTCTGCCGGGATACATCCGCCGGATGGTCCGCCGGTCTGAGCCGCTTTAAACTTTTTGCCGCCCGGGATTCCGCCGCCGATCTCTTCGATGATCTCGCGCAGTGTGGTTCCCATCGGAACTTCTACAAGGCCGGTATTATGGATCTTGCCGCCGAGTGCGAATACTTTCGTTCCCTTGGACTTCTCGGTTCCCATGGAGGAGAACCACTCCGGTCCGTTTAAGATGATCTGAGGAATGTTCGCCCAGGTCTCTACGTTATTTAAAATGGTTGGCTTGCCAAACAGACCTTTCTGTGCCGGGAACGGAGGACGCGGGCGCGGTTCGCCCCGGTTGCCTTCGATGGATACCATAAGGGCAGTCTCCTCACCACAGACGAATGCACCTGCGCCGAGTCTTAAATCGATATTGAAGGAGAAGCCTGAGCCGAAGATATCGTCGCCCAGGAGTTCCATCTCTCTGGCCTGGTCAATGGCGATCTTCAGACGCTGTACGGCGATCGGGTACTCTGCACGAACGTAGATGTAACCCTGGGAAGCGCCGATGGCGTAGCCTGCGATGGTCATGGCCTCCAGTACTGCGTGAGGATCACCTTCCAGAACGGAACGGTCCATGAAAGCGCCGGGGTCGCCTTCGTCGGCGTTACAACAGACATACTTCTGGTCTGCATCGTTGCCCTTAGCCAGCTTCCACTTGAGTCCGGTTGGGAAACCAGCGCCGCCGCGGCCTCTCAAACCGCTGTCCAGCAGAACCTGGATTACGTCGTCCGGAGTCATCTCGGTTAAAACCTTACCGAGGGCCTGATATCCGCCGGTACCGATGTACTCTTCGATGACTTCCGGGTTGATGACACCACAGTTACGCAGTGCGATTCTGTGCTGCTTCTTATAGAAATCGGTATCTCCTAAGGACTTGACGCCGGATGGTGTAACCGTCTCATCATAGAGGAGTCTCTGTACAGGACGTCCTTTTAATAAGTGTTCTTCTACGATCTCAGGAATGTCCTCTTCCTTGACCATGGCATAGAAGGTTGCATCCGGGTAAACGATCATAATGGGGCCAAGGGCACAGAGTCCATGGCAGCCTGTCTGAACGACGGAAACTTCCTCATCCAGTCCCTGCTTCTTTAATTCTTCTCTTAATGATACCATAATCTGCTGGCTTCCGGAGGAAGTACATCCCGTTCCGCCGCAAACTAATACATGTGAACGATACATCTTGTTTCCTCCTTATTTAATGTCAGCTGAACCCAGCGTGTAATTTTCCAGAATATGACCGCCGATCAGATGCTCTTTGTATACTTCTTCCGCTTTCTCGGCATTCATCTTGATATAAGTTACTTTTTCTTTACCAGGCTCGAGAATCTCGACGATGGGCTCATACTGGCATAAGCCGATGCAGCCTGTCTGTGTAACGGAAAAACGGTCTGTCATGTTATTTTCCTGAACGAGTGTGGAAAGTTTATTAAGAACAGGTCTTGCGCCGCTGGCGATTCCGCAGGTTGCCATACCAACCAGTACACGGGTGCGTGCGTGGTCTTCTTCGCGCATGCTGACCTGACTCTGCATTTTCTCTCGGATTGCCTTTAATTCTTCAAGAGTCTTCATGTTATTCCTCCAATTCCGGCCGGTCTAAATGACCGCGCCACCATCTGTTTCAAGTTTGTTTTCTGCCAGATATTCCTTGATATAGGCGGATACCTCTGGAGTGTCAAAGGGGATATCCCCTAAAATCTCCCGAAACTCTCTGGTATCCAGTACAAATGACGCATCGTTATAGCGGTATGTATAGAGAAAATCCGTATCCGGATGGCATGTAATGAGCGTCTCTATCGTTCCGTTCATATCTCCAAGCGGCATCCGGTCAATATGGGAAAGACCGAAAACTGCGGTGACCGTGGTTCCCACACCGGGAGTTGAGTCGATGGTAAAGCTTCCGCCGGTGCTCTCTGCAGCATACTTAAAAAAGGGAATGCCAAGGCCTACCTTTCTCGTCTTTCTGGTCGTAAAAAATGGATCCGTCACATGAGCTGCCTGCTCCTCTGTCATGCCGCATCCATCATCCGCTATGGTGATAGTCAGCAGGTCAGAAGCAGTGTCAACGGCTGCGGTGATAGCGACAAGCGCTGCGCCCGCTCTCGTGGAATTTTCCGCTACATCCAATACATTTAAAGAAATTTCTGTCATCATGGGATTTTAACTATTCATATTTGGCAAGAATGCCAGGGACGTCATCGGGTGTCAGTCTGCCGTAAACTTCGCCGTTGATCATCATGACCGGAGCGAGTCCGCATGCGCCTACGCATCGGCAGGAGTCAAGGGAAAATTTACCGTCGGGAGTGCATTCTCCGTTGGTAATGCCAAGAAGTTCAACCAGCTTATTGTAAATCTCGCCGGAGCCCTTGACGTAACAGGCTGTACCAAGACAGACAGAAACCTGATATTTACCCTTTGGCTGGAGGGCAAACTGGGCATAGAAGGTAGCAACACCGTATATTTTCTCAAGCGGTATGCCCGTTTCATCAGATATCATGGTCTGTACTTCAATTGGAAGATAACCATAAATGTCCTGTGCCTTCTGCATGATCGGCATCAGGGCGCCTTTCGTGCCTTTAAGCTCGGAAATCACTTCTTTTAAAGCGGCTTCCTGCTCCTTTGTCCCGCTAAACAGGACACCTTGTTTTTTGCAAGCCATTTTATAACCTCCTTAAATTGTTGCTTATGCAATGTATCTAACATTCTACCATGATATTGAGAAAAAATCCATAGGTTCGGAGAGATTCGACAAAAAAATAACGATATATATAGGTAAAAATATACTGATTTCGCAATTGAATACATAGAAAAGTAGTAGGATATAGCAAAGGGCTGTAATCCGGCTCCTTTCTGCATCGGCAGGCAGGCCGCACACGGACCAGTTTTTTGTACAATTTTAACAGATAGAGGGCTGAAATATTCTATAAATAAAAGAAATTATATAAAAGGCTTTCCTTTCCTTCGAAAAATTACTATAATCTACTTATGAAATGAAAAGAATATCATAGCTGAAGTGATAAAACCATCAAAAAGGAGAGTGTATGTATGACTGCTAGAGATGTAAAGGATATTCTGGGCGCCAGGGTGCTGGTTGGTGAGGATCATTTGGAGGTGGAAGTGCGGAGTGCCTGCGGTTCCGACATGATGAGCGATGTGCTGGCATTTTCCAAGGATCATTCGGTGCTGCTTACCGGGCTCTGCAATCCGCAGGTGGTCCGTACCGCAGAGATGCTGGATATCGTCTGCCTTGTTTTTGTCAGAGGGAAAAAGCCCGATGATGCCATGCTGGAAATGGCGAGGGAGAGAAACTTAATTGTGATGGCCACCGGCCACCGGATGTTCTCGGCCTGTGGAATGCTTTATTCAGCGGGGCTTCATGGAGGTGCGATCTGATGGATAACGTTATCACTCTGAAGTATCACATATCGCCCGATGACTTCACCAGGGCGGGTGAGGCCAGCAGCGATGTGAAGGGTAAGCTAAAGCAGATGGGCGTGAGCCCTGATGCTGTGAGAAAGGTTGCTATTGCCATGTATGAAGGGGAGATCAACATGGTGATTCATGCAAAGGGAGGGGAGATTACGGTCAACATAACGCCGGAAGAGATCGAGATGATCCTGGCGGACGTGGGTCCCGGAATTCCTGATGTAGAGCTGGCCATGCAGGCCGGATATTCCACAGCTCCGGACGAAGTGCGCTCTTTGGGCTTCGGAGCAGGCATGGGCCTCCCCAATATGAAGAAGTATTCGGATGTGCTGGAGGTTGACACAACGCTGGGAGTGGGTACAACCGTCCGGATGGTGGTGAAGATAGTATAAGCTGGGGGTGAGAAGGTGGATAAATTTTATCATTCAGTCAGGCTGGATGCGGAACTGTGCATGGGATGCATTAACTGCATCAAACGGTGTCCGACCCAGGCGATCAGGGTGAGAAACGGGAAGGCGCAGATCAACAGCAAATTCTGCATTGACTGCGGCGAGTGCATCAGGGTATGCCCCCATCATGCGAAGCATGCGACGTATGACAAGCTGGATGTGCTGAAACAGTACGAGTACACGGTGGCGCTGCCGGCGCCGTCCTTATACAGCCAGTTTAACAATTTAGACGATGTGAATATCGTGTTGAATACCCTGCTGATGATGGGCTTTCACGATGTCTTTGAGGTGAGCGCGGCTGCCGAGCTGGTCTCGGAGGCCACCAGAGAATACTTAAGTGAGAATCCCGACCGGCTTCCGGCCATCAGTACGGCATGTCCTTCGGTGGTACGGCTGATCCGGGTCCGGTTCCCGAACCTGATTCCGAATCTCCTCCCGCTTAATCCCCCTGTGGAGGTGGCGGCGATCCTGGCGGCAGAGAAGGCCATGAAGGAGACCGGACTTCCAAGAGAGAAGATCGGTATCATTTTCATATCCCCGTGTCCTTCCAAGGTGACGTATGTGAAGTCTCCTCTGGGGACGGACCACAGCGAGGTGGACCGGGTGCTGGCCATCAAGGAGGTATATCCGCAGCTGCTGTCCTGCATGAAGGCGGTGGGAGACGACCCGCCGGAGATCGGGACGTCCGGAAAGATCGGCATCAGCTGGGGACGGAGCGGCGGGGAGGCCAGCGGCCTCTTCACGGAAGAGTATCTGGCCGCCGACGGGATCGAGAATGTCATCCGGGTGCTGGAGGACATGGAGGATCAGAAGTTTACGAACTTGAAATTTGTGGAGTTAAACGCCTGCAATGGTGGATGCGTTGGAGGCGTGCTGACCGTGGAAAACCCATATGTGGCAGAAGTCAAGCTGAAAAGACTCCGGAAATACATGCCGGTGGCGAGAAGCCATATCGAGGGCAACGCCGAGGAACTGGTCAAATGGACGAAGGATGTCCAGTACGAGCCGGTATTTAACCTGGGAAACACCATGATGGAGAGCTTTGCGAGGCTGGGTCAGGCGGAGCGGCTGTGCAAGAAGCTCCCGGGCCTGGACTGCGGCTCCTGCGGGGCGCCTACGTGTAAGGCGCTGGCCGAGGATATCGTGCGCGGGGAGGCAGTGGAGTCCGACTGTGTATACTATCTGCGGGAGAATTTACATAAGCTGTCCGAGGAGGTATCCATCCTGGCGGATGACATTGCCGCGGGCAATGCGGAGGGCTATGAGATGCTGAAGGTGATGACGGAGTACATCCAGAGGATTTCGGACGAGATGTCGCTGCTTGACAGCCGGGATGAGAAGGAAAAAGACCAGGAATAGGGAAGGAGCAGAAAATAGAATGACGGTTCAGGAGTTGATAGACAGCGGTATCTTCGGTGTCGTGAATGCCGGAGAGGGGCTGGAACGGGAAATCACAAAACCGTTCTGCTGTGACTTACTCAGTATTGCCATGGGGCGCGCGCCATTTGGATGCGCGTGGGTGACGGTGATGGGCAATATGAATACACTGGCGGTTGCGTCTCTGGCGGACGCGGCCTGTGTGATCATGGCGGAAGGGGCCGTGCTCGACGATGCGGCCAGAAAGAAAGCGGTCGATCAGGAGATCACGGTACTGAAGACGGAAGAACCTATATTTGAGGCGGCCCTCGCCGTCTGGAATAAGCTTCAGGCCGGGGCGCATGAAGAGCCTTAGCTACGATCTGCATATCCATTCCTGTTTATCACCGTGCGGGGATGACGATATGACCCCGGGCAATATTGTCGGGATGGCGGCCATAAAGGGACTGGATGTGATCGCGGTAACGGATCATAATTCCTGTAAAAACTGTCCGGCTGTCCTGCATTTTGCCAAGGAATACGGCGTTCTGGCCATTCCCGGGATGGAGATTAATACCTCGGAGGAGGTTCACGCCGTCTGTCTCTTTCCAAACCTGGAGGCGGCCATGGCCTTTGATTCCTACGTTTATGACAGGCTTATTCCATTTCCAAACAATGAGGAAATATTTGGTAAGCAGCAGCTATATAATAAGGAAGACGAAGTGTGCGGAACCGTGGCAAATCTTCTTATTAACAGCGTGGATATTTCCTTTGACGGGCTGTGGGAGCTGGTGCGCTCCTACGACGGCGTGATGTTCCCGGCCCATATCGATAAGACTGCCAACAGCCTGATTGCCAACTTAGGCTTCGTACCTCCGGACAGCCAGTTTAAGACTGCGGAGGTGAAGGATTTGAAGAAGCTGCATGAGCTGAAACAGACCAATCCGTACCTGAATGGATGTCGGATCATCAGCAATTCCGACGCCCATTACCTGGAGGATATCCACGAGCCGGAGCTTACGATCGAGGCTGGGGAAAAGAGCATGCAGGGCATTGTAGACTGCCTGCTCCGGCCGTTGGGAGTGTGAGCAGCGGACTATAGAAACGACAGGAAAGAAGCGATCCGCGCAGCAATTGCACAGACCGCCTCTTTCCTGTTTTTTTGTTGAGACATTCCTTCTGCCGTTTACGCTTCCGGGATCTCGAAGCTCTCGGAATGAAAATTGGTGTAGTAACGTCCGCTTAAGGCGGTAAAACGGAGGACGCAGTAATCCGGGTCTGTGACTCCGCCTGGGTAATACATGGTGTCGCCTTCCTGCCAGATCATCTCCCTGCTCTCACTGTCCTCCAAAACCTCCATGGTTCCGGTCAGCATGGCGCCGCGGAAAAAGCGGCTGTCGCAGACGTAGACACACGCCTTCGGGTTTTCACGGAACTGCCCGACCCTCATGGAAGAGGTGTTTGTGGTGAAATAGATGGTTCTGATTCCATCTCGTTTCCGTGGCCGCAGCATGGCCTTGACATTGGGAAATCCATCTGCGGAGATGGAACCGATAAATGAGACACTCTGTTTGTCAAGCATATTTCCTACGGTATTCTGGGCGTCTTTCATATGTAAATCCTCCTTTTTTCTCATTATAGAACAGTGAGACGGGCGTGAACAGTACCCACTTTTTTGTAACTACAGCAGCCCTTTTTCTCTCAGAAAATCTTCCCGCCCATCTTCTGTCATCATGTCGATCCCAACGCTCTGCATGATGGTAACCGCTTCAAAGATCTTCCTGCCCCGGTCGGTTAAGTAGTATTCCACCTTCAGCGGATAGCCGTCGTAGGCAGTCTTGCCAACGAAGCCGTACTGGGCCAGCTCGCTTAACTGCTGGAGCAGCATCTTCTGGGAAATGCCGGCGATTTCTTTTTTGAGAGAGGAGAGGGAGCGGCCGCCCTTATTCAGCTGCCACAGGATGATGGGCTTCCATTTGCCCCTGATTGCATCGTGGGTAAGCTCCAGCGGGCAGGTGTATTCGTTTCTCTGCTTCATATCTGATACCTCCTGAACACGTACGCCCTATGCGGGGCGGATCGATTTTTTGTACTCGGTGGGCGATACGCCGATTTTTTTCTTGAAGATTCTTGTAAAATAATTCACGTCTTCGATTCCTACATAGTAGGCAATATCCTGAATCTGAATATCGGTGGTGTTCAGCAGCTTCAGAGCGGTGTCGATCCGGCGGCCGTTGACGTAGTCGGTCAGGGTCATGCCCATCTCCCGGCGGAACAGGGAGGAGAGGTAACTGGCGTTGACACTGAACATCTGTGATAAGGATTTTAAACTCAGGTTTGAGCTTAAGTTTAAGTTAATGTGGTTTAAGAGGTCTCGGATCAGCGGCGGATAGTTCTTGAGGGACTGATTTTTGACGAGGAGGCAGTATTTCCGCACCATCTCAATCCGCAGGTTTTCCAGCTGTCTGCGGGAAGTAGAGGCCTCAATCTGGACGGCATAATGATGGGAAATCTCATCTAAGTATACCGGATGGACCACCGCCTTCTCCGCGGCCTTGCGCAGCAGCGTATTTAAAACAATGATCAGGTTCTTGCTGTCACGGATGGGGTCCTTATATCTGGGGGCGATACGGAAGTCTAAAAATGTCTCGAAGCGGCGGACTGCCAGCACCTGGTCTCCCCGCATGACGGCATCCAGAAATTCGTTTTCCGCGGCGTAGCGTTTTTCCGTCACGTGGATGGAAAATGCGTGTTCCGGATCAGGAATGTAGTTCCAGCCGCTGTACTGCTCGTTCCAGTCCTCTGTCATATAGCGGATGGTGAGATCGTGATGGTCCTCATACAGGAAGACGGCAATATGGTTTAACGCCGCGGTGATTCGCGCGGGATCTACGATGGATAAGTTCTGATAGTACTGCTTTAACACGGGAAGCGTCTCTAAGGTCAGCCGGTTCCGGTTGATGACTCGGTTATACAGGAACTCGTTGGCTTCCTCCGTCATATAGGGACCTACCAGAAGGCAGCCGGAATGATTCTTTTCCGGAAGAGGCATGAGAATATAGTGACTGAAAAAATGGTCCGTGATGCTGTAGATATATTTCTCCTCGGCTTTTTCCATTATTTCACTGAACAGTTCTCTGGCGTCATGTCCGGTGAAAATGGATTTCCGCAGGGAGAAATCAATATCCGTCAGTTCTTCCGAACCGGTAGAGAGAACGGAGGTCTGCACGCCGAGCGTGGTGGATAGAAGGGAGATCATCAAATCGATGACCGCTGTCTGAGGTTCATGGCTCATATAAGGGGGTCTCCTTTGTAACGAAATCTTTATACTACTTTTTTTTTATATTATACCATACAAAACAAATATTGTGCTGATAACTACAAAAATTATCCTCAAGACTTTTATGTATTTATGGTAAAGTTTGTTTATCGAAAAAAGATAAACTTACCTTTAGGAGGGGAAATTTTGCATGAAAAGAAAATTTGGTTTCAGGGATAAGATCGGTTATATGTTCGGCGATTTCGGCAATGATTTTTTCTTTATGCTGGCCAGCACGTTTCTTATGGTATTCTATACGAAGGTACTTGGCATCAGTGCAATGGCGGTAGGAACGCTGTTTCTGGTTGCCCGGTGTGTGGACGCATGTACTGATATTACCATGGGGCATATCGTGGATACGGCAAAGCCTGCAAAGGACGGAAAGTTCCGACCGTGGATCCGCAGGATGTGCGTTCCGGTGGTGGTGGCCGGCGTCCTGATGTTTAATCCGTTTATCGCGGATAAGTCCATGACATTTAAGATGGTGTACATCTATCTTACATATTTATTCTGGGGAAGTATCTGCTATACGGGAATCAATATCCCCTATGGCTCCATGGCGTCGGGAATCACCGCGGAACCCATCGAGAGAGGCCAGCTTTCCACATTTCGAAGCGTAGGAGCGGCATTGGCCGGCGTGTGTGTCAATGTGGGCGTTCCCCTGTTTGTATACGCCTATGAGGGTGGAAACCAGGTGGTTCTGGCAGACCGTTTCTTCTATATTGCCTGCCTGTTTGCGGTTCTGGCCCTGATCTGCTATATCCTGTGCTACAGCCTGTCAACAGAGCGTGTAAAGCCGCAGGTGAAGGAGACAAACAAAGGCAGCTTTGCAAGAGCTGTGAAAGGAATGATGCACAATCGCAGCCTGCTGGCCATCATCGGAGCGGCCATCGTTCTTCTGCTCTCCATGCTGCTGTCCGGAAGCATGAACACGTACTTATACATGGATTACTTTAAGAGTAAAGAAGCCATGTCGCTGGCCGGATTCTTCAGTACCGGCGCAACTCTGATTCTTGCACCATTTTCAACGACAATTTTAAAGAAGTTCGGTAAGAAAGAAGCTTCCGCATTTTCCGTATTATTTGCTTCCATTATTTATTTCATTTTGTTTTTCTTCAGATTTCAAAACCCATGGGCCTTCTGTGTCATGATCGCCTTTGGAAACCTGGGAACCGGACTCTTTAACCTCTTAATCTGGGCATTTATTACGGATGTAATCGATTACCAGGAGGTACAGACCGGAAGCCGCGACGACGGCACTATTTACGCGGTTTACTCCTTTGCCCGTAAGATCGGCCAGGCGCTGGCAGGCGGCCTCGGCGGCTGGGTTCTGGGCGCGATCGGCTACCAGTCCTCCAAAGCTGGTGAGGTCATCGTACAGACGGAATCCGTCACCAAAAATATCTATACCGTGGCGACTCTGGCTCCGGCCGTCTGCTACCTGATTGTAGGCCTGATTCTGTTGTTTGCATATCCGTTATCCAAGAAAGTGGTAGAGGAAAACAACCGTATTCTTGCGGAGAGACGGGCTGCTGAGAAATAGATGGACTGCTGCGGAAAACAACGGCTGCTGTGAAAAACTAACTGCAAAGAAAGGTGAGAACAATGGGTGATTTATTTGAGAACTTTCAGCGAAAAAAGGAGTATCTGATCTGCATCGATTCTGACGGATGTGCCATGGACACGATGGATATCAAACATTTCCAATGCTTTGGCCCCTGCATGGTGAAGGAATGGGGGCTGGAGCAGTGGGAGAAAGCGCTCCTGGAGCGCTGGAACGAAGTGAATCTGTATTCCATGACCCGTGGAATCAACCGGTTCAAGGCGCTGGCCATCGTTCTCCACGAGGCCTCCGGAAAGTACCGTTCCATAGACGGGATCGATGCGTTTGTCCGGTGGTGTGAGACGGCGCCGGAGCTGTCGGGCGAGGCATTGTCGAAGATGGAGACGGACGAAGCCCACGTTTGTTTTCAGAAGGCGCTCTCCTGGTCGAAGGCAGTAAATGCTGCCATCGGAGGACTTCCGGAGGAGGCGAAAAAGCCGTATGAGGGTGTGGCGGAAGGTATCCGGGCGGCCCATGAGAAGGCCGATATCGCCATTGTCTCATCGGCCAATAAGCAGGCTGTGGTGGAGGAATGGGAGCGGTGCGGACTTCTTCCATTCACGGATATCGTGCTGACACAGACCGAAGGCTCCAAGGCATACTGCATCAGCCGTCTTCTGGAGGCCGGATATGAAAGAGATCACGTCCTGATGATCGGTGACGCGCCCGGAGACCATCAGGCGGCCGGACAGAACGGTGTCTGCTACTATCCGATTCTGGTGAAGAAGGAGGCGCAGTCCTGGAGACAGTTTCGGGGGGAAGCGTTGGAACGTTTTCTAAACGGCAGCTACCGGGGCGAATATGAGAATCAGTGTGCTGCGGATTTTGAGAAAAATTTAGGAAAAGGAGAAAACAATGGTTAATTTAAGAGAAAAACCTTATTATTTAAATGAGGAAGATATGAAATGGGTGGAGGATACCATCGCGTCTATGACAGATGAGGAGAAGATCGGTCAGCTGTTCGTCAATATGGTGACCTCCAGAAAACCGGAAGATCTGGAAAATGCGGTAAAGAACTATCACGTCGGAGCGATTCGTTATCACAATGCGCCGCCGGAGGAGTTATACGAGCAGAACCGGATTCTTCAGGAAAATTCGAAAATCCCGCTGTTGATCGCTTCCAACTGTGAAGCGGGCGGAAACGGCGGCGTGGGCGGCGGTACCGCGGTGGCCTGCGGGGCGGCGACAGCGGCTGCGGACGACGAGGAGACTGCCTGTGAGGTGGCGAGAATCGGGGCTTTAGAGAGCGCGGCTATCGGATGCAACTGGAACTTCGCACCGATTGTAGATCTGCTCTATAACTGGAGAAATACCATTGTCCAGTGCAGGGCCTTTAACAACAGTCCGGAAGATACCATCCGGTATGCGAAGGCATTTTTCAAGGGTACCAGAACTCAGAATATGGCTACCTGTATGAAGCATTTCCCGGGCGATGGAACCGAAGAGAACGACCAGCACCTTCTCATGGGCGTCAATGATATGACCTGCGAGGAGTGGGACAACACCTTTGGAAGAGTCTACAAAGAACTGATCGACGAAGGCGTCATGACCATTATGGCGGGGCATATCGCACTTCCCGCTTATACGAGAAAGCTTCGTCCCGATACCGCAGACGAGGACATTCTGCCGGCAACCCTGTCCCCGGAGCTGATTACGGATTTATTGAAGGGCCGTCTTGGATTCAATGGCCTGGTAGTAACCGACGCGTCTCATATGATCGGCATGTTTGCGGCCATGCCTCGCCGGGATCAGGTTCCGCAGGCGATTGCCGCGGGCTGCGATATGTTCCTGTTCTTCAACGACATGGACGAGGACTTCGGCTATATGATGGAAGGTTACAGAAACGGCGTAATTACGGAGGAGAGGCTAAGTGACGCGCTTCACCGGATTCTCGGAATCAAGGCGGCGCTGAAACTACACAAGCTGCAGGCCGAAGGCCGTCTGATGCCTCCGAGAGAGCAGCTGTCGGTGATCGGATGCAGTGAGTTCCACAAGTCTGCCGCAGAGCAGGCCGACAAGTTTATTACTCTCGTCAAGGACACGAAACATTACCTTCCAATGACGCCTGAGAAGTATAAGAGGGTGAAGCTGGTATTTATCGGAGGAGAGGGGACGGTAATCGCCGGTAAGCTTCAGGCGGACGACAGCGCTCCCATAAAGGAGATGGTCGTAAGGAAGCTTACGGAAGCCGGATTCATCGTGGACGGCGATACGCCGGCTGTAAAAGGTAAGATGGAGGACCTGCGCAAAAAGTATGACGCGTGTCTGGTGGTATTTAACGTATCGGGATTCGCACAGTACAATACCATGCGTGTAAAATGGGCGCAGCCCGCAGACCAGCCGTGGTACGTGTCGGAACTGCCCACCATATTCCTCTCTCTGAACTATACAAACCATCTGATCGACGTGCCGATGGCAAAGACTTATATCAATGCCTATCTGAATTCGGAGGAAGCAGTATCCGCCGCTATCAGTAAAATGACAGGAAAGTCCCCGTTTAAGGGCAGATACAGTGAAAATGTATTCTGCGGCCGCTGGGATACCAGAATTTAATCGTAAAACTCCTCTGCCCGAATGAGTTCCATTCAAACGGCAGGGGAGTTTTTGCCTTACGATTTTAAATCTTTCACGGTCAGCCCGTTTTCACGGCCCTGTTTCCTCCAGCCGATTGAAGCAGCGGCTAAGTAGATCGGGCGGGGGAAGGAGAGGGAGATGAGCTGGTCCTTTCCTTTTTCAAGGCGTCCGATACGTGCAGCCATGTCTTTCAGCGCGGTGCCCAGCGGCTTTTTAATGCCCTTTTGCAGCGGAGCGCTTTTTATCTGAGCCAGCATGGCCCCGGCGCCGCATCCAATGCCCTGTTTGTATTCGAAACCGCAGCGCAGGCACCAGCTCTCCACGATCCGAAGAGCGAGCGCGGCCTGCTTTCCCTCGTAAAATCCACAGTTTATGGCGGCATAAACGGCCAGCGGTTCTTCAGTTGCCAGGAGCCTGTTGTTTTTCTGCTGCCATTCCAGTTCCATTAAAAAGGAAAGCAGATGGGACGGAACGGCATCCACATAGAGCGGGAAGGAGAGGACAAGAAAGCTGGAACCGCTAAGATGTTTTACGTCCTCGGGTGACGGCTCCCAGCGCATACCCGTGTAAGCGGACGAGGCGGCGGGATGGGAAGCGGTAACGGCCATGACGGACGTCTCTGTGCCGGGATCGAGTAAAGACCTTAAATCGTCCAGCAGCGCGCCGGAGGAGCTGTCGCGTCTCTTCGGGCTGCCGTTTATCAAAATTCCTTTCATGTCATATTCCCCCTTATCTGTTCCGGTGTCTGATAGAAATGCACGGTGCAGCCGGAAGCTCCGAAATTGACGGCGTTTGCCTTCGCCAGGCGGTCCGCGGTCTCTTCCTCCAGCTTTGTGATGGCGTCCCCATAGAAATGCGTCGTGATTGCCATACGGTTATCGTGCCGCATGACATGATGCATCTCTCCGTTAATGATGCGGAAAAATGGCTGGAGATAACCGATGCTGCGGTCCAGAATATTTTTCACATATGGGCTGTAGCCGCCGTAGCAGCAGCGGCTGATGAGTATGAGTTCGCTGGTCCTGGACAGCAGTTTGCCCATCTCCTGATAGGAATCGGGAAGGACGCAGCTGCCCGGAGTCTTGATCCAGCAGCCAAAACAGCCAATACAGGGGCGTGCCGGATACATGGGGGACAGGATGACGGCAGACGGCTCGGAGGTTCCGAGCCTGGTCAACTGAGCGGTTTCGGGAAACAGCTCTTCGAATACGGCGGGGTCAAAGTCGTGGATGATTGTTTTCACTGAGGGGACCTCCTTTTTGGGTGTTTGCTGTTGTGGCGGAAATACGTTCGTCTGTGCGCGCGGCCAGCTGGGAACACCATTCAATCAGCATCTCATAGTAACGGATTCCATAGACGAGCACAGATCCGTGGAACGTGTGGCCGGCGGCCAGATTTCTGTTATTCAGCTCTTCTTTCTGTGCCTTCAGCTCTCCGAGCCCTACGGAGGCGGTTTCCATAAACATCCCCAGATTTTGCTTTGCCGTGATTGGGTCTAAATACTCGTAGAAGAAAAACGGCACCAGGTAATCGAGACGTGTTTTGACAAAACGTACCGGCTGCTTTAACCAGGCAAGAAAGACACCGCGGCCTTCTTCCGTAATGGAATAGAGCTTCTTAAACTTTCCTCCGGTCACTTTTTCTTCTGAAAGGATGAGCTTTTTCTCTTCCAGCCTCTTTAACGCGGGATAAATGCTTCCGTAGCTTGCATCGAAAAAATAGGACGTGCTTTCCGCCATATACTGCTTTAAGTCATAACCGCTGGCGGCGCATCCCATTAAAAAACCAAGAATGATATACTCTAACATAATATTACCTCCTGATATATATCAAAACGATATATATTATACCGATACTATATCAGGTAACCATTCCAAAGTCAAGGGAATAAAAAAAGTAAGTGACAGTTGACGTACCCTTTTTCTTTCATGTACAATGAAAGAGGATGCCGTCTGTCATCGTGTATAAGAGCGCAGGCGGGAAAGGAAGAGGTATGAGAAATCTTTTCGCGAAATACAGGGAAGTTATACTCGGTCTGTTGATACTGATTTTACTGACCGTGTCGTGGCTCTTATACGCGAGTACTTTGAAACATGATTTTCAGAATGAGATCATCTCTTCTCTTGAGGAGGTTTCCACACAGGGAAAGAGTATTCTGGAAAAAGAGATAAATGGAAAGCTGGAATTATTGACCGAGGTTTCGCGCCGCGTCGGTTTTTACACAGTGGACAATTATGAGGAGGCCGCTGCCATGTTGGCCGCCACCGCGCAGGAGAATGGGTTTAAGCGGATGGGGGTCATCACTGCGGATGGAACGACATATACCACGGATCATGTACGTATGGATCTGTCCGACCGCCCTTATTACAGAAGGGGCCTGGCGGGGGAAAACAGTGTATCCGATCCCCTGGTGGACCGGGAGGGGAGTGAAACGATCCATGTATATGCGGTGCCTGTCTATCATGATGGAGAGGTGACGGCGGTTCTGTTTGGCACCTATGATATCAACGAGATGCGCAGGCAGCTGGAGGTGACCTCCTTCGGAGGACGCGGATATACGTATATCGTAAATAAAGAGGGCAACTGCATCGTGGATTCCACTAATTCCTACAGTTACTCCAATATGCAGAATATTTTTACGTCCATGGAAGCGGAAGACAGGAAGAATCAGGCGATTGCGGACCGGATGAAGGTGGATTTTGAGAATGGGCAGGATGGATGCGTCAGATTCATAAATAAAGGGGTTCAGTACATGTACTACCGGCCGCTGCCCATCAATGACTGGTATCTGCTCACTGTGGCACCGGCCAGTGTGCTGGACAGCAAAATGAACGCGGTGCTGGGGCGTACGTATCTGCTGGGCGTGTTTATGGTGCTGATTTTCGTGGGAATCCTGGTTTATGTTCTGAAGGATCAGAAACGGAGGAAGGCCGAGCTCATGCACAGCCTCTATACGGATGAGATCACCGGCGGTTACTCCTTTGCCAAATTCCAGGTGGAGGCGGAGAAAAAGATACGCCGGGCAGAGGCGGGGAACCTGTCCCTGGTCAGCCTGGATATCGATGATTTTAAGTTTATCAATGAGCTTCTGGGATATGAGGAAGGAAATCACCTGATCCGGTATATTCATGGAGTTCTGGCGGGATGGTGCGGAGGCGAGGAACTTTTCGCTCATCAGTCTGCGGATATGTTTGTGGCACTCGTTGACGGTCACGACCATGATGCCTTGTGCAGGCGATTAGAGGAACTTTGCAGCCGTCTTCAGTCGTATTCCATCTGGCCTCAGAATAAGCTGGCTATCGTGCCGGCCATGGGGATATTCCAGATTCGAGACAAGAGCCTTACACTGGATTTCTGTCTCGACTGCGCAGGCATTGCCAGAAAGAGCCAGAAGGGACAGTTCGCCGTCCATTACGCGTTCTATGATGAGCGGGTGAAGGAACAGATCTACCGGGATAAGCGGATCGAAGCGGTGATGAAGAGCGCGCTGGAAAATGGAGAATTCAGGGCGTATTACCAGCCCCAGTACGACGCGGAATCCAAGCGGATCGTAGGGGCAGAGGCCCTGGTGCGCTGGGCGAGGCCTGACGGTGAGATCGTGTCGCCGGGCGAGTTTATCCCGCTGTTTGAGAAAAATGGATTCATCAGCGAGCTGGACCGGTATATGTTCCGGATTGTCTGTGAACAGCAGAAGGAATGGGGGAACCGTGGATATGCGGTGGTGCCGGTATCCGTCAATGTATCGAGAAAGCTTCTCTATGACCTGAATTTTGTGGAGAAATACAACCGGATTCTGACAGAAACAGCGGTGGAAGTCCAGAATGTGGAGGTCGAGATTACCGAGAGCGTCTTCTTCGACAACCAGCCTCGGCTATTGGATGCCATCAGGCATCTGCATCAGTCCGGTTACCGGATCCTTCTGGATGACTTCGGTACGGGGTATTCCTCTATGGCTATGCTGAAGGACATGTCGTTTGACACGCTGAAGATCGATAAAAGCTTCGTTGACAATATTGGTGATGAGAGAGGCAATAAGATCGTGGATGGTATCATACGCCTGGCGGAGTCGCTGGAGCTGAGCACCATCGCCGAGGGCGTGGAGACGAGAGAGCAGTACGAGTATTTAAAGGCGCACGGATGCGACGTAATACAGGGATATTACTTTGGCCGGCCGATGACTGCGGAATCATTTGAAATGCTGCTGAGCAGCCAGACGGCCGGCAGATAGAGTTTTGTAAGCAGGAGCAGGAGCCCGGGAGGTAATCTTATGGGGTCTGCTCCTCTTTTTTATCCTGGGAGAGGATGAGGCGGTTGATCTCATCCGCTTCGTGGCGGTGTACGGCCGAAAAGTATCGGTCGATCAGGAACGCGATAAACACACACAGCAGTGATGTGTATAGAAAGCTGCTGATGGTGAGAACCGTCCAGTTTAAAACAAAGCTTGCAATAATGACAATCGCATACTCTGCTGCGAAGAACGTGGTCTTGTACGCCCTTTCCGACTGAAACGGAATGTGATCGTACACGACCGATACGAGCTGTATGAAAATGATAAGCCCTGTAAGTTCCAGGACAAAGACGCCGCTCAGTGCATAGTTGTTTCCCAGAATCAGGTTATAGATTGCGTTAAACAGGATGACGATGGTAAATGCGATCGCCGAACTGGGAAGATAGGTTCTTAAAAATCGTTTCATGGCATTTCCTCCTTGTTATCGGGATAATTTTTCTTTCAGCGCAGGTATATAATTTCTGCTGACAATGAGCTTTTCACCATTTTTCAGCAGGGCCTCCAGCCTGTGATTCCACAGGGGGGACACGCTCTTCAGCCAGGCGGTGTTGACGATGCAGTTTTTGCTGATCCGGACAAATGTGGTATTGGCCAGCTTTTCCTCAAGGGACGAAAGCGTCTCACGGCTTTCGTACACATTTTTGCCGCTGTAGAGGAATGTGCGTCCGTCAGCGGAGTCCACATAGATAATCTCCTCGGAATGCAGATAGAAGGAAGTCTCACCGATCCGCCCTTCCAGTGAAAAGGAGTACTGGCGGATATAGTCCAGGAGACGCTTAAGCCGCTGGTCGGCAATGTGGCACCGGATTTCGATTTCGGGCTCGGAAAGGCCGAGCCCTTCGTGCAGTGTTATTTTCATGTCATTCTCCTTTTTGAATATCCAGTGCACCGGATTTATGATATCATTATAGAAGTAGCTGGAATAAAGAACAAGGGGAACCGGCCAAGATGCCTTGAGGGGCGATGAAATACATTACAGGGCTGTGACCTGTAACTGAAATACAGAGAGAGGAAGAGAAGGAGTAGATAACATGGCAAAGACGATGGGAGCTGTTATGGGGGATAACATGAAAGAGGAGATCATTCTTCAGACAGAAAGGCTGGCTCTGCGGCGGCTTCGGCGGGCAGATTACGATGACCTCTGCCTGATGTTAAAGGATGAAGAGGTGATGTACGCCTATGAGCATGCATTTGAGGACTGGGAGGCCGCCGACTGGCTGGACCGTCAGCTTATGCGCTATGAAAAATACGGGTTTGGCTTATGGGCCGTGATTTTAAAGGAGACTGGGGAGCTGATCGGACAGTGCGGGCTGACCATGCAGGAGGCCGGCGAAAGAGAGGTGCTGGAGGTCGGTTATTTATTCAGAAAGGATTTCTGGCACTGCGGATACGCGCTGGAGGCCGCTGCCGCGTGCAGGGATTATGCATTTGAGAAGCTGGGAGCGGAGGAGGTGTATTCCATTATCCGGGATACCAACGCTCCTTCCAGGGCCGTGGCGGAGAGAAACGGTATGACCGTTTGCGGCAGTATCGTTAAGCACTACTATGGAATGGACATGCCCCACCTTCTGTACAGAATTAGCCGCTCGGAAGCGGGGGCAGATTCGGCGCAGAAGGCGGGGCAGGATCTGGAGCATGTGTGAAATGCTATTTCTCGTCACATACCTGGAATATGAAGAATTTTAAATAGTAAGAGGTTTCATCTCCGGACCAGAGAATGGGATGATCCGGTGCCTGCGTCCGGTATTCGACCTGGCGGAGGCGCTTGTGGACATTGCCGGCGGCTTCCCGGATGGTCTTTTCAAATAACTCCGGTGTCATGAAGTGGGAGCAGGAGCAGGTGGCTAAGTAACCGCCGTCCTTTACCAGCTTCATACCTCTTAAATTGATCTCCCGGTAGCCTTTAACCGCGTTCTTTACGGAGTTTCTGGACTTTGTGAAGGCGGGGGGATCGAGGATGACGACGTCGAATTTCTCACCCTGGCGTTCCAGCTCGGGAAGCAGCTCGAAGACATCGGCACAGCGGAATTTGACCGTATCGGAGAGGCCGTTTAAGGCCGCGTTTTCTTCGGCCTGGGCGACTCCCAACTCGGAGGCGTCCACACCCAGGACGGAGGAAGCGCCAGCCAGACCGGCATTAAGCGCAAAGGAGCCGGTATGGGTGAAGCAGTCTAATACCCGTTTGCCGGCGCAGAGTCTCTGAATTGCCAGCCGGTTGTATTTCTGATCAAGGAAGAAGCCTGTTTTCTGCCCGTCTTTGACATCTACGAGATAATGCACGTTATTTTCCACGATCTCCACCTTGGTGTCGAAGGGATCGCCGATGAAGCCCTTGAAGCGCTCCATGCCTTCCTGGAGACGGACCTTGGCATCACTTCGTTCGTAGACGCCGCGGATCTGGATTCCGTCCTCGGCCAGGACCTTCTTAAGCTTGTCCAGGATAACCGGCTTGAACCGGTCGATTCCCAGGGCAAGGGATTCCACAACGAGTACGTCGGAAAACTTATCGATGACAATACCCGGAAGAAAATCGGCCTCGCCGAAGATGAGACGGCAGCTGGAGGTGTCGGTCGTGGTCTTCCTGTACTCCCATGCGGCGCGCACTCTCATCTCCAGAAAGTCGTCGTCCACAACGGTATCCTTTTTTCTGGACATTATGCGGACGGTCAGCCTGGAGTTGGCGTTGATGAATCCATGGCCCAGCGGATAACCGTCGAAGTCTTCCACGAATACCATGTCGCCATTGGCGTAATCCCCCTTGATGGTGTCGATCTCATTGTCATAAATCCACATGCCGCCGGCTTTCAACGAGCGGCCTTCGCCTTTTTTTATCCTTACAACTGCAGATTCCATATAGATTCTCCTTTTTGATTGTGAATACTCTTGTATATTAAAACTGGTTTTTCAGTCTGCTCAGCAGACGGTACAGCGGGTCAAACAGCAGGAGTGTGACGGCAAAGTTGCTGATGCCGTGAACAATGTCGAAGGGAATGCCTGCTGTCCACCATGCAAACGCGGCTCCGATGCCGCCTGTAAAGAAGTAGGAGACGGCGCACAACAGCCCAAAGAGCATACCGAAGATCCCCGCAAGCAGTGCGGCCGATATGGAACGTGGTTTTCCGTTCCATCCCATGAGAAATACGGAACCGCAAAGGATCGCCCACACATAGAGATAAGAAAACCACCACAGGCCGAAGCCGTAGATCAGTCCTTCCAGAATGACGAATACATAGAGGATGAACCAGACATGGCGGCGGAATACGAGGGTATACAGAATCAGCAGGAGCGATACCAGCTCGACATTGGGAAGCCAGGACAGGCTGACCTGCAGCACCAGAAGGATTGCGGCAAGAAACGCGTCATGGACAAGTTCCTTTGTTTTCATGTTATCCCCCTTTTGCCCAAAGAAACGGCGGCTCCATTACTGGTCCGCCGGTGTATATACAATACTGTAATTTTCTCCGTCTTTGATGGGCTGCATGCTGATGCCGTAGTTGCAGGGCTCATGATCTAAAAGCAGCGCCCAGTAGGCTCCATCCTGTGTATAGTCCGCCCGCACTCCATTAACGGTAATCATCATGAGGCCGTATTCCTCGGTGGTGGTGCCTTCTATGGTCAGCTCCGGAATGTCATCCACCGCCTCCTTCAAGTACTGTGCCTCGGTAGTAACGTGATAGCTGTCCTCACTGCCATCCTTGTAAATCACATCGATGGTGATGGTTTTACTGCCAACCATGGGAACGGGTTTTGAAAAGTTATAGATAACCAGCAGCAGCGCCAGCACGGCCACAGCCACGCAGGCACCGAGAAACGGGGAGGGACGTTTCAGTCTCTTATGTCCTTGTTTGTCTGTAATCATCATTAAAGTCTTCTTTCTATACTAAGTTCTCATAGTATAGCATAAAAAGGCAGGGAAACTCAAGAAAATTTAGGGATACTGAGAAAATACTTTTCCCAGGTCCCGGGGTGGTGTATAATGAGGGGCAGTTGGCCGCTGTTTATTGGCATGATAACGGGAACGGGGCGGCCGGACAAGAGATGAAACGGAGAGTCAAAATGGAAGAATATCGGAATATCAGACAGGAAATTACAGAGTGTGAGAAATTATTGATCGGTCTGGGGGAAGAGTGGAAGGCGGAATTTGTCCCGGATATAGCAAATGTGTATGAGAAGCTGGCGGAGCTGACGGAGGGCAGGGACTTTTTTATTGTGACGACAGTGACGGATGCCCGGATCTTTGAGTCCGGGATCGATGCATCGAGAATTGTGGCTCCCTGCGGAAATGAAACGTGGCGCCAGTGTTCCCGCTCCTGCACGAAGGATATCTGGGAGCCGGGGGAGATTCCGGAGGATATATGCCCTCACTGCGGCGCGCCGCTGACGGGAAATACCATCAAGGCGGAAACTTATATTGAGGAAGGCTATCTGCCTCAGTGGAATAAGTATACCGCCTGGCTGGCCGGCACATTGAACAAGAGGCTGGTTATCCTGGAACTGGGGGTAGGGTTTGCCGTGCCTATAGTGATCCGGTGGCCGTTTGAGAAGACGGCGGCGCTGAATAAGAAGGCTCATATGTACCGGATCCACGGGAAATTTGCACAGCTTTCCGCTGAAATGGGGGAAACGGCTGTGTCTGTCCCGATGAATTCCGTGGAGTACTTTAGAAATTTATACTTCAACTTTTAACAAAACAAGCTTAACGGCAGTGGCGGGCGGAGAGAGATCGCTATCCCCCACTGACATGAAGTCAAGCCGCGCATCTATAAGATGTAGTCGCACTCTGTGAAATTATCGAGCGTGGATTGAAACAAAGTTGTACAATCAGGGATCCTGTGATAAAATGTTGAAAAAAGGCGATACGAGGTGGCGGCCATGATAGCGATTATTGATTACGATGCCGGAAATTTAAGAAGTGTGGAAAAGGCACTGGATGCATTGGGAGAGCAGCCGGTTATCAGCCGGGATGAGAAGACGATTCTTTCTGCGGACCGGGTGATTCTGCCGGGAGTTGGTTCCTTTGGAGATGCCATGGGGAAGCTCCGTCAATACGGATTAGTGGATGTGATTCACCGCGTGACAGACCAGGGAACTCCGTTTTTAGGAATTTGTCTGGGGCTGCAGCTTTTATTTGAGCGGAGCGGGGAGAGCGTTAGCGTCCCCGGCCTGGGAATTCTTCCGGGAGAGATTGTGAAGTTCCCGGATACGCCGGGGCTCAAGGTTCCCCACATGGGCTGGAACTGTCTGGACATCCATCCGGAAGCAAAGCTTTTTAAAGGACTGGCTTCGGGGGAATATGTGTATTTTGTCCATTCATATTATTTAAAAGCGGAGAATGAAGGGGATGTAGCGGCGTCCTCCGTTTACGGTGTCCGTTTTCACGCTTCCGTGGAACACGGCAACATCTTTGCCTGTCAGTTCCACCCGGAAAAGAGCGGTACCACGGGATTAAAGATTCTGAAAAATTTCATTGAACTACAATAGGAGGTGGCCGGATGCTGACGAAAAGGATAATTCCATGTCTCGATGTACATAACGGACGCGTGGTGAAGGGCGTCAATTTCGTGAATTTAAAGGATGCCGGAGATCCGGTGGAGATCGCGGCCGCATACGATAAGGCCGGAGCGGATGAGCTTGTCTTTCTGGATATCACAGCTTCCTCAGACAATCGGAATACCGTGGTGGATATGGTGCGCCGCGTGGCGGAAACGGTTTTTATCCCATTTACCGTGGGCGGCGGAATCCGCACGGTAGATGATTTTAAACTGCTTCTCCGGGAGGGCGCGGATAAGATATCCATCAATTCCTCTGCTATCAACACACCGGAGCTGATCTCCGATGCGGCGGACAAATTCGGACGCCAGTGCGTGGTTGTTGCCATCGATGCCAGAAGGCGGGCCGACGGAAGCGGATGGAATGTATACAAAAACGGCGGCCGTATCGACACGGGGCTGGACGCTGTGGAGTGGGCTATTAAGGCCGACCGCATGGGCGCGGGGGAGATTCTCTTAACCAGCATGGACTGCGACGGCACAAAGGCGGGATATGACGATGAATTAAACGCCGTGATCGCAGAATGCGTCTCCGTACCGCTCATTGCGTCGGGCGGCGCCGGAACAAAAGAACATTTTTACAATGCCCTGACGACGGGAAAAGCAGACGCTGCGCTGGCGGCTTCCCTGTTCCATTATAAGGAACTGGAGATTATGGATCTGAAGCGCTATCTGGCGGACCGGGGACTGCCTGTGAGGTTATAGGGCAGAGGATTACGATACAGTCAAAAGTATACAGGACAATACGAAAGGAAATAACAGCAAAATGGGTGCGATCGATAATGACTGGCTGGAACCACTGAGTGTGGAGTTTAAGAAGCCATATTACAAGGAACTTTATAAGAAGGTTAAGCAGGAGTATGAGACGAAAAGAGTCTTTCCGGAGGCGGATGACATCTTTAATGCGTTTCAGTTTACGCCCCTTTCCAAGGTAAAGGTGGTGATTCTGGGGCAGGACCCCTACCACAATTACGGGCAGGCCCACGGCCTCTGCTTCTCCGTAAAGCCGGATGTGGATGTACCTCCGTCGCTGGTGAACATTTATCAGGAGCTGCACGACGATCTGGGATGCGATATCCCCAATAACGGCTATTTAAAGAAGTGGGCGGATCAGGGCGTCATGCTGCTCAATACAGTGCTGACTGTCCGCGCTCATGCGGCTAACTCCCACCAGGGAATCGGATGGGAGACATTTACGGACGCGGCTATTAAAATCTTAAACGAGCAGGACCGGCCAATGGTATTCTTATTGTGGGGCCGACCGGCACAGAATAAGAAGAGTATGCTGACCAATCCGAAGCACCTGATTCTGGAGGCACCGCATCCCAGCCCCCTTTCTGCGTTCCGGGGCTTTTTCGGAAGCAGGCATTTCAGCAAAACCAATGAGTATTTAAAGGCCAACGGGCTGGAGCCCATAGACTGGCAGATTGAAAATATATAAGAATGGAGACGGAAAATAAGAGATGAGTATAATTGAGACATTAAAGGTAATCGTACTTGGAATCGTGGAGGGATTTACCGAATGGCTCCCCATCAGCAGTACGGGCCATATGATACTGGTAGATGAAATCATCCACCTGAAACAGCCGGAAGATTTTAAAAACATGTTTATGGTCGTGATCCAGCTGGGCGCGATTCTGGCGGTCGTGGTCATGTACTTCCACAAGCTGAATCCATTTTCACCGACGAAGAAACCCGCACAAAAGCGGGCCACACTGGAGCTGTGGTCCAAAATTATCCTCGCGTGTATCCCGGCGGCCATCATAGGACTTCTTATCGATGACATTATGGAAAAATACCTGATGAATGGTTATGTCGTTGCGGCCACCTTAATTATCTATGGCGTACTGTTCATCGTTATTGAAAACGCGAATAAAAGCCGAAACTTTGAGATGCAGCGGGTGGGAGACATCTCTTACCAGACGGCGCTTTACATAGGCCTTTTCCAGCTCCTGTCCCTGATCCCCGGCACATCCCGGTCCGGTTCCACCATCCTGGGCGCCATGATCCTTGGATGCTCCAGAGGCGCTGCCGCCGAGTTTTCTTTTTTCCTGGGAATCCCCGTTATGTTCGGCGCCAGCTTCTTAAAGATTGTAAAATATGGTCTCCATTTCACCGGCCCTCAGGTCTTCTATCTGATCCTCGGCATGGTAGTGGCTTTCATTGTCTCCGTATACGCAATCCGCTTCCTGATGGGCTACATCAGAAAACACGACTTCAAATTCTTCGGTTACTATAGAATCGTCCTTGGAGTCATCGTTTTAGTCTACTTTGGAATCACAGCCTTTATCGGCTGACTCGGTTTGGCAGCATATAATATTAGAGTTAGAAACGGATTTACGTAAATGAAAAGCTAAATAATTAAAAACGAAAAACAGAGGCATGCCGCAGACCCACCAGGGTTTGCAGCATGCCTCTGCTTTTTATTTAAACTTTCTTATTCAAACTTTTCTTAAATCTCCACGGCTCCCAGGACGATCACAGCCCTCGCTCCAATCGTGACCGAATGGCAGGCCGCTTCTTTCCAGCCGCTCACACGTTCCGGAATACTTTCTTTCCCTCTCCCCGTATCGACGAGCAGGTTCCAGCAAAATCCCTCGGGAAGTTTTGGCAGGCCGATTGTCAGCGGTTCCCAGTAGGTATTGACGGCGAGGTAGATGATATCCTCGGTGCCGTCGTCGTGTTTCCCGGCGTACATGATGCCGATGTAGTGGGTATAGGCCGCTGTTTCATTCTTCCATGCCTCTGTTCCGTGGACGCTGACAGGTGGAAATCCGGTGCTGGAAGGAATCGTCTCCCTTCGGATTACCGGATGACTCCTTCGAATGGCGATCATACGGCGGAAGAATGCATGGATTTCCCGGTTCTTCTCCAGCAGTGACCAGTCCAGCCAGGAGATGTGATTGTCCTGGCAGTAGGCGTTGTTATTGCCGTACTGGGTGTTTCCGAATTCGTCACCGGCGAAGAACATCGGAGTCCCGCGGCTGCACATTAAGACTGCACAGGCGTTCTTGATCATTCGGAAACGGAGCGCCAGAATGTCAGGATCATCGGTCTCGCCCTCGATACCGCAGTTCCAACTGTTGTTGTTACTGTCTCCGTCTGTATTGTTCCAGCCGTTGGCCTCGTTGTGTTTTTCGTTGTAACTGTAGAGGTCATAGAGGGTAAAACCGTCGTGGCACGTCAGGAAGTTGACGGAGGAATTATATCCACGTGTGGCCGGCGGATAGAGATCCGGCGAGCCAGTGATTCTCATGACAGCCGCAGCGGCAGTGTTGTCATCTCCCTTTAAAAAACGGCGCATATCGTCCCGGTATTTGCCGTTCCACTCCGCCCAGCGGTTCCAGGAAGAGAAGGAGCCGACCTGGTATAAACCTCCCGCGTCCCAGGCCTCGGCGATCAGCTTCGCACTGGCGAGAACCGGATCGTAAGATAAGGATTCCAGAAGCGGAGGCTTGTGAAGCGGCGTGCCATCCTCGCTTCGCCCGAGGATAGAAGCCAGATCAAATCGGAAACCGTCTACGTGGTAATGGATGGTCCAGTACCGGAGGCAGTCCAGAATCAGCTGCTGGACGATGGGATGGTTGCAGTTTAAGGTATTGCCGCAGCCGCTGAAATTATAGTAGAAGCCTTCGGGGGTCAGCATGTAGTAAATATGGTTGTCAAAGCCCTTGAAGGAGAAGAATCCGCCCTTTTCATTGCCTTCTGCGGTGTGATTGAAGACGACGTCGAGATAGACCTCCATGCCGTGCTCTTTTATGGTGCGGATGAGCGTCTTCAGCTCCCTGCCCTCGTGGTTGTGCTCGCTTTTTGAGGCGTAGCTGGTGTTGGGAGCGAAGAAGCTGACGGGATTGTAGCCCCAGTAATCCAGCAGCATCTTCCCGTCCACGCTGCGCTGGTTGCGCATCTCGTCAAATTCAAAAATGGGCATCAGCTCGATGGCGTTGACGCCCAAGTCCTCCAGATAGGGAAGTTTTTCCATGATTCCCTGAAAGGTTCCGGGAGCGGTGACCCCGGAAGAAGCATCTCTTGTAAATCCCCTGACATGAAGCTCATAAATAATTAAATCCTCCATGGGAATAGGAGGATGGCAGCAGTCGTCCCAGTTGAAATTGTCTGAGACTACCCTCGCTTTATACCGAAAGCCGCTTTCCGGCTTGGAGCCCCATGTGCCCTGTCCGGTAACGGCTTTCGCATAAATGTCCAGAAGGTATTTGGTTTTGTCGAAGATAAGCCCTTTCTTTGGATCATACGGCCCATCAATGCTGAACGCATACTCCAAATCCCGGGTGTCTAAGCCGAACACGATGATGGAATAGACATTCCCGATCCGGTAACGGTCCGGGATGGGGATCTTCGCGTATGGTTCGCTTTCGTTATGGTGAAACAGCAGCAGCTCGCAGGACGCAGCTTCCTGTGAATGAAGCGTGAAACTGACTCCTCCAGGTATCAGACGCGCGCCGAATTCTTCGTACAATCCTGGTCTTACGGAAAAACCGGATATGGTGTCAAGCGGCCTGAAATCATCGGTGTACTGTGGCATATCGGTGTCCTTTCTGACAGATTAAGGCTGAAACAACATCTCAATCCGTCCTTCAGCGGCTTTCTCATCTTTGCCGTCAAAGTAAAATAGTAAATTTCTGTTCCGCGTTACCAGTCCTTTTTTCATCTCATCATAGTCTTTTACATTTACTTTCGATTTGCCATTATCGATATAGATGTCGCAGTCAAAACAATTGGCCGCCGTAATTAAAACAGCTATGGGGATGGGGGTATAACGCTGATAAATGTCAACTTGTTTCGTTCGCATATCCCAGCCTCCTTTTTATGGTGGGCGGATAATCCGTACGTCGGGTGACAAAACATTAAGATACTCTTCCAGAAAATGATTGGTGAACTGTGAAATATAGATAAATCAATCTATCTATATTCTACCATATATTTTAGCGCGATACAAGATTAAAGCAAAATAATAAACAGTTTAATCGTGAAAATTTTGTGAAATATGTGTAAAAACTAAATGCTGACTGCATGTATCCACTAAAACTGGGAATGTGCGGAAACCTTTCAGATAACAGCGCTGGTTATAATATCTGCAATAGGGCCAGGTCACACAGATATAATATGATCCATGCGGCCTGGAGGTTCACAGCCGGCCTGTAATCCAGGAACCTCAGATATATTACTGCCCCTCTCCCTCCTGTCCTTCCGCCTGTCGATCACAATTGCGCACGGCTGGTATCGCAAGGCATAAAAACGACGCGATGAGCACCAGCCACCCGGCGATAATGAACCATTTCTCAACGCCAAAGCGCTCCGCAAATACTCCAGAGACGGATAATCCGACCGGTCCGCTGATCAGCCGGATGCTGCCGGATAACGATAAAACGCGTCCCAGATATTTTGCTTCGAAGCTGCTTTGCAGAAGCGGTGTGTAGATTCCCCAATAAAACGGGCCGGACACGCCCATCAGCCAGGAGCAGAAGACAAATGCGGCAAAACCATGCTCAGGAAGAAGCCCGGATATAAATAAACTGAAGCTCATCAGCAGAAACGAACCGACAATGGTATAAATCCTGTTTTTCGTTCCGCCCCATTTCGATAGTATAAGAGAGCCGAATAACAGCCCGATCGAAAATACGACTTCGACGACGCTTGCATTTGTGCTGGTTCCATGAAAATACGACATGCTCATCAGCGGGAACAACGCACTGGCCGGCATCAGCGCCAGGGTATACAGGGTGCTGATCAGAACCAGACCCAACATGCCCTTATTCGTCTTCAGAATTAAGAAGCCCTCCATAGCCTCCCGCAGTACATGGATCTTTCCCCTGTTTTCCTCTTCAGGCAGTTTCGGTATCTGCGTAATGGCCAGTGTAAAAACCGCGGCCAAGGCGCCCAGGACATCCAGAAAGATGATGCCGCTTAAACTCCAGGAGCTGTAGAATACGGCAGCCAGTACCGGGCTTAGTATCTGTGATACGGATTCTAAAGCCTGGGAATATCCGGCACAGCGGGTCAGCTGATCCTCCGGAACAATCTGCGGCGTAACGGCCTGGAGACACGGTGTGTGAAAGGCAGAACCGATGGAACGGAAAAACAGGACCACGAGGATCAGTTCGGTTGACAATGTCCCCGTCCAGCCGGCGATTACCATGACCAAACTGGCGGCGGAGATGAACAGATCCGAAAGAATCATGATCCATTTTCGGTTATACCGGTCGATGAACACTCCGATAAACGGCCCCAGGACTCCCTGCGGTAAAAATCCCATCATCATGGCGGCTGTCAGTACGAGGGCCGAGCCGGTTTGATCCGTTAGGTACCATACAATGGCAAACTGAAGGACAGCGCTTGAAAATTGGGAAAAAGCCTGCCCCGCCCATATCGTAAAAAAATTCTGTTTCCAGTTTCTCTGTAATGCGTTCATATTATTTCCCCCAGTTGGTGATTAGAAATATAGTATACAATAAATGATGCGAAATTAGTAATATAATTTTGAATCGCTTGATAATCAGGGAAGTACATTGTATAATTGATCTTAGATAATAAAAAATTAATGGAATTGTAAGGAAAATAGTGCAGTTAAAATCCTTACAATCGGGGCATGAAGGGAGACAAGAGATGAAAAAGAAACGAATGCTGGCGTTGGCGCTGGCTTTTGTGCTGGTTTGCAGTAATTTTGCGTGGGCAGACGCAGGCAGCAGACCAGAGCATGGCCTTGGATCAGAGTATGTATCAAAAGCGAGGGCAGCCAGCAGCTCAAATGCTGAAAAAGATGAGAGCTATAACAAGGCGACGGATTCAAATGCGCAGAATAAGGCAACCAGGTCCAATGCACTGCTGATGAAGTGGGAAGAAAGTGAGATAATTACGGACATTGCCCTTGTGAATAATTATCACAGATATGTACAGATCAAGTGGACCGTTTCTGGCTCTTATCCGTGCAATCTGTATCGTTCTGAAGACGGCAGTGATTACATAAAGCTGGAGTCAGGGACATGGAAAAGAAACTATACAGATAAAACTGCTGAAAAAGGAAAGACGTACCAATATAAGGTGACCGCAGTGAACCGCAGCTCAGATGGAAACCAGGACCCCCAGGAGACGGAGGGAAGAGTTTTAGAGGTCGTTGTTTCTGATAAAGAAATTCTGATGCAGAATCAGGACGTGACAGTCGGGACCACTGGTCAGGTTAAGATTACGTTTTCCGGCTTTGAAGAAGCTCCTGAAGGGGTATGGCGCAGCGATAACGGAAACGTGATCAGTATCACCCAGGAGGGGATTTTTACCGCAAAGAAAAGAGGCCGTGCAAATTTGTTCTTTCAGACAGCTGACGGATACGAGGTATCCTGCAAGTACCTCTGTTATGATGAAATGGTTCCACCGTCTGAAGATATGTGCACTTCAAGGGAATGGACCGTGTTTCAGATTACCAATCAGAACCGTATGAAGGAAGGACACCTTCCTCTTTCCATGGTTCCCCTTATGCAGACAGGGACTGATATAAGAAAAAAAGAGCTGACTCAGAAGTATTCCCATACCCGGCCTGATGGAAGCAGCTGTTTTACGGTTTTTGATGAGGTCGGCTATAACACCAGTTCCGTGGGAGAAAATATAGCATGGGGATATTCGAGCCCGGCGGCCGTTATGAATGGGTGGATGCACAGTTCGGGGCATTATGCAAATATTATGAATGACAATTTTACTCATTTTGCGACTGGGGAGACTAATAACTATTGGGTGCAGATGTTTTCCGGATGCTATAATGATAAGCTGAACCACATGGAGTTGTTTGTGCCGGCAGACATGACATTCAAAAAGACTTCGGCAATTGAAGATTTTGGCGTTGTTGCGGCATTTAACTGTACAGAACATGGGATTTCGTATATGCCGGTAATTTCGCAGATGTGTACCGGTTATGATGCGAATCAGGAGGGGCAGCAGACAATCGCTGTGAAATACAAAGATCTGGAAGCGTCCTTTACCGTGACCATAAAAGGAGGTTCTTCTTCCAGCAGTGGTGGAGGAAGCGGCTCCGGAGGAAGTTCTTCCGGCGGCGGAAGTAGTTCTGGCGGCGGCTCCCATTCATCCGGTGGCGGCGGTTCTTCATCAGGCGGAGGCGGTTCTTCAGCGGGAGGAACCGGAAAAGGGCCTGGTGCAGCCGGTACATCAGGGGCAGCATCGATCCCTGATTACGTGGTAAAGGGGGATTGGACACAGACGAAGGAGGGCGGCTGGAGATTTACAGATTCTAATGGAATGCCTTACCTCAATCAGTGGGCGGCAGTATACAATCCATATGCCAATCCCACGTCAGGGCAAAATGCCTTTGACTGGTTTTTCTTTGATGCGAATGGAAACATGGTTACCGGATGGTATCAGGACGGGGAGAATCTGTTTTACTTAAATCAAAATTCGGATGGAACCAGAGGAAAGATGGTTACCGGCTGGTGCTGGGTTCCGGATCAGAATGGCGTGCAGAAATGCTATTATTTCAACCCCAATTCAGACGGCACCCGCGGGAAAATGATGCGGAATGGTGTGATTGATGGGAATACCGTGAATGAGAACGGTGAATGGACTGTAAATGGAGTCGTTCAGACAAAGTAAGGGCAGAGTGAAACAGCCGCGCACAGGATTAAAACCTTGTGCGCGGCTGTTCAATTATTTTTATACATTTTCCGCTATCTCATAAAGCAGTCGTTCAGAATCTGCCCATCCGAGACAGGGATCGGTGATAGACTTCCCGTAGCAGTGCTCGCCGACTTTCTGGCTGCCTGGCTCAATGTAGCTTTCGATCATCAGGCCCTTGACCAGATCCTTGATCTGAGCCGCATGTCTTCTGCTGTGAAGAACTTCCTTGGCGATGCGGATCTGTTCCATGTATTTCTTGTTGGAATTGGAGTGGTTGGTATCCACGATACAGGCTGCGTTATCCAGGCTGCGCTTGGCGTAAAGTTCCTGAAGCAGAACCAGGTCTTCAAAATGGTAGTTCGGAATGCACTGGCCGTGTTTGTTGACTGCGCCGCGGAGAATGGTATGAGCCAGCGGATTGCCGCCGCTCTTTACTTCCCAGCCGCGGTATGTAAAATCATGGCCCTGCTGTGCCGCTACGACGGAGTTCAGCATAACGGATAAGTCGCCGCTGGTAGGATTCTTCATGCCGACGGCCACGTCACAGCCGCTGGCGGTAAGACGGTGCTGCTGGTTCTCTACGGAACGGGCTCCGATGGCCACGTAGGACATAATATCATCCAGATAAGTCATGTTCTCCGGATAGAGCATTTCATCGGCGGTGGGGAAGCCTGTCTCGGCAAATACGCGCATGTGCATCTTGCGGATGGCGATGAGTCCCTCGTGCATATCCGGTTTCTTCTCCGGGTCTGGCTGATGAAGCATTCCCTTGTATCCCTCGCCGGTGGTACGCGGCTTGTTGGTGTAGACACGCGGAATGATGATGAGACGGTCCGCGGTCTTCTCCTGAACCTTGATTAAGCGTTCTGCGTAGTCGCACACGGAATCTTCATTGTCCGCAGAGCACGGACCAATGATCACGAGAAATTTATCGCTTTTGCCGGTCAGAACATCGCTGACCTCCTGGTCCCTCTTTGCCTTCCGCTCTTTTAATTCAGCCGGAAGAGGGAAGCGTTCTTTGATTTCATCCGGGGTCGGAAGGTTGTTTACATATTGAAATCCCATGGTATCCTCCTGAAGATAAGATTCTTCTCTTTTGTTGTTGCCAATTATATACCAGAATATCGGAAAAATCTATACCTGACCGAAATTTTAGGAAATGTGTTCAAACAAGGGAATCCGGGTGTTCCTTTTTTTACAAAAATAGTGTATGATATGAGAGAAGATTTGAGAAAAGGGAATGGTGTGAGAGTATGGATAGATTCTGGACCTGGGGCGGTAAATACGTGGGAGTCAGACAGAAGGAGTATCTGGTGGCCTGTGACGGCACCGTGCTCGGGAAGTTTTACGGCAGAGATATTTATGATCAGGACGGATATTATGTGGGAGAACTGGGAAAGGGCGGCCGGCTGATTAAGAACAGAACAAAGTCTGCCACACGCAGACCGGCATTCAGCAGAGGCGTGAAGGGAACGATCCAGGCCCCCCTGCGGGACTGTGCGCCTTATCCGCTAATCTATGGGTTTGATGATTTTGAATTTTGATACGCCTGTACATCGCCTTATTTGACCTGGAATCATGGAGGTAAGGGATGTGCAGGCTTTTTCATTGCAGTATGGCTGATTTCATTTGATGAAATGACGGGGAATGAAGGACAGGGAATGAACTGACGGGCCGTAAGAGAACCTTCAGTATTTCGTAGGAGATATGCTATAGATATCTGGCCGGTTCTATATTATAATGAATCCGCGTAAGTAGAACAGATAAAGGAGAAATTTATGAGAAAATCAGTATTTGTAACCGCGCTGGTTCTGACAGCGATAAGCCTTACGGCCTGTGGAGGCAAGAAGGGCCCGGATAACGGCGGGTCAGGAACTGTGGCAGAGTCCACACAGGCGATTACGGTGGATTTGGAGAAAGTTCACCAGGCAGTAAAAGATGTATATGGAGAAAATTATATACCAAGCGCAGCCTATGACGCACAGGCATTAAATGATATATTCGGAGTTCCGGAGGATTTATATGAGGAATTCATCGCGGAGGGACCGATGATCAGCGTCCATGTGGACACCTTTGTGGCCATCAGGGCGAAGGAAGGAAAGGGCGGGGATGTGGAGAAGCTGCTTGGCGATTACCGCACCCGTCTCGTGGAAGATTCCATGCAGTATCCGATGAACATCAGCAAGGTGCAGGCGTCTGAAGTAGTCCGTCACGGAGATTATGTGTTCTTCGTTATGCTGGGAACGGCTTCTGAGGAAGCGCAGGAGCAGGGCGAAGAGGCTGCCCTTCAATCTGCACAGGAAGAAAACAAGAAGGCAGTTGACGCAATTAACGCATTCTTTGAGGGGTAAACATGGTATTTTCCAGCCTGTTATTCTTATTCCGGTTTCTGCCGGTTATGTTAATTGTATATTTTGCTGCTCCAAAGAGGTTCCGCAATGGGGTTCTGTTCATTGGGAGCCTCATTTTTTATGGATGGGGAGAACCGGTGTACATCTCCCTGCTGCTGTTTTCCACGCTGGTCGATTACGTCCACGGACGTCTGGTGTGGCGCTTTATGGAAGAGGGAAAACAGAAGCGGGCCAGGCTCTGTGTGGCTTCCTCGGTCATCATCAATCTGGGGCTTTTAGGCGTCTTTAAATACGCGGATTTCCTTTTGGAAACCGTGGGGCGGCTGACCGGGCTTGCGTTCCCTCTTTCGGGACTGGCGCTTCCTATCGGTATTTCTTTTTATACGTTCCAAACCATGTCATACACGATCGACATTTACCGGAAGGAGGCCAGCCCGCAGAAGAATATCATCGATTTCGGTGCCTATGTCTCCATGTTTCCCCAGCTGATTGCGGGACCAATCGTGCGGTATCACACCATTGCAGAGGAATTGCGGGAGCGGACTGAGAACTTCGCCGGATTTTCCAGGGGAGTCTTTCTGTTTGCCGTGGGCCTGGGTAAGAAGGTATTGATCGCCAATACCATAGGAGCGCTGTGGACGCAGATTTCGGGTGTACCGGATGCAGAGCGGACCGTCCTGATGATGTGGATGGGGATTCTGGCGTTCGGCATGCAGATCTACTTTGATTTCTCCGGTTATTCGGATATGGCCATGGGGCTGGGGGCGATGATGGGCTTTCACTTCCCGGAGAATTTCCGGTATCCCTATACGGCGAAGAGCATCACCGATTTCTGGCGCAGGTGGCATATCACCCTGAGCACCTGGTTTAAGGAGTATGTGTATATACCGCTGGGCGGAAACCGGAAAGGCGCGGCGGTGCAGGTGCGGAACATCGCGATCGTCTGGCTGCTGACAGGAATCTGGCACGGAGCGGCCTGGAATTACCTCTTATGGGGGCTCTATTTCGGTGCGCTTCTGCTGCTTGAGAAGTTTATTCTGAAGCCGTATCTGGAGAAGATGCCATCTGCCGTCAGAAGCGTATACGCCATGATCTTCGTCTTTCTTGGCTGGGTGCTGTTTGCACATGAAAATATGGCGGAGGGGCTTCAGTACTTCACCCAGATGGCCGGCGCCGGAGGTATCGCCTTTGCAAGCCGGAGAACGTGGTATTTGCTGGTGACCAATCTGCCGTTATTTGCGGCGGCTGTCCTGGGTTCTACACCGCTTCCGGGGATCTTGTGTAGGAAGTTGTCGGGACGTGTGAGAGAGACGGCCGAATTGCTGTTTGTGGCGGTTATTCTTGTACTGTCGGTAGCATTTCTGGTAGATGCCAGTTATAATCCGTTTCTGTATTTCAGGTTCTAGTGCCTCCCGGCGCTGGCAAATGAGGAGAGTTTATGAAGAAAGAGAGACATAGTGACAGAGCCATGACCTTCCTGTTTCTGGGCTTTTTGGGGATTGTATCCCTGGCGGGTATGATTATGCCGCAGAAGGCGTTTTCAGACTCGGAGAACCGGTATCTGCAAAAGAAACCGGAATTTACGGTGAAGTCTCTGCTGGATGGAAGCTATGGAGAGAAGTACGAACAGTATTTGAGCGATCAGTTTCCGGGAAGAAACGGATGGATCGGTCTGAAGGTTACGTCAGAGCGTCTGGCCTTTCAGAAAGATGTAAACGGCGTATACTTCGGGAAAGACGGCTATCTGATCGAGAAATACGATACAGAGGACGTGGAAGGGGAGCAGCTGAACAAAAATATGGAGAAGCTGGCCGCATTTACAGGGGCGGCAGAGAAGTCCCTGGGGAAAGACCATGTGCGGGTGATGCTTGTACCATCGGCGTCCCAGGTCATGACGGACCGGCTGCCATTTCTCGCCGCGCCCTACGATCAGGGCCGGGTAACGGAGCTGCTTTCCGAACGCCTGAAAGAAACAGGGAACTCCCCGGAGATGGTGCTTCCGGCAGAAGACTGCTTAAAATCGTTTCGTGACGAGGAACTGTACTACCGGACGGATCACCATTGGACCGCCAGAGGGGCGTTTTTGGGATACCGGCTGTGGGCGGAGTCCATGGGGCTTATCCCTTGGACGGAAGACATGTTTAATATCCGGAGGGTCAGCAGCGAGTTTCATGGAACGGTCTATTCCAAACTCAATGTTCCGTGGCGATACGATTCCATCGAAGAGTGGCAGCCGAAGGAGCCGCAGGATTACCGGGTGTCCTTCGATGGGGAACCGAAGGAATATGATTCCCTCTACTTTCCTGACGCATTAGAGGGAAAGGACAAATACGCCGTGTATCTCGACGGCAACCATGCCATAACCAAAATCGAAAACAGGAGCATACAAGGAGATCAGAAGGAAAAAAAGCTTTTCATAATCAAGGACTCCTACGCCCACAGCTTCGCCGTGTTCGCGGCCAACCATTTCGGAACCGTGTATATGGCGGACCTGCGGTACCTGAACCTGAATTTGAAGGAGTGGATGGAGGAACAGGGAATCACGGATGTTCTGGTGATGTACCAGATTCCGGGATTTGCAAAGGAAAAAACGGTATCACGGCTGGTTTATAAATAGCAGGGGCCGTGAACTGCAGCGAGGCGTATGATGAAGGAGATACAACAGAAGGCAGCAGGCAATGTGGACTTGGGAACAGAAGAATGGATTGAGCAATATGGAAGGTTCGTGTATGGGCTTGCGTTCCGTCTGACAACGGATGTGCAGGAGGCAGAGGACCTTTCCCAGGAGACGCTCTTAAAGGCGTGGCTGCACTGCCCGGAACTTAAGAATCCGGCGGCGGTGAAGAGCTGGCTGCGAACGATCTGTGTCAATGAATTTCGGATGAAGATCCGTAAACAGGCCAGCACCCCTCTCAGCTTTTCAGATGATCTGGAGGCCCTGGAGTGGGAGGGGAATCTATTTACTGAAAACATTCCGTCTCCTGTGGAAGAAGTTATCGTGTCGGAGGAGGTTGGAAGGCTTCGGGACGGCTGCTTTCTTGCTATGGCGGGGAAGCTGCCTTTGAATCAGAGGGCTGCATTTTCGCTTGTGGATATGTTTGGCCTGTCCATTCCGGAGACGGCGGAAATTCTCGATGTTACGCCCAAGGCGGTAAAGGGGCTTTTATACAGGGCGAGGCTGAGTCTGGAGTCTTTCTTCCGTGACCACTGCGGCATCCTGGATGAGAAAAATCCCTGCAGATGTTCGGCATGGATTGAATTTTCAAGTAACAGGAATGCTCTGCAGAGGGAGACGAGAACACGGATCACCGTACTGGACTACCGGGATACCGGGTATCAGCCGGACGAAGAAACGAGGAGACAGATTCTCCATTATTACCGAAACATTCCGGACCGCGTTCCGCCGCGGGAATGGTATGATACGGTGGCGTCGGCAATCGGAACTTTTTTTAAAAATAATGCTGAAAAAACGGGACTTTCATAATTTCGCAGCATCTTACTTTATAGAAGCGGTTATAGGGGCTGGCAGCAGGCCGTGTGATCGTTTCAATACCATAAAACCAAAATAGAGAATGGAGAATGTGACATGGAGAAAAGTAAGATGGGAAATGGATTTAAGATTTTGCTGAGTGAGACTGGAGAAACCGGGAAGGCGTACATGGAAATGGTCATGAAAGGATCACAGGCCAGTGCACTGGACAGAAAGACGCAGGAGCTGGCCTACTTATCCGTACTGGCCGCTCTGCGCATGACCGGAGGCATTGCATACCATGTGGATTCTGTAAAAAAGCTGGGAGCGACAAAGGCTGAAGTCATGAGCGCAGTTTTAGTCGGCCTTCCGGCCGTGGGAATACAGGTGATCGATGCGCTTTCGGCAGCCGCAGAGTGTTACGGAGAATCGTGAGATATCCGGGTGAAGGAAACTTGAGAAGCGGTTAAAAAATGCAGTGCCCCCATACAGGACAAAGAAGTTATATGTCCCGTATGGGGCGCTTTTTATTTTACCATACGTCTGATCCTATTCCTCTTCCTGCGGAGAAAAGTCGTAACAGTTCAGACGGCTCATCTTCTTGACCGAAAAAAGCCGGTCAAGAAGCATCGGATATCCATCCGATGTAAAAATCAGCGCAAAAACGGTCTTATAAGCAAGCTTAACGTCCGCCTTTGCACTGAGTTTTCCGCCGTCTGAACTGTTACGAAAAATCACCGATTTCATGTGGATTTTCTGCAAGATACTTTAACTGTTCCATATCACAGATTACGGTCTTGTGGCCTTCCTTTTCAATCACCTTCATTTTTTTCAGTACCAGCATAATTTTGGAAACGGTTACCGAATGGACTCCAAGGTATCTGGCCAGTTCAGTGTAGGTAAAATATTTCTGAAGTTCATATCTTCCGTTCTTTTCATTTGCCAGCTCAATCAGAGTCCGGCAGAGGCGCCCCGACGTATGATCCTCCTTCGAAGAATGTACATGGGAGATTTCTTCCATAAAATGCCGGGCGATTCCTTCGCTGATCCAGTAGCCGATTTCCGGCTCTTCTTTTATCTTTCTCTCCAGTACGGAAAAAGGAATTTTGTATAGAATGCACTCTGTCTTTGTATACAAAGAACAGAAGCTATAGAGTGTATTAATCTGGGCTGCCCCTTTGTGGGATAGAAAAAACGGCACGCCGCCGATCAAATCCTTTTCCCTGAAATAGTGATAGATAATCTCTTCCCCGTTTTGGGTGAAACGCAGCAGGGCGCATACGCCGGATATCAGACAGTAAGCGGTATTTTCATGATTGATAATCGAAGAAAAGTACTGGTTTTTATCCAATTGGATCCTGGTGCCCTCTCTGCATAGAATTTCTAAAAAATGATCTCTTTCGTTCTCCTTCACAGTCCCTCCGGTTGTACAACATGCACATAAATGATGCTGCCTTTTTAAAATTTATAAGCGATGTTTAGTGATTGCTATTTTTTTAACAGCGACCGTATGTTATTATCTTAACAGAGTACTCAGACAAATTCAACCGATAAAAGGAGAAGCACCATGAAATCAGGGGTTAAGTATTATATTCATTGTATTATTGGCATATTGATTATGCTGGTTTTCCGTTTTATTTCTCCCTTTGGACCAGTTACGGAAGTCGGAGTCAAGGTATTAGGCGTCTTTCTTGGAACGATGTATCTATGGACCTTTGTCGATACGCTCTGGCCCAGTCTGTTCGGTGTCCTGATGTTAGGACTCACCGGTTTCGGTAGTTTTAACGGCCTTTTGAGCTCGACCTTTGGAAATCCGATCGTCATCATGCTGTTCTTTGTCATCATGCTGACAGGAGCCATAACAGAAGAAGGAATTTGCGAGTACATTTCCCGCTGGTTTATCACCCGCAGGATCAATAACGGACGCCCATGGGTATTTACCGCAATGCTTCTACTGGGAGTATATCTTTTATCCGTATTGACCGCTCCGAGTCCCACCATATTCATCTTCTGGCCGATTCTCTACAGCCTATTTGCAGTAATCGGCTATAAAGAAGGCGACCGGTATGTGACCTTAATGCTGATCTCTGTGGTAATGGCGGCTTCCTTTGGGTTTGCGACAACACCTTTCAAGGGCGCGCTCCCGGGGCTGCTGGGCAATTATGCAAAGGTGACCGGGACGGCGATCGAATACCTCCCCTATATGGTAACCGCAGCGGCGATTTCGCTGACGGCGCTGGCAGCCATCGTTCTGCTCATGCGTTTCGTACTTAAGCCGGACGTGACGCCGCTGAAACAGATCGATGCCAGTCTTTTTGACAAAAATCCGCTGCCGCCCATGAATCTCCGCCAGAAAAGCTTAAGCTTTGCCCTGCTCTTTTTTATCATCTGGGTGCTGGCTCCCTCTCTTTTGCCGGAAGGGGCTCTGCAGCAGCTGTTAAAGGATACACAGAATGCAATCCCTGTCTTTATCATAACCGTATGCTGTCTGATCCACGTAGACAAAAAGCCGCTGGTTAATTTTAAGACGATTGTTTCCAAATATATGATCTGGTCCGTTGTGCTGATTGTAGGCTCCGCATTGACCATTGGAAATGCCCTGACCGATGAAGCCACGGGAATCACCGTGTTATTGAAGCAGATTTTAACGCCTGTATTCGAGGGACAGAGTCCGCTGGTCTTCACCATTACCATTGTTGTCATTGCGTGTGTTCTCACCAATATCTGCAACAATATGGTGGTAGGCATGCTGCTCATACCAATTATCCATGTATTTTCGCAGCAGATCGGCGCCGGCTCCGCGGCCACCTCCTGCTTGTCCATGTATATGGTGTGTATTGCCGTTGTGACGCCGGCCGCCTCCACGACATCGGCCATCCTGCACGGAAATACGAAATGGCTGAAAATTGGTGATATCTATAAATACGGAATCCTGATGAGCATAATCAGTCTGATTGCCGTCTTGGCCGTGGGCCTGCCCATCGCTAATATTTTCTTTTCATAAATAACAGGAGGAACAGGATGAAAACAATAGAACATTTTATAGACCAGCAGGCCGCAGCAGAACAGGAATTTATAGAGAGCTTTCACCGGGAACACCGTTCTTTTGAAAATCCGCTCGTTACGGTAAATCCTTACGGCATAGCGCCTCTCACCGCCGTGATCGCTTTTTTTACGGAGGAGAAGGTGAGTGTGAGCATTACGGTGAAAGGGATGGAAGCCAGCGGAGATATCTCGAAAGCATTTCCGGAGGCGTATGAACACGTAATACCGGTGCTTGGCCTGTATCCGGGAATGGATAATACTGTGGAACTGAGGTTGTCAGATGGTCGGCGTAAAGAAATCATTATCACCAGCGGCCCGCTGGACAGTGCCGTCAAACTGCCGGAGTCCATTGACACGACAGCCGCGTATATGGACGGAAACGTGATGTTCGTCATACCCGCCATGGGCGCGCTTCCGGCCGCTTACGATTACCGCGGAGACTGCCGCTGGTACTGCACGGAAAACATCACCTTCGCCATAAAGGAACTGCAGAACGGCCGTTTTTCCATCGGCTCCCCCCGCCTTCTGGAGAAACCGTATTATACGACGGGGCTGTGGGAAATGGACCTGATCGGAAAAATCTATGCGGAATACCGTCTTCCCGGCGGCTATCACCACGACCAGTTTGAGATGGAAGATGGGAATTTTCTTGTACTTACCCAATGCTTTGAAAATGGTACGGTGGAGGATATGTGCGTCCTGATTGACAGGGCGGATGGTTCCATTTTAAAAACCTGGGACTTCAAGGACATTCTGCCTCAGGATGCCGCTCCTTCCGGAAGCTGGAGCGCTCACGACTGGTTCCACAATAATGCCCTGTGGTATGATAAAAAGACGGATTCCATCACACTATCCGGCCGCCATCAGGATGTCCTGATCAACATCGATTTTCAGAGCGGAAAACTGAACTGGATTCTGGGGGATCCGGAAGGCTGGCCGGAGGACATGAGGGAAGCGTACTTCTTAAAGCCAGTGGGCGATCTGGAATGGCAGTATGAACAGCACGCCTGTCTCATAACCCCGGATGGTGATGTAATGACCTTTGACAACGGCCATTACCGTTCTAAAAACCCGGAGCATTACCGCCTGGGAAAAGACAATTACTCGAGAGGCGTGCGTTTTAGCATCGACCGGGAGAAACGGACCGTCCGACAGATCTGGCAGTACGGAAAGGAACGGGGAAATGAGTTCTTCTCGCCCTACATCTCCAACGTGGACTACTACGGAGAGGGGAATTATCTGGTACATTCCGGCGGAATTGCCTCCCTTGACGGTATCACCTGCGAAGGTGTCGGCTCCCGCAGATACTTTGAGAACAAAAATGTCCGGCTTGAGTCAAAGACCGTGGAGCTTCTGGACGGCAGAGTTGTCTACGAAATGTGCCTGAACGCCAATTATTACCGCGCAAAGAAAATGTCCCTTTACAGCGAAGGGGAGAACTTGACGCTGGGACGCGGAAAAATACTGGGGACATTAGGAAAAACGCCGGAATTCGAAACCGCCGCCGAGACGGAATATAGTAAAAGCACTATTCCGGATCAATACCACTTAGAAATCAGCGAAGAGTTTGACCGTTACACCTTCCATGGAACCTTCGAGAAAGGGCAGCTGGTGATGCTGGTCTTAGAAGACGGGGAGGGAAACTGTCATAACTATTTCGTATCCACTTCCGCAGTGTCATTTACCGCCATGTGCGTGGGCACATTCCAGAGTTCCGGGCGTCAGGTGGACTTCCGGCTGAATAAATGCGGTCTTCAGGGGGAATACGCCGTTTCTCTGATTATCGATGATACAAAATACAGCCTTGGCCTGACTTTAAAAATTGATGGCTGAAAAAATAAATTTAGGCTCTTGACAAACAAACCGAAACCTCATATACTAATCAATAACTTCATAAATGCAAAAAGGCGTTGATAAGAACAAGTAATAATGCGCAACAGCACACAGAAAGCAGCCGGTTGATGAGAGGCGCGTGGAAAGCGGATTGTGAATACATCTTTGAGCTTCACACTGAAAGCAGATTTGGAAAGGACGGAGAGTCCTATGGATCGGCGAGTAGACTGTGACGGATTCCTGCACACGTTATCGTGCTAGAGTATGGTGATCGTACTCGAAGAGGTAAGCGGCGCGAGCCGTTTATAAATTAAGGTGGTAACACGGGATTACAGTCTCGTCCTTTGAACAGGACGGGACTTTTTTTTATGTAATAGGAAAGTATCTACAAAAATTAAAGAAAAGGAGAAAACAATTATGACAGCGTACGAAGAACTCAAAGCCCGCGGCCTCATTGCCCAGGTAACGAATGAAGAAGAGATCAGCAAAATGATCAACGAAGGGAAGGCTGTATTCTATATTGGCTTTGACCCAACCGCGGACAGCCTTCACGTAGGACATTTTATGGCGCTTTGCCTGATGAAGCGTTTACAGGAGGCGGGAAACAAACCGATCGCGCTGATCGGCGGCGGTACCGGAATGATCGGTGATCCGTCGGGACGCAGCGATTTGCGCCAGATGATGACTGTGGATACGATTCAGCACAACTGCGACTGCTTCAAGAAGCAGATGAGCCGTTTTATCGATTTTTCCGAAGGAAAGGCCATGATGGTCAACAATGCGGACTGGCTGCTGGATTTGAATTACGTCGATTTCCTGCGTGAAGTGGGAACTCATTTTTCCGTAAATAACATGCTGAGAGCGGAATGCTACAAGCAGCGTATGGAGAAAGGCTTAAGCTTCCTGGAGTTCAACTACATGATCATGCAGAGCTACGATTTCTATGAGCTGTTTAAGCGTTACGGCTGTAATATGCAGTTCGGCGGCGACGATCAGTGGAGCAACATGCTGGGCGGTACAGAGCTGATCCGCCGGAAGCTGGGCAAGGATGCGCACGCTATGACAATCACCCTGCTGCTTAACTCCGAGGGCAAGAAGATGGGCAAGACCCAGTCCGGCGCTGTATGGCTGGATCCGAACAAGACCACTCCGTTTGACTTCTACCAGTACTGGAGAAATGTGAGCGACGCAGATGTCTTAAAATGTCTTCGCATGCTGACATTCCTGCCGATCGAGCAGATTAACGAGATGGATAAATGGGAAGGAAGCCAGTTAAACCAGGCGAAAGAAATTCTGGCATACGAGCTGACAAAGCTGGTTCACGGCGAGGAAGAAGCTGAAAAGTCTCAGAAGAGCGCCCGCGAACTGTTCACTGGCGGTAATGCGGCCGATATGCCGACCTGCGAGCTGACGGATGAAGATTTCAGAGAAGGAACCATTGATATTCTCGATATTCTTCATAAATCCGGCCTCGCCGGCTCACGTTCCGAGGCAAGACGCAACGTGGAACAGGGCGGCGTATCCGTTGACGGCAATGCAGTAAATGACGTGAAGGCCGTCTTCGCCAAAGAGGGCCTGGAGGGCGAAGGCGTCGTTGTGAAGCGCGGAAAGAAGAAGTTTGTTAAGGTTATTGCGAAATAGAATTTAGGATATGGTGAGAGCGGTGAATGCTTATGGCGTTTGCCGCTCTCCTGTTGTTGGAGTATAACTGTCCCAGAGCCTGCGGCAAAAAAAACGCTGATAGAAATGACATCGGAATACTTGACAAAACCGGCAGCTGAATTTAGAGTAGAATGATAAATCCGGTTGGGACCGGAAAACAGTCAAAGCAGGAAACGCAGAATCAGGTAAGAACGCAGGGAGGAATACTGTGGAAAGCATAAATGTGATAGTGGAAACAGAGCGGTTGATTTTAAGAAGATATGTGGAAGGAGATGCGCAGGATTTGTACGAATACTTATCCAATCCGGAGGTCGTTAAATACGAACCTTATAAACCGATGGATCTGGATGAAGTAAAGAGCAGCCTTGCATGGAGAATCTCGACTGATGAGATGATTGCCGTCGAACTAAAAAGCAATCATAAGATGATAGGAAATGTATATTTGGGAAAGAGGGAGTTTGACGCCCTCGAAATGGGATACGTATTTAATCAGGATTATTGGGGAAAGGGATATGCTAAGGAAAGCTGCAAGGCTTTAATCGAGCAGGCATTTTCCGGTGGAATACATAGAATCTTCGCTGAGTGTGACCCTCAAAATCAAGGCTCCTGGAAACTGCTGGAGTCATTGGGATTTGAACGGGAAGCTTACTTGAAACAAAATGTGTATTTTTGGAAGGATGACGATAACAAACCTCTTTGGAAGGATACTTATATTTATGCCAGGTTGAATCCGTATATGGAGAGGCGATAAAAGGATGGCGGAGGCTGGGATCGCTCTTGGAAGAATCCCGGTCTCTGCCATCCTTTTTATGTGGATTGCCTGATTGCTGTGGTGACGCCGATGTTGACATAAGCGCTGCCGTTGGTATCGAATGGCTTAGTGAAGTGCACCATTCTCGTCGGGAGTAAAAGTTTTCGCCTTTGTCAGCATTTTTCCATTTTCCTGCAGGTAATAGGTCTTTCCGTCAACGGTGAGAAAACCTGTCTGCATAACGCCGGTTTCCGGATTTAAGTAATACCAGTCGCCGTTATCATTTAACCAGCCTTTGTGGAGACTGCCGGTGCTGTCATAGTAATACCAGCTGCCATCCTGGGAAGACCAGCCGCGGGGGGCTGCCGCTTCGCCGGAACCGTCTGTATTTACCGAATCGGCAAATGCTACGATTTTATATGCAGTATTGGAACCCGACTGTGTCCAGACGAGACATTTCTTACCTTTCACAAGGTCCTGAAGTGTGACGATATTTCTTGTGAGGTAAGGAAGAATCTGACTGTCGGAGTTAACGGTATAGGTGGTACCGTTATCTGCTGAAATGGTACCGGAAACACCGTCACCTGCAACCGTCAGGGTATCAACTGTTATATATTCCGGAACTTTGAAATCGGCCGGAATGCTGCAGAGAATGATCTCTCCGTGAGACATCGGCGGAAGACTTAAGGTCATGGCCGGGCTGATATAGGCGTAGATGGTCTCGCCGTTTTTAAGCGTATCCAGCGAGGCGGGATAACCGTTTACTGCGTCTAAAATTCTGGTTTCTTCCGATACATTGATAATTAATTCCTGTCCGGCGAAATCCCCGTCCTGCCGGGAAATGGACAGTCGGCCGTCGCTGGTCTGATTTACCGTTCCATAGATCCGGACGGAAGAAGGAGCCGTACCTGTGTCAGCCTTTGAACGGAAAGCAAATCCAGAGGCGAAGACGGCTGTGACGCATAAAAGTGAGAGAAGCAGACTTCCGGTTATTTTTTTCATTGAAACCTCCATTAAATTAAGTTGTGTTTTTCAATTGCTGCCAATTAGATTATAGCAGGTTGGAAGAAAAATGAAAATTAAGAAAGGTTTACAAATACTTACAATGATGGATGGAGTGCTGGGAAGTATGGTATGATAAAATTGTGTGAAAGATGAGAGAAGGAACAGGAGAAAAACGATGCCTAAATTAAGAAAAATGCTTGGTGATGTCAATTCTGCGGAATGTATTGCTCTGATGCGTCTTATTGAAACACAGAATGAAAAAACACTGGCGGGCTGGGCTGTTGGCTATGCGAAAGATAATTTCCTGGGAATTTATGAGAACGAGTGCCCGGGGAATGCGTGTCTGAGGGATACGATACTGGTATGTGAAGAATATTTAAAAGGAAACGGTAAATTAAGTGAGATAAAACCGGTAATTAAGGAAGCGGGGCAGTTTGCCCGGGATCTGGCGGATAATCCGACCGCGCAGGCTGCGGCGCGAGCGGTTTCAACAGCATGTGCTTCGGTCCATACGCCGACCAGCGCGCTGGGATTTCTGTTTTATGGGGCCGCAGCCGCAGCATACAGCCAGGCCGGACTGGAACAAGGTGCTGAAGTTTATGATAAAATAGCTTCCAAAGAGTTGGAAAAAGCCGTAGATTCACTGAAACAGGTCTGCGTGACGGATGAAGCACATCCAGTGAAGGTGAAATGGAATTGTTAGGGGGGCCGATGCAGAAGATTGTTGCTGTTAAGTACAGCCGGCAAAGAAAATAATTTCAACGTGGAAATGCCGATTTCTCTTATCTTTTTAATCGGTATTTCCACGTTATTTTTTTGCGTTCTGTTCCCGCAGGGAAAGGTCTCACATTCGGACTCATCACTATCTGATTCATGGCCGCCTGATTCCAAGCCGAAATTCTGTTTATAATAGAATAAAAGCGCTTTTTCGCCCGTGTAATAAGATCAGATTTCGGGATGGCCATCAGTTTTGCATGTATCGATCTGTTGTATTACAAACGGTAAAAAAATCAAATATTTTGCGATCACAATCTTGTAATAAACTACATCTTGTGGTATCATCTTTTAGTGACGGCATTAATAACAGTTATTAATACTGATTGCTTGATGAATGAAAAATGACAATTAAACTTTGGAGAATGGCGGTAAAAGAAATGGATATCAGAAAAAGAAACGGTCAGCCGGAATCATACGAGTGCGGGAAGATAAAGAGTGCAATCCTGTGTGCGTTTGCCAGTGTGAATCAGGAGCCTGGCGAGGCGCGGATGGACAGGATCATGGGCCTGGTGAAAGAGAAAGTGGACGGCGCGGTGAAGGACGGAAGTCCTCTCAGCGTGGAGCAGATTCAGGATATGGTGGAACAGTCTCTGATGGAAGCCGGCTGCTACGAGGCGCTTAAGAGCTTTATTCTTTATCGGAATGAGCGGAGTAAGGAACGCAGTGTGAGGCAGGATCTGGTCCGGTATTTTAACGATGTTCCTGATATGGAGGCCGTCTTAAAGGAGATTCAGAAAAAATGGACCGGCACCGCGTACCGGCTGGAGCACCTGTTTATGAAATTTTCGGCTTTCTATAAACAGGGGATGACGGAAGCGGAGAAGCTGGCCGCCTTAATCCAGGCCGCTGTGGAGCTTACCACCCAGGAAGCGCCGGACTGGGAGTACATTGCAGCCCGTCTTTTGATGGTCCGCTTCAGAAAGAACTTAAGATCCATGGAGGCGAAGTATCAGATCAGAAGCTTTTACGATAAGCTGTATTTTCTGACAGGGGAACGGCTTTACGGCGACTATATTCTGGAACATTACACCAGGGAGGAGATCGAGACGTGCGAGGGCTTCCTCGACGGCACACGGGATCAGCTTTTTACGTATTCCGGTCTGGAACTGCTTCTTTCCAGATATGTGATCCGCAGCCGGGAGAATGTTCCGTTAGAGTCCCCGCAGGAGATGTTTCTGGGCATCGCCCTGCATCTGGCCATGCTGGAGAAGAACGACCGGCTGGAATGGGTGAGGCGTTTTTACGATATGCTGAGTACGCTTAAGGTTACCATGGCGACGCCGACTCTTTCCAACGCGAGAAAGCCGTATCATCAGCTTTCCTCCTGTTTTATCGACACGGTGCCGGACAGTCTGGATGGCATTTACCGCAGCATTGACAGCTTTGCCAAGGTCAGCAAGTTCGGCGGTGGTATGGGGCTGTATTTCGGCAAGGTCAGGGCAGCAGGAAGTGCAATCCGCGGCTTTAAGGGCGCAGCCGGGGGCGTGATCCGCTGGATCAAGCTGGCGAATGATACCGCGGTGGCGGTAGATCAGCTGGGCGTGCGCCAGGGAGCCGTCGCCGTATATCTGGATGCGTGGCACAAGGACCTTCCGGAATTCCTGGCGCTGCGTACCAACAATGGGGACGACCGTATGAAGGCACACGACGTATTTCCGGCGGTCTGTTATCCGAATCTGTTCTGGAAGCTGGCAAAGGAGAATATCGACGCGGACTGGTACCTGATGTGTCCTCATGAGATTCTCACGGTAAAGGGCTACTCGCTGGAAGATTCCTATGGACAGGAATGGGAGGAACGCTATCGGGACTGTGTCGCTGATCACAGGATTCATAAGCGGGTGATTCCGGTAAAAGAACTGGTCCGCCTGATTTTAAAGAGTGCGGTGGAGACGGGAACTCCATTTACCTTTAACCGGGACCTGGTTAATGAGGCAAATCCCAACAGCCATAAGGGCATCATTTACTGCAGCAATCTCTGTACGGAAATTGCACAGAATATGAGTCCGGTGGAACAGATGGAGCAGCGCATCGAAACGGTGGACGGCGAAACGGTGGTGGTGACAGTGACAAAGCCCGGCGATTTCGTGGTATGTAATCTGGCCAGCCTCTCTCTCGGGAAGATCGATGTGACGGACCGGAAAGAGGTTACCGAGCTGACACGGTACGCAGTGCGTGCGCTGGACAATGTCATCGACTTAAACTTTTTCCCGGTTCCATACGCCAAAATCAACAACATGCGGTACCGCCCTATCGGACTGGGGATCAGCGGTTACCACCATATGCTGGCGAAAAACGGAATTTCCTGGGAATCGGAGGAGCATTTGACATTTACCGACCGGGTGTTTGAATGGATTAATTACGCGGCGATTGAGGCAAGCTGTGACTATGCCGGGGAAAAGGGCCGCTATGAGCTGTTTGAAGGAAGCGACTGGCAGACGGGCGCCTATTTTGAAAAACGGAACTACCATTCGGAAGAGTGGCTCCGGCTGAAGGAAAAGACGGCGGCAAACGGCATGAGAAACGGATGGCTGATCGCCATTGCGCCGACGAGCAGCACCAGTATGCTGGCGGGAACGACGGCCGGCCTGGACCCGATCATGAACCGTTATTACCTGGAGGAAAAGAAGAATGGACTGGTGCCACGGGTTGCTCCGGATTTATCTCCCGAGACATTCTGGCAGTACAAGAACGCCCACTACATTGACCAGCAGTGGTCCGTCCGGGCGGGGGGAATCCGGCAGCGCCATGTGGATCAGGCGCAGAGCATGAATCTCTATATCACTAACGAATACACCTTAAGGCAGGTGCTGAACCTTTATGTATTGGCCTGGGAGTGCGGCGTAAAAACCATTTATTATATCCGCTCCAGAAGCCTGGAAGTAGAAGAGTGCGAGGTATGCTCCAGTTAAATGCGGCCGCGGAAATAACATGCAGCAAGCTGTAAAAAGGGAAAGGAAAGACCATGGAACAATTAACCAGAAAGCCGTTATTCAATCCGAACGGCGATACCGACGTCAGAAACCGCCGTATGATAGGCGGCAATACAACGAATCTCAACGATTTTAACAATATGAAATATACCTGGGTGAGCGACTGGTACCGGCAGGCCATGAACAATTTTTGGGTGCCGGAGGAGATCAACCTGGGCCATGATGTAAAGGATTATCCTATGCTGGACGCCGGGGAGCGGAGGGCTTATGACAAGATTCTGTCATTCCTCGTATTCCTGGACAGCATCCAGACCGCCAATTTACCGGCCATCGGCGAATATATAACGGCCAATGAAATCAACCTATGCCTGTCCATCCAGACCTTCCAGGAGGCGGTCCACAGCCAGAGCTACAGCTATATGCTGGATACCATCTGCGAGCCGCAGACCAGGAACGAGGTGCTCTACCAGTGGAAAAATGATGAGCATCTGCTTGCCAGAAATACCTTTATCGGAAATCTTTATAATGAATTTCAGAAGGACAAGAGCCCGTTTACATTTATGAAGACCGTGGTAGCCAATTTTATCCTTGAAGGGGTTTACTTCTACAGCGGATTTATGTTCTTCTATAACCTTGGCAGGAACCACAAGATGCCGGGATCCGCACAGGAGATCCGGTATATCAACCGGGATGAGAACACCCATTTATGGCTGTTCCGCAACATGATTCTGGAACTCAAAAATGAGGAGCCGGAACTCTTTACCCCCGAACGCGTGGATGTTTACAGAGAGATGATTAAAGAGGGATGCCGCCAGGAGATTGCCTGGGGCCATTACGCCATCGGAGACAAGGTGCCGGGACTGACGAAAGATATGATAACGGACTATATTCAGTATCTTGGCAACCTGCGGTGTGTGAGCCTTGGCTTTGACCCGATTTATGAGGGGCATGAAAAGGAACCGGAGAGTATGGCCTGGGTATCCCAGTACAGCAATGCTAACATGATAAAGACGGATTTCTTTGAGGCCAGAAGTACGGCTTATGCGAAGAGCAGCGCTCTGGTAGATGATCTTTAAATCTGGCAGATGATCTTTAAAGAAGAAGCGGGCATGAGGACAGTTTTAGAAAACTGCCTTCATGCCCGCGATGTCATCCACGGTCATGGCCTGGGAAATCCGGTCAAAATCCTTTTGTATGAGAACGTAGATATCTAGAATCGGCTGGCACTGAATTCGGGTCTCCTCCATGATCTCATCGTAGTCGGAAATCATGAGCTCCACAATATCGGCGTCGATCAGACCAGCGTCCTTCATTTCTGTGATAATCGTGCATATTTTGTCTTTGGAAAATGCGGTCTTGTAGCTTCTCGTGCCGGAAAGGGCGCTGATGATATCGGCGATGGCCACGATCCGTTCTCCGGTGCTTAAGTCGGCGGCGGCCAGGCCTCTCGGGTAACCGGAGCCGTCGAGTTTTTCGTGGTGACGGAGGGCGAGAGATTTGACCGTATCCTCGATGACGTCTCCGAAAATTTTCTCTGTGATGTCCACATGGGTGCGCATGATATTCATGGCCTGGGGACTCAATTTGCCCGGATACTCCAGGATTTCCACCGGAATGCCGATCTTTCCCAGGTCATGAAGCATGGAACCGCAGATGATCTGGTTGCATTCCTCCTCGTTCATCCCCATGCGTTTTGCCAGTTCGGCGCTGATGGTCGTGGTGGTGATGGTATGGGTGACCGTGTGGCGGCTTCGGAAATCAATGGTGAAGATGAGCATCTTTAAGTAATCCGTGATTTCGTCCTGTGTGAGGGGAATCTCGGAAAACAGCTGAAAAAATAGTGATTCTGCGTCCGTGTCACCTTCGAACGGTGTGTGGAAATCGCAGGCGAGGGCAAGATCGGCAATAAAGGGCGAGAATTTTGCGCCGTTTTCTTTCTTCAAGAGAACCGCGGTTTCTTCCCATGTCAGGTGCTGCACCTCCATGGCGACGTCGATGCGGTCGGCCACATGAATGACCTGGGCAAGAAGCCGGATTCCTTCCGGAAATGCCTCCGAATGCTCCAGAACCTGCCAGGTGGCGTGATGCAGAAGAATAGCGCCGGAAAGCTTCTTGAGCGGAGAAAAGTATTTGATGAACAGATAGCCATAGACGGAGTGGGCCAGAACATCATCGGTGTCAAACTGCAGCATCTTTGAAATCTCATCGGTCTTGTAGGCGCCGATGTCGTGGAGAAGGGACAGAAAGCAGACGTCCCGTATCTTCCGGGCGTCTTCATGGAAGTATGGCTTTAACATTTCAGATACAATATAGGCCACCCTGTAGCCGTGATTCATCAGGCGGGCGTCCACATAGCTGCAGGAACGACGGATAATTTCCAGTATTCCCCGGTTGTCAATGGAACCTGTATACTGCATAATTTTGTTCTCCAGTTTTCGTGTTTGATGGTAAATTCAAGTGTAACATAAATGGGGGGGAAATGTCATGCTTATGTATGGGAATTTTACAGCAAAATGTGAAAGGATGGTTACAGTTCACTCCCCACCAGGGGCACCGCAGTCCGGTTCGGCCAGGCAGGGAGTGAACTGTAACATAGGATGTTCCATGCGTTCCGGACGGATCGCAGAGTGAGAATGGCGCCCGAACTGTAGACGGATTATGTTCTTTTGATAAATTCGCAAATCATCGTGACAAATCAGTAAAAATCATTTACAATAAATGGAGAAAGGGCTTTCAGAGAGGGGATGCAGACTATGAATATCTACGATATTGCGGCGGAGGCGAAGACATCGATCTCCACCGTATCACGGGTACTGAATAATAAAGGGAATGTAAATCCGGAAATCAGACGGCGGGTGGAGGAGGTGCTTAAGAAGTACGACTATAAACCCAGCGCCATTGCGCGTGGAATGGTATCGAAGACGATGAAGAGTATTGCGATTCTGACTGTGGATGTCAGGGTGACCCACTACGCCAGAATGGTTTACGTGATTGAACAGATTTTCAGCAATGAGGGGTATAATGTGACCGTCTGTAATACGGGTGGTTCGATCAGCGAATGCGGCCGGTATTTCGAGATCCTTTCCGAAAAACAGGTGGATGGAATTGTGTTGATCGGATCTGTCTTTAATGAGCTGATCCATTACCCGGAGATGATGGCCAGGATTAAGGGGATTCCTGTGGTGGTCGCCAATGGACAGGTGAAGCAGCCGGATTTCTATTCCGTTATGGTGGATGATATGAAAGGAATCCGTTCCGTCGTCGATTATCTCTATGAAAAAGGACACAGAGACCTGCTCTATCTCTATGACCTGGAGACGGAGAGCAGCCGGGCGAAATGTCAGGGGTTTCTGGAAGCCATGAAGCTGCATGATATCACCGGCGCCGAAAAGAATGTGGTGCACTGCCGGTACGGCCTGGAAGGCGGTCTCGAGGCGGCAGAGGAGATCTGCCAGCTCGGCATTCCGTTTACAGGGATTGTGTGCGGTGAAGATATTACTGCCATCGGGGTGATGAAGGGGCTGAAAAAGAAAGGCTTCCGGGTGCCCGAGGATATCGCGGTGACCGGCTGCAACAATTCTCCTGATTCTCTGATCTGTGAGCCGGAACTGACGACGCTGGATAATAAGCCTGAACTTCTGGGAGATATGTGCGCCCAGCTTTTAAAGGATGTTCTGGAAGGCCGGAAAGCCTTATCCAATGTGGCTATACAGCCAGAATTAATGATACGCGGGACTACACAGTGAGAAAACAGAATTGGGAAAACAGGATCGGGAAAATAGAATCGAGAAAACGGAATCGAGAAAAGAAAATCAAAAAAAGGATCATAAAATTATGATTATGTAAAAACGCTTTCTCAATATAAAAGAGTTTATTTGGACACTAAAATCAAATAAACTCTTCTTTTTTTATATTTAAACGTGAAAACGCTTTTATATGAATGTAAAACAATGTAACTTTTCAACAAAAAAGCATGCAGATAAATATGCATTATTAACTAAAATAAAGAGTTTATTACAAGGCATATTGACAAAATAGTCTCAAATGCTATAATGAATCTATAAGAAAGCGCTTTCTCAAAAAACAGAAAATGAGATCTAAAAAGTAAAGAGCAGTAATGAAGACAGGACAGGTAATTGAGAAGAAGACAAATTCTTCCGTCAGTCCCCCACCGGCGGAGGCCAGATTAAAGGAGAGAAAAAACATGAGAGTGCAGTATGAGGATTTATTAATGAAGTTCCAGGGAATTTTGATGAGCAGAGGGTTTTCCGAGACTCACGCGCTTGACGCGGCGACGGTGTTTGCAAAAAACAGTCTCGACGGTGTGTATTCCCACGGCGTAAACCGCTTTCCGAGAGTGGTCAGCTATCTGGATAAAGGAGAGATCGATCCGTCGGCTATTGCGACATGCGAATCGGCTATGGGAGCCATTGAGCGGTGGAACGGACACCGCGGATTCGGTCCGTTAAATGCAAAGCTTGCCATGGATCGTGCCTGTGAACTGGCGAAGTTAAACGGTGTGGGCGTCGTGGCGCTGGGCAATAACAACCACTGGATGCGCGGCGGCAGCTACGGATGGCAGGCTGCTGACCAGGGATGCATCGGAATCTGCTGGTCCAATACCATGCCGAATATGCCGGCCTGGGGCGGTAAAGACAGAAAGATCGGAAACAATCCACTCATTATGGCGATTCCGAGAAGCAGCGGTAAGCACGCGGTCATCGACTGTGCCGTATCCCAGTTCTCTTATGGCAAGATCGAGGAGGCGAGGCTGAAGGGCCAGCAGCTTCCGGTACCGGGCGGCTACGACACCAATGGAAATATCACCACGGATCCCGCAGAGATTGAAAAGACATGGAGAGTGCTTCCGATGGGCTACTGGAAGGGAAGCGGAATATCGATTGCCCTGGATCTGATCGCAACGGTTTTAACCAGCGAGAATTCCGTTAAGAAGATCGGAACCTTCGGCGACGAGGTAGGCTTATCCCAGGTGATGATCGCCATGGATCCGTCTAAGTTTAACACGACTGAGGAAACAGACCGCATTGTGGATGAGATTCTGGCGGATATCAAGGCCTCGGAGCCTGCGGCAGAGGGCGGGGAGGTGTTCTACCCTGGCGAGCTGGAACTGAAGACGAGAGATGACAACACGAAGAACGGAATTCCGGTTATCGAAGAGGTGTGGGAGACGTTGAATTCTTTGGAACGCTAGAAGGGGTTACCCGGAAAGAATGGTAGAGAGGGAGAGAAAAATCAATGGAATATATCATAGGAATTCTGATTCTGGTATCATTTTTCGGCCTGGCATTCTATGCCGCGAAAGGCGGAAACTTAATGATGGGTATGCTGGTCATGGCAATTCTCTGGACCGTACTCCCCATGATCGGCAATACATTTCCGACGAATCCGGCATTTGTTGCGGCTAATGCGGAGAACGTCGGTATCACATGGATCCAGGCATTCTCAAAAGTATTTCAGAGCGGCCCGGAAGGCTGGGGAACCGTTCTGGTCAACGTTGTATTCGGCGCCTGGTTTGGACGCGTGCTCTTAGAGACGGGAATTGCCTCCACGCTGATCCGAAAGACCACGGAGCTTGGCGGCGATAAGCCGGCCGTTACCTGCATTCTTTTATGTATCGTGACCACAGCGATTTTCTCCTCCCTGTTTGGAGCAGGAGCGGTTGTGGCGATCGGTGTGATTATCCTTCCGATTCTGATGTCTCTTGGGATTCCGAAGGTACTGTCTGTCGTATCCTTTATGCTGAGCATCGGCGCCGGAATGTTCTTAAATCCGGTCCTGTTTGGACAGTATACCGCATTTTTTCTCGATGCGGAGGGGAGAACTACATATCCTTACGAAGAGTATGTGCGTTGGGGCGGAATTGCCCTGGCGGTTCAGCTGATTTTCACCATTTGTCTTGTGCTGTTCTGCATGAGAAAGAAGAAGACAGTTCACTCCTGGGCGGCCAGACGGCCAATCAGACAGAAAATGGATTTCGCTCCGGGCAAATCTCTTCTTACCCCGTTTATTCCGGTGTTTCTGCTGATTGTGTTCAAGGTTCCGATCATCATGGGATTCCTGATCGGAGGTTTTTATGCCCTTTTTGTCTGCGGGAAGCTTAAGAATTTCCGTACGGCCTGCCGTACCTTTAATAAAGACTTTTTCGACGGAGTTGTCGATACCGCTCCGCTGGTGGGCTTCCTGCTCATGGTACCCATGTTCAACAAAGCGGCCGAACTGTGTATCCCGTATTTTAACGCGCTGCTGGGCAATGTAATTCCTCACAGCACCCTGTTTATCACCATTATTTTCTGTGCTCTGGCACCGCTTGGGCTGTTCCGCGGACCGTTTACCTTATACGGATGCGGCGCGGCCACGCTGGGGATTTTAAAGGGAATCGGATTTTCTACCGCATTTCTGGCGCCTCTTATGATTGCGTCTACGACGGTCATGAACGTTTCCTGCTGTATCACACAGTCCTGGATCGTATGGGGAATCAGCTATGCCAAAGTTTCCACCAGGGATTTCTTAAAGATGAGCGTCGTATGCGGCTGGATCATCTGCGTGATCTTACAGATTGTCACATTTGTGATGTTCGGTTAACGAAAAGGAGTAAACTATCATGGGAAAAAGATTAGTGAGAATGGGCATTGACGTAGGCGGGACCCATACGAAGGCGGTAGCCATTGACAATGCGACACATGAGATTATCGGAAAATCTTCCGTTAAGACGACACATGACGATGTGAGTGGTGTGGCGGCCGGTGTTGTAGCCGCGTTTCAGAACTGCTTAAGGGAAAATGATATCGCTCCGGAGGACGTGATTTTCGTGGCGCACAGCACCACCCAGGCTACCAACGCTCTGATTGAGGGCGATGTGGCGACTGTCGGAGTGGTCGGCATGGGGCCGAAGGGCATGGAGGGCGTTCTCTCCCGTGCTCAGACGAAGCTGAAGGACATCGATTTAGGATCCGGCAGAAAGATTGTTATCAAAAACCGGTATTTAAAGGACGACGAAGTGGATGAGAATACCGTGAGAAAGGCAGTGGAGGAATTAAAAGCGGAAGGCGCCCAGGTTATGGTTGCGTCGGATGCCTACGGCGTGGATGACATCGCTGGAGAACAGTTCGTCTATGAGATTGCCCATGACGAGATGGGATTTGAGACGACACTGGCCTCCGACATTACGAAGCTTTACGGACTGACGAGGAGAACGAGAACGGCTGCAATCAACGCCAGTATTCTGCCGAAAATGCTGAACACTGCCAACAGCACCGAGAGCAGTGTCCGTGAGGCCGGCGTGGAGGTTCCGCTGATGATCATGCGCGGAGACGGCGGCGTTATGGAAATCAATGAGATGAAGAAGCGCCCGGTTCTTACCATGCTGTCGGGACCTGCCGCCAGCGTCATGGGATCGCTTATGTACCTGCGCGCCTCCAACGGGGTGTACTTTGAAGTGGGTGGTACGACGACCAATATCGGTGTCATTAAAAACGGGCGACCTGCCATTGATTACTCCATCGTCGGCGGCCACAGAACCTATATCAGTTCTCTGGATGTGCGCGTGCTCGGTGTGGCCGGGGGCAGCATGATCCGTGTGAATAAGACCGGGGTTCACGATGTGGGACCGCGTTCCGCTCATATTGCGGGGCTGGATTACGCGGTATTTACCGACGAGGATGAGATCGTGGAGCCGAAGCTGGAATTTTTCTCTCCCAAGGAGGGGGATCCGGATGACTATGTGGCAATCCGCTTAAAGAGCGGCAAACGGGTGACGATCACCAACAGCTGCGCGGCTAACGTACTGGGGCTGGTAACGGAGAAGGATTTCTCCCATGGAAATGTAAACGCAGCCAGAAAGGCGATGCAGCCCATTGCGGATTACTTAGGTGTTACGGTGGAAGATGTGGCGAGACAGATTCTTACCAGGGCGTACGAGAAGATTGAACCGATCATCCTGGATCTGGCGGCGAAATACCATTTGGAGCACGACCAGATTTCCCTGGTAGGCGTAGGCGGCGGCGCGACGTCACTGATCGGATTCTGTGCGGATAAAATGAATATTAAGTACAGCGTTCCGGAAAATGCGGAAGTCATTTCTTCGATCGGCGTGGCGCTGGCCATGGTTCGGGATGTGGTAGAACGTGTGGTTCCCAGTCCGACACCGGAGGACTTAAGAAGCATCAAGCGTGAAGCTGTTGACAAGGCGGTGGAGAGTGGCGCGGCGCCGGATTCCGTGGAGGTTCACATCGAAATCGACCCTCAAACTTCCAAGCTTACCGCCATTGCGCTGGGCTCTACGGAAGTGAAGACTACCGACTTATTAAAAGAGTGCACGGAGGAAGAGGCGCGGACTCTGGCGGCGGAAGACTTACGGGCAAATCCCGCCGATGTCCAGCTCGTCGGGCAGACGGCCAGCTTCTACGTTTATAATATGGAAGGGAAGGGCAGAAATCCGCTCCGCATTCTGGATAAGAAAGGATTTATCAAGGTCCAGAGAACAGACGGGGAAGTCGTTCTGACAAAGGCGTCCTCATATCGGAGCATTGTATCGAAGATGTGGGAAGAACTGGCCATATTTAAGGCGGACGCCATTCTGCGGCCGGACTATTATATCTGTGTCGGCGCGCGGGTCATGGACTTTAACGGATCCGGAGAACTGGAACAGATTCTGATGTTGATGGATGTGGAAATGCAGATGATCGACTCTTCCGATGATATTATTATTGTCGGCGCGAAGAATCAGTTGTAGAATAGAAGAGAAAGAGCTGTTTTCCGGTACTGAGTCCGGTGAGCCAGTCTGTGATATTATTTATTATAGAAGAAAGGGGAGTGCGCTGTGGCTTTAAATGGTGCAAAACGTTTGGCGGGCAGTCTGTTCGGAAAGGCTGAAATGCCTGATCTGGGTCTGGGAGATACGGGGAAGGTGCTTCCGCTTCGTCCGATGATGGAACGCCTTCTCTCACTGGACCGGGAAGCCTGGGGGCTTTACGCCTGGTCGAGAGAGCCGCTGGAGGGCAAATTTGACCGGGAGCAGAAGCTTCAGTATCAGAGAAAGGCGGAAGCCTGCGGGAGAGAAGAGGCGGTGCTGGCAGCGGCAGAAGCCGTATTGGAAGTGCCGGACAGTCTGGCAAAATCCGCAGCGGCCTCCATGAAGCTGCATGTGACGACTCCCGATACACCTGTGGGCGGCGGCCAGGTTACCTTTGCACAGTATGTGGAACCGGACGAGGTGACCATATTTATGGACGCGGTCGAAAAGGCGGAAGCGTTGGCGGCCTCGGAAGGCCTCGCGGATATCCTGGGAAATGTGAAGATTTTCGATATACTTCTGGCCCATGAGATATTCCATGCGGTGGAGTTCAAGAAGGAGAATACCATCTATACGAAGACGGAGAGAGTGGAGCTGTGGCGGAAACCATTTTCCAATAAGCCCCGTCTCGTCTGCCTCGGCGAGATGGCCGGTATGGCGTTTGCAGAGGAACTGCTTAAGCTTCCGTTTTCTCCCTACGTGCTCGATGTTCTTCTGATGTATGGATATCATGGGGCGGCGGCTACGGCTCTTTTTGAGGAAATCATGGAAATCGCCGGAGAGAACGGCGGGAAAGTTGAGGAAGAGACATGCTGACAAGTAATTTGAATGTAGTGGAGAAATACGACTATCTGGCTGAGAAATTCCGCAGGGGCTATGAATTTTTACGGACTACGGATCTGAAGGCGCTGGCCGTTGGAAGAGTGGATATTGACGGCGATGACATTTACGCCAGCGTTCAGGAATACACTTCTCTGAAGGCGGATACGTGCAAGTTCGAAGCGCACAACCGATATTTCGATATCCAGTATGTGGTGGAAGGCGAGGAACAGTTCGGCTATGCGAAACGCGCGGATCTGACGGAAGAGGCTCCTTATGATGAGACGAATGACATCGTGTTTTTCTGCGAACCCGAGGAAGCGGGCACGGTCCTGTTAAAGGCAGGAGACTGCATCGTTGTGGCTCCGGAGGACGCACATAAGCCGAGATGCCAGGCAAAAGAGGCATGCTATGTGAAGAAGATTGTGATTAAGGTCAGAGTGTAGATGATGATGTGAGAAACAACATACAGAAGACTGCCTGCCATCGGTGAAATACCGGGGCAGGCAGTCTTTGTTTCTCCGGGGCCTGCGTACTGCATGCTAAGGAAATATGGCTGCTGAAGCGACCGCATTCGGGCATGCGAGTCGGGCTTGTCGGACTCTCTGCTCTATAAATGATGCAGAAATATCAACATTGATTTTACCACCCCGGTGTGATACTATTTTCTCAGACAGACACGGTATTTGGGCGGTTTCAGCCGCCGGAAGGGAGCTGAAGGTGGAGGGTGTGAAAATGGGGGCGGCCAGCCGGATCACCTGGCGGCCGGGAACCGGTAAAACGGGAATTTCTGAAACGAAAAATGGACTGCCGTATCCTATGGGAAGTCAGGGCGCGGCGGAGGTAAGAGGCGGTAAGAGCCTCACATACGGCGGAAACACGGCGAAAGAGGCAGTGGGGGCAGGAACCTCTGACACGGTGGCGTTTGGGGCCGAGGTCAGAGGGCCGGTTTCGGAAGAAGCGGTGCTTGATTATCTGCGTGTTCTGGAAAAAGATTACCCGGGTGTGACGATTCTGATCCGGGACCGGGAGGAGGTCCGGGATTTAAAACAGTTGGCGGCTTCGCTGGGAAAAGGGCGTTTTCTGGTTGTCACCACGGATTTTCTGAAGCGGATGGGACGGGAGGCCGGAGAATATGAACGGTGTAAGACTGTTCTTAAGGAGACGATGCGCGGACTGGCGATGGGCGGAAGTGCCAACACGAGCGAGGGCGCGTGTTTAGACGCAGCCGGTAAAAAGACGTGGGCGGCGCCGGCAGCAGGAAAGCAGAAGTCCGGTCAGAAAGATGGCACATCAGGCCTTACCGGCTTTCCGGGCAGTCAGGAAAAGCAGAAGTTGGAATCAGAAATAAATGTAAAAAAGGCCTCAGTAAGTTCCTATGCGACCAGCGGTCATTATGGGAGCCTTGCCAGAGCGGGGACAAAGGGCCAGGTGCAGAAGGTGCTGGGAGACGTTCACCGAAGCATCGGAAATTTAAGGCTGGCGGCTTGCTTCGGAGACGAGGAGGAGAGGACGAAGGCTGACCGGGCGATCCGCTCTCTCCAGAAGCTTCTGGCAAGAGGAAGCAGAAAGATCCGGCGGCTGGACCGGGAAAGCAGCCTGAAGCTTCAAAAGAAGCATGCGGAGAAGGCACGAAAGGAGAAGAAGGTTCTGCAGATCAGGCTGGAGATGAAGAAGAGAAGGGTCGCCCGGTATGGGGCCGATTACAGTCTTGTACGTGAAGGCCTTGCAGACACCTGCTATATTCTGGGGACGGGAAAGCACCGGAGCTGGGAAGAGGAGCGGGCGGCGCAGGAGATTCCGGGAGCCGGTGGGATCGGAGCCGGTATGGGTTCCATGGGTGGTGACGGAGGCGGAGAGGGAGCCATCGACGCTTCTGACGTGGTCATTTCGGATGGAGGTTCGTTTTAGCGACGAACCTTTTTTCTGTCATCACGCGGGAGAGTAGTGTTTTGTATCTTTATTTTGCGTTGACTAAGCTGTACGTATATGTTAAAATACATACAGGAGTTATATGGTTTTGGTTCGCTGTGGATTCTTGATTCGAATAAAGTGAGGTCAATTATGGAGAGTAAATACAAACATCTTTACAACCAGCTGCAGGCTCAGATTGAAAAGCGGGAATACAAGGCAGGGGACAAGCTTCCTTCTGAAGGCGATTTGATGGAATTGTACGGCGCGTCCCGAGATACGGTCAGGAAGGCGCTGGATCTGCTGGTACAGGACGGATTTATCAGAAAGGCGAAGGGAAAGCCTGCGGTCGTTCTGGACAAGAATAAATTTAACTTCCCAGTGTCGGAGATCGCCAGCTTTAAGGAGATATACCGTTTCTCCGATTCGAAGCCAAAAACGTACGTGGAAAATTTAGAGATCGTCAAGAATGACCCGAAGCTGATGGAGGCCCTGCAGATCGGCCCCGAGGACGAGGCGTTTGTTCTGGAGCGGGTCAGGGAGATAGAGGGGGAAAAGATCATTATCGATAAGGATTATTTCTCCAGAAAGGTGGTGGATAATCTTCCGCTTCGGGCGGCCCAGGATTCCGTCTATGAGTATCTGGAGCAGGAGGTGGGCTTAAAGATCGGTTTCGCCATGAAGGAGATTACGGTACAGATGGCGGGAGATGAAGACCGCCGCCTTCTGGATATGAAGAACTACGATATGATCGTTGTGGTGAAGAGCTATACGTATCTGGAAGATTCCACGCTGTTCCAGTTTACGGAGTCCCGCCACCGCCCGGATAAGTTTAAGTTTGTGGACTTTGCGAGGCGAAAACTGTAAATAATGTTATGTGGTGGAAGATACGCGGACTTCTGCATAGGGGATCGAGGAAAAGGGAGAGCGGGCGGCAGGAAGGGAAAGGTTCAGGGATTCCGAGGGGGTGGGACTAAGGGCGAACAGCCCCCTCCGCAGGGGTTCCGGTCAATTCGACCGAACGCCTGATGCGTTCGCTCTCAGTGCCCGCAAAATCGCGTCCTGAAAACGCGATTTTGCCCCTGCTCCGACGGCTGTTCGCCCTAAGTCCCACCGACCTCTGCATCATTCACCTTTCCCTCCCTGCCGCTCGCTCTCCCTTTTCCGGCCAGACTGTGAAAAAGTCCGCTGAGTACTGGCCCCACAAGGGGGAAAAGATATAATTGGCCATCCGTTATGTTATGGTTTTTCTTCTTACAGAGCCAATATACAGCCAAAGAGTTTGAGGAGAGCAGGAAGGGGACGGAGGCTGACGAACAAACGGTTTCCTTTTCCGAGGTTCGCAGGAAGTTAAGCGGGAAGGCAGGAAAAAGGGGTGGTGAAATCTGGCCTCAAAGCCAGATTTCAAGTGGACACGGAGGAGAAGTCCTTCAGGAGTTCTCCGTAGTTTGCACGATCTGCCCCTTTTTCCTGCCTTCCCGCTTTACTTCCTGCCACTGAGGAAACAAGAAACCGTTTGTTCGTCAGCCTCCGTCCCCTTCCTGCTCTCCTCAAATTCTTTGGCGCAGCATTCGCCAAACCACTATCTGCCGGTGGATTTTTTTATTTATTTTTCCAAATATGTTGACAAACATATACGTATATGTTATATTGAATTCACAAAATAAACATACAAGAAGAGAAAAATAAAAAACGTGTATGAAAAGGAGAATGGTTATGGGGAAGTATTCGGATGACGCAAAGAAGCTTCTGGAATATGTCGGCGGAAAACAGAATATCTCAGCAGTCACACACTGTATGACCAGGATGCGTTTTGTTCTGGCCGATCCTGAGAAGGCCGATGTGGCGAAGATCGAAGCGCTGAAGAGTGTAAAGGGGACGTTTACACAGGCGGGACAGTTCCAGGGGATTATTGGAAATGATGTTTCTGCGTTTTATAATGAGTTTACCTCCGTATCCGGGATTGAAGGAGTTTCCAAGGAGGAAGTGAAGCAGGAAGCGAAAGGGAACATGAATCCGGTTCAGAAGGCGGTAGCCAATATCGCGGAGATATTCGCACCTCTGATTCCGGCCATCATCGTCGGCGGTCTGATTCTGGGATTCCGGAACATCATCGGTGAGATTCGGTTTATGAACGGCGGGACAGAGACGCTGATCGAGGTGTCCCAGTTCTGGGCGGGAGTACACAGCTTCCTGTGGCTGATCGGTGAGGCGATATTCCATTTCCTGCCGGTAGGCATCACGTGGTCGGTGACGAAGAAGATGGGCACGACCCAGATTCTGGGTATCGTACTCGGTCTGACACTGGTGTCTCCGCAGCTGTTAAACGCCTATGCCATGGCTCCCGGCGTGGAAGTTCCGGTATGGAATTTTGGATTTTTCACCATGCAGATGGTCGGCTATCAAGCGCAGGTAATTCCGGCGATTCTGGCCGGATTCGTGCTGGTTTATTTAGAGAAGTTCTTTAAGAAGATTACGCCTCAGGCGATTTCCATGATTGTGGTGCCGTTCTTATCACTGGTGCTGGCCGTGATCGCTGCACACGCGGTTCTGGGTCCTGTGGGCTGGGCCGTGGGTTCCTGGGTCTCAAAGGTGGTTTATGCAGGGCTTACCTCAAGTTTCCGCTGGTTATTCGCCACCGTATTCGGTTTTATCTACGCACCGCTCGTAATAACCGGTCTTCACCATATGACCAATGCCATCGATTTGCAGCTGATGGCGGAGTTTGGAGGCACCATGCTGTGGCCGATGATTGCTTTATCCAACATTGCACAGGGATCCGCAGTACTTGGCATGATCTATTTACAGAAGCATAACGAAGAGGCGAAGCAGATATCCATTCCGGCATGTATTTCCTGTTATCTGGGTGTCACGGAGCCGGCGATCTTCGGTGTCAACTTAAAGAGGGGATTTCCATTTATCTCCGCCATGATCGGTTCCGCGATTGCGGCCACCGTATCCGTGGGAAGCAACGTTATGGCGAATTCCATCGGCGTAGGCGGAATTCCCGGAATCCTGTCCATTCAGCCGCAGTGTATGGGAAGATTTGCTGTCTGTATGCTGATTACCATGGTGGTTCCTTTTGTGCTGACGGTAGTAGTCGGTAAGAAAAAAGACGTTCGGTAAATAAGTGGAGGAGAATATGAAAGACTTCAGGAAATCGTGTGTATATCAGATCTATCCAAAGTCCTTCCGGGACACGACTGGTAATGGCGTCGGTGACTTAAACGGAGTCACGGAGAAGCTGGACTACTTAAAGAAACTGGGAGTCGATTATCTGTGGCTTACGCCCTTCTTCGTCTCGCCGCAGAATGACAATGGATACGATATTGCAGACTATTACCACATTGACCCGCTGTTCGGCACCATGGAAGACTTAGACCGCCTCATTAAAGAGGCGGCTGACCGGGGCATGGGACTGATGTTTGACATGGTGTTCAACCATACCTCGACCCAGCACGAGTGGTTTGCCCGGGCGCTTAAGGGAGAGAAGGAGTACCAGGACTACTATATTTTTCGGAAAGGAAAAAAGGGGGTTCCCCCCACCAACTGGCAGTCCAAGTTCGGCGGCAGTGCCTGGGAGTACGTGGAGGAGCTGGGGCAGTATTACCTTCATCTGTTTGACCGGACGCAGGCGGACTTAAACTGGGAGAATCCGAAGGTGCGGGAAGAGATCCGCAGGGTTCTTCTCTTCTGGAAGAAGAAGGGAATCCGTGGTTTTCGTTTCGATGTCATCAATCTGATCTCCAAGCCCGCGTACTTTGAGGATGACGACGAGGGAGACGGCCGCAGATTCTATACTGACGGCCCCCGGGTGCATGAGTATTTAAAAGAGATGGTGAAAGAGACCGGCCTGTATGAGGACGATATCATCACTGTGGGGGAGATGTCCTCCACCACAATCCATCACTGTATCCAGTATACCAACCCGCAGGAACAGCAGCTGAAGATGTGCTTTAATTTCCACCATCTGAAGGTAGACTATAAAAATGGGGACAAATGGTCTCTGATGCCCTATGATTTCATGGGCCTGAAAAAGATTTTTCACACCTGGCAGACCGGTATGGCCGAGGGCAGCGGATGGAACGCCGTGTTCTGGTGCAACCATGACCAGCCGAGGGCGGTATCGCGGTTTGGGGACGAAGCGAGATACCGGAAGCAGTCGGCCAAGATGCTGGCGACGGCCATCCACGGCATGAGAGGAACGCCCTATATTTATCAGGGAGAGGAGCTGGGCATGACCAACGCCGGTTTTACTTCCGCCGATCAGTACCGTGATGTGGAAAGTCTGCATTATTTCGATATTCTGAAGGAAAGCGGAATGGAGGAAGCCCGTATTTACGAGGTCCTGCGCCAGCGGTCCCGCGACAACAGCCGGACTCCCATGCAGTGGAGCGATCAGGAGTATGCCGGCTTTACAAACGGCGTGCCCTGGATCGAAGTCAACCGGAACTATAAAGAAATCAATGCGGAAGAATGCCTGGAAGACAGCGATTCTATTTTTTACTACTATCAGAAGCTGGTCGGCTTGAGGAAAGAGTACGACGTTATCAGCGAAGGCGGGTACGAACCGGTACTGGAGGATCATGAGGCAGTATTTGCCTACAAAAGGACGTATGGCGGTGATACGCTGCTGGTCCTGACTAATTTTACCGACAGAAGCCAGTCCATAGCGGCGGCAGATTTAAAGCTTCCGGATGAGGAACTGACGAAATACAGAACGCTGATTGCCAACGATGGGGCAGAGAGGGAGAGTAAGAAGATCCGGCTTTCTCCATATGGAGCCATTATGCTGATCAGAGAGTGATACGGAACGCTTTTTAGGAAAGCAAATGGACCATATAAATAACAGCAGGGCAATACGGAAGAAACTGATAATCCCTTTTTACAAACCGGGATTATCAGTTTCTTCCGTATTTTCACGCTGTTTTTTATTTTGCCTGGTATAACGTATTGTAGGTCCTTGTGCATAGAACACTCACTATCCACAAGGACTTATGATACGCTCTAGATACCCAATGTATGATCGAGCAGTATTTTTACACCCATAATCACCAGGATCAGCCCGCCTGCAAACTCGGCTTTGGACTTATACCTGGTGCCGAAGACATTGCCGACCTTGACACCGATGATGGAGAGGACAAAGGTGGTGGAGCCGATGAAGGAGACGGCCGGAACGATGCGTACCTGCAGGAAGGCGAAGGTGACGCCGACGGCCAGTGCATCGATGCTGGTGGCGATGGCAAGCAGAATCATATTGCCCGGCGCCACGGAGCAGTCCACACATTCCTCCTCCTTATTCAGGGACTCCCGGATCATGTTGAATCCGATGATGCCCAGAAGGATAAAGGCGATCCAGTGGTCGATGGAAGTGATGGCCTCTTTAAACTGAGATCCCAATATGTAACCGAAAAGCGGCATGCCCGCCTGGAAACCGCCGAAATAGAGTCCGACGATGACTGCGTTTTTCCAGCTCATCCTCTGCATGGAGAGTCCCTTACAGATAGAAACGGCGAAGGCGTCCATAGAAAGGCCCACCGCGATAATGAACAGCTCAATTAATGACATGTGATATTCCTCCTGCGTATAAGCATAATAAGTATATGATGCGGGGAACAAAAAAAGACTTATCTGCAGGCAGCGAAAAACCCGCAGATAAGTCTCATCTTTTTTGCATAAAAGCAAGTTAAGCAGGACCAGATAGACAGACGCTATCAGTATGTTGACCCTGCTGCACGCCGCATCCCTGACCCGTGGGGGACGTGCTGACTACTCCCTCATCTTCCGTTTATTCTAATGGATTTTACTGGGTATGTCAAGTGCAAAACATCAAAGCTTACCGAAGCTCCGGCCAGAATTCCTTATTAGCCTCAATCATCTCATCCAGAATGGCCTTTGCCACCGTAGCCGACGGCACCGTTTTATTCATGGAAAAGGCTTTCCATACCTTTTCATAGGAGCCCTCGATGCCTCCGGCGACCAGAAGCTTCTCCGATGCCAGCTGCTGCTCCATCAGTCCCTTATAGTAGTCGCCGATGGGGCCCTGACAGATTACCTCCGGACCATTTTTGCCGATATAGGCAGGAACCTCGACCATGGCATCCGGTGCGATATTCTCGATGGCCCCGTTATTCTGTACAATCACGATGAATTTCTTCTTCGTGTCATTTTTAAGAGCCATGGCGAGATCCGCGATGTAGTTGCCGTGGGCGCCGTGGTAGAATGCTTTTGCAGTCACCTCTCCGGTCTTGATATAATGGTCAATTCCCTCAAACAGCTCCTTTTCCCTGGAGTCCATTACCTCATTGGCTCTCGTATATTCTGGATTGGATTCTTCCACCACATCCTTGGACAGCAGATAGTACTGCAGATACGTATTGGGCAGATACTCCGGATTCGACTGCAGGACCTTATACACATTATTCCAGGTATGGATCCAGGAGGCGTTTAAATGGCGTTCTCCCACGCGGTCGTGTTCCTTAAGCTTCTCCACCAGCACATCCGGCGGCAGAAGTGTCTTGTTCTTCATAACGTATTCTGTAATTTCCGCCTTTAAATCTCTGCCCTGATACGTGATATCCGTAAACCAGCCGAAATGATTCAGCCCGAAATAATTGACATCAAAGTCTGTAAAATTCGGAATATCTAAACATCTGCCCACCATCTCCAGGATTGCAATAGGCATATCACAGATGTTGATAATCCGGGCATGGGGGCGCAGCGCCCGGCACGCTTCCGATACCACAGCCGCTGGATTGGAGTAGTTTAAGATCCAATGGTCAGGGGCCGCATACTTCTCCACGTCATCAATCACCTGAATCATGGGAAACAGCGTGCGCAGGCCGTAGGCCAGCCCGCCGCAGCCACAGGTCTCCTGTCCCACACAGCCGTGGCGCAGCGGAATCTTCTCATCCTTTTCTCTCATGGCGTATTTCCCTACGCGCATCTGGGCAAAGATAAAGCTGGAATTCTCGTACGCCGTCTTTTTGTCCGTCGTTACCGTCAGGCGAATCGGAGACTTCATATCCTTTAAGATCCAGTCTACCACAAGACTCACCTTATACTGGCGCTCTTCATCAATATCAAACAGCCGTACTTCCTCTACCTCCAGTTCCTTCTGTCTTAAAGCAATGGATTTTACGATTCCCGGTGTAAAGGTGCTGCCTCCGCCTACAATTGTGATTATCATATTATTTCCTCTCTTTCTGCGGCCATGCCGCTCCATAAATGTTCTGTATCCTACATGCGCTCCAGCATATCCTCTACCTGGCTCTTTACAGCCGGTACCTGCATACCGAATACGATTTGTATATCAGTGCCGTTTTTCTTAATTCCGCTGTTTTTCATGGTATTGATCAAGTCATCCCTGATTAAGCTGCCATCCTTTACCACCACCCGCAGACGTGTAAAACAATTGTCCAGCGACTCGATATTCGCCTTGCCGCCAAGTCCCTCTATTAACTTCCGAATGGGTTCATCCTTTGACTGGCTGGCCGCCGTCTCGCCGCTTCCCGCGTCCTCTGCTATAAGCTCTCTTCCCGGCGTCTTAAGGTTCAGTTTCTTAATCAGAAAAACGAAAAGGAAATAGTATCCGACTGCGGTCACCGCTCCCAGAAGCAGCAGCAGCGGCCAGTTGGTCTTCTCCACACCCAGGGCCAGATTGGAGATCATAATGTTGACGATGCCGCCGCTGGTGGAAGCCGGAATGCTGAGGACCTTTAACAGTACCAGCAAGCCGCCGCTGATCAGGGAGTGAACAACAAAAAGCAGGGGAGCTGCAAAGACGAACAGGAAATCCATCGGTTCTGTAATTGCCGATAAGATGGCCGCCAGCATAAGCGGGAACATGACTGCTTTTGTATTCTCCCGGTTTTCCTTTCTCGCAGTCGTGATAAAGGCCAGGCCGATTCCGATATACGGGAATAAATTATTGAATGTGTAGCTGTTATAATAGGTGGATGGTGAAAATGGTACTCCCGGCATGTTCATCTCCGCCACCCGGATCGGATAAGCGCCGGAGATGATCTGATCTCCAAGCACCAGGGTTCCGCCCACATCGGTAAACTGGAACGGTGCGTACACAAGATGGTGAAGCCCCGTGGGAACCAGAAGCTTGTTAAGCAGGCCGTATATGTAAAGTCCCACATTGCCGCTGCTCTTAATTAAATCGGTCAGAGCCGAGATCCCCCGCTGAACCACCGGCCATACGTAGGACGCTCCGAAGCCCAGAAACAGGGAAAGAAGAATCAGAAGAAAAAATGGAAATCTTACCCCGGAGAACATGGAGAAATACCCCTTAAACTGTTTCTCTCCGTACTTATTAAATACATATCCTGTCAGGCAGCCCAATGTGATGCCGCTGAACACGCCCATATCCAGCACCTGGATGCCCAGAACGGTAGACTGCCCCGTACCGTATAATCCCAGCGGCCCCATCTCTGCCAGCCTGCCGATAAAAGACAGCGTGATGTTATTGGCATTTAGGAATAAAAAATAGGACATCAGGGCGATCAGCGACGCGTGGCCCTTGTTCTTTTTCACCAGCGCTCCCGCGATACCGACACAGAATATTACACTCAAATTGTTGATTAAAAACATCAGACAATTATAAATCAGCTTTCCCACCAGCTGAAACGGCGCTGCCTGTAAAAATGGAATCTTCGCTGTGATCGAACCGTTTGTCAGGAGAATTCCGAGAATCAGCACCGTACCGGCAACCGATAAATACATGAGCGGCTGGACAATGGCCTTGGAAAACCGTTCCAGCGCACTTTTCATTTTTTCTTTCATATTCATTTTCTGCGCGCAGAGCGCGCAACCCCTTTCTAATGGACTGATAGTGTGTTGATCATGTGATAAACGAGGAATCCCTTTTCCGCATTTGTCATATCCTTATGGTATGTCTTTTGCACGTAGTCACCGATTTTCTCCGCACATCCATATACTACCGGATACTGGCTTCTGCCGAGTGTGAAGAGAAATTCATCCGCAGACTGGGCACTGCCTTCTCCCAGCACCCGCCTGGCGAAAAACTGCAGATGGCGGACAAAACGATCGTACGGAATGGAGGTTTCGTCCAGATTCACATCGAAATATTCCGATACGATTTGAAGGATATCGCGCACCATTTGGATACTCTGAATCGTGCAGCTGGCCCTCTGATCCATGGAGGCATTGACGATGTGAAGGGCAATAAAGCCCATCTCTTCCTCCGAGATCCGGATTCCCATCTTCTTCCAGATAATCTCTCCGGCCTTCCTGGCCAGCATAAACTCCTCTTTGTAGAACTGCCGTATCTCCAGAAGCAGCGGATTTTCGCATATTACGTGATTCTTTTCCCGTTCCAGGGACATACTGATATGATCGGTCAGTGTGATATACAGATCCTCGCTGATTTTCAAATCGGAGTCACGGCGGATCATCTCGACCACTTCCTCCGATATGGATAAATAGACGGAAGGGATATCCTTGACCAGCTTTTCCAGCCTTGTCATCACTCCGGAGTCCTCCAGGGTAAAGATCTTCTCCACCTTTTCCTGTTCAATGGAATCCCCCGGCTTCTTCTGAAAGGCCAGCCCTTTTCCTATGGCAATCATCTCAGGCCCGTCGGCCCCGTTCACTGCCACCACAACATTATTGTTATAAATTCTCTTGATTTCCATGACGTCTCACTCTCCCTCTCCAACAAAAAGACACGGTTACAGCCACAGAATTTTCTCTCCCGCCGTCACGGTTCCCGGCGGCGCCTTATGAACCTCTCCAAACTGTTCGCCGTTTGATACCAGCATCATCGTTACCGTATCGTAGCCTGCCCCTTTCAGTACTTCAATATCAAAGTTTACCAGCAGCTGCCCCTTTTTAACCGTATCATTCGACTTCACATGAACCGTAAATCCCTTTCCGTTTAAGGCTACCGTGTCGATTCCGATATGGATCAGCAGCTCGACCCCATCCTTCGTCTTAATCCCCAGCGCGTGGCCGGTTGGAAAGAGTGCCACGATTGTTCCGTCTGCCGGTGCATACAGACTGCCGTCTGTCGGAATGACCGCCACTCCATCTCCCAGCGACTTTTCCGCAAACACTGCATCGCTGACGGTCTCCAGTGGTACGAGTTCACCGCTTACCGGGCTGAACACCGCCTTTTCCTGTACCTCCTGTTTCTTCCAGTTTTTAAATAATCCCATGTTTTCCTCCTTTTCTGAAAACAAAAACAGGCTTAACCAAAATCTTAAAAGCACATACGAGTGCTTCTAAAGATCTTGGTTAAGCCTGTTTTCACAGTAACATTCCTTGTTTCTTTATAGCGCGATTATAACAAAACAAAAATGCATTGTCAACTGTTTTGTTCTCTATTCCAGCGGCTGTATGTAGAAATTTCCCACAACGTCGCTGGAGTTTATGACATTGACAAAGGTATCGGGGTACTGCTCGCGGATGCGTTTCTTCATCTTTTTCACGTCGCCGTCGGAGAGGACGGTGTAGAGAAGATACTTTTTGTTGGCCGAGTAGGAACCGAAGCCCTTTAAGATGGTGCTGCTGTGGTTGGTCAGTTCCATCAAATCCGCAGACACGGCGGCCGGATTGTCTGTGACGATGAGCAGCGTCTTTTTCTTGTATTTCTTATAAAGCGTGTTGATCACCTGCGTGTTGCAGAACTGGTAGATGATGGAGTACAGTGCGATATCCATGCCGAAGATGGCTCCGGAAATGAGGATGATAACAGCACTGAACAGCAGCATATAGTTGAAGGTGGATATCTTATATTTGGTGGAGAGGGACATGGCGATGAAATCCGTTCCGCCTCCGCTGGCCCGGTTGTTCAGGATGAGGCTCATGCCCAGGCCGTTGATGATTCCGCCGAATACGGAGATGAGAAGAAGGTCTCCGGTGATGGGGATGACAGGCAGCTGGTCGACCAGGATTGACACGGTCAAGAGGCTCACACAGGACAAAATCGTAAACTTTTTCCCGACAATGCGGTAGGCAAATACGGCCGGGATAGCGTTGAAAACCACGTTTAAGAAGGTGAAGGAGATCTTCACGCCAAAAAAGGCCAGCCCCACCCTCTGAATCAGCTTGGCGAGTCCGGAGAAACCGCCCGGGACCAGCTTTCCCTGTTCGACGAAGGTGTTTAAATTCACCGCTACGATGACACTTCCGAAAAGGATAAAAAAGATGGAGACAGCGTTGCGGAGCCGCTTATCCTTTTCTGCCTTTTCCGCATTCTTTTTGTATAAATCGGAAACACCCTGTTTTTCTGCCATTGGGACCCTCCTTTTTCCGGCAAAGACTTAACACATACTACCATTTCCCCAAGAAATCCTGTATAATTATATTGTTTTATACAGGGACACAAAAGGGGATTCGTATTTTTCTGTTTCTATCATATCATATATTTCGGAAGAAGGGGTCTAAAAATTATGAAACAATTACTGCATTTTGACAGTATAAGAAAAAAGGTCATTTTTTTAGACTTGATCGTTGTTTTTCCGCTATTCATCTTATTCTGTATTTTAATGAGCTATATATTTGAAGACGGCAATTACAAACTGAACTACAGCAAGCTGGACCTTCTGGAAGAAAAATGCAGCAATATTGCGAACAGGAATACGGAGATCATAAAAATATCGGTAGGCATGTATCTGGATCCTGAGATTAACCGTCTGATCTCGAAGAGGAACAGGCTGACGGGCTATGAATATATCAGTGCACAGGACAGCATACAGAGTAAAATGCTGGAGCTGACGGAATTGTTTCCTGACAGGCAGTATCAAATGATGCTGCTCTGTAAAAACGATATGAATTTTTATCAGTCCTCTTTAAACTTGATGCAGGATGCTGTCACTCTGGATATGCTGGACGAGGAAAGCTGGTATCAGGAGGCGATGGAAAAGAATGATTCCATCTATTTCCTCCCGAAGTACAGGAGTCCTGTATTGCAGAAGCTGTTTCAGGAGGACAAGCTGTTTGCGGTTCAGAAACTGCGGAATTTAAACAGCGGAAGAGATGTCGGCATTATGATTGTGGCCATATCCCAGGATATCTGGGGGAATGTCATACTGGGCGATGAGGATTCCGATGAGAATACCATCGTCATCGATCAGTACAGAAAAATAATATTTTCTTCCGATCCCAGAATGTATGGATATGAGGTGGAGGATAATTCTTACTATAATCAGATAACAAATTATACGAAGGGCTTTTTTCTGGGAAATGTGATGAACCAATACAGCCATATACGGTTTGCCAGTATTGATGGTTTGGGCTGGAAGCTGATTTCCTATGAACCATACCGCCATGGCTGGACTTCTTTCTATGTAATCCTGTTCCTCGTCCTGGGAACCGCGATGTTTCTTGTGCTCATCGTCATAGTCTTTTATAACTGCAGCTTTATCTCCCGGAGAATGGAGAAATTAAATAAAAACATCCTGGAGGTGACAAATGGGGATTTAAAGACAAGAATCCAGGATGACTATGAAATAGAGTTCCATGAAATCTGTCACAATTTTAATTATATGCTGGACCACATTGAAAATCTGATGAAGCAGCTGGAGATAGAAGAGGAAGAAAAGCACGCCCTGGAGATCCAGGCTTTGCAGGCACAGATTAACCCGCATTTCTTTTATAATACGCTGGTGACCATCCGGTTTATGATTCAGATGGAGGAATATAATGAGGCAGACAGAGCGCTGCTTGCCTTTTCAAAATTGCTGAGAAAATCCTTTGTGAATTCCCAGAAGATCATTCCGATCAAGGAAGAACTGGCCATGGCGGAAGATTATCTGGAATTAATGAAACTCCGATATCGCGATAAATTTCAATGGAAAATACTAGCAGCGGAAGACGTAGTGGAATTGGGGATTCTGAAGAACGTCATCCAACCGTTGGTTGAAAACAGCATCTCTCACGGCTTTAACATGAAAGACGGCATGGGACATATCGTCATATGCGCATACCGGATAAAGGAAAATGTCGTAATCGAGGTGGAAGACGATGGTGTGGGGGTAGACTTAGAAAAGATAAATAACAGCATACATAATCAGCAGACCGTGAAGGCCAGAGATCAGCTGAACGGAATCGGGCTTTCCAATATTCAGATGAGAATTTTACGGAATTTCGGCGATCAATATGGACTGAGTGTAGAGGTGAATTCATCGGGCGGCGTTACTTTCCGGATGAAGATACCTGTCATTAATATGGAGGGGGCAAACAGTTGAATATCGTAATTGCAGATGACGAGGAGATCATCTTAAAATGGATGAAAAAGAATATCGAAGCGCTGTCGCCGGAGCATCATGTGATCGAAGCCTGTATCAATGGAATGCAGGTACTGAATTGCTGCCTGAACCATCAGGTCGATGTGCTGTTTACCGATATACGTATGCCGATCATGGACGGGATGGAGCTGCTGAAGAAGCTGAATCAGAATCATGTCCTGCCTTATACGGTTGTCCTGAGCGCGTATGATGACTTTTCTTATGCAAGGGACTGTCTGAAGCTGGGGGTGAGTGAGTTTCTCTTAAAGTCTGAGATTACGAAGGATGAACTGGAAGCCTGTCTGCAGACCGCGAAGGAACGGATCAGGAATCAGGGGGCGGCGGAGACAAAACAATCATCTCCCGCCCGGGAGATGGAAAAGGTTCTGCTGCAGTGCTTTAAAGAACCGGACTATATTTCCAGGGACATCTTAAAACAGGTCTGGAATACCTGCTGGGAGATAAAAGGGAGTTATGCAGTGATCATCTTCCGCGATACCGATCGGATATCGAATCAGGAACAGCTTAAGGAGATTCTGCAATTTGCCTTTCAGGAGGAGAAGAGGGTGCTCTACTGGTTGCCAAAGAGTGAGCGGGAGATCCTTGTACTTACGGAAATGAATCATGACAACCCTCAGAAGCTTACAGAAAAAATATATGAGACGGTCGCCTCCTTCGGCGGCAGCAATATGTATGTCAGCAGCTCCGACACCGGTAAAACGGTGGACGAACTGGAGACATTATACCAGCATTCACAGGAGGTTCTCACCTATCAGCTGTTTTACAGGCACATTGGCGGACTGAATTATGAAACGATGAAGAACCGGATCAGTCATATAGAGGCTGGAATGGAAGCAAAGTTTGAAAAACTGGAGCTGCTGATCAACAGCCGGGCCTGGAGCAATATAGTCGAGGAAATGGAAGCGATATTCGATTATGCGGGGAAAATGGAGCCGGATGTATCCTGCATCAGAAGGCTGTTTCTAAATACCTTACTGAATCTGTACTGGAGTCATCTGGAGGAGGCGGACAGAAGAGTGTTTTCGATCGATAAGATCATTGAAGTGACACACTGTACTGATATTGGCCAGCTTGAAACAAAGGTTTTGACGCAGGCGGAAGAAATCCTCAGGGTATTGATCGGCAAACAGAAGAAATACAGTGAAGCTGTATTTCTGATCATGCAGTATATGGAAGAACGGTATGCAGACTCCATTACACTCGATGAGCTTGCAAACCATGTTCATATGAACCGCAGCTATATCTCCCATCTCTTCAAAAAAGAGACTGGCAGGAATATTAATACCTATCTGTTAGAGCTTCGAATGGAAAAAGCGAAAATTCTTTTAAAGAACAGTAACCATAATATTCAGGATATCTGCTGTCAGATCGGGATCCCGGATTCGGCTTACTTTAGTAAGGTATTTAAAAAGTATTCCGGTATGACACCGATCGAATTCAGGCGCATCAGCAATGAAAACTGATGCGTCTTTTTATTTCAAAAGACAATAAAACATGGATTGTATAAAAGCGCCAAATAAATTACAAAAATATCAAAATAATTTTAAAATATGCAAGAGAAATTACGAAGTTAAAATGAAAAATAGTAAAAAAGATATAAAAAAACAAATGAAGAACAGAAAAGGATATACATAGTACATAGTAAAAGAATGCAAAATCAGTATAATATAGTTATCAAGTTCCTGGAGTACAACAACCATAAACAAAAGGAGAGGGAAGTTATGAGAAGAAATTGGAAAGTTATCTTAAGCGCAGCAGCAGTCAGCTGTATGGTGTTGTCTTTGGCCGCCTGTGGAGGCGGTAATGAAGACCTGGTTTCCGATGCAGGGAAGGATACCAGTGATGAAAATGTAAAACTGGTCTTTCTCAGGGCAGGAACCGAAGATTATAAGAAGGATGCCTTTACTCAGATGATAGAAGGGTTTGAAGCGAAGTATCCGAATTATACGGTAGAGTATCAGGAAGCTCCCTGGGGAGATGATTTTGAGACAAAACTGAACACCGGATTTGCTTCCGGCACGGCACCGGACGTCATTCACTACTCCCTGGCATCGATTGGTGCGCGAGTACCCATGGGGCAGTATGAGTGCCTCGACTCGTATGCCGAAGGCTGGGAGGGCATGGAAGATATGTATGACAGCGTAAAAGAAGCCGGAAGTATCGGCGGAAAGCTTTACGGTGTCCCGTACACGCCGGATGCACGAATGTTTGCGATCAATACAGAGTTATTTGAAAAGGCCGGGCTCGATCCGGATTCACCGCCTGCCAACTGGGATGAGCTGTTGGAGGCCCATAAAAAACTGATGGTTAAGGATTCCTCCGGCAATGTAATCCAGTGCGGCTATGGAATCCCCACCAGCGGAAGAAATATCAACCAATACCTGGAAATATTCATTGTTCAGAACGGCCTGAATAATCTTGTGGATGAAGCGAGCAATGAAATCCTGTTTAACAAACCGGAAGCAGTCGAGGCGATGGATTTCATGAAGCAGTTAAAGGATGCCGGTCTGGTGGACTGGAATAACACGCAGAAGGATCAGAATCCTTTCTACAATGGAACGGCGGCCATGACGGTTATTTCTGAAAATGAGTTTAATAATATCAACACAGGAGATATGGAAGGAAAGATCAAGCTCGTTCCCATGTTTTCCAAGGCAAACAGCGGTACCTTCTGCGGGATGCATTTTATGTTTATGAATGCGAACTCCAAGAATAAAGAGGCTGCCTGGAAATTGATTGAGTACATGAGCAGCAAGGAGTCGATGCAGATCTGGATGGATACGGCAAAGACGGCTCCCGTAAGGTCCTCTTTGGAAGAGGCGTATCTGAAAAAGAATCCGGTAAATGGACCGATGATTATGGAAGCAATAGAAATTGGAAAAGGATCGCCCAAGGTTCCGTACTTTAACAGTGTATTTACTTATGTGGACGATGCCATGGAACAGGTATTCTATGGGCAATTATCCCCTCAGGATGCGCTTAATGCAGCTGCGGAAAAGGTGCAGGAGGAAATTGATAATCAATAACTGCGGCAATGCGGTCTGTTTGATAAGAATAGGCCGCATTATTTATTCCCGCAGGCAGCAAGTCAGGTGTCCGGATGGCCGGACCTTTTATCAGGAAGAAATGAGGAGAGAGGAAAGATGGCTGGAAAAAAAGTAAGAAAAAACACACGCGGCGATAAAGAGGCGTATATCATGATATTGCCTGCTTATCTGATTTTCACTATTTTCATTCTGGTTCCGATCGGCATGGTACTGTTTTACAGCCTGACCGATTTCAATATGTACCAGATTCCCGCTTTTTTAGGTTTGAAGAATTATAGTAAGCTGTTTCATGATTCGGAGTTTCTCGCATCGGTTGGAAATACACTGCTGTATACGGTTGTAACGCTGACCATTCAGCTGGTATTGGGGCTCTTGCTGGCGGTACTGCTTTATCGGGAATCCAGGGCAGTTCCTTTTTTCCGGACAGCGCTTTACATGCCCAATATCATGTCCATGGTGTGCGTATCCATGGTATGGCTGTGGCTGTATAATCCCAACTTCGGCCTTCTCAACAGCTTTTTAAAGCTTATCGGCATACCGGCCCAGCAGTGGCTCATTAATCCGAATCAGGCAATGCTCTGCATAATTATGATTGGAATCTGGAAGAACTGCGGATATTCCATGGTCATCTTCCTGGGAGGGCTTACCGGCATTCCCCAGTCCTTATATGAGGCGGCGGAGCTCGATGGAGCAGGTGCTATCCATAAGTTTCGCTACATCACGTGGCCGATGCTGTATCCCACGACCTTTTTCCTGCTCGTAACAGGAATCGTAAACAGCTTTGCAGTGTTTGAACAGGTAAATATTATGACGAACGGCGGGCCTTTAAACAGAACAACGACGATCGTCCATCAAATATACAGGAGAGGTTTTCTGGAGTTTAAAATGGGATATGCGAGTGCCATGGCGGTTCTGCTCCTGGTGTTTTCTTTAATCGTTACCATGATGGTATTTAAGTTTGGCAATAAAGGTCAGGATGTGGATGTTTCATAGGAGGAGCGAAGATGAAAAGGAAAAAAAGGTTACATATGATCTGGATAGTCTGTATGGCAGTGGTTTCTTTGATTATCCTGCTTCCGATTCTTGTAATGATTTTAACTTCATTTAAAACAACAGGGGAGATTAACTCGGCGGTATTTCATTTCCTGCCGGAGTCGATGAATCTTGATAATTATAAGGCGGCGATGTCCACCGGAAGCTGGCTGATCTATTTTAGAAATTCCCTGGTCATCACCCTGGTCAGCATTGTATTCTCGCTGTTGTTTAATTCCGTCGCGGGGTATGCGTTTGCCCGGCTGCATTTTAAAGGATCGAAGGTACTGTTTACACTGCTGCTGGTCGGCCTTATGATGCCGCCGCAGGTAACGATGCTGCCCACGTTCCTGATTATGGCGAGATTTCCGCTGATCGGTGGAAATGATATTCTGGGATTTGGCGGTTCGGGATTAATGAATACGTTTCCCGGCGTGATTATTCCATTGGTATCGGGGTCCTTCGGCGTCTTCCTGTCGAAACAGTTTTACGAGAATTTTCCCAGATCCCTCGATGAAGCCGCCATGCTTGACGGGGCCGGTAAATGGAAAACGTATTTCTATATCTACCTTCCCAATTCAAAGGTTATTCTTGCAACCCTGGCGCTGTTAAAGGGATCGTCAGTCTGGAACGATTACTTATGGCCTTTGGTCATGACAAATTCAGTCAATATGAGAACCGTACAGCTGGCGCTTACCATGTTCCGGGATGAAAGCACGGTGCGCTGGGGCCCCATGATGGCGGCGGCAACGTTAATCTCGCTTCCGATGATTCTGTTATTCCTGTGTGCACAGAAGTATTTTGTACAGGGAGTTGTTTCGACCGGAATTAAGTAGCAGCAGAGAGGGTTACCGTTCACTCCCCACCAGGGGCACCGCAGTCCGGTTCGGCCGGGCAGGCTTCCTCAGCCTTTCCAGTGACTTTGCAGGGTATTAGAAGTTCTTAACGCGCAAAATTTTTCGTTCAGGTGAAATTCCCACTTGTCTGAGCGCAGCGAGTTTGGGAATTTCACCTGGCTTTTAGAAAAATTCTGCACGTTTAGAACTTCTTATGCCCGAAACCGGAACTGGAAAGGCTGAGGAAGCCTGCCCGGCCGAACCGGACTGCGGTGCCCCTGATGGGGAGTGAACGGTAACCAGAGAGGAGTAAAGGGATGAAAAGACCCAATATTATTGTATATTTTTCGGATCAGCAGCGCTGGGATACGCTGGGGTGTTATGGACAGCCGCTTTTAGTTTCCCCCAATCTCGACAGACTGGCAAAGGAGGGCGTGAAATTTGAAAATGCCTTTACCTGCCAGCCGGTTTGCGGTCCCGCCCGTGCGTGCCTGCAGAGCGGTAAATATGCGACACAGGTAAACTGCCATAGAAATGCGCTGGCATTGCCGCAGGATATAATAACGCTGGCCGATTATTTCCACGAATCCGGTTATGAGACGGCTTACGTGGGCAAATGGCATCTGGCCTCAAACAGAAGCAGCTATACGGCGCCGTTCGATGAGGAAAACTACGAGACCCGGGCGATTCCTCCGGAACGCAGGGGCGGGTATCGGGATTATTGGATGGCGGCCGATGTTCTGGAGGCAACCTCCCATGGATACGATGGATATGTGTTTGACCGAGAAGGGAAAAAATGTGAGTTTATCGGTTACCGCGCGGATTCCATTAATAATTATGCGATTCATTACCTCCACCAGTATGATGGGAAGAAACCATTTTTTCTGTTTATTTCTCAAATCGAGCCTCACCATCAGAACGATCACGGCCGGTTTGAGGCGCCGGATGGCGCGCGAGAGAAGTTTACCGGCTATGAGCTGCCGGCTGACATTCCTGTGGATAAGGGGGACTGGAAGGAACATTACCCGGACTATTTAGGCCAGTGTCACAGCCTGGATGAAAATGTCGGGCGGCTTGTCGATGCGCTGAAGGCGAGGGGATTGTGGGAGAATACGATCCTGTTTTACACATCAGACCATGGCTGCCATTTCTGCACGAGGAACAGCGAGTATAAGCGCTCCTGTCATGAGGCAAGCATCCATATTCCGATGCTTGCTGTGGGCGGACCGTTTCAAGGCGGCAGAACCATCACGGAGCTGGTCAGTCTTATTGATTTGCCGGTGACGCTGCTTGACTGCGCAGGTATAAAGAAACCGGAGGATTTTCAGGGGAATTCGCTGAAATCCCTTGCCGATGGGACCTCAGAAGGCTGGGACGACTGTGTGTTTATACAGATCAGTGAAAGCGAGGTCGGCAGAGCAATCCGGACCGATCAGTGGAAATATGCAATCGCTGCGGATGCGGATGGATGGAGCTGCCCGGGGGCGGATGTTTATTATGAACAGTATCTGTTTGATTTAGCGCACGATCCGGCGGAATGCTGCAACCTGGCGGGAGACCCTGCCTTTGAACCGGCAAGAAGGGTATTGCGTGAGAAACTCCTGCTTTGTATGGAACGGGCTGGGGAGAAGAGACCGGAGATTCGTCCTTTTCGAGAGGGCTGAAAGGAGAAACAGAGATGAAAGCAATTATGGTAATGTTTGATTCCTTAAACCGCAGATTTCTTGAGCCGTATGGCTGTCAGGAGACAATCACTCCAAATTTTCTCAGACTGGCACAGAAAACCGTGCGGTTTGAGAACAGCTACGCCGGAAGTCTGCCCTGTATTCCTGCAAGGAGAGAGCTGCACACGGGCCGGTATAATTTTTTGCACCGGTCCTGGGGGCCTATGGAGCCTTTTGACGATTCCATGCCGGGAATCCTGCGGGGGCATGGGATCCATAGCCATCTGGTCAGCGATCACGGCCATTATTGGGAATGTGGAGGTGCTACGTATCACACTCAATATACGACATGGGAAAATATACGGGGACAGGAGGGAGATCCCTGGGCTCCTGTGGTTGGAGGCGCAGAGGATGGGGACCCGAATTTTACCGCATTTACAGAAGGGCTGCGCAGCGGACTGTACAGGCAGAACCTGGCGAACCGCACAAGAGTGACTGGAAAAGACCAGTACCCATTGGTGAAGACTTTTGACAAGGGTCTTGAATTTCTGAGAGAAAATGAGGGAAAGGATTCCTTCTTTTTACAGATAGAGTCGTTTTCCCCCCATGAGCCCTTCATGGCGAGCAGGGAGTTTAAGGATATGTATCCCGGGAAAACAAAAGGTAAAAAGTATGAATGGCCGGATTACGCGCCGGTAAAGGAATCCGCAGAGGAAGCAGACGAGATTAAGTACTCCTATTTCGCCGACTTAACAATGTGTGATGAGCAGTTGGGCCGTCTGCTGGATTACATGGACGAAAAGAATCTGTGGGAAGATACGATGGTTATTGTCAATACAGATCATGGCTATATGCTGGGAGAACACGGGTATTGGGCCAAAAACTATATGCTCTGCTACGACGAGATCGTCCATACGCCGCTGTTTATCTGGGATCCAAGGTTCCCCGAATCCGCTGGAACGAGCAGAGAGGCGCTTGTGCAAACCATAGATCTGCCGGTTACGATTCTGCAGTTTTTCGGAATCGATCCTGCCGCAGATATGCAGGGGCAGGACATTTCCCGGATCATAAAGGGGGAGAAAGGCAGCCGGACGTGCGGGCTGTTCGGAATATTCGGGGCCCATCTGTGCTGTACGGATGGAAGATACGTGTATATGAGGGCGCCTCGAAATCTGGAAGCCCCATTTCATGAGTATACGTTAATGCCAACCCATATGATGACGTTCTTTACGACGAAAGAGCTGGAGTCGATGGAACGCCACGAGGCCTTTTCCTTTACAAAAAATTGTCCCGTTATGCAGATTGATGCAGACCCGGCAGTCCGGTGTATGGAGGAGGGGGACTATCTGTTTGACTTACGGAATGATCCGGTGCAGGAGCATCCAATTGTATCGGAAGATATAACAGGCGAGATGCAGCGGAGCATGTACCGGCTTATGAGGTTTAACGATGCTCCGGAGGAGTTGTATTTAAGATTCGGTTTTGTTTGAGGAGAGATCCCTATACTGTGTAATAATTTATAACATTTCCCATAATTTATTCGTATTTATTTCCATGTTCAATTCCCCTATAATAAAACCATCAGAAATACCTGCGCAGGTTCAATGAGAATGATGCTATTATAAGGAGGAGGACTTATACTATGAGAAAGGGTATCTATAAAGCGGCGGCCCTGATTCTTGCCGGAACAATGTGCGCGGGCCTTACAGCCTGCAGCGGAAAGACTCAGGAAACAAAGGTCCAGGAGACAGCGGTTCAGGATACAAAGGAGGCGCAGACCGGAGAAACAGGAAAGGAACAGGCTTCGGAAGCGGGGAAGGAGAGTGCCGCGCCAAAGAAGAAGGTATCACTGGTTCTTGCAACAAACTGGGGTGAGGGGGACTCCAAGTATAATTATTTCTATCCGAAGTTTCAGGAATTCCAGGAAGCGAATAGCGATACGATGGACATTACTCTGGAGACTTACAGCACAGAGGACTACAAGACAAAGATTAAAACACAGACAGCTTCCGGTGATCTGCCGGATGTATTTACCTATTGGGGCGGCGCGATGATGACCGACATGGTGGAAGCGGGACTGCTGCTCGATGTGGAAGAGTACTTTAACGCGTCGGATCAGGTAAAGAGAGACGGATTTGAACCGACCTCCTTCGGATATTACACGGCTTCCGACGGAAAGACCTACGGAATCCCGATTGAATCCACCAGAGGAATATTCCTGGCCAATAAGCAGCTGTTTGAAGAGAACGGGCTGGAGATTCCAAAGACCTGGGAGGAGCTTTTAAAGACCGCAAAGGCTTTTAACGAAAAGGGTATTATCCCGATCGCGATCGGCAGCAACGGCGGTACGCCGTCTGAATTCTTTTTCAGTGAACTGTATGGCCAGTATGACGGGGCGGCAAAAGAACTGGAGGAGCTGGCAGCGACCAGGACCTTCAATACCGAAAATGCGCTTAAAGTAGCGAACAACATAAAGGATATGATCGATCAGAAGATGTTTCCTGCGGATACGGTGGCCAACGGGGGATGGGCTGCCAGCCTTCAGCTTTATACCGACAGGAAGGCGGCTATGACCTATACGTATCCATGGATGTTTGAGTCCATACCGGAAGAAATTCAGGAAGCCAGTGAGATCGTACCTTTGCCCATGCTCCCTGACGCGGATATCGATCCGGCCGGCATCATGACAGGGTTTACGGTATACGGATTTGAAATTAATAAAGCTTCCTTTGAGGATGCGGCAAAGCACGATGCCATGGTTAAGCTCTGTGACTTCCTTGCTTCTGATGAATTATCCGCAGAGCTGACGAAGAGCGGCATGATACCGGCAAAGAATATTGAAATTGACATGGACAGCCAGAAGCTTATCTTTAAGAAAATGATGGAATATGCCCAGGATAAAAAGCTGATTTCCGTCCACTATACAACCATGCCCGATCAGGATGCCGTTAATATGATGGATTCCAGCTTGGACGAGTTCTTTATCAATGCGCTGACGCCGCAGGAGCTGATCGACAAGGTACAGGCGGTTTTGGACAAGAATAATAAGTAAACGGGGAAATAATGGGGCTGTTCCGGAACGAGAGGAACAGCCCTGTTTTAAGGTGATCGCATGAAAAGAAAATACTCTAAAAAATATCATAATCTGCCGGTTACTGTGATGTTCCTGGCACCGGCATTTTTAATCTACACGGTCTTTCTGTTCCTGCCGCTGATTCTCACGTTCTGGTACAGTCTGACGACCTGGAACGGCGTTTCCGCGAAGGTCTTTGCAGGACTTGCCAATTACAGGGAGCTTGCGTCGAGCAGTGACTACTGGCTCACATTTTCCAACACGGTAAAGCTTACCGTGATCTCTCTCATCGTCCAGATCGGAGCCGGAATTCTTCTGGCTTACCTCTTATACAGCTGGACGAAGGGGATGAAGATCTTCCGCACCATCTATTTCCTTCCGGTGGTTATCGCACCGGTTGCCATCGGTCTGATGTTTTCCCTGTTTTATAACAGCGAAATCGGTATTTTCAATAAGATACTGACAGCGGTTGGTCTGGGGAGATTTGCGACAAACTGGCTGTCCAATCCGCGTACACTGTTATATGCGGTGATGGCGCCGCAGGTATGGCAGTATATAGGCCTTTATGTAACCATATTTTTAGGAGCGCTTCAATCGGTGCCGGAGGACTTGATCGAGAGCGCGCAGATCGACGGGGCGGGGAAATTACAGTCGTTCCTCCACGTCATCCTGCCGCAGATCACCGGATTTATGAATATCTGCATTATCCTGTGCCTGACCGGTTCGTTGAAGGCATTCGATCATTCCTGGATCATGACCGGAGGCGGACCGGGAGTGCGCTCCGCATACCTGGGAGTATTCATGTATAAATCGGCCTTTGTAAATTCGGATTTCGGCCTCGGAAGCGCGGTGACGATTACCATTGTGGCGGTGTCCTTAACGGTTACCATACTGTTTAACTGGTTTGCAGACAGAAAGAAGGGGTGAGGCTTGTGGAACGATTTTTAAAACGATCTCTGAAATACAGGGTTACCGCTGTTTTGTCCTATGCCATCATGAGCATATCGGCGGTCGCAGCGCTTTACCCTTTTATATGGGTGGTCTTTTCCTCGCTCAAGGACAACAATGAGATTTACAGCAATTCCTTCGGCCTTCCGAAGGCGGCGATGTGGTCAAACTACGCGGAGGCGTGGAAGGGAGCCAGAGTCGGCCGGAGTTTTGTTAACAGTATTTTCGTCTGCCTGGTAACGCTGGCGGTGCTTACCGTAATTACGTCCATGGCCAGCTATATTCTCACGAGGGTTACAAAGAGCAGACTGCTGTCCGTGTACTTTTCTCTGGGTATCATGATTCCGGTGCATGCGCTTTTGATTCCCTCCGTACTGATCTTTAAAGGGCTTCATCTGATCGACCATCTGTCCGGCCTGATGATTGTATACACGGCTGTAAACATCTCTTTTGCCATGTTTATTATGAACGGTTTCATGGAGGGGATCCCCAGGGAGCTCGATGAGGCAGCGACAATCGACGGGTGCGGCCGGGCGGGAATCTTCTTTCACATTGTGTTTCCGGTAGCGAAGCCGGGAATCGCCACGGTGGCTACCATCACATTTTTAAACTGCTGGAATGATCTGCTTCTGGGGCTGGTGCTGATCTCCACACCTGCCAGAAAGACGCTTTCCATGACAATCTCCGCGCTGAAGGGATCTTACGTGACGCAGTACGGTCTCCTCTGCGCCGGCTTCGTCATCTCGATCGTTCCGGTAGTCTTTATGTATCTGCTGTTCCAGAAACAGGTTATAGCGGGTATGACTGCGGGAGCAGTCAAGGGTTAGGCGCGTCCGGAAAGGAAGCGCCGGAGGAGGGAATAACATGGTAAAATTTACACATGACGGAATCCGGATAAACGGAGTGGAAAGGCCTCTGTACAGTGGTTCGATACACTACTGGAGGACGAAGAAGAAAGACTGGCACCATGTTCTGTCACAGATCAAGGGCATGGGTTTTGAGATCGTGGAAACGTATATTCCCTGGTCGGTCCATGAATATGAGGAAGGAAAGTATGATTTTGGAGAGATCGAGGAAGAGAAGGATCTGGACCTGTTTTTAACCCTCTGCGAGGAAATGAACCTGGCCGTTATCGTTCGTCCGGGGCCTCATATCAACGCGGAGATGACCGGTTTCGGATATCCGGAGTGGATTTTGATGGATGAGGAGATCCAGGCGAAAAACCCGTGGGGAACCACGGTTTTGTATCCCTATGCCACGGGTCCCTTTCCCATCCCTTCCTATGCGAGTGATAAGCTGTATGAGAAGACGGAGATTTATTTTCAGAAGCTGAAGCCGATTCTGCAGCGGCACTGCGGCGGCAGCGGCTGTATCTGCCTGATCCAGGCGGATAACGAGACTTGTAATTTCTTCCGGGACAGGCCGTATATCATGGATTACTCAGACTGCTCGAAGGCACAGTACCGTAAATTCCTGGCGGAGCGATACGGTACTGCGGCGGCCATGAACGAGAGGTATCACAGAAATTACAGCGGATTTCAGGAGACAGAGCCGCCCTGCGGCTTTGAGGAAGGCGATTTTTCGTCGCTCTGCTATTATCTGGACTGGATAGAATTTAAGGAGTATCAGATTCTCGCTGCCCTGGGGCGGATGGTGGACATCATAAGCCGCCTGGAGCTGCCGGTACCGATTTTCCATAACTGCGCGTATCAGAACTATACGCCTGTCTCGGTTCAGAGAGACGAGGAGATACCAGGCCTCATGGCGGCTGGGATTGATGCCTATCCGGAGCCGGGAGATACCGCCATGCTGAAGGAGAGAATTCGGTATCTGGCCGGCAGCAGCCGTTTTCCGTTCGTGCCGGAATTTGGTTCCGGCTCCTGGTTTGACCGGGAAGTGCTTCTGACCGCAGAGGAAGAGCGGTTTGGATACCTGTATTCTGTGATGAATGGTTTAAAGGGCGTGAATTTCTATATGCTGGCGGAGCGGGACCGGTGGACGGGCTGTCCTGTGACCAACGACGGAAGAATCAGGAAGCCGTATTACGAGATGTTCTCGGATCTGCTGAGACTGTTGAAAGATCATGAAATATACCATTTTAACCGCTTGCCCCGCGTGCTGATTTTAAAGAATTACGATATGGGGAGGCTGAAGGCCCTCTATTCCGTGATGGACTGCAATTCGTTTTCGTCCAACTGCTTCATCAAGGGGCCGGATATACCCGCCGCGCTGTTTTTGCCGGAGGAAGAGCCGGAATTTTATCTGGACAGGGAATTGAATTACTGGGATGATGCCTGGGTAAAAGGACTGGCAAAGTGCTTTGACGAAGAACATGAAATCTATGATTATTCCGATGAATATCTGGACTATGACAGGTGGCTCCCATACGATGTGATAGCGGCGGCATCGGGGGATATCATGGATGCGAAGATGCAGAAACACCTGGCGGATTTTGCCGGTCTGCCGGGAAAGACTGTAATTCTGGGGCCGGTCATTCCACGGTATGACAGAACCCTAAAGTCCTGTGAAATACTAAAACACATGGTGGAAGAGGGGGAGGACTCCGGAATTCTTTTTGCGGAAGAGCCGGGAGCGTTCGGTGGCGGTTTCTGGGATCGGTTAAGGCGGAGCAGAGAGTACGGATGCGGGGATTCGGAGATCGAGCTGGCCGTGCACCGGAGGGAGGGAAGCGGATATCACCTGCTCTATATAGCCAATCTTTCAGGAGAAGAAAAAACGGCATTTATAACCTGTACAGGAGGACGCCGTTTTTCGATGCTGCAGGGGCCTGCGGAGATAAAAATGGAGAAAGACGGCATAATGGCACAGATCCCCGGTTATACTGTGGCCATTTTGAGTGTGGAGGAGAACGTATGATAGACGGTGGTTTAAAAGTGGAATATTTGGAACCGGAGCTCTGGACGCATCTGGGGGAAATCCTTCAGCCATTATCCGGGCAGGGGCAGGTTCTGCACGTCAGAAGGCTGGATTCCGGTTTGTACCGGGCGGTTCAGTGTAGCAGGAGGACAGGCACCGTGTGTGTGAGTGATTCCGGCTGCCCGTTCCTCGATCTTTCCCAGTATATGGAAGGAGAAGAATTGAATACGGAGCGGATTTTTCAGGATTTTTATGATATTATGGAAATCAGGATTTATACGCTGGAAGGTCTGCGGCAGTGCTTCGCAGAGAGCCAGAAAGCGGAGCTGTATCAGCTGGATATTGATCAGGCAGTATCTGAAATCTATGGTATCTTCGAGAGCACGGCAGGAGTGGCCGTTATACGGAGAGAGGAAGAAGGAGAACGCTGGTATTTTGAACGGCTGAGACGGTTTTTGGGGGATAAAGAAGGAGACCATGTGTATCTGTTGTGGATTACGGACGGCGGGGCGCTGTATTTTAACTGCATTCTGGAGATGAGGAAGGGGAGACTGGTGGGAATCTCCACATCGGACAGATATGGCGGGGAACGGGATTATGATAAGGTTCTGGGTTTGATGGAGAAGGAGTACAGGAGGAAGCCGGAAGTACTCTGTATGGAGCTTTCGGAATATCGTACTTACGAAAGGATATGCCAGCACTGTATAGCGCAAATTCCTGTGATATAGCACTCGCTATCTACGCCAGGAGCACGTCCGTGAAGCTAGCCGTAGGGTCCACTACGCCGTCGCTTCGCGGACGCACACCTGACGCAGATATCAAGCACTATATCACAGTTATTTACGCAATACAGTACTGGTTTTAACCGCGGAGGGATAAGGATGAGGGAGACGGAAAAGGGGAACCGGAGTTCACTGAAGGTGAGATTTACACTTGCCATGGTATTGATGTCGCTGATTCCGGGGCTGATACTGGCGGTAGTTTACTACAGGAATGTGAGGGACTTCTACCAGGATAAGACCTGGATGTACCAGGAGAATACCTTGAGGCTGATGGATGCGCAGATGCAGGATATCATCAAGCAGAGCGAGGTGGTGCTGAATCAGGTTCTGGGACTTTCCGTCACCTCCGACCTGTTCTCCGGCTACACTGAGATGAATCCCTATGAGCGCTTAAACCTGATGCGCAATATAAACGGCACGCTGTCGAACATCCGGATCGCCAATAATTCCATCGACCATATTTATCTGCTGGCGTTTGACGGAGGCGCCTATTCGTCTAATGTAGGCTGGAATAAACGTGAATTTGCCGAAAACGACTGGACGGAGATTCGGGAAGACCAGCCAGGCGGAAGTATTATCGTGCCGACGCATCCGGCCGCTTACAAATACTTGAACTCCGGAGCGGCGGATCCCCTGGTGGTCAGTATCGTTACGTATCTAAACCGCTATACGGGAAACAGCGTCATTGGGCTGGTACAGATTGATTTGAGCTATGAAAAGATCAGGGCGGCTATGAACTGCATGGAGATGGATGACAGTGATATGGCGTTTGTCGTGGACGAAGAGGGGCGGGTAATCTTTGCGCCGAAGGAGTCCATGGCGGGACTTTCTGCGGCAGATGTTTCTCTGGGGACGTATAGTCTGGCGCAGATTCTTTCTGCTGTCGACGGAGGCACGGAGGAGGACGGAAACATTTCCATTCATCTGGATTATGGAAGAGACAGCGGCACGATTCGTAAACGCCGCGTAGGAAACAGTGGATTCTCAATTATTCAGATCAACAGCGGACGAATGCTTAAGCAGGAGCTGGACCGGTTCCGGAAGGTATGGGCGGCCGTGGTCGGTGCCTGTATGGTGTCCGCAGCCCTTCTCGCCTCAAGCCTGTCGGCCGGTATTGTGAAACCGGTCACCAGTCTCATAAGGAGTATGAGCCGCGTCAGCCGCGGCGATTTTTCCACAAAAGTGGAGACACCGAAGGATAAAGACTTATCCGAGCTGGCCTTAAGCTTTAACACCATGGTGTCCGAGGTGGATAAGCTGATGCGTGAAAACATAGAAAAAGAGAGAGAACGGCTTAACATGGAGCAGACGGCCCTCAATTCCCAGATCAATTCCCATTTTCTATATAATACCTTGAATACCGTGAAGTGGATGGCGGTGCGGGCGGGGAATGAGGAGATCGCGCGGATGGTAGTAGCCCTGGTTAATATGTTGGAATACAGCTGCAAAAAGATCGATGTGCCCGTTCGCATCTCAGAGGAAATAAATTTCATCAAAAATTACGTCTGCATCCAGGAAGGGCGGTGCTGCAGCAGCGTTCATATGAAGTTTGACATCGATCCGAAGCTGGAGAATTGTCTGATCTTAAAGATGCTGCTTCAGCCGGTGGTGGAAAACGCCATGCAGCACGGCTTTGGAGAGGACAATATCGATAACCGGATCCTGATAACCGGAAGGCTTCTGGGAGACCGGGTGCAGTTTCAAATCCGGGACAATGGACAGGGCTTTCTGTATGAGGGCTTCGATAAACTAACCGGCGTGGGGCTTCATAATATTCAGGACAGAATCCGGCTGAACTATGGAGACGGCTACGGCGTGGAACTGGAAAGTGAGCCAGGAGAAGGAACTGCAGTGACGGTGGAAATACCGGTTTGCGAAAAGGCGGAGGAGGCAGATGGAGAAGATTTTAATCGTTGACGACGAGATGTTTTCCAGGACGGCTATTGAAGATATTCTGCGGGCCGAGTGGAGCGGCATAGAAGTCTTCTGTGCCAGAGGAGCCTCAGAGGCGCTGGGAATCTTAGAGAGGGAAGAGATTGACCTTTTGATGACGGATATCAAAATGCCTGGTATGAACGGCCTGGAGCTGCTGGCGGAGGTGCGGAGACGAGGCCTTTCCATGGAGGTCGTCATACTGAGCAGCTATAATGAGTTTGATCTTGTGAGACAGGCCATGAAGCTCGGCACGTTTGACTATTTGTTCAAGCCTGCCATGCTTCCGCCGGATATCATCGAGGTGGTCAAAAAGGCGCTGCAGAAACAGCGGGAAAAGAGCAGCAGCAGGATAGCGGAATCTGACAGAAAGAGGATTTCCAGAGACAGAGAACAGTTTTTTCGGGATCTTATAAGCGCGGCTGGAATCAGAAGAACCTGGTTTGAAGAGCGGGCCGCCGCGTTTGGACTGCCGGAGCCGGTGGGAAAAAATGCAGTTGTGGTATTCCGGCTGATCCGGTACCGGAAAAGCATGGCGGAAATCTTTGAAAATGACGTTTCCCTGCTTCGTGCTTCTGTCTGCAATGTCATGTCCGAGGCGCTGGATTCTGTAAAGGACTGCCAGTTTCTATGCAATAAGTTTGATGAGTACGTGTGGATTGTCTGGGAGGCTCGGGAAGATGGAAGACAGGAGTTTTATGAACGGCTGGAAGCGCTGATCCGGACAGCGGCAGACTTTTTGAGCCGGTATTACGGACTGGAATTTTCCATCGGCATCAGCCGCAGCTCAGCCAGCCTGTTTGACTGCTGTCAGGGATACACAGAGGCTGCGGACAATGGAAGGGAAAGTGAAACGGGGATATTCTATGCCGGTGGTCCGGATTCCGGCAGTTTGAAACAGGAGATGCGGGCAGCCCTGGATTATATCCGGGACCATCTGGGGGATAAGGATTTGTCGCTTCAGACGGTGGCGGATCAGGTTGGAATCAGCCGGAATTATTTCAGCCGGATATTCAAGGAGGTCATGGGCGTCAATTTTATCGACTATGTCACCAGGCTCCGGGTGGAGAAAGCCAGAAGCCTGTATATGAACACGGACATGAAAATCTATGAGATTGCTGAGCTGGTGGGATATTCCGACTGGCATTATCTCTACAGCGTCTACAAAAAGCAGCTGGGACATTCGATGTCAAAAGAAAAGAGGAGAAAGAACCCATAAAATGGTGACTTCTCCTCTTTTCTTCCGTCCTCTCCCTACAATTCGGGAGCAGTGTCATTGATGGACTTAACCTTTGAGATATCGATATCCTTGACCGAGAAGGACACTTGAAAGGCAGCGTCCGTTCCCGCAAGGAAAAATGTGGTGGTCCCCGGCTGTAAAGTGATTGTCTCCTCCCCGTACGTCTTGTCTTCCGTATCCGCAAGGAGAACCGTGCTGTCATCCGGTGTGCGGTAAGAGAGTGTAATGTCCCCTTTATTTCTGGTCATTGTGTAGGTGAGAGAAACAGTATCTTCCTCAGAGACATCAATTATTAAAAAATCGGCGTCGGTAATGTTTAAGTAGGCGTCAGCTTTTACGACGATGGAGCGGTCCGTATGTGTGACATTCAGTGAATGGAAGATGCTGGTCTGAGCATCGATTAAATGATTCGGATCAGTGGCACAGGCGGTTATTGAGAGACAGAATATGATAAGTATTGTAAAGAGTGCGGTGCGCTTCATGGTAAATCCCCCTTTCCTGGTTTTCCCGTTTGTCTGTAATATGAGAATAACAGATTGAAAGGAAAAAACAGAGCATAATTTTCTTAATAATTTCTAAAAGGATCTGTATTACAAGAAACGAGTCTTGTATTTTATCTTATACGAGATATAATAAAGGAACGAAACAATGATCTGTTTCCTTTTTCAGCCGGATCACAGCGGCTGAGTTTCAATTGGTTCTTTATGTGAATTTGCCATGAAGAATCATCACGGCGTTTCAGCCACAATTTCTCAAGGATTCTAATATCAAATTACAGGGGGAGGTCTGCCTATGACGAAAAATTAGGTTTACATAAAAAATGCGTTTTTTATTGCAACTACAGATAGAATCATTTATAATGGAGGTAGGAAAATGCGGCAGATCAACATAAACAGAAACTATAAAGACAGATTGTTCCGGCTGGCCTTTCAGGAGAAAGGGGATTTGCTGGATTTGTATAATGCCGTAAGTGGTAGACAGTATACGAATCCGGATGATCTTATCATTACTACGCTTGCAGACGCGATTTATCTGGGAATGAAAAATGATATATCTTTTCTGGTATCAGATGTACTTAATTTGTATGAGCATCAGAGCAGCTTTAATCCTAATATGCCTGTTCGGGGGCTGAATTATTTTGCAGACACCTACCGGGAATACATTGATAGGAACGAACTGGACATCTATGGAGAAAAGCTGATACGTCTTCCGATGCCTCAGTATATCGTCTTTTACAATGGGACAAAAGAGGAACCTGATCGGGTGGAACTCCGGCTATCGGATGCATTTTTGTGTCAGTATCCAGAGGAAAATGGCTGTCTGGAATGCAGAGCGATTATGATTAATATTAATTATGGCCATAATAAGGAGCTGATGGACCGCTGTAAGCGTCTGAAAGATTATGCAGTGTTTGTGAATCGTATAAGGGATAATGAAAAGGGCGGTATGTCTCTTAATGAAGCGGTAGAACTGGCGGTTAATTCCTGTATCAATGAGGGGATACTTGCAGACATTCTGAAAAAGAACAGAGCGGAGGTATGTAATTTGATTCTGTATGAATATGATGAGCAGAAGCAACTGGCGATTGCTCGGGAAGGCGCTAAGAAAGCGGGAAGAGAAGAAGGAAGAGAAGAAGGAAGAGAAGAAGGAAGAAAAGAAGGAAGAAAAGAAGGAAGAGAACAAGGAATAGCACAAGGCCGTGAGGCGGAAAAAGTAATGGTTATCCGTAATATGGCTGCCAAAGGGCTTGATCCCCGATCAATTGCGGACATACTGAATACTGAGGAATCTTACGTAAAAAACGTTTTGAATCTGCTGGCAGAGAAGGTCGGAAAAACGGACTTAGAAATTGCCGGAATTCTATTAAACAGAAACAAAACAGACAAAAATCCCTAAAATTAGGAATTAAGAGAAATTTATAAAAAAACCAGGAAAGCGACTATAGTTCGAAGCCGCTTTCCTGGTTTGTATAAGGCTTTTTGTGAGAAACAAATTTTTATAAAATTGCTGTTTTCATTTCCCTGACGTACTCGCACACCGGACCAACGCAGTCTTTTCCATATTTCGCCACCATCCGGACGATTGCGCTTCCGACGATGACGCCGTCGGCGTGTTCACTCATCTTCCTGGCCTGCTCCGGCGTGGAGATTCCGAAGCCGATGGCACATGGGATGGGCTGCGCCTCTTTTACTAAGGAAACCATCTCTCCGATGTTGGTAGTGATCTCCGTTCTGACCCCGGTAACACCCATGGAGGAGACACAGTAGACGAAGCCCTCGGCCTCCTTCGCAATGGCTCGGATTCTCTCCTTCGATGTGGGGGCAATGAGGGAGATCAGTTCTAAGCCGTACTGATGGCAGAGCGGGAGCAGCTCGCCCTTCTCCTCGTAAGGCATATCCGGGACGATCAGCGCGTCGACGCCGGTTTCTGCCGCGGTGCGGATGAATTTCTCACTTCCGTAGACGAAGATCGGATTGATATAGGTCATAAATGCCAGCGGTACATCTGTCTTCTCACGGATCCGCTTCACCATATCGAAAATCTTATCGGTGGTGGTACCGGAAGCCAGTGCCCGTATGTCCGCCTCCTGTATGACGATTCCCTCTGCCACCGGGTCGGAGAACGGGATACCGATTTCTATTAGATCGGCGCCGGCGCCGGCCATGGCAACAATCAGCTCTTCCGTGACAGCAAGCTCCGGGTCTCCGGCAGTGACAAACGGGATAAATGCCTTACCATCTGCAAATGCGTCTTTTACTCTACTCATAGATTTCTACCCCCTTATATCTGGCGATTGCCGCCACATCCTTATCTCCGCGGCCGGAGAGATTAATGACGATTACCTGCTCTTTTCCCATTGCCGGAGCGATTTTTCTTGCGTAAGCTACCGCGTGGGCGCTTTCGATGGCCGGGATAATTCCCTCCATCCGGGATAAGTACTCGAATGCATCTACTGCCTCATCGTCGGTGACGGGAACGTACTGAGCCCGGCCGGTGTCGTGCAGAGAAGCGTGTTCCGGTCCGATTCCTGGATAATCCAGCCCTGCGGAGATGGAGTAGACCGGAGCGATCTGGCCGTATTCATCCTGACAGAAATAGGATTTCATGCCGTGGAAGATTCCCAGGCTGCCGGTGGCGATGGTGGCGGCATTCTTATCCGTATCGACACCGTGTCCGGCGGCTTCGCATCCCACCAGCGCAACACCCGGCTCGTCGATGAAGTCGTAGAAGAGCCCCATGGCGTTGCTGCCGCCGCCGACGCAGGCGATCAGCATGTCCGGAAGCTTTCCTTCTGCTTTCAAAAGCTGGGATTTTACTTCCTTGCCGATAATACTCTGGAAATCACGGACGATCGTGGGGAACGGATGAGGCCCCATGACGGAACCCAGCACATAGTGGGTGTCCTCCACGCGGTTCGTCCATTCACGCAGCGTTTCGTTGACGGCATCCTTTAAGGTCTGTGTGCCGCTGGTGACGGGATGAACCCTGGCCCCCAGAAGCTCCATGCGGAAGACGTTTAAGGCCTGGCGGTCGGTGTCTTCCTTTCCCATGTAGACCTCACACTCCAGCCCCAGGAGCGCGGCGGCGGTAGCGGTTGCAACACCGTGCTGGCCTGCGCCGGTCTCGGCGATGACGCGGGTCTTGCCCATCTTCTTGGCCAGAAGCGCCTGCCCCAGCGCGTTGTTGATCTTGTGGGAGCCGGTATGGTTTAAATCCTCTCTCTTCAAATAGATCTTCGCACCGCCAAGATCTTCGGTCATCTTTCCAGCATAGTAGAGGAGAGAGGGCCTTCCCGTATAGGTGCGGTTTAACTCGTCGAGTTCGGCGAGAAACGCCTCATCGTGGATATATTTTTCATAGGCTGCTTCCAGTTCATTTACTGCGTTCATCAGCGTTTCGGGGATAAATTGTCCGCCGTGCTGTCCAAATCTTCCTTTTGACATGATTAAACACTCCTTACTGTTTGTATGATTTCCTGTATTTTTTTCGGGTCCTTCCGTCCGTCGGTCTCGACGGCACTGCTTAAGTCGAGGCAGCAGGCCTCCGTGTTCAGCGCTTCTTTTATGGTGGAGACAGAGAGGCCGCCGGCCAGAAACCACGGCTTTTCGATGTGGGGGATTAAGGACCAGTCGAAACGGACTCCGCTGCCGCCATACTGATCTTTGACAAAGGTATCAAAAAGCAGGTATTCGGCCGGATAACTCACGGCCCTGCGGACATCGTCCCCATCCTTTACACGCACAGCGCGGATAAGGGGAACGGAAGCGGCAAGCCTTGCCGCGGCCAGCGCCTTCTTTAAATCCTCTGCATACTGAACGGTCTCAAAGCCTTCCATATCGCCATGGAGCTGAACCACGCCGATAATCCCCCGGTTCACGAGCCGCACGATGTCGGCGATGGGACTGTTGACAAATACTCCGACGGCCGTGATATCCGGTGATAAGAGCTTCTTCAGTCCGGCAGCCCGCATCTCACTCACATTCCGCTTGCTGGGCGCAAAGACGAAACCGATATAGTCGGGCCGGTACTCGTTCACGGCTGCAATATCTTCCGGCCGTGTCAGGCCGCAAATTTTTATTCTCTTGTGCAGCGTTTTTTTTGACTTACTCATGATTCAGACTCCTTTTCTTCCTTCTGCATGACTCCCTGCATTTCCTTACCCACACGCCTTTTTCCAGGAATCAAGTATTTTCTTCTTGTCGGCGGTACGCATTAACGTCTCGCCGATCAGAACGCCATCCACTCCGGCTTCATGGAGCAGCCGGATATCGTCCGCCGATTTTACTCCGCTTTCGGCGACGAAGAGTACGTCGTCAGGCACCAGACTCCTTAATCGTATGGAATTGGAGAAATCCACTGAAAAGGTCTTTAAATTCCGGTTGTTGACGCCAATGATCCGTGCGTCTGCCTGGAGAGCGGATTTGATCTCTTCCTCATCGTGGGCCTCGACCAGAGCGCTCATCCCCAGACTGTCACATAAATGGATTCCGGTACGGAGCGTCTCCGTGTCAAGGAGGGCGCAGATCAAAAGAACTGCGGAAGCTCCAATGACCTTCGCCTCGAAAATCTGGTAGGGGTCGACGGTAAAATCCTTGCGAAGCAGAGGAACAGAGACGTGCCGGCGGATTTCTTTCAGGTATTCATTGCTTCCTAAAAAGTATTCGGGTTCTGTGAGGACAGAGATGGCGGAGGCTCCGGCGGTCTCATAATCCTTTGCGATTTCCACATAGGGGAAATCGGGGGCGATCAGGCCTTTGGAGGGAGAAGCCTTCTTTACCTCGCAGATAAAGGACATTCCCGGCACCTTTAACGCCTTTTCAAAGGAAAAGATTTCCCGCTCGGTTTCGGACGCCTGCGAGGCCAGGTCCATCATGGTCGAAAGAGGGATTCTTTCTTTTGCCGCCTCCACCCGTCTGCGGGTGGAAGCAGCCAGTGTGTCTAAAATCATGAGGGACCTCCTATTCCATTCCGCCGGCAGCCGTTGGGGTGTTGTATTTGTTGGTTGCTTTTGCGAATTCCTCCAGTTTGGCGGCCGCCTTTCCGGAGTCGATCAAATTATTGGCCAGGGCGACGCAGTCTCCGATGGTACAGTCATCGATTCCGAGATAGAGGCTCAGAGCCGAGTTGAAGACTACGATATCGCGTTTCGGTCCGGTGAGCTTCCCGGTCAGGATATCTCTGGTAATCTGTGCATTTTCCTCCGGATTACCGCCGACCAGCTCCGGTAAGCTGCAGCGGGAGAAACCGAACTGCTCGGGAGTGATTTCGTACATGGTCAGCTCGCCGAAACGGATTTCACACACGCGGGTCGGTCCGGTGACGGTAGCCTCATCCAGCCCATCGTTGCCGCAGACCACCAGGCCCCGGTTGACGCCCAGATTGCTGAGCACCTTTGCCAGCGGTTCCACCAGATTCTCATCATAGACACCCAGAAGCTGCATGGTGGCTCCGGCCGGATTGGCCAGAGGCCCCAGAATGTTAAAAATGGTGCGGACTCCCATTTCCTTGCGGACCGGTCCGGCATATTTCATGGAAGAGTGGTAGGACTGGGCGAACATGAAGCACATGCCGGTATCCTTTAAAATCTGTTCCGACTGTTCCACTGTAAGCTTTAGGTTCACGCCTAAGTTTTCCAGTACATCGGCGGCCCCGCTCTTGCTGGATACGCTTCGGTTTCCGTGTTTTGCCACCGGAACCCCGCCCGCCGCGACCACAAATGCGCTGGTGGTGGAGATGTTAAAGGTGCCGGCCTCGTCGCCGCCGGTGCCTACAATATCAATTACCGCAAAGTTCGGTTCCAGCTTCAGTCCTTTTTCTCTCATGACCGTCGCGCAGGCCGTGATTTCGTCGATGGTCTCTCCTTTCATCCGGAGTCCTGTTAAAAATGCCGCCATCTGTGCGGGAGTCGTCTCGCCGCTCATGATTTCGTTCATGACCTCTTTTGCAGCCTCAAAGCTTAAATCCTGTCCTTCGATTACATCGTGAATCGCCTGCTGTATCATAGTCTGTTACCTCCATATATGAAAATTAATGTTGTTCGTTTCTGGTTGCCGGTTATAAGTTATAGGTTATGGGTTATAGGTTAAGGAAATTTCTAAGTATCGTCATGCCGTCGGGGGTCAGAATCGATTCCGGATGGAATTGGAGGCCGTAGACCGGATAGTCGGTATGACGGACTGCCATGATCTCTCCCATATCGTCCTCGCCGATGATTTTTAAGGTATCGGGGAGAGAAGTGCGTCTGGCGACGAGAGAGTGGTACCTGGCCGCCGGAATCTTCTCTGGAAGGCCCTGGAAAATGGGATCACTGTTGTCGATGGTGATGGTGCTCTGTTTTCCGTGCATCAGCTTTGCCGCGTGAACGATCTCGGCGCCGAATACCTCACAGATGCCCTGATGTCCGAGGCATACGCCGAGGATAGGGACCTCGCCCTTCATCTGGCGGACCACATCCTCACAGACACCGGCGTTTTTCGGATATCCGGGTCCGGGAGAGAGGATGATGTGGTCTGGGTGAAGGTTCCGGATTTCTTCCGGGGTCATCGCATCGTTCCGGATCACCCGGATATCCGGTTCCTCTCCATTGCATTCTCCCAAGCGATGGGGAGTGAGAGTTCCCTTGTTCTCCAGACAGAGCGTGCCAAAAAACTGGACCAGATTGTAAGAAAAGCTGTCGTAGTTATCGATCAGTAATATCATAAGTCGTTCACCTCGCTTGCCGCCTCGATAGCGTGAATTACGGCTTTTGCCTTGTTGGCGGATTCCTCATACTCTTTTTCAGGGACACTGTCGGCCACAATGCCGCCGCCGGCCTGAACATAGACCTTTCCTTTGGCCTTTACCGCCATGCGGATTGCAATGCAGGTATCCATGTTTCCAGTGAAATCAATGTATCCCAGCGCCCCTCCGTAGATGCCTCGCGGCACCGGTTCCAGCTCCTCGATAATTTCACACGCCCGGATCTTTGGCGCGCCGGATAAGGTGCCTGCCGGGAGGACCGCCCCGATGGCGGAAAAGGCGTCGCAGTTCTTTAATATATCTCCCTCCACCTGGGAGCAGATGTGCATGATGCGGGAGTATTTGTGGATCATCTGGTATCCGGTGACCTCCACGGTGGAAAACCTTGAGATCCGTCCGAGATCGTTCCGTCCGAGGTCGACCAGCATGTTGTGTTCGGCCAGCTCTTTCTCATCGGCCAGAAGCTCTCTCTCCAGCCTGGCGTCCTCCTCCGGCGTAGCGCCCCTGGGCCTTGACCCGGCCACCGGAAATGTGGTGAGCCGTCCGTCCTTTAAACGGACCAGAGTCTCCGGTGAGGTGCTCATAATCTCCGTATCGTCCATACATAAGTAAACCATATAGGGCGAAGGATTGGTGGTGCGGAGAACCCGGTAGGCGTTCAGCAGGCTTCCGTGGTAATCGCTGGAAAACTGTCTGGAAATGACCGCCTGGAAGATATCTCCGTCCACGATATATTCTTTCGTCTTCTCCACCATCCGGCAGTACTCTTCTTTGGAGACGTTGCAGGTAAAGTCCGGTTTGTCGTCTGCAACCGATTTTTCCAGAGGCGCGGGATTGGCGATCATCTGCGCAATACTCTCTAATTTGGCACAGGCCGCTCCGTAATTGGCCATGCATTCCGCCCTCTGCCCGGTCTTCATATTGACGACGATATCGATCTTTTGCTTCAGATGATCGTAGGCGATAACCGTATCGAACAGCATCAGGTCGAAATCGCTGCAGTCTCCCTTTTTGATGTTCAGTGTCGGCTCGGCATAACCGATCATGCCGTAGGCGAAGTATCCGATGAAGCCGCCTGTAAACGGAGGCATTCCATCAAGCTTTGGAGACTGGTATTCCTTTAAAATGTCTCTGAGGATATCGAAGGGCTGGTCTGTTTCTATCACTTTTTCTTCTTTCCTCATACTGGCCGGTTCCCGGCGGATCGTCACCACGTGGTCTTTGTTAGTGACCCGGAGAATGGGGTCATACCCGAGGAAAGAGTAGCGTCCCCAGTTCTCACCGCCCTCAATACTTTCCAGCAGGCAGTAGCGGCTGCTTAAACCTGCGATTTTTCTCAGCAGTGTAATCGGCGTTACGATATCGGCGAACACTTCTCTGCATACCGGAATGATAGGATACTTTGCTGCGAGTGCTTCAATTTCTGTACAGTCTGGTGTGAGTTTCATAGCTGATAACGCTCCTTTCGTGAGTGATAAACTGTTTTATAGTTGAGTACGGCCCGTCGGAGAGGGGGCTGGTTTCGTAGGAGGAATTTCCCTGTGAAACAAAAAAGCCCCCGTCCCTCTTACCCATAAAATATGGATAAAGAGGGACAGGAGCTCTATAAATTCTCTTCTGCGGTACCACCCTGATTGATGAATAAATATATTATTCATCCGCTCTGTAACACACTAACATGTGCCTCCCCTTGGTAACGGATAGGAAACCCGTCGGTATCTACTTCCGGCCAGTTCACGCTTCCCTGTCATCTCAGACAGAACTGCTTTCCTGAATACCGGTTTCAAGCCGCCCTCGCAAGTCCATTCAGATTCATTACCAACGCTTCCTTACACCATCCGGAAGCTCTCTGCGCATGATAGAAAAATCTTACTTACTCCTGCTCATCGGTTTATCGATTTGCTTTGCTACAGTATATGAGATCGAATCTGAAATGTCAATATTATTTTCCAAAAAAATGTAAAAAAATTTTCCGACCGTGTTTCTTCCCCGTTCACGGAAAGCGTTTTGCCCACTGAAAGGAACAAAACAGAACATTTTCTGGGACCGAACACAAACAAACAACAAAACGTGAGAAAAACAAAAAAATAACCGAAATAATGAAAAATAATATTGACAAATGTGACGAAGTGATGTAGTATACGAACTAGAACGAACATAGAATGTAACACAAACGAACATAGACAAAATGGAAAACGGGCGGTTAAAAGGGGGAAATGATATGCCTCAGTGTATAGTAGTTGCAGATGATCTGACCGGGGCCAATGCGACGGGGGTACTTTTAAAAAAGATGAATTATCAGACGTATACGGTGATGAATTCCGAGCGTCTGGAGCTGGCGCTGTTCGACAGCTGTGACTGTGTCATGTATCCGACGGACAGCAGGGGCGTGAGCAGCTCACTGGCATACAACCGGGTATACAACGTGACGAATTTATTAAAGGAAGACGGGGTAAAGGTTTACGCAAAGCGGATTGACAGCACCATGCGGGGAAATGTAGGAAGCGAGACAGACGCCATATTAGACGCGCTGGGTGATGATTACATAGCCATTGCGGCGCCCTGTTTCCCGGCATCGGGAAGAATTGTGATAGGCGGTTACATGCTGGTCAAGGGTCTGCCGCTTCATAAGACCGAGGTGGCGCTGGATCCGAAGACGCCGGTTACCGTGTCAGATGTGAAACAGATTTTTGAGCAGCAGAGCAAGTATCCGGTAGGAAGCATCCTGATGAACGACATGATGAACGGAAAGCATTACCTGGCCGACCGCATGAAGGATATGGCTGCCGACGGGTGCCGGATCATCGTGACGGACTGTGTGACCCAGGAAGATTTAGACCTGATTGCAGACGCCGTAATCACGAGCCAGCTGAAATTCGTGGCCGTAGATCCGGGAGTCTTTACGGCGACCATTGCGAGAAAGCTGATCGTGCCGGCCGATAAGAAGGAGAAAAAGAAGATTCTGGCAGTTGTGGGAAGCGTAAACCCGGTGACGAGGCAGCAGATGGAAGAACTGTGGCTTTCTCAGAGAACTGCGTATAATATATTTGCAGCCACCAAACGTTTTCTTGAGAGTGAAGAGGAGCGGGAAGCGGAAATCACCCGAATCACCGACGAGGTGCTGGAGGCCAGCCAGGCTTTTGATATTATAACCGTGACGGGCGACGGCATTTATCCGGAAAACAGAATCGACTTTAGACAATACGAAGACCGGTTCCCGGGCGGTGTGGACGATATGACGGGAACGATCAATGATTCCTTTGCCGAGATCGCGCACCGGGTCTTCACCATGCACCAGGGATTCAAAGGAATATACAGCAGCGGCGGCGATATCACTGTCTCCGTGTGCCGGAGATTCCAGACGGCGGGCCTCTGTCTGTTAGATGAAGTGCTTCCTCTGGCGGCCTACGGCCAGTTCTTAAAGGGTGATTTCGAAGGCGTGAATATCATCACAAAAGGCGGAATGGTGGGCGAAAGTGATGCCGCAAACCGCTGTATCACCTATCTGAAAGAAAAATTATACATGTAACATAAAAAGAGAATGGAGGAAAACATCATGAACAAACCATTAATTGCAATTCCTATCGGAGATCCGGCGGGTGTCGGACCGGAAATCGTAGCAATGGCCCTGGCGGACAGCAAGGTGGCGGAAGCGGCCAGATGTATCATCGTCGGCGACCGGAAGATCATGGAGCAGGCTGTAAGGATCACGGGAGCAGAGGTAAGGGTAAACGTGGTTAAACAACCGGAGGAAGGGATCTACGAGCCGGGCATCTTAAATCTCATTGACCTGGACAATATCGACATGGACCAGTTTGAATTCGGCAAAGTGAGTGGAATGTGCGGAAAAGCGGCTTATGAGTATATCGCTGAGAGTATCCGGCTGGCCAATGAAGGAAAAGCGGATGCGGTAGCCACCACTCCGATCAATAAAGAGGCATTAAAGGCCGGCGATATTCATTTTATCGGCCATACCGAGATATTTGGAGAGCTGACGGGAACAGAAGATCCGCTTACCATGTTTGAGACCAACGGAATGCGTGTGTTCTTCCTGACGAGACATGTTTCCCTGCGCCAGATGCTCGACATGATCACGAAGGAAAGAATCAAGGATTACGTAAAACGCTGTCTGGAGGCTCTCGAGAAGCTGGGCGTAACCGGCGGCACCATGGCGATTGCCGGGTTAAATCCTCACTGCGGCGAGCACGGACTGTTCGGTGACGAGGAAGTTCGGGAAATCATGCCGGCTATTGAGGAGCTGCAGGCGGAAGGATATTCGGTAACCGGACCGATCGGTGCAGACTCCGTATTCCATCAGGCGGCACAGGGACGGTTTAACAGCGTACTCTCCCTGTATCACGATCAGGGCCATATCGCGACGAAGACACTGGATTTCGACAGGACGATTGCGATCACCAACGGAATGCCGATTCTCAGAACTTCTGTAGATCACGGAACCGCATTCGATATCGCAGGTACGGGCAAGGTAAGCGCCATAAGCATGATTGAGGCTATTTTACTGGCGGCAAAGTATTCACCAAATTTTACCAGAAAATAATTTGCGGCGAAACTGAAACAGTATTTCGTGTCCGGGGGGCATAGAAATAAAAATTCAATTTAAAAGGAGGGTTTATTTTATGGTAGGCGGACTTAGTGGGCAAAGGATGCTGATCGGTCTGTTGATCGGTATTATCGTACTGGTGGTTCTGGTCTTAAAGACCAAGATTCACGCATTTCTCGCGCTGATTATGAGTGCGGTCATCATCGGACTGGTGGGCGGAATGCCGATGGTGAATGTAACATTGGAAAACGGCAAGACGCTGGGCATCATCAACTCGATTACAACCGGCTTCGGCGGTACGCTGGGAAGCATCGGTATTATTATCGGTTTCGGTGTCATGATGGGGCAGATATTTGAACGGACCGGCGCCGCGAAACGAATGGCGCAGACGTTCTTAAAGCTGTTCGGCAAGGGAAGAGAGGAAGAGGCGCTGGGCATCACCGGATTCCTTGTATCCATCCCGATCTTCTGTGATTCCGGTTTCGTTATTCTCGCTCCCATTGCAAAAGCGATTTCAAAAGTAACCAAAAAATCCGTAATTTCTCTGGGCGTCGCACTGGCGGCAGGCCTCGTTATTACCCATACTCTGGTACCTCCAACACCAGGTCCTCTGGGCGTCTGCGGTATTTTCGGAGTCGATGTGGGAAAATTTATCCTGTTTGGTATTGTGATTGCGATTCCGATGGCGATTGCCTGTACCATTTACGCAAGATGGGTCGGCAAGAAAATCTATCAGATTCCAAACGACGACGAAGGCTTTGACCGCCTTCCTTATCAGGAACCGGATTATTCCACTGATTTTACAACGAATTTCAGCGGACTTCCGTCCACGCTTGAATCATTTGCACCCCTTGTACTGCCGATTATTCTGATCCTGATCAGCACGGTATCCAGCGCACTCGGCCTTACAACCGGATTTATGCAGATATTCCAGTTCCTTGGATCCCCCATCGTGGCGGTAGGCTTAGGACTCGTCGTAGCGATTGTAACACTTGGAAGAAACTTAACAAGAGAAGAAGCAATTAAGGAAATGGAAAAGGGAATGGCTTCCGCAGGCATCATCATGCTGGTAACAGGCGGCGGCGGTGCGCTGGGTCAGATTATCAAGGACAGCGGACTCGGTACATATATGGCAGAAGGCCTTGCAGGAACAGCGGTTCCGATCGTAGTTCTTCCGTTCATCATTTCCACGGCAATGAGATTTATCCAGGGTTCCGGTACGGTAGCCATGACAACAGCGGCCAGCATCTCCGCTCCGATCATCCTTGCAGCCGGTGTGAATCCGATCCTGGGCGCTCTGGCATGCTGCGTGGGCTCCTTATTCTTCAGCTATTTCAATGACAGCTATTTCTGGGTTGTAAACAGAACTCTGGGCGTAGGCGAAGTAAAGGACCAGATCATGACGTATTCCATCACGTCAACGATTGCGTGGGCGGTAGGATTTATTGAAGTTTTGATATTGAGTATTTTCCTGTAATCATATATGATAGACACATGGGATTCATGTGCAGATACAAAGGCTCCGCTGCCGGGTATTCCGGTACGGGGCCTTTTCGTTTTAACGGGGAAGCTGTCCCGGGGAACGAAGCGCATTCCGGCCCGCCGTGCGCCTGCGGAAAGGAAAGAAATCCATGATGAGGAGGCATATTTATGATGTTAATGGCCGAAAGGCAGTTGAAGATTTTAGGAATGATACAGGATAACGGAAGCGTACAGGTAGAGGAACTGGCGAAGAAGCTGGACGTCAGCCACATGACGATCCGGAGGGATTTGGAGAAGCTTCAGAAGGACGGTCTGATCGAGCGCTGCCATGGCGGCGCTGTCAATAAGACCGAGGTGAATTACGCGGTGAAGAGTGTCAGCAACCACACCCAGAAGGAGAAAATCGCCCTGAAGGCGGCGGAGTTTATCCGCGGCGGGACGACGATTTTCCTGGACGCGGGAACCACCACGTACGAAATCGCGAAGCACATCATGGAATATGAGAACATGACGGTCGTTACCAACGACTTAGAGGTCGCCCTGCTCTTAAAGAGCAGCCGGGTGGAACTGTTTATCTGCGGCGGCTACATTCAGAAATCGACAGGGAGCGCCGTTGGCTACTATGCGACACAGATGATGGAAAACTTCCGCTTTGATATGGGTTTTTTCGGAGCGGCGGCTATCAACGAGGAGTTTCACGTTCTGACACCCACTATTGACAAGGCGTTCTTAAAACGCCAGCTGGCCCATCAGTGCCAGCAGTCCTTTCTGGTGGTGGACGATTCCAAGTTTAACCGGCAGGGGATGAATTTTATCAATAAACTGTCGGACTACACCGGAGTCATTACAGACCATGAGTTTAAGGAAACGGAAAAGACGCTGCTGAGAAAAGAGGGCGCGCGTATCATAACTGTTTGAAACAGCACTGGATTGAAGCAATCCAGTGCTGTTTTTTGCGTACTTAATCGGTTACGCAAAAAAACAGGTGATAAAATATATAAAAAAATGAAATATAACTAATTAATTGTTGACAATGCACAAAAATATATTATAATCAGAAATATAAAGCAAAATTGCATACAATCTACAACACACAATCTACAACGTGCGATTTTTGGACGGTTTCATTTTATAGTGTGATTTAAAAAGAAACAGATTATGAGAAGGAGGGATGAGGATGAAGACCATACAAATTCCATATTACAAAGGGACAATGGACCTTCACGTATCAGAACAAAATTTAAAGGCGGTGATTACTGCCAAAATGCATGAGTTCACCCGGACTAAGGAAGAAGGAGAACTCGTGGAGGAGGCGCTGGCGAATCCCATCGGAACGAAGCGGTTAAGTGAGTTGGCGGTGGGGAAGAAGAGGGTGACGCTTGTGACCAGCGACCATACGAGAGCCGTGCCCAGCAAACTGACGCTTCCGATTCTGCTTCGGGAGATCAGAAAGGGGAATCCGGAGGCGGAGATTACGATCCTCATAGGGACCGGACTGCACCGCGCGCCTACGGAAGAGGAGCAGCGCCGGATGTTCGGGGACGCCATTGTGGATCATGAGACGATAGTCTCCAATGACGCATTTGATCCGGATCAGTTTACAAATATCTGCTCGCTTCCTTCCGGCGCTGATTTTTATGTGAATAAGCTGGCGGCGGAGTGCGATCTTCTGCTGGCGGAGGGCTTTATCGAGCCCCATTTCTTCGCGGGATTTTCAGGGGGAAGAAAGAGCATACTTCCGGGAATCTGCAGCAAGGAGACTGTGAATGAGAATCACAGCTATCGGGCGATTGCCAGTCCGTATGCAGCTACGGGAGTATTGAAGGGGAATCCGATTCATGAGGATATGGTCTATGCGGCCAGGAAGGTCAACACTGCATTTATCTTAAATGTGGCGCTTGACGGAGAGAAGAAGGTGGTTGCGGCCTTCGCGGGAGACTTGGAGGCGGCCCATGAGGCAGGCGTGGAATTTATCCGGTCTCAGTCCCAGTGCCGGGCGGTGACCGGAGATATCGTGGTGACATCCAACGGGGGATATCCTCTGGACCAGAACCTGTATCAGAGCCCCAAGGCCGTGTCCACGGCAGAGGTGTGCGCAGGAGAGGACGGAGTCATCATCATGTGCTGTTCCTGCTGTGACGGTATGGGCGGAACCCATTTTGAGCGGCTGATTACACTGGGAACGCCGGAGGAGATCGACGCATATTTATCGAAGATACCGCCGAAGGAGACAATCGCGGAACAGTGGTGCCCGCAGATATATTCCAGAATATTAAGAAAACACACAGTGATCGTGGTTACGACATTCCTGGATCATGAGATGGTGAGGCGAGCCAATATGATCCCCGCTTCCAGCCTGGATGAGGCGCTTAAAATGGCTTATGAGAGAAAGGGAAGCGACGCGGGCGTCGTGGTAATACCCGACGGAGTCAGTGTTATGGTGGTAAAGGAGGAATAACATGAGTCTGAAATTAGCTTTGAAGGTCAGCGATGATGACAACGTGGCTACAATTTTCGCTGAAGGCATTACGGATGGAACGGAAGTGGAGATCCGTGACAAAAAGGGAACCGGGGAGACGGTGACCGTAACAGGTGATGTTCCTTATGGACATAAAATAGCAGTTACAACAATTAAGAAAGGAGAGCTGATAAAAAAGTACGGAGAAGAGATTGGAATTGCCACCGCGGATATAAAAAAGGGGGAATACGTGCATGTTCATAATCTGGACAGCATGCGCGGACGAGGAGACTGGGCGGAGAAAGCCGCACAGTAGACGGAAAGGAGAGGATTAATGATGGAATTCATGGGGTACATACGCCCAGACGGAAAGGTGGGCGCCCGCAATTTCGTAGCGGTTATTCCCAGCGTGACGTGCGCCAATGACGTGGCGCTTGCCATCTGCCGCCAGGTCCAGGGAACGGTAACCTACCTGCATCATCAGGGCTGCTGTCAGCTGCCGCCGGATCTGGAGCGTGTGACGGACACCTTAATCAGCGTAGGCTGTTCACCCAACACGGCCTCCGTGCTGATCGTAAGCCTGGGATGCGAGGGGACGGATCATGAGCGGATGGTAAAGGAGATTTCCGCCACCGGAAAACGCGTGGAGATTATCCACATTCAGGAGCTGGGCGGAGTCAGCAAGGCCATCATGGCCGGTACCAACATTGCGCGCCGGCTCGTGATTGAGGCCTCGGGCATGCAGCGTTCGCCTGCGGATATATCCAACGTCGTTATGGCGATCAAATGCGGCGCGTCAGACACCACCAGCGGCATGGCCTCCAACTGTGTGATCGGCTATGTGGCCGACCGTCTCGTGGATCTGGGCGCGACGGTGGTATTTGGCGAGACGACGGAGTTTATCGGAGGGGAACATTTGCTGGCGCGCAGAGCGGTCAGTAAAGAGGTGGGAGATCAGATCTACACCATTGTAAACAAGATGGAGGCCAGGGCGAAATCCTTAGGCTGTGATATGAGAAAAGGGCAGCCCACACCGGGAAATATCGCAGGGGGACTTTCCAGTATTGAAGAAAAATCGTTGGGAGCCATCGTCAAATCAGGAACAAAGCCGATTCAGGGCGTGCTTGACTATCCGGAACGGGTGACGAATCAGAAGGGCCTCTGGATCAAGGATACGCCGGGCAGAGAGCCGGAGATTCTGACCGGTATGGCGGCCACGGGGGCACAGTTTATGATGTTTTCCACCGGACGGGGGGCGCCTCAGGGGTTCCCGAGCATGCCAGTCATCAAGATCTGCGGTAATCCCAATACGTATGAGCGGATGGAAGACGATATGGATTTAAACGCCGGACTGATTATTACCGGTGAAAAGACGATTGAACAGGTAGGAGAAGAAGCGTTTGATAAAATGATACGGACCTTAAACGGAGAAATGACAAAGAATGAAGCGATCCAGTATTTCAGCTCGATCGATATTCAGTGTCTCGGTCCGGTCATCTAGTAGAAAGGGGAGTAACTGTATGAATCCAGTAATAGCTATGTTAATTGGTGTAGTCGTTATGATGGGACTGATTATCTTTACGCGAATGCATGCGTTTCCATCACTCATTATTTCTGCAATTTTAATCGGCATCTTATCAGGCATTCCGCTGGGGGAATCCATCAGCACCGTGACGAGCGGTTTTGGAGGGACGATGGCCAGTATCGGCATCGTGATCGGCTTCGGCTGTATCATGGGAATTTTCCTGGAGAAGAGCGGAGCGGCAAAGCGTATGGCTCTTACCATCTTAAAGATGGTAGGCGTGAAACGGGCCGATGTGGTGCTGGGCCTGACTGGCTTTGTGGTTTCCATTCCGGTGTTCTGTGACTCGGGATTCGTCATCTTATCGTCACTGGCAAAAGAATTTTCCCGTCTGACCAAGAAATCCATGGTAGGACTGGGCGGCATCCTGGGTATGGGTCTCTATATTACCCACTTTATGGTTCCGCCGACACCGGGACCTCTGGCAGTAGTCAGTACGTTCCAGAAAGAAGGCATCCCCGTTGATCTTGGTATGTTTATCATAGCAGGACTGCTTTTCAGTATTCCGCTGTTCATCGTATCCATCTTTTTATTCCGCTGGTTCGGAAACCGGTACCCTGATTTCATCGTTCCGAGCGAGATCGACAGAAGCAAGTATACGAAGGCTCAGCTGGTGGTTCTGGATAAGATTGATGAAAAGCTGAAAGAGGGAAAAGAGCTGGAGAACTCTGATTTTGAGGCGCTGCTGTCTACGGAAAAGCTTCCGTCAGCGGGCATTTCCTTTACGATTCTGCTGCTTCCCGTATTTTTAATTCTCTGCAATACCGTTGTCAGCCAGACCGCATGGAAGGCCAATGCCGTGGGAGGCGTGATTACCTTCCTCGGAAATCCTGTAATCGCACTGTTTATCTCTCTCTGTCTGGGCGCCTTTGTTCTGGCTAAGGACATGGATAAGAAGACGGTCAACGGAATGATGAACGACGCGTTAAAGGACGCGGGCCCGATCGTCTGCATTACCGCTGCAGGCGGCGCTCTGGGTGCGGTCGTGAAAGCAACCGGCGCGGCTCAGCTGATGGCAGACGGAATCGTTGCAGTAGGAATTCCGGGAATCCTGGTTCCGCTTCTGATTGGAACGATTATGCGTTTCCCGCAGGGCTCCGGCACAACCGCGATGATTACCGGTTCCGCGATCATCGCTCCCATGCTTACAACCCTGGGAATTAATCCCTACCTGGCCGGTCTGGCGGTCTGCCTGACCTCCATGTGTCCATCCTTCTTAAACGACAGTTATTTCCATGTGGTAACCAACTTCAGTGGAATGGATATCAAGACCAGCTTGAAGACATGGAGTATAGGAACCATTATCATACCGATCTTTGGTTCCATCCTGATCTGTATTCTGGCAGTATTTTTCCATTAATAGAAAAGATGCCCTCCTTTGGCGACAGGCTAAGGGAGAGCATCTTTTTTGTTTAAGTATACAATGATCTTTTCGCGGGCCAGCTCTAAGTGAGTCCGGTTGATCCGGTCGGCCTCCCGGGCGTTCCCGGACAGGATGTTCTGTATGATATTGGTATGTTCCGTCACCGATTCGTCAAAACGCTCCTTGCTGGTAAGGGAATAGATCCGGAACTGCTGTACCATGGAATAGACCCTTTCATAAGTGCTGATAACCAGGTTGTTGCCGCTCAGCTCGATGATCAGCTGGTGGAGTCCGGTGTCTGCGTTGATGTAATTCTGGAGATCATCAGCTTTATGGTAGTAGATTAAAGTATCCATGAAGGTGTTAAGCTTTTCGGCATATGCAGAGGTGAGATTCTGACCGGACCGCCGGATGGCATAGCTCTCCAGGATGATCCGCAGATCGAAGATATCTTCAATATCCTTCTGCGTATATTCCTTAACGAACACACCGCGGTTCGGGTATTCTACCACAAGTCCATCCGCGACCAACTGGCGCAGCGCCTCCCTGATCGGGCTTCTTGAGACGGAGAGCGCGGCGGAAAGATCAGTTTCCTGAAGCCAGTAGCCCGGCGGGTAGACACCATTACAGATATCCTCTTTGATGATTTGGTATACCTGTTCCTTAATGGTAGTGACCGGTCTGCGTGTTCCTGCCATTGCAGTTTCCCCCTTAAATGATTTGTATAACAATCATAGTTGAAAAGGGGAAAAATGTCAATGTCTCCTAAAATCCCATAAGACTTAAAAATCCTTCTACGGCAAACGGAAATGACGGAGTGACAGGCACTTCCGTGATCTTAAACTGCGGAAACAGCTTATCGGCAAAGGCCGAAAAGATATCATACTGCATATGCGGTCCGGCCACGGCGATGGTTGCTGGTTTGTCCTGGGTGACGGAGACGATGGCATCCATGACCCCGCCGTTAATAACGCCTTCCAAGTAGGAGCGCCGCTCAGACAGCGTCGAACCGGCGAATAAGTCCATACTGCGGACGACGTACAGCGCACGGTTGAAACCGTACCGGTGGACGATATCGTATCCCATACAGACCATGTGGGGAAGAAGCTCCGTGCACTTCTCTCCATTGATGCTGGAACCGAGAATCGTGTGCCCGGCCAGGGCGTGATAGAGCTCCCCTGTTATGGTGGAAGAGATATTTTCGATGGTACCGTCGAACAGGAAAGCCGCCTGTGTATGGGAACCGGGAAGCAGGATGATGCTTCTGCCGCTGGCCAGACCAGGACAGCGGTGGAGAATTCCAAACAACTCAGTTTCCTCTCCGCGCATATTATTGGCATCAACCACAGTCTCGACGGAAGCTGTCATTCCCTGGGGAAGCGTCTTGATTCCGGGAATAATATGAACATTTCGCTGAAAGAAATCGGCCTCATAATAAGTGACAATACTGTTTTTCAATTTTTTAAAATCCACAGGGGTGGACAAGTGCTCAATCTCTGTCAATCCGGAGGGACTGGAGATCATTCCGGACATATAGATATCCGCCACCTGCGTATCGGCAATTCCTGATTCGGAGAGGAGCTGGTCATAGAGCCGTTTTAATGCGGATATGAGGACAGCCCGATTTTGATGCAGAGCGGAATCGCGGGAACCGACCGGAATTTCTCCGCGGTTTAGAATGGTTCCGCCCTTTAAGAGGCAGGCCCGCGTGTTTGTTGTACCTGAGTCAAAGTAGAAGTAATACAAGGAAACACCAACTTTCTTATTTAAAGTTTTGCCGCATAAGCGGCGGCAAGCATTCGGATCCTGTCAAAATCCCCTTCCTGTACAGCCTGTTTGCTGACAATATTGGAACCAATGCCCACACAGCAGGCTCCTGCATCGAAGAAGTCCCGGATATTTTCCAGGCTTACTCCGCCGACTGCGGCAAGCGGAATGTGATGAAGCGGGCCGCGAAGCGCTTTTATGTAACCCGGACCGGCGGAATCAGAGGGGAATACCTTTACAATATCGGCTCCATCGGCATAGCAGCGTGCCACCTCCGTTGCGGTATAGGCGCCGGGCATGGAAAGAAGACCGAGGCGCTTTGTCTCACGGATAATGGAGGAATCTGCATTGGGCGAAATAATGTAGGCGGCTCCTGCGTCATACGCTGCATGGAGCTGCCCGCTGGTCATGACGGTGCCTGCACCGATTAGGACCCGCCCCTCGAATTTCTGGTTTAAAGTGCGGATGATATTTGCTGTAACCTCCGGCGCGGCCGTCTGGTCAAAGGTGATCTCGGCCAGGCGAAGCCCGCCCGCGAAGATAGCCTCCACTGTCTTTTCCGCATAATCGGAATCCAGGCCGCGGATAATTGTGATGATACCGCCTGCCAGAACTTTATCAAAAGTTGTCATGATGATGACCTCCTGTTTAAAGAACATGAAAAGTAAAATGAAGTTGATAATCTGAAAAAAGGGGGTTCCTATATAAGAACTTAGTTCTTAAAAGGTTAATTATATTATAGGCGTGAGGAAAAGCTTTTGTCAATTGTTTTTTGCTAAAAGAAAAAATATAATAATAATATGCTAGAAAAATTGAAGTACAAAAGAAGAAAGGAGTACATAATAAACAATAAAAACAGAAAAAAGAGATTTTCTGTATTGACAGACGGGAAAACATGGGGTATAGTAAAAATATGGTTAATATAAGGAACTGAGTTCCTATATACGAACAAATAAGCGAGAAGTACGAATAACGAAATAGAAAGGGATGTAAGGAGAGAAATGAAAATTACAGACATGAAGCTCTATTTTATGCCACACCGTTTTCTGCTGTTAAAGATTGAGACGGATGCAGGAATTTGTGGCTGGGGAGAACCTCTGGTAGAAGGAAGAGCTGCAACACTGGAAGCTTCCGTGAATGAGTGGCGCGACTATTTTATAGGAAAAGATCCGCTGCGGATTGAGGAGCACTGGCAGACCATGTACCGCCGCGCCTTTTATCGGGGAGGTCCGGTGTTGATGAGCACGATCGCCGGTATCGACCAGGCGTTGTGGGATATCAAGGGGCGTTATTATCATGCTCCTGTCTATGAGATGCTGGGGGGAAAGGTCAAGGATAAGATTAAGGTATACCGAAGCATACACGGTGATACGCCGGAAGAAGTGGCAGAGGATGCGAGACAGGCGGTCAGAGAAGGCTATACAGTCATTAAGACTTCGCCGACAGACCCCACCCACTATGTAGATACGCTGCAAAGCGTGAATAAGCTGGTGGAAAAAGTAGGAGCAATCCGTGATGCCATCGGTAACAACATCGATATGGCCATTGATTTTCACGGAAGAATTCACAAGCCTATGGCAAAGGTTCTGGTCCGGGAATTAGACCAGTTTCATCCGCTTTTTATGGAGGAACCGGTGCTTCCGGAGAATAAGGAAGCGCTGCGTGAGGTAGCGAAGTATACATCTGCGCCCATTGCCATAGGAGAACGAATGTACAGCAGGTGGGATTATAAATCTCTGTTTGAACAGGGATATGTGGATATTATCCAGCCCGATTTGAGCCATGCGGGTGGTATCAGCGAAGCGAGAAGAATCGCAGCCATGGCGGAAGCTTACGATGTGGCAGTTGCGCCGCACTGTCCTCTGGACGCGATTGCATTTTCTTCCTGTATTCAGATGGGAGCGGCGACACCGAATCTGGTGCTTCAGGAGCAGAGCATTGATATTCACGATGCAGGCGATACGAACCCGAGGATTAATTTCTTAAAGAATAAGGAAGTATTTCATTTTAAAGATGGTTTTGTTGAGATTCCCGAAGGACCGGGACTCGGCGTAGAAGTAGACGAGGAGATGGTTCAGGAACAGAACAAGAACCGCCATAACTGGAAGAATCCAATGTGGCGGACCTACGACGGAACACCAATTGAATGGTAATGATAAAGAGATACAAGGAGGAGAAGAAATGGTTAAAAAGAATCTGGCAATTGGATTATCAGTAGTGATGGCGGCTTCTATGCTGGCCGGATGCGGTGGAAAAGAAGCGGCTCCGGAGACTACGAAAGCGGCAGCTGCAGAGACACAGCAGACGGAAGCAGCAAAGACAGAGGGGGAGACAGAAGCTGCAAAGGAAAGCAGTGGAGAGAATGTGACGATTACTTATATTTCTTCCACGATTCTGGAGTCTCCGGAGGGAGACTTTGAAAAGAAGTGTATTGAGGAGTTCAATGCGCTGGGCAACGGAATTACCGTGGAAGTAGAGGGCGTCAGCGCCAATGATCTTATGAAAAAGTACATAACGCTGGCAACATCGGATTCCATGCCGGACTTCTTCCTGGCGAACATGCTGGATACCGCTACGATTGTGGACATGGGGCTGGCTGCGGAAATCGCACCAATTTTTGGTCAGGACTACGTGGATGGATTTGAAAGTGTCAGCCTTGCAAGCGCAAGTGTAGACGGAGTGGCTTACGGAGCGCCATGGTTCAGCGGAGCATCTGGTATTGTTTACCGTAAAGATATCTTCGATGAAAAAGGGGTAGCGGTACCGAAATCATGGGATGAATTTGTAGAAGTATCCAAAGCTCTGACGGGAGACGGAGCCTACGGCAATACCCTGGTCGGCGCAAACAATGGTTCCGGCGCAGGAAGGTTCCAGTATGTGATCCGTAACTTTGGTGTGGATGAGTTTATTCTGGGAGATGATGGAAAGTGGACTACCGATATCGGTTCTCAGAAGTATATTGACGCACTGCGTGCCTACACCGATCTGGATGTGACTTACCACACCTGCCCTCCGGGAGTCATTGAGACCGATTATCCGACCGCAGTCAATCTGTTTTCATCAGGCAAAGCAGCCATGCTGATTACCGGCTCCAATGCAATTGGTGCGATAACCTCTCAGGTTCCGGAGTTAAAGGGCAAACTCGGTTCCTTCCCGGTACCGGCAGTGGAGCGTTCTGTCAGCACACCGGGTGGGTTTGGATATTTCATTACACCTGGAAAACATGAAAAAGAATCTGCTGAATTTATTAAGTTTATGCTTGAGAAGGAGAGAGCGCTTGAATTTTCTGTTATGACAGGCCGTCTTCCAACCCGTACAGAGACTCTTGACGATCCGAGCATTAACGATATGCCGGAGCTGGCCGGTTTCTTAGAGGCACGCCAGACCGTTTATGAAACACCAAATATTCCAGGCTACAGCGAGATCAACGATGTACATGGACAGGCATATCAGTCTGTATTCACCGGAGAATCGACTGTAGAGGAGGCAGCAGCCAAAGCGCAGAAGAGAGCGCAGGAGATCTGTGACGCCGCGAATGAAGGTTAAAGTACCAGCCAGGAAAGACCGGCTCTGCCCTCCGGCAGCCGGTCTTTCCTGTATGTTGAGGGGAGTGATTATTTGAAGCACGGAATGAATGGAACGATGAATCGGGTAAAAACGCGCGTTGCGGCCTATGGCTTTGTCACGCCTGCGGTGATTACGCTGGCTTTGCTGCTTCTTTATCCGTTCTGTTATGGAATCTATATCAGCTTTTTTAAGACGAATCTGGTCAACAAATGGAATTTTATCGGCCTGAAAAACTATGCAAAGGTTTTGACGGAGGCCGATTTTTATTCCAGCATGAAGATCACACTGATCTTTACGGTCGGCGTCGTACTGGGACACTTTATTTTTGGATTTTTATTTGCGGTTATGCTGAACCGGGATATAAAGGGGCGCACCGTATTCCGGGCTATTTTACTGCTTCCATGGCTCTTTCCGGAAGTTGTAATCGCTAACCTGTGGCGGTGGATTTTCAATCCTACCATGGGATTTTTAAACAGTACGCTGGTATCCATGGGGATTTTGCAGGAACCGATGTCCTGGCTGGGATCTCCGAAGCTGGCACTTGCAGTACTAATCTTTATCTGTATCTGGAAAGGATACCCTCTCGTGATGATCCAGCTTCTGGCCGGACTTCAGACTGTGCCGGGTGACATCATTGAGGCGGCCAGAATCGATGGGGCCACCAACTGGAAGACCTTCTGGTATGTGACGGTTCCCAGCATGAAATCGACACTTTCCGTTACCCTGATTCTCGATGTCGTATGGTGGTTCAAGCATGTGACGATGATCTGGCTGCTGACCCAGGGCGGTCCCAACGGCGCAACCAATACCATCGGCGTCAATATCTATAAGCGGGCATTCGAATTTTTCGATTTCGGTCCGTCGTCCGCCCTGGCGGTTGTGGTGTTCCTGATCTGTATTGTTATCAGTATTATGCAGAGGAGGTTGTTAAAGGATGAATAGTCAAAAGAGAATAAATGCGCTTTGCTATATGGGATTGACTCTGGGAAGCTTAATCGTCCTTGTGCCGATTCTCTATATGGCCTCCACCTCATTCAAGTCAATCAACGAGATTATGACCAGCTCCACCGTAACGATGTTCCCAAAGACATTTTCTTTGGAGGCATACAAAAACGTGATAACAGAGTATCCGTTTTTTACCTATTTAAAGAACAGTGTGGTTATCTCCACGGTGGCAACCGTGCTTGCGGTCCTTTTCTCCACGCTGGCCGGCTATGGATTCTCCCGTTTTCAGTTTAAAGGAAAAGGGATGATCATGATGTTCATTCTTGTGACGCAGATGTTTCCGGCGGTTATGCTGTTTGTACCCTATTATAAGCTTCTTACAATCTATGGACTGGCCAATTCCAGAAGAGGAATCATTCTGGTTCACATCGCCAGTGTCATACCGTTCTGTTCCTGGATGATGTATGGATTCTTTAACAGCATTTCACGGGAACTGGACGAGGCGGCCAGAATCGATGGCTGCAGCCATTTGAAGATATTCTGGAAAATTATTGCTCCGCTGACGCTGCCTGGTCTGATCTCCACGACCATTTACGCATTTATCCAGAGCTGGAATGAATATATGTTTACCATGCTGTGTATTACATCGGATAAGATGAAGACGTTACCGGTGGCGATCGGACAGATGGCGAGTTACGATAAGATCATGTGGAACGACTTGATGGCCGCTTCCCTGCTCTCCAGTCTTCCCGTCGTGGTAATGTTTATTTTCCTGCAGCGCTACTTTATCAGCAGCATGACGCAGGGGGCTGTAAAAGGTTAATTAATGCTTGTACTATTTGGAAAAAGTGTGTACAATAAGAATAACTGTTCAGCTGTGCGGCAGATACACAGCTGTAAATAAAAGAAGAGGTGTTAGAACGTGCCAAACGAGGAACTTCACCGCGCGACGAAACGCGTGATTGATACGCTGGAGCAGCTGACGGCGGCGCCCGCCCAGGGAATGACGCTGACAGAGCTTGCTTCCGCATTAAAAGCTCCGAAAAGCAGCCTGTTCCCAATTGTACATACGCTCTGTGAGCTTCATATGCTGTCCCTGAATCCTGATACGGGCCGGTACTGTATCGGGTACAAGGCTTATGAGATTGGTAATGTATATTTAAGAAGAGGCGGTCTCACCACCGACATTCAGACGCAGATGCATACGATTGTGGAAGCCTGCGGCGAGACCTGCTACTTTGCCCAACTGGTAGAGGGAGACGTGTTCTACCTCTATAAGGTGGATTCCACCGAGCCGGTCCGTTCCGTGGTATCCCCGGGACAGCGGCTGCCCGCTTACGCGACGGGAATCGGGAAAGCGCTGCTGTCAGGAAAATCAAAGGACGAACTGAAGCGATTGTATCCGGACGGCTTAAAAGCGCTGACACCGAATACGATAACCGACATAGACAGGCTTTCATACCAGCTGGATGAGATACAGAGAAACGGGCTTGCCTTTGAATGTGAGGAATCAACCCAGTACATTCGCTGTGTGGCTGTACCCATCCGGCGGGATGGCGGAGTCATTGCGGCCATGAGCATCGCCATGCCGGTATTCCGGTATGATCCGGAAAAGGAAGCGCTCACGATCCGGCTTTTAAGAGAAGCGCAGCTTCGTCTGGAAAAATTGCTGAAAAACGCAGATTTCAATGGGATTATGTAGCTGTGGAAGGCGGTAAGAGCTGTGGGGAAGGAAAGCCGCAGCTATGAGAGACATTTCCTGATAAAAAAGTAAAGCTGATTTCTGTGGATCAAAACGGTCCATGGAAATCAGCTTTTTTATGTAATAGGAAAGTGCTCCTATTACATAAAAAGCCCCTTTTAGCTATAATATAGCAGCAGTCTTTCGATACTCCCCATTCAGTATAACAGCCTCTGTCGAAAACGCTTTGTGAAAGGTCCGCGAATTTCCCTGACAGTCCTCATACGTCTCCGTATGATTCACGATGCGGAACAGTGTGGCATTCTGAACTGTACTTAAGCGGCACCAGCCGGTGAGTCCCAGCGCCGTCGCGGGACCTGTGGTGACACCGTAAAGAATGTCTTCCAGAGAAACACCGCAGCCGTATAGTTTGGAGAGCAGAACAGCCATGTTTCGTACCAGTTTTTTCACAGAGCTCTGGTGTAAATCGGTTCCCATCAGGAAGCGGGGCAGCGGGTGGCGGGCGGCTCTTTCAAATACATCGAAATCAAAGCTGCTGCTTCCGTGTCCCACATCAAGCCAGACGCCACGGTCGATCAGCTTCTGAAGTGCTTCTGACGGTGTACCGTCAGGGTTCCACACGTCGCCGCCGCGGCCATTGAATACATGGGTTATGATGTCTCCCTTTTCAAAATACGGTTCCATGTCCTTTAAATACGGGGGATTTCCTCCGACGTGAACCATCATCGGAACACCTCCCTTCCGGGCGGCAAGGCTGGCTAAGCGCAGCGGTTCGAGACCCTCGTGACGGATGGTCTCACTGCCCATACGCACCTTCACACCGGAAATCAGTCCGGGATGTTCGGCCACACATGCGCCACAGCGGTCAGCATTCAAATACTGCATGGCATTGTAATCGTGATGGAAGATCACGCCGATCGGGCTGATGCAGAGGAACAGCCTGATATTCGTTTCAATAGTCGGCGCCACATACTTTGTAAAGCCGTGAAGTGTGTACTCTCCCACGGTTCCGGCATCGACCAGAAGACAGGTTCCTGTCTTCCAGCCAACCGCATCGGCTTCCGTACCGAAAAGGCCGAATCCGTCAAAGATGTGAGCGTGCATATCGATCCATCCGGGGCTTAAGAAAAGATCTGTTTCGGGCGGGCCGTCGTTTCTGTATTCGACATGCCAGTCTCCATCCCGGCCACAGAGCTCGCCGTTAAAGAAACGGTTTTTTTCGGCATCGTAGTATCGGACCAGCGTTTTTTCATTCATGAGAACGCCCCCTTTCCGGCAAGGTGAGGAAGCGGTTCAGTTTCTGAATCAGAATTGGGAGATCCGGTTCACGCAGATTGATGGCGTTGATGAAGATGCGGCACGGATCACCCGTGGGATCTTTGGGGTTAAAGGTTCCGATATCTATCCGTTCCGGTGCAGAATACAGGAAGTCATAGCACTCTTTTCCCGTGGTTCCATCGGTGAACTGAAGGTAGAGCATGGGAATCTGCTGGCCGAGACGTCCGGTTTCCTCTATGTAGCTGTGATACCCTGGAACTTCGGAAAGAGAGGCCTTTATGTGCTCCAGTACAGCCTTTAGTTCCTGATACTTCGCCTCCTCATTAAGGTCAAGGAAATCCATGCAGGCCCGGTAAAACGCCGCATACTCCTCCTTGCCTACCTTATAGGGCCGGCCGATTCTTACGTTAGGACTGGCCATGGCCCGGCAGTGGTCGAGAATCTCATGGCGCCCCAGCACGATCCCCGTCGTCTGAGGACCGTTAATGAATTTTCCGCCGCTGAAAATGACGGCATCCGCTTTTAAGTCCACGGTATACCAGGACATCAGAGACTTCGGAGGAAGCTGAGCCGCCGCATCTACGATCACGGGCACACCGGCCTCGTGGGCTGTCTCAATCACATCCCTTAAGTCGGGAGTGGTCCATTCATAAACGGTTCCGGTGAAGAAAAAGACGGCGGCCGTCTTCGGGCCGATGGCCTCCTGAAGCGATTTAATACTGTCCGCCACAGGAATAAGCGATGCGCCGGAAAGCTCGGTTAAATGCCAGTAGGGAAGAATCGGACAGTTCTTCTGAGACGCAAATACGATGATTTCATTTTTCGGGCAGGCAGAGGCATCCGGCAGCTGGTACATCAGCTCTTCGTTTCCCCTGGTCATACAGGCGCTGGCAGTGAGAACGACGCAGGCTCCCGCCCCCGATGAGATAAACGCCGTCTCATTGCCTGTGCGCTCTGCAATTCGTTTGCAGATGGCATCAGATAATTCTCCGATGTCCACAAAGCTTTCTGCGGCTTCCTGCATGGTCTCGAGTGTGCGGCGGCTCATGCGGGAACCGCCGATTCGTGTGTAGGTATCGCTGGCATTGATGATTCTGTCCACATTTAGTTCGTCATAAATATTCATTTTTCCCCAGTCCCTTCTCTTTTGGTGTTTATTTCAATCCACATTCTGAGTCCAGAATACAAAACCCAGAATGACATAGTAGCTATGCTGCCATTTTATCCGGTTGCCCGGATTGTTTTGACCTCATGTCAGTGGGGGATATCTGCCTGCCACAAGTTTGTTTTTGCGATTCATCTCCCACCTGTAGAGGCTGGGGGAATTCTCGTTGATTTTGTTAAACTTTTGGTGCTTAAATTGCACTCACCATTCTCGGCTCTGGCCAGATCCAGATAGTTATACAGTGTATAGCGGGAAATCTTTAAGTAATCACAGACCCGGTCACTGGCTTTGGTGATCAGAAAAGCGCCCTTTGCGTCAAGATATCCTGTAAAACGGATTTTTTCCAGACGGTTCATCTCTTCTGCCGGTTTCCCAATCAGTTCACCAGCCTGTTCAATAAGAAAATCGAGTACATCACTGATGTTGCCTGCAAACGTCTCCTTGCATTCCTCTTCCGGTTTTTCTGTCTCCATGCCGGGAACGTAACGGTTATACTGGTGCAGTATCCCTTCCAGGGCGACGGTCTGCGTGATATCCAGATTAATGCAGAGTGAGCCGATTACATTACCGTCATCGTCATAGAGAAACATTGTGGAAGAGCGCAGAATCTTTCCATCTGGTGTGTGGACAACGTAGTTGTACCGGTCTCCGTCCTTAACTTCTCCGCGCAGTACCTCCAGGCCAAGGTTGCTTCCGCAGTCACCGATTTTGCGCCCGGTAATGTGGCCGTTACGGATATCAACGACCGTATGGGCGTAATCCCTGGTCAGATAGTGCAGAATCAGTTCACAGCGGTTGCCGAATTCATTCTCCAGCATGTTTAAAAGCCTTTGCCAGAATGGCCAGTTATCGTAGATAGTTTTCATAAACCCCTCCGTTATTGTTGGCTTGTCTTTTCTTATTTAATTTTATCACTGAAGTATGAACTGGTCAAATAAAATGTTGAAAAGAATATGGAAAAAACGATAAAATCAACAAAAAGTATGAATATAACCTGACAAAAAGTAGAAAAAATTAATATGAAATAAAAAAATAGGCAAAATGTCAGGAAACAGCCAGATAAAGTTAAAAAATATATGGATATATGGATGAGTATAAAATGAATTATTTTTTGAGCGGAATTATTTGAAAAAGGAATTTCCTGGTTCTGCGGCCATTGAATAATGAATGGAAGAGTGTTAGAATATGTATCATTGAAACAGGCTGAACATAAGGAACAGGAGGCATCGTATATGGCGAAGATTGGAATTATCGGCATCGGCAATATGGGCAGTGCGATTTTAAAGGGGCTGCTTCATGTATATGGTAAGGGAGACATCATTTTCACGGATGTGAATGAGGAGAAATGCGAAGAGATCACGGAGGAGACGGGAGTCACTCATGTGGGAAGCAACGCGGAATGTGCCAACCAGGCGAAGTACATCATTCTGGCGGTAAAACCCCAGTATTTCGATTTGGTGCTTAAAAATATCCGCAATGTGGTGACGGAAGCCAATGTGATTATTTCCAGTGCACCGGGAATCACCATCGGCCAGCTGAAGGAAAAGCTGGGAATAGAAAAACGGGTGGTGCGGGCGATGCCGAATACACCGGCGCTCCTGGGCGAAGGGATGACGGGCGTCTGCTACGATACAAAGGCGTTTGATGATGAGGAAAAAGAGACCATCCGGGAGATATTCACCTCATTTGGTGAGATGTGTATCGTGGAGGAACGGCTGATGAGTGCGGTTGTCTGTGCCAGCGGAAGCTCTCCGGCCTATGTATACATGTTTATCGAGGCCCTGGCTGACAGTGCGGTGAAGTACGGACTCCCACGGGACACCGCCTATAAGATGGCGGCCCAGACCGTTTTGGGAAGCGCGAAGATGGTGTTGGAAACCGGAGAACATCCGGGGGCGCTGAAAGACAAGGTCTGCTCGCCGGGGGGTACGACGATCGCGGCGGTAGCAGCGCTGGAGGAACATGGGTTCCGCAATGCGGTGATTAAGGCGGGAGACGCCTGTTATGAGAAATGTGAAAATATAAAATGATGCCACTTATCAAGATGGCGAAATATATAATTAAGAAATAAAGTGTAAAGATGGAGGATATCAGATGGAACAGCCGCCGGTAAAGCGTTTGAACAGGGAACTTAAGTATCAGGGAACAATTTTAAAGATCTACGAGGACACAGTCGAAGCAAATGGGCATGAGGCTCACTGGGATTTTATCCATCACAACGGCGCGGCAGCAGTGGTTCCCGTGACGAAGGAAGGAAAGCTTCTGATGGTCCGCCAGTACCGGAACGCACTGGACCGCTATACGCTGGAGATTCCGGCCGGCGCTCTGGATTTCCCGGAGGAGCCGAAGCTGGACTGTGCGCACAGGGAGCTGGAAGAGGAGACTGGATTTAAGACAGACAAAGAAAAGATGGAGTATTTAATCAGTGTGAACACGACCGTGGCCTTCTGTGATGAGGCCATCGACATCTTTGTAGCCAGGGAACTGGAGCCGTCCAGACAGCATCTCGATGATGACGAGTGCATCGATGTGGAAGAATGGACAGTTGCTGATTTGGAAAAGCTTATTTTTGAAGGTAAAATTACGGACGGAAAGACGATTGCTGCCATCATGGCATACGCCAGAAAATACCACGTGGAATAACCGGACGGTTTAGCCGCCCCGACGAATCCGGTGCATAGAAATTCCCTTACAGGCATAGATTGTGACAAGACCTGTGAGGGGGTTTTTGTATATGGCCATACGACTTCGAACCATGGGACCGAGACTTCGGATACGGGGCGGTACGTTTACGCCCATCCATTTTCGAAAAAGCCCGGCTGCCCTGCCTGCCGTGGGATACGGAAGCGGCGGAAACCGTTTTATCCTGTTCTTTTTTGCCGGACTCCTGGCAGGGACAGCCGCGGCTAATTTCCTGCATGCTTCTTTAAGCGATCAGGCGGGATACTATTTAAATCTGCTGAGCCACCAGTCGAATCTGGGAAGAACGGAGCAGCTGGCACTGTTTGGAGATATCTGTCGTCAGAGAATGATTGAAGTGCTGATCGCCTGGCTGATCGGCCTGACCGCCTACGCGGTGCCGTGCTTCTGCGTTCTGAGCACCGGTTTCGGCCTGTCGGTGGGGGTGGTCTTATCCGTTATGACGGGACAGAAGGGAATTCTGGGACTGCCGTTTTTTCTTGCGAGTGTGATGCCGCAGGCATTTCTGTACGTACCGGTCTGGTGTCTGCTGCTTATGTGGGGAATCAGGAGAAACGGAAGACTGAGAATTCCGGCGCTGCTTCTGGTGCTGGCATTTGTGGCTGCCGGAAGTGCGTGCGAGGTGTGGCTGAATCCCTACTTCCTGAGTATGACTGGGTAAAAATGTCTGAAAGACCGCATGAAAAGGGCATTTTCAGGCTAAATGACGAAAAAAGTCAAAAAAATATTTAAAACTTTTTTTACAACATGTTGCGAGAAAAATCCCTGCGTTTCCAACATGTTGTACTTTTTATGTAAAGTAGTACGAAAATGCCCCCAAAGTGGGAAAAATGTGTTTGATTTTATCGAAATAACTCTATATAATGGATAGGAAGAGGCCGATTTTGGGGCTGTTTTGATACCGGCAGGTTAGGGGACGTAGAGATGGTTACGGAGATAAATGAGTTTGTAAAGTACTTAAGAGAGGTGAAGAAGACCTCTAAGAATACGGAGGTCTCTTATCAGAGAGACTTACTGCAGCTGGCTTCCTATCTGGAGGCACAGGGAATTACGGATGTGGAAAAGGTTACAAAGACAAGCCTTAATTCCTATGTGCTGTATCTGGAGAAGGAGGGCAGGGCTACTACAACCATTTCCAGGACTCTGGCTTCCGTGAAAGCGTTTTTTCACTATGAATTCGGAGAGGGACGGATTCGGAGAGATCCGGCGGAACTTATAAAGGCTCCGAAGATTGAGAAAAAAGCCCCGACCATACTGACGGTGGAGGAAGTGAACAGCTTACTGGAGCAGCCAAACGGCGATTCGCCGAAGGAGATCCGGGACAAGGCCATGCTGGAGCTTCTTTATGCTACGGGAATCCGTGTTTCGGAATTGATTAATTTAAAGGTGGAAGACATCAATCTGGCAGTCGGTTTTATCACGTGCCGGGATGAACATAAAGAGCGCATGATTCCTTTCGGGAAGGTTGCGAAGCAGGCCATGCTGAATTACATGGAAAACGGACGCGTCAGTCTGTTAAAGGGCCAGGAGAGCGAGTGGCTGTTCACCAACTGCAGCGGCCGCCCCATGAGCCGCCAGGGCTTTTGGAAGATTATTAAATTTTATGGAGAAAAGGCCGGTATTCAGGCGGATATAACGCCTCATACGCTGCGCCACTCCTTCGCTGCCCATCTTCTTAAGAACGGAGCCGATATTCACGCGGTTCAGGCCATGATGGGCCATTCCGATATGGCGACGACCCAGATGTACATGAATTACGCCCAGGGAGAGGCGGTTCGCAGTGCATACGCGGGGGCACATCCGAGAAATTAACAGAGAATTTTATGAAAGAGCCAGTTTTCAGTACCTGGCTCTTTTTTGATGCAGTAAACAGCAAAATTTCAGGAGTAACGATCATTTGGGGTAAAAATTTTACGATATATGCTTGAAATTGTTCTACCGATTTCAAATCGTTTTAGGGTATATTAGCAATTAGATCACAGGCAGTGTGTCCTGGTGCAGAATTCGTATATTTGTAAAACAGATGGAGGAAAAGATGCAGGTAGATTTATTGGAAGTCATTGAGGCGTTCGTAGGGGGCTTTGGAGTTAATATGACGGTCATAAAAACGCCTGATGACGAAATCGGGGATTTTGACCTGGGTATCAGGAAGACGTTTATGGCTGAGGGCGGGACCGGACAGACGGTGAGGCATCTGTACAGTATCTGTCAGGAGGGTATCCTGTACTTCTTAAATGACTGTTTTGAAATGGAATACTGCCTGTTCCGAATACCGAAGGAAGAAGGCCAGTATGGAGAAATGGTGTTAGTTGGGCCGTATCAGAAGGAATATGTGGATGAGTATCAGCTCAATATGCTTGTGCAGTCCCATAAAATCCCCATGGGACTGATGAAGGAGCTGCAGGAATACTATAATGCGGTTCCGGTTATGCTGCTCTATGAGCCATGGCTGGCAGTCCTTACAGCCCTGGCAGGGAAACTATATGGCGGACGGGAACTGGATATTGTCCGCAGAGAAAGCATTGATGAATGCGGGGATATGAATTCTTTCAGCAATCCTCCAACTGAGCCTCTGGCGGCAAAGCTGATTGAAGAAAGATATAAAGCAGAAGAGGAGCTGATGGCTGCCATAGCTCAGGGAAACTTAGAAAAAGCCTTAAAGGTCCATGGGAGATTTCGTAATTTCCACATTGCCAAACGGTATAAAGACCCTGCAAGGAACTTCAGGAATCTTATGATTACGGCCAATACGCTTTACCGGAAGGCGGCCCAGGCGGGATGCGTGCATCCGGTACATATTGATGAATTGTCCTGCAGGTTTGCGAAGAAGATAGAAACGCTGATGACGAAGACGGAGGCAGACCGGTTCAATCTGGAGATGATTCGCAAGTACTGTATGCTCGTGAGGAATTACTCTCTTCAGGGATATTCGCCTCTGGTTCAAAAGGTAGTCAACCATATTGATTTAAATCTGATGTCCGACTTATCACTCAGGAACCTGGCGGCAGAGTATTGTGTCAATCCCAGCTATCTGTCCTCGCTGTTTAAGAAGGAGATGTCAGTAACCATAACGGCATACGTAAACCAGCAGAGGATGAAGCAGGCGATCCGTTATCTGAATACGTCCAATATGCAGATTCAGAATATTGCGGCAGATGTGGGAATCTCGGATGTGAATTATTTCAGCAAGCTGTTTAAAAAGGCTACAGGTAAAACTCCCAGCGAGTATCGGGAGCTGATTCTCGTCCGGACCCAATTGTAGGGAGCTGACAAAAAATATAATAATATTACAGATTTCTACAAAAACTCTCCTCATACATTTTTTCGGGCAGTGTTAAAATGTCGTTAGAAAAAGGAGGACGACTGTCCTAAGGGGACCATGCTTTTATTAAATTATCAGGAGGGTTTATACATATGGGAACATCAACGAATACAAGCGGTATGCACCGCGCGAAGTTGTGGCAGATCGGGGGATTTGCATTTAATAATACGGCTACGAACCTGTACATGTTTATGATGAACTTTATCGCTTATTACTTAACCGGTTATGTGGGGGTAGGTGTAGTCGTTGCATCAACGTTGATCACCACGATGCGTATCTGGGACGGTGTCACAGACCCGTTCATCGGATATCTGGTAGATAAGACGAATACAAAATTCGGCAAAAACCGTCCGTTTATGGTCATCGGTAATGTGATTCTTGCCGTCGCAAGCTTTATCCTGCTTCATGTGACCCATCTCTTTCCGCAGGGGGCGCGTTTTATTTTCTTTGTGCTGATTTACATGATTTATATCATTGGCTATACGTTCCAATGTGTAGTTACGAAATCCGCCCAGTCCTGTCTGACCAATGACCCAAGGCAGAGACCTCTGTTCTCGATATTTGACGGCGTTTATAATACGCTCGTATTTGCGGTGCTTCCGATCTTTATTTCCGGTTATTTAGTACCGAAACACGGCGGCTTCAACGCCTCATTCTTCCACGAAATCTGGTGCTATGTGGCGGCCGTATCCGCGATTCTGACCTGTATTGCCATTTACTGCATTTCCAGCAAGGACCGCCTGGAGTTCTTTGGTACAGGCAAAGCGGTCAAGGTAGGGTTTAAGGATTACTGGGAAGTGCTTAAGAGCAACAGGGCTATCCAGATGCTGGTAGTAGCGGCATCTACGGATAAGCTGGCATCCTCTGTCCGAAGCAACTCTACCATAGGCGTTATCCTGTATGCCATCGTCTGCGGCAACTATGCGCTGTCCGGCGCTGTAGCCGGTTATACGTCCATTCCGAACATGCTGATCCTGTTCTTCGGTGTAGGCTGGATCGCAACCCGTTTAGGACAGAGAAAGGCCATGCTGTTCGGAACCTGGGGAGGTCTCATTTTTACAATTTTAAATATTGTACTGTTTGTGGTCGGAGATCCGTCCCAGATGTCATTTCCGGGTATTGCAGGCTTCACCGGCTGGAATTTCTTCACCCTGGCATTTCTGGTGTTGTATATTCTGGGACAGGGGTGTATGGGAGTATCCGGCAACATCGTTATTCCCATGACTGCTGACTGTGCCGACTATGAAGTTTACCGTTCCGGGAAATACGTTCCTGGCTTGATGGGAACCCTGTTCAGCTTTGTAGATAAGCTGATTTCCTCTCTGGCGGCGAGTATCGTAGGCGTTATGTGTGCCATGATCGGTTTTAAAGAGACTCTGCCTACTGTAGATACTCCCTATAGCCCTCAACTGAAATTCATCGGCCTGACCTGTTTCTTCGGATTGATTTTATTCGGCCTGTTCTGTAACCTGGTAGCCATGAAGTTCTACCCTCTGACAAAGGAAAAGATGGAAGAAATTCAGGAAAGGATCGCAGAAATCAAAGCGCAGGCGCAGCATGCTTAAAACAGGAGGTTGCTTCATATGGAGAAAATTATGATTTCCGGATTTTCCGATGAGATCAGTTCTGATTTTGATGAACAGCTGAAGGTGGTTACAGGACTTGGTATGGAGTACATTTCCCTTCGTACGGCCGATGGTAAGAGTATAGCCGATTATACGGCGAAAGAGGTGAAGGAGAAGCTGCTGCCGAAGCTTAAGAACGCGGGAGTCCGGGTATCTTCCTTAGGCTCCCCCATCGGTAAAGTTGAAATCGGTGATGAGGAAGGGTTCGCAAAACAGCTGGTTCAGCTGGAGGAGTTATGCAGGATCGCAAAGGTACTGGACTGTCGTTACATTCGCATTTTCAGTTTCTATATTCCGGAGGGACGGAATCCGGAGGACTACCGGGAAGCAGTGATCGAAAAGCTGATAAAGTTTGACGCGGCAGCCAGAACGTACGGCGTTGTACTGATCCATGAAAATGAAAAGGGAATCTATGGAGATGGGAAGGAGCGCTGCAGGGTGATCCTGGATGCGTTGGGAAGCGATCATTTTAAGGCAGTCTTTGATTTTGCCAACTTTGTGCAGTGTGGAGAGGACCCTGTGGAGTGCTGGAAGCTTCTACATGACCAGGTTGTTTATATCCATATTAAGGATGCCGTGGCATCGGATAAAGAAAATGTGCTCTGCGGGACCGGCGAAGGAAAAATTAAAGAGATTCTGGAGAGAGCTGTCAGAGAAGAAGGATATGAGGGCTTCCTGACACTGGAACCCCATCTGGTAGTATTTGATGCGCTGAAATCCCTGGAGCTCGCGGATGCGGACAGCATCATCCGGGAAAACAAGGCCACGGACGGTGCGGAAGGCTACGCGATGCAGTATCATGCTCTGAAAGAGATATTAAACGCTATAGAGCGTTAGGTGGAAAGGAGAGTTTCTATGGATAAAGTAAGATTTGGATTAGTTGGAATCGGGGCGCAGGGAGGCGCGTACGCTGGATTTTTAACAGGCAGGGGCGGCTTCCCTGGGATGCCTGCGCCGGAGTGTCCGCCGCACTGTGCTCTCGGTGCATTGTGCGATACGGACCCTGCGAAGGAGGCCATGTGTAAAGAAAAGTATCCCGAGACACCGTTTTTTAGAGACTGGAAGGATCTGGTGGATTCCGGTACGGTTGACGCGGTAGTTACGACGGTTCCCCACTATCTCCACACAGAGATTGCGATTTACTGTCTGGAAAGGGGGATGAATGTCCTGGTTGAGAAGCCGGCGGGCGTATACGCAAAGTCTGTGCGTGAGATGAACGAATGCGCGGCGGCGCATCCGGAGACGGCTTTCGGTATTATGTTTAATCAGCGCACCAACAGGCTGTATCAGCAGGTTAAGGATATCATCGAGTCCGGAGAGCTGGGACAGATCCGCCGTTCTAACTGGATTATCAATTCCTGGTGGCGTCCGGACAGCTATTACCGTCAGAGCGGCTGGCGCGCGACCTGGGGAGGAGAGGGCGGAGGCGTCCTGGTCAATCAGGCTCCTCATCAGCTGGATCTGTGGCAGTGGATATGCGGAATCCCCAATAAGGTTTACGCAAAATGCATCTATGGCGATCACAGGGATATTATTGTGGAGAACGACGTTACCATTGTTACGGAATATCCTGGCGGAGCGACCGGGAGCTTTGTAACCTGTACCCATGATCCCATCGGTACAGACCGTCTGGAGATCGACCTGGACGGCGGAAAGATTGTCGTGGAAGACAGCAGAACAGCGACAGTTTACCGGCTGAAGAAAAAGGAAGACGAGTTAAACCGCACGATGTCCATGATGGAGCTGGTGAAATTGACACAGGGAAACGCTGCCGGAGCTGATGGCCTGTACACGGTGGAAACCTTTGAGAATACAGATGGCTGGGGCGTGCAGCATATGACCGTAATGGAGAATTTCGCATGCCATATACTGGAGGGAACCCCTCTTTTGGCACCGGGGGCCGACGGAATCAACGGTGTAAACCTGGCGAATGCGACCCTGCTTTCCAGCTGGCTGGGAAAGGAAGTGGATCTGCCGGTCGACGAGGATCTGTATCTGGAAGAACTAAACAGGAAAATTGCCGCCGAAGGCAAATTCCCAACCCGTTAGCGTTATGCGTCGGTGCAGAACCGGCGCATATCCGCAGAATCTGGAGGAAGAAAGATGATGAAGGCCGCAGTTATTGGATTGGGAGATATATCCCAAATACATATACCGATCATAGAGTCAAGTCCGGATTTGGTTCTATGCGCGGTTTGCGACAGTAATCCGGAGACGAAGGAAGCAGCGCCGTCCGGCACAGCCTTTTATACGGATTACCATGAGATGGTGGAGAAAGAAAGACCGGACTGTGTTCATGTGTGTCTGCCCCATTACCTGCATTATCCGGTGACGAAAGAACTGGTGGATATGGGCTGCAACGTCTTCTGTGAAAAGCCGGTGGCCCTAAATACGGAGGAAGCCGAACGGTTTGTCCGGCTGGAAGAAGCGCATCCGGAGGTCCGTATCACCATCTGCCTGCAGAACCGTCTCAACGAGAGCGTGGAGCTGTTAAAGAAGTTCATAGAAAGTGGTGAATATGGGCAGGTGGTGGGGACGAGAGGCATCGTCCCCTGGTACCGTCCGGCCGAGTATTACCGCGTAAAGCCCTGGAGAGGAAGCTGGATTACGGCAGGGGGCGGTTGTATGATTAATCAGTCGGTGCATACTCTGGATCTTCTGTACTATTTAGGCGGAAACATGAAAGGGCTGAAAGCCTCTGTAAGCCAGATCCTGGATTACGGCATCGAGGTAGAGGATACGGTGACCGCAAGGCTGGATTATGCAAATGGTGCGAGAGGTCTGTTCTTTGCCACGAATGCCAACTATAAGAACGAGGCGGTGCAGATTGCGGTCCAGCTGGAACGCGCTGAGTTCCGTATAGAGGAAAATATCCTGTATCAAATCCTGCCGGGTGGAGAAAAAAAGTATCTGACTGAGGACAGGAAATTTCCAGGGACCCGTTTCTATTACGGCGCCAGTCATGAAAAACTGATTCGCAGGTTTTATCAGGTACTGGAAGAGGATAAAGGGGACTATATCCGAGTAAAGGACGCGGAAATGAGCATACGCCTGATAGACGCCATTTTAGAGTCTGGCAGGAGCGGCGCTTACGTAACCATATCGTGATTTCAGAGAGGAGATATCGTATGAATAAGGGACTGATCGGAATTCAGATGAGTACCATCAAAGATAAAATTGCAGAACTTGGGGCCTATGGGACACTAAAGGCCTGCGCAGAGCTGGGATATCACTGCGTGGAGGTGTCTCAGATCCCTATGACAGAGGAAAATGTTGCAGGCATGAAGAAGGCCTGTGAGGAATTCGGAATTAAAATCGCAGCTTTAAGCGCAGCTATGGAGCCGATGATGCCGGGGATGCCAGGGGAATACCTGACTACGGATTTCGATAAGATTGTGGCGGACTGCAGGACGTTAAACTGTGATATGCTGCGTATCGGCATGCTTCCAATGACCTGCATGGGGAGCCGTGAGAAGGCTCTGGATTTCGTGAAACGTGCAGATGAGATCGCCGGCAGATTAAAAGAGCAGGGAATTGATTTGTATTATCACAACCACCATGTAGAGTTCGTAAAGTATGACGGTGAATATCTGCTGGACATTATCAGGAACCATACAAGATATATGGGATTTGAGCTGGATATCCACTGGATCCACCGCGGTGGAGAGAATCCGGTGGAATTCATAAAGAAGTATGATGGAAGAATCCGGCTGCTCCATTTAAAGGATTACCGCATTGGACAGATTCAGATGCCGGAGGGACCGTTTGATCCGAAGGCCTTCATGGCTGCATTTTCTGACATCGTGGAATTTGCGGAGATAGGAGAGGGGAATCTTCCGGTTAAGGAATGCGTAGAAGCCGGTTTTGCCGGAGGCAGCGAATATTTTCTCATTGAACAGGATACCACGTACGGGAGAGACCCGTTTGAAAGCCTGAGGATCAGCAAAGAGAATCTGGAGAAGATGGGATATGCGGACTGGTTTTTCTTGGATTAGAGCGTGTTTGAAAATTGCTATCTGCCAGATGTACGGCTCCCGGCGGCAGGAGGCAAAACGATGAGGAAAAGAAGTATGCAGGACCATCCAGACTACATTGATCCCAACCAGATGATCGCTCTGGAAGAGGAGATGGCTGCGCTGAAAAAAGAGTACGGAATCGTGGATAAACCGAAGTGGTGGATGCGTCTTGGTGATTTCATCGCAAACCATGCCGGGAACAGACAGCCGGTACCGGTATACAGAAAGAAATATATCCTGCTGGCCCTGTGCCTGGGATGGGCCGGCGGCCATCGGTTTTATACGAAGCAGTATGCCCTGGGCTTTATTTACCTGCTGTTTTGCTGGACAGGAATTCCGTTTGCAATGACATTAATTGATTTGATGATTGCACTGCCCAGGCAGGCTGACGAGCAGGGCAGGCTGTTTCTGTAATGGCGCTGGGGTTTCTGCGTCCCGGCAGGCTGGAAGCTTTGGTACATTTTTTCGGCCGTATAGAGATAAGAAATGTAAAAAGAAAAGCAAAAAAATAGACTGATTTCTTTGTGGGCCTGTGCTATAATGAAAGAGCCGCGAAGAGCAAGGAAGATTCGGAACGCTGCCGGAAACCGCTCATGGTTTCCGGTTATTTTTATTTCATAGGAACGCTTGTCCTATGAAATGATGCATGAAAAAAGTAAAACTACAAAATATAAAGAAGAGGTAAAAAGCATGAAAAAACTAGAAGATTACGTAACAAGTATCCCGGATTTCCCGGAGCCGGGCATCATTTTCCGTGATGTCACCACTATTCTGCAGGACGCGGACGGGCTGGCACTGGCGGTTGACGGCGTGCGCGGGATGTTAAAGGATGTGGATTACGATGTCGTAGTCGGCCCGGAATCGAGAGGGTTTATCTTCGGCGTTCCGGTTGCCTACGCGGAGCACAAAGGCTTCGTCCCGGTGAGAAAGCAGGGAAAGCTTCCGAGAGAGGTTATCTCCGCCGATTATGAGCTGGAATACGGCAAAGCCACCATCGAGATGCACAGAGATTCCATAAAGCCAGGCCAGAAGGTCGTGATCATCGATGATTTAATCGCCACGGGCGGCACTACCCAGGCCATTATCGGACTGATAAAGGAGATGGGCGGTGAGGTTGTAAAGATCTGCTTTATCATGGAGTTAAAGGGCTTAAATGGAAGAGAAAAATTAGATGGATATGAGGTGGAATCCCTGATTGCCTACGAGGGTAACTAAACGGAGAACATGAATCACAGAGGTGTAGAGAATGGATAAAATCCTGTACCATGGAACCTTTTTAACAATGGATGAGTCCCGGACTGAACCGGAGGCGGTTCTGATCCGGGACGGAATGATCGGCGGAACCGGCACGCTGGAGGAGATGAAGGCGCTGGCTCCGGACGGCGCGCTTTGGGACATGGAAGGCCATACGGTGCTTCCCGGCTTTATCGACGGCCACTCCCACTTAAGCGCGGTGGCGTACCAGCTGTTAATCGCCAACCTAAAACCGTCGCCGCTGGGAACCTGCGACAGCGTGGAGGACGTGGTGCAGGTGCTGAAGACCTTTTTGGAGACGCATTCACTAAAAACGGGCCAGTGGCTGCTGGGCATGGGATACGACAACAGCGTCTTCCCGGAGGGCGTTCATCCCACCAAGGAAGATTTAGACCGCGTGAGCACGGAGATTCCCGTCGCGGCGACTCACGTCTCCGGCCATTTGTGTGTGGTGAACACGAAAGGGCTGGAGCTTTTGGGATACATGGGAGATCATTTCACAGTTCCCGAGGGCGGAGTCGTGGAACCCACAGGGCTTTTGAAGGAACAGGCATTTCTCGGGAAAAACGGAGAGATGCAGGGGCCTGCTCCCGAAGATGTGGTGAAGGCGGTGGGAGATGCCTCAGAGCTGTACGCATCCTATGGCCTGACTACGGTTCACGACGGCAAAGTCACGGAAGGGCAGTATCAGCTCTTAAAGGGAGCCGCGTCCATGGGACTTCTAAAGAACGATGTGGTCATGTATCTGATACCGGAACTGGCCGGTCAGTTTCTGACGGAGCAGGGACCGGAAGCGCTTGCGGCGAAAGGCTATGAAAACCATCTGCGCCCCGCGGGAGTGAAGCTGTTTCTGGATGGCTCGCCTCAGGGAAAGACGGCCTGGCTGTCAGAGCCGTACTATGTGGTTCCGGACGGCGAGAAGCCGGATTACCGGGGATTTCCGGTGCAGACGGAAGCCTATGTGATGGATATCATGCGCACCTGCGTGAAAAACCGCTGGCAGATCAATGTACACGCCAACGGGGATGAAGCGATCGAGCAGATGATCCGCTGCTATCAGTCGGTACTTGAGGAGACGGGGAGTGAGAAGAATCTGCGCCCTGTGGTCATTCACTGCCAGACCGTGCGGGAAGATCAGCTGGATCGGATGAAGGAGATCGGCATGATCGCCAGCTTTTTCCTCGACCATGTGTATTACTGGGGCGACTACCACTATGAGTCCGTGCTGGGCCCGGAGAGGGCGGCCCGCATCAGTCCGGCCCGTTCGGCCCTGGAGCGCGGAGTCTCCTTTACGCTTCATCAGGACAGCCCGGTGGCTCCGCCCGACGTGATGGGGGCGGTACACAACGCCGTGAACCGGAAGACGGCAAAGGGCCGTGTGCTGGGAGCAGAGCAGACGATCACTGTAATGGAAGCGCTTAAGGCCGTGACGGTGAACGGAGCGTACCAGATTTTTGAAGAGGACAGGAAGGGAAGCATAGCGGCGGGGAAGGCTGCGGACCTGGTTGTACTGGAAAGAAATCCCCTTACAGCTCCTAAAGATGAACTTAGAGAAATAAGAGTACTTGAAACGATAAAATCGGGAGAATCTATTTTCAGACGATAAGGTAACGGCTATCTTTACGGAGGCCGGCCGCAGGATCAGACTGCCAGAAGGCAGACCGTGCGGCCGGCCTTTTTGATGAAAGGATACATAGGGATAGATGAAAAATCTTTGTTGAGATGAGAAACTCATCAGAAGCTTTGTAAAATAAGGGATGCAACCGCAAGTAGCATGAAAAAAATGGAATTGCTACGTCAGGTTGGTGGAAGTGGCGGTCATGCAACTGTAGAATAAAAATATAAAATATATCCTACAGGAGGGAAAATATATGAGCTTTTCTGATAATTTACAAGTGTTGAGAAAAAGAAACAATCTGACCCAGGAACAGTTGGCGGAGCAGCTGGAGGTATCACGGCAGGCGGTTTCCAAATGGGAATCAGGTCAGTCTTATCCGGAGATGGAAAAACTGTTAATCATCTGCGATATGTTTCACTGTGACATGGATTCCCTGGTCAAGGGAGATATGACGCTGGAGGACCAGGCGGATGCTGCGGGATACGACCGTTTCATGAACAGCTTCTCCCATCGCATAACAGGCTGCGTTACATTAATTCTGGCAGCGGTCACGCTGATGGCTTTCCTGGATGGAATCGTTCATGAGGATATTCTGGCGATCTTTTTGATTGCGGTCGTGGGTGTGGCGGTGGCCGTTATGATTGTGACTGGCATCAACATGGAAGCATTTGAAAAGAAATATCCACATATCCAGGACTTTTATTCGGAAGAAGAGCGTTCCGTCTTCACCAGAAGATTCGGCATTGCCATCGCTTTTGCAGTATGTTTGATCCTGTTTGGAATCTGTGTGAATATCGCGCTGGATTCCATAAACATTCCTTTAAAAGAACAGTTTTCCGGCGGCTTTTTCCTGCTCTGTGTCACCATTGCGGTTGGCATGTTTGTGTACTTTGGAATTCAGAAGGAAAAGTACGAGGTCGAGGAATACAATAAGCGCCACGATGGGAGCAAAGAGAAAGGGGAGGCGATCGTGGGAAAGGCGTGCGGCGTCATCATGCTTCTGGCTACGGCTCTCTTCCTCTATCTGGGGCTGGCATGGGATATGTTCCGAATTGCCTGGATCGTTTACCCCATCAGCGGAATTCTCTGTGCCGTTGTAGCGGTGATCTGGGGGGATAAGAAGTGAGGGGAGTGAACCAATGTCATTTAGTTACCTATCCAGGTTGAATTCTAACATAGGGTCTAACTCAATTTTTTAATATATTTTCCCAAAAAAGGTTGACACAGCGGCAAAAATGTGCGGCCGCTCTCGCTGCTGATTCGA